>Ga0181535_10000458_pt1 | contig 61543 bp, 38 predicted proteins | sample PEATcosm2014_Bin_44_FD_119774 | JGI IMG/M metagenome (GOLD analysis project Ga0181535, IMG submission 119774) | Peatland microbial communities from MTU Mesocosm Facility, Houghton, MI, USA - PEATcosm2014_Bin17_30_metaG | ecosystem: Environmental > Terrestrial > Soil > Wetlands > Peat | place... | reverse complement strand
GCGTTTTGCGGTTCAGGGCAAGCTTGCCCTGAACCGCAAAGCAAAAACCAAAACCTTCCTGAGAAGGAAAAAGTGTCGGAGATGTGCCCGGTCTAAAATGTCGGTTAACTGCCCGGCCGTTCAGTCTGGGGTGGTACGGACCGGGGACATGCCTGACAGATGGAATTGGATCGATAACCTGGAGGTTCTCCATACCGAGATTGTGCGCCTTCAGGGCCTAATTCTCGGCAACGGCAAGTGCGGCGAACCGAAGGGGATTCGTGGTTCGGGCTTGGCGCACGGCATGAGCGGCGATATTTGGTCCAGCCGAAAAGCCCGCAACAGGAGGCTTGTGCTCTCCCACCTTTGCCGATATGACTGTCAGGGACGGGACATTCGGCCTCTCTAGTCCAGATGAAACGCCTGCCTTGTGCAAAGCCTCTTCAGGTGTGACTTTCAGGGCTGAGTCCGGACCGTTTGTCGTGGCCCTGCTCCACCGCGCTTTCCCGGCGGATGTTTTTATTCACGTACATGGCGGCGTCGGCAGTAGTTAAGAGAGCGTCCTTCGTCGTACCGTCTTCCGGATAGAGGGCGATTCCGACGCTCGCCGAGCCGTTGAGCACGTATCCTTCCGCAGCAAAGTTCTCGTCAAGGCTGCGCTCAAGCCGCAGAGCAATCTCCTGGACTTCAGCGCGGTTGCGAACCTTGGGCAAGAGCACGGCAAACTCGTCTCCCCCGAGCCGGGCCAGCATATCAAAGGCGCGAAGTTGGCGCTTCATGCGAATCGCCACTTCCTGCAAGTAAAGATCTCCAAACCGGTGGCCGTAGACATCGTTTACCTGTTTGAAATTGTTGAGGTCGATATAGATTAATCCGAAAATGCCCGCCGTCTGTCGCGCTAGTTCAATTTGCTGGACCAGATAGTTTTCCAGGGAGAATCGGTTGTGGATGTCAGTGAGCAAGTCGAACTCGGAGCGGTGGACCAGATCGGAGTAGAGCCGCCGAGTTTCGATTCCCAGAGCGGTCAGCGCCGCAGCCGAGGAGAGGGTCTCTGACTCGTAGGCGCGGGGTTTGGTCAACGGATCGAAGGCGGCATAGATTGTACCGAGCGGCGGACCGGAGCGGGCGGGAACCGGCGCTTGGACGAGGCGGAACGAGGTGAGGCTGGCCGGGCAATTCCCGAGTCGCGCCCCATCGACGATCTGGCACCAACATGGAGCGCCGCTCAATTTGAAGGAGGCCATTCCAACAATCTGCTCAATGAGCTCAGCCAAAGGGCGAGAGCCATTGAGGTCCTCAAGGATACGGCTGCGGAGGCGCTCACTGTAAGCCAAAGTAGCGTTTTGAAAGCGCACCTTGCGTTCAATCACCCAGCCCCAGGCGCCGGCCACAAACAGCAATGCGAGCAGCAAGGCGACAAGATAGATGAGGTTGCGAACGCTAAGCAAGGAAGGATTCGCGATGACCAGAATATCGTCGAAGGAACGGAGCAGGATGTTGAAGGGTACCTCTTGCTCGGTCGGCGAGATGGAATTAGGCTGCATCACCATGCAGATGCCGGTGACGCGAATTCTCGTTCCCGGCGGGATGTCTCTCATCGGCGGAAGCGGCCGATTGCCGGGCGGGTGGCGATAGATTGCGGTAAAAAGCTTGCCGTCCGAAGCCAGAACAAACTCGTCCTGTGAATCTGCCCGGACCGCGGCCACCACCTGGCCCTCAAAGGACACCAGGTCGTTCTGATGGCCATCGGGGTCGCCGCTATTCCAGGTTGCAAGCTGGCGCCAGGTGGAGGGCTGCGGCGAAGCGGGATCGAAGATGCCGTTATCCTGGATTTCTCCGTCAGTCAGGGCCAGAAAACCTTCGCGCGCGTCTGGAAAGCCGGTAGCTACCGCTTGATCACCGACCCGCAAGGGAACAGTCGAATGAGTCGAGATCCACAGGCTCCTGGCGCCATTCTGAAGTACGACTGCCGAACCCGGCTGATAGTAGGTAATAGTTCCCTGAACCCGGACTCTGCGCGTCAGATCGCGCACGAAGGAACTGGACAGAACCTCATCGATGGGTGTGATCGGAAGCGAGTCCGGACTGACTGCTGCACGCCTCAGGACTCTCACGTCGTCAAGTGCTGGAACCTCAAGAAGAATGCCGACAAGCTGCATCTTGTTGTCGAATTTTCCTGATACTACCCCGGTAACTTCTACCTCGGCGTCCAGAAAATCTTTGAGCAAGTTGGCGTCAATTCCGATGACCGTCGCGTCAACATACCCCCCGTCCATGAGCAACCTGAGGTACACCTCATGTGCATTTCCGAAGGTCACAGTGTCGGCGCTGTGGACCGTGGCATGGACAGCGACCAGGATGCAATCGCGTTCAGCGCGGATCAGTTGTTCAAAGTCAGTCGGCAGGGGCTTGGGGGGCGCGCCGTGATGAAGCAGGGTCACGCTGTCGCTCAGAACATCGAGGGTGAAGCTCTGCCGCGTCTTGCCCCGCACGAGAACCCGATCGCCAGGAGCTAGATCTTGATTCGGTTTGGCCTCCACATAAATGGCTTCCCCGCCCTCCTGGACGAAAAGGTCTATGTCACTCCTGTTGTAGTAGGTAACCGTGGCTTCGAAAGCGACGGGCAGCCCACCCCGGGCCTCTGTCTTGGTCAGGGCGTGGATCGAGTGCAGCGTCGTGAGCGGACCGGGCTCGACGGCCCAGGACGCTAAGGTGCAAAAAATTGTCAGTGCGACAGCGAGCAGCGTCGTTCGCATGAAGTAGGTTCGGCTTGGGCTTCCTGGGCGTAGCCCGATTTCCCCGGCGTCGAACATGCCTTGGTCCTTCCAAGTCTACCGGTGCAGGAGTCCTCGTGTCGCACGGCATTTGGAGGTCCACCGCGCACACTCGCGAGTTGCTCCATCTGGATTAGCACAATCGTACTCTCATCTTGTGCTGGCGATCCAAAACACTATTTGTATGTCCGGTTACCGCTTGAGCGTAGCGGCCTTGGGGGGTGACTTGAGCCGCCGTGGCGTCCGCGGCAGATGCGCAGGGGAATTAACCTGCCCTCCTACTTCCGCTTGGGGCTTCGTGTCATTTCGTATTGGCTTACTTCCAATTCGAATCCAGCGAAGAATACTGGTAGTGGCCTGAGCTCACCTCATGGGTACCACCGCCTTTTCCGGGCACTACGATGGTTGCGGTGGTATTGGCTGGAATGGTGACATCCATGGTCAGACGGTTTCCCTCGATCTTCCAATCGCTGACAATCCGCCCATAAGGTGAATCGAAGTGTCCTTTCACCCACGTCAGGTCGCCAACGATTGCGGGCTGGATGAGAATCTTTTTGAAGCCCGGCGCAGCAGGACGGATGCCTGCCAGCGTCTGATAGAACCATGCATCCAGATTGCCGGCCTGGATCAGCAGCGCTTCGCTGTTCATGCCCGGGTCACGTGTGTCAAAGTCCCATCGCTCCCAAATAGTTGTTGCGCCCTTGGATAGCATGTAACCCCAGCTTGGCCGGGTGGTCTGCGTGGCGATGGTCCAGGCAACATCGGGCCGTCCGATATCAGTGAGCGTCTGCATTAGCCATTGCATACCGACGAGACCAACTGACAAATGGCCCCGATGCTTGACCATGATGTCGTCAATGAGATTGGCAATGATGGCGTCACGCTGCTGAACCGGCGCAAGACCGAACGCCAGCGGCAGAACGTAGCCGGTTTGCGTCCCTCCCTGGTAGGTGTGGGTCTGGGGGTCAAGGAATTTGCTGTTGAACGCATCCTTCAGCTTATCGGCTAAATCAGTGAACACGCGCTTGTCCTCCGCGTGTCCCATAGATTCCGCAAGCCGCTGCATGATGCGGTAGTTATGGTACTGATACGCGCTCGACACTAACTCGCGAGGCGTCCCGCCGAAGTCGGGTGCTTTCCCATCCATCGAGTAGGTATCGCACCAGTCACCGTAGCTGGTGCCCTTTAGCGTACCGTCTGGCAGTTCATGCCGCCGCATCGCCAGAACCCAGGTCTTCATGGCCGTGTAGTGCGTTTCAGCCACGCGGCGATCGCCATAAAAGTCCACAAACCAATCCGGAATGATGGTGAAAACGCTGGGCCACTCCACACCGTCACCCCAGGTCCAGTACATTGAGACATCAGGGAGAGAACCATCAGCCCTTTGCGATCTCTCCACGTCATTCATCCACTTTGTATAGAACGGCTCGACGTTGTAGTTGAACGCCTCGCTCTCGGCATCCTTGGCCGGATCGCCCGCCCACGCCTGCCGCTCGTCTCGGTCAGGGTCGAGAGGCGCCGAGCGCAGGAACATCCGCATTCCCCACCACAGCGATCGATGGAGCCTGTTCACGAGGTCGTTCGAGCTTTGGAATTCGCCTGCGGGCTCCGTCGCCGTGTGGATAACCAGGCCTTCGAAGTTATCTACCGTAGGCGTGCCGGGAAAGCCGGTTACCTGCACCCGTCTGAACCCCTGCCCCTTGAACTGGGGATTCCAGACCTCCACGCCTGTGCCCTTGAAGGTGTAGACATCGGTGGAACGCGCGGAACGATTGTCTGCCGTCTTGAGCGTTCCGTCAGGATTCAGACTGTAGGCGCTGGTCATGCGCACTTGTGTTCCTGCGGGTCCAGTCGCTTTCAGTCGCACCGTCCCGTAAAAGTTCTGTCCCATGTCGACAATGTAAGTTCCCGGTAATGGATTAGTAATTGCCACCGGATGGATGATCTGCGTTACCCGCATGGGTTCAATCATCTGCGCCTTCAACGCGCCGCCCGGAGCTGCGACCACTCGCGTCTGCTCCCACTGCGCATCGTCGAACCCGGCACGATCCCAACCCGGCATTTCCAGCTGCGCATCGTACTCCTCGCCATCGTATTCGCTGTCAGCACGAATCGGGCCTTGAGTCGTGAGTCGCCAGGTTTCGTCGCTGATCACTGTACTCCCGGCGCCATCCTCGTACTCGATTTCCAACTGCAGGAGCAGCCTGGGGTAACCATAGGTGGTTGTGTGCGCTGGTATTTCAAGCCTTGGCGGATAGAAGCGCCCGTTGCCTAAGATCACGCCCAGCGCATTGGCGCCCATGTGCAGTTGATTCGTAACGTCAAACGTCACAACGTACACAGCTTTGGCGTAGTCCGATAACGCCGGGTCCATGACGTCCTGGGAAACCTTCGCTCCGTTTAAAAAGAGATTGAAAAAGCCCAATCCGCTGACATACGCAGTAGCGCGCTTGACTTTCTTCGTGACCGCAAACTCCCGGCGCAGATAACGGGCGGGTGACCGTCGCGCGTCCAGGATGGTTCCCCACGGCGCCATGCCCAGCGCGCCTAATGGCTTCGCCGCCGTCCAGGACTTGCTGTCGGTGCTTGCCTGCCATTCCTCGTCTGTGGCTATTTCCAGCGGATCACCCTGGGCAAATTCGACGTGCAGTTTTGCAATCAATCCCGCCGGTGTTCCGCCCTTGTGATCGCATTTAATCTCGAATGCATTGTCGCCAGCGTGCAGCATGCGGGTGACATCCAAAGTGACCGGCTTTCGGAAGTCATCGCCCTGTCCGGCTATTTCACCATTGATGGATAGTTCGAAACTGTTATCCGCGGTGACGATAAGTGTGGCTTTGACCGGCTCCCGCCCTGAAGGCAATGCAATGGTCCGGCGGAAGTAGCGGGCGCCGGCCGGCGCGCTTCGCTCAGGATTGCCTTCAGGGAACCAGATCCATTGCGCCCCCTCCAATCCAACCGCGATTCCTTGCTCATCGAGACCGATCCACTTTGCCGACCAATCTTTCAAAGCAGTACTGAACGTCGCAGGATGGCTCCAGTCCGAAGGATTGCCCTCCGCGTCCCATACCCGCACCTTCCATGCGTAGCGAGTGGCCGGAGCCAGCAGTTTGCCGCCATACTCAACATTGATCGATTGATCGGACTCAACACGACCGGAGTCCCACTGGCCGTCCACGAGAACCTCGTACGCCGTCTGCCTTTCATTGGGGCGGACCGAGTCGAGAATCCAACTTAGTCGTGGTTTGGCAACATCGATTCCCAAGGGATCGAGAAGATTCTCGCAGCGCAAATGGGAAACGGTCATTGTAGCCGCGTTACATTGCGCAATGAGTATCCCAAACAGGATCGCGACCCCCAGGCACATTCTGACATTGGATCGATGGAGAGAGCTGACGATGAAGATGGACGCTTCCATATTGTCTGTACTCCTGTCGATCCCGAGTGAGACCACTTTGCGAGACTGTTCAATTGCTTGTTTGCGGCCGGACCACGGTGCTCATCGGTCGAGCCGTGAGTGGCCGGTAAAAGCGAACGCGAAGTGAAGGTTCCCGCAAGACAGCAGCCTGCAGGAACATGAACACGTCCGCAAGGTATCCCTCGTATCCTTTCGGGGCACCGTTCCAATTCGTCCAATCGATTCCTTTGTTCGCGGTGTTTTGGACGCCGTTTTGAAATCCCAGCTTAGATTGCCGGTTCAACATCGCCCGTAGAAGCTCGTCACCCTTTTCCGGCTCACCCACAATATGGTGGGCCATGATAAAGTGCAGCGTGTGACCCGCTGAGATTCCGCCATTCATATAGTCCTGAAAGGTGTCCGTTCCATCTTCGCGGTGGGGCACGCCAAGACCACTAGGCTGAAGATAGTCGGCTCTGCGCACAGGAACCAGCGTGCAAGGGAGTCCAAGGTCGAGGCGAGTAAACTTCACCTGCTGCATTTTCTTCCAAAGGCGGGCCAGTATCCTGCGCCCTTCATCTGGTTCCACCAAGCCATACTCGATGGCCAGTCCATTCACAATGGGCGTGGCGTAGTCGTGCAGTTGCCCGTCGGCACTCTTCCACCAGGCGAGCCAGCCGGTAGCCGGATTGTAGAGCGTCTTAAAGTAGACAGCCTTTAATCGGTCAGCCAGTTCAGTGATGTGTGCCTGCTGCTGTACCCGGCCTAGCAGTCCTTCGAGCTCCGCCAGGCATCGCCAGGCACGGTAGATCAACGCGTTGGTATAACCATCCTTGTGGCCGCAGTTCAATGCGTCCCACCAGCAGCATGATCGTGCAGGCTCGATAAGAGTGTTATCGTTGCCACTTTGCGTGGCCTCGACCATTCCGTCGTGGTCCACATCCCGTTGCTCCACAAAGGCAGAAAGCTGCTCCAATCGATCGATTCGTTCCTTTAGCCAAGCGCGATCCCCTGTCGCTTCAACGTAGTCCCATGAAGCTATAAGAATTCCCGGATTTGCATCGAGGAAATGCCGATAGTCCCAATACCCGATCACCTCTCCGGAGGGATCCATGCGATGGTCAAGCCACCAGTTGATTGATCGCCGAACTTGATCCATCACCGAGATTCCGGGCGCGATTTCCGGTGTCCACAGAGCTTGGTCCGCATAAAACTGCAAAGCGAAACTTACAGGGTCGCTGATGACATTGTTGGCCAGGATGCCCTCGGGCGCACTAAACGGCCTGTCTTGATCGCCCCACTGCGAGCTAGGTTGCCAGGTGTTAAACCATCCGCGACGGACCTCGTGCCAAAGGCCTTCTTTACTCATCCCTTCAGGAGGAGCCAAACGCACTGGCGTGCAGGTGAGCTTGTATACCTCGCCGGCGCCGACTCCGGGAAGCTCCAGGATCAAATCAACTGTGTGCTTTTCGCGATTGCCTTCCAATCTAGCCTTGACACCTGGATGGGACTGGTCCTCAAGTAAGAGTTGCCCGAAATCAGGGCTTGATAGGACGGCAGGCAGACTTCCCGATCCGTCTTCACGCCAGGTTTGAGGAAGAATTGTTGTGGGCGTGACCAGAGGATCAAATGGAAAATGCATCTCTACTGCTTCGATGTCTCGCATGCCGCTGCCTTGTCCCGACACGGTCATGATGAGGCTGCCAGGAGACGGACGAAGAGTCCAATGGAGCTTGGCATCAGTTGAGACATTCAGTGCGTAGGATGTTTCACCATCCCCGCTCTTTCCCAAGTGTGCTTGAAGGTCGCTGCTCACGCGCCACTCTCCTCCAACACGAACACGAAGCACAAGGGGCGAATCCGCGCGTAGCAAGTTTGTCTGCGCCTTACTTCCACCTTCTGTATCCCAACTCAACACTCCAACGCACGCGCGCTTGGGATCGGGTTCAATGCGAAAAACGGGCTCGTTCGGAGTGACTGCTTGGAGGTCTATGATTTCTTCCCCGGGAAGTGTGGTTGAGGCCGCGCCAAAGGCCGCAGCTCCCAGGCCCGCGCCAGCAAGTCGTAAGAATGCACGCCGATCAATTTCGCTTATGAATGCTTGTATCAAGTGATTATCCTCTCATGTAAAGCGCAACACATGAGTATAGCTGTCGAAGGTCTTCCCGGAGTGGAAGCTACACCAGCCGGGCACATTCAATTCCGATCTTTCTGCCCCTGCTGCTGACTAACTTACCTTTGACGACAGCAACTGCGGATGATACTTTGGTTCGTTCGCGGGGCAAGAGCTTTGATTGTTGCGAACGGCACGCCCCAGAGACATTGACAACCAGGGAGAAAGGATGCGTTCCATGATAGATCGTCGGCAGTTTGTGAGGACCGTTGGGCTTGGGGCTTTGGCAGTCGCAGATATGGGAATGGTTGGGACGCAAGTAGCCGCCGCAGCACAGCCCGAGGTCAAGACAGATAAGTCCAAGTTGACCCGGTTACTTCCGGGATGCTGCGCCTATTCCTACGAGAAGGATCTGAGGCACGGCCCGATGACGTTGGAAGAATTTATAAGCAAGGCGGTAGACCTGCGTCTAGTGGGTGTTGATATGACTGTGTATTACCTCAAGTCTACAGACCCAGAGTATCTTTATGGCCTTCGCCACCTGGCATACAAGCATTCCTTAGCCTTCTCGGGCGCCGCATGCGGAGTCAGCATGGTTCAGCCCGACGCTACAAAGCGCGCCGACAGCCTGAACCAGATCAAGGCATGGGTTGATGTCACAGACCAGCTCGGAGCTTCTCATCTCAGGATTTTCGCTGGAAAACTACCGGAAGGCTCCAGCCTGCAGGAGGCCGTCGGTTGGGTGGTCGAATCTATGAAGGCCTTGTGCGACTATTCCGGCAAGAAGGGCATTACGCTTGGGGTTGAAGACCATGAAGGCGTGACGCAAAGCGCTGACCTTTGTATTGAGATCATGCAACGCGTGAATTCGCCTTATGCCGGCATCAATCTAGACATTACAAACTTCATTCCCACGCCAACTCAAGATGCCTACGCGCAGATTGCGAAATGTATTCCTTACGCCACCAATATTCACATCCGCGACCACTTTTATGATCACACTCTTGTGGATATGGACCGCGTGTGGAAGATCTTCGCGGACGCCGGGCATCAAGGTTTTGTATCGGCCGAATATGAGGCCAGCTATCCTGGCAGTCTACCTCCCGCGACGGGTGTGCCTAAATTGATTGATGAAATCCAGTCGCTCTGCAAGAAATACTCAAGCGTATAACGGACTCATCGCGATCATCTGCTGATTCGACGACAACTCGTTGTTTCAGCGAGACACTGCACAGATTATCGACACTGAATCAATGGCCCTAGTGTCAGCAATTGTCTTGCAGTGGACCCCGAAGGGATCCGCTCTTGACGGTTGTCTTGACATGACTGGCCAGTCTCAGCGAGACAAGAAATGCCGCTGTGAAGAACACGTCGCTGACAAGCGAGTTGCGGAAGAAGAGCCAGGTGGGCGGATAACCTGGCGTGCCAACCGTCAGCGCCTGGATCCAACCCGCAACAGTTTTGGCGTATACAGGGCTGACCAGCCATGAAGCCGTATTGGTGATGAGATAGAAGGCCGAGGACCCGGCCACGCTCGCGCATAGAAATGCTCCCGCTTTGCGGCTCTCTCTCAGCCAAAGCCCCAGCGCGGCGATCAATCCAAGCGCCGCATAACGCGGCAGCAATTCGCCGGGAACGAACGCTGCGCCAAAATGAACATTGAGCGCGACGTCCGAAATCAGCAAGATCGACAGTGGCAACAACAAAGCCACTCTACGTGGGAAAATCGCGGGGCCGCACAATGCGAGAGCGGCCAAAGGCGCAAAATTCAAAAGCCATAAATGTTGTGCGCCAAAGTCAGCGGCAATGATGCGATAAAGAACAACAGCAACAAACAATGGGCATGCATATTTCATGATTTGCACCTCTATTGAGAATCGTTACGCCTTCAAAGCGCGTTCTTGGTCGGAGAGTAGTGGCAGACAGCCTGCACAACTTGAAGTGAGCGGTGGTCTTGCCCTCTAAATTGTTTCCTTGCCGAACGTCACTGGAGAGGTTCGCGCTGAACGGTCTCGATCATGGCGAGGATGTTCTCCAACGGGGTACCAGCCTGGACGTTATGGCATGAGCAACAAATGAAGCCCTGTCGGTCAGCGCCTAAAGTGTCGAGACAATACCGAGTTTCGCGCCGAACATCCTCGGGTGTGCCGCGGGGCAACGCGAACTGATTGTCGACGCCGCCGTGAAATATGACGCGATCACCAAACTCATGTTTGAGTTCTTTCAAATCCATTCCCGGACAGGCGTGCTGAATCGGGTTGAGCACGTCCACGCCACTGTCGAGAATGGCTCCCAGCAGAGGACGTGCAGCGCCATCCGTGTGATAAAACGCTCGCAGGCCATGTGCATGTATCAGGTCGCACCAGCGCTTCAGGCGCGGCTGCAAGTAACGTTTCCATCGAGCGGGCGCCATCAGGAGCGAAGTCTGGCCTGCAATGTCGTCGCTGATAAAGACCAAGTCAAGCGACTTGCCTGCGCGCGCGAAGAAGCGGCTCATCATTTCAGTTTGGATGGACTCCACGCGATCGAGAATCGCGTCCACCAGTTCCGGGGCTTCAATCAAGTCCATCATCGATTGTTCCATCCCGCGCAACTGGCAGTAAATTTCAAAGAACGAAACCCACGGCCCTATAACCGCAAAATCCTTCGCAGCCTCGCGTGCGTTTGCCACCGCACTGTCATAGTCGAAGCGCTCTACGCTGGGCCACCAGGGATAATCGTCTAATGACTCTGGGGTCTCATAATCTGCCAGCGGCGCGGACCCGAACTCTGAGTAATGAGCGGCGCCGGCCTGAACCTCCTTGAGCGGAACACCCCACATCGTGCGTTCGCCACCTTCGGCACCGGCACCGGATTGGCCTCCCGCGCGTTCCCCGGCATCGGTCCTGTAGTCCATGAACGCCCAGACAATCTTGTCCAGACCGAGAGCGCGATACATCGCAAGATCGTCTGTCACGCCGCAATAGTGCCGCAGAAGTTCGCCGATCTCCGGTGTGTGCCAGAGATCTATCGGCAGGCGGTCCACCGGTTGACGGTTCAAGATAGCCAGGATGCGCTCACGCGGAGTCATGATGTCAGCCTTTCAACTCGTATTCTTGGGGCAGGAATCGCGAGCGATCGGCGAGGGCTAATTGCCGGCCGATGAATTCGGATTCACTTTCGGGAAGTTCATCCAGGTCGTCTTGCATGCTGTCAAACCAAGCCACTTCTTTGGGTTCGATGTGCAGTTTCCCCTGGCTATGTGCTTCACGCAGCAACTCGACCGCCTTGCGCGCCGCGGCCACGCCGGCGTGATAATGCGAGTCGCTATTTACAATCACCCGCGCCAGAGCCACAGAAGACTCCGGCGTGAGAATGAATGCCTGCGGATCGAGTGCCGCGTCGGACTCTACCAACCAGCGCTGGAGTTGCTGGGCGGATTCCTTTCCATGGCTGCGGGCGATGTTCATCAAGCGGCAATCATAGACCAACTGTTCCATGTAGCAGGTCGGCGCCATGCCGCCAAGCAGCTTGATATTCTGCACCGATTCGTTGGACCAGGTGTCGCAGCACGCCGCGGCGAGATTGCCCATCGGGCTCAAGTGCGCGCAGGCCGAGGTCTTGCCTTCCATCGCCATCGGATAGCCGGTAATGGCCTTGAGTATTGGATTTTCATAGCCGCAGTCCTTGCCCGGCCCCACCGCGCCGCATTCGTATGCCACCAGCGACCGCACTGCTGTAATGGCCCGCACCACGGCCGCGAACACCCGCGGAATCATCTTTTGCTCGGCCAGTACCATGGCGGTGTTCCCGAAGCCACAGGCGGTGTCACCAGCGCATTTCACGCCATGCTTATCGGCTATCGCTTGCAGATTGGTCCACAAAAAACGCATGTCGCGCTCGCCGAGGATGCAAAGAGAAAACAGGCTGCCCGCTAGGTCACCATTGACCAGCGCCTCGTCGTGCAGCTCTTTGCCACCGACCGATTCGATGCTCAGCAACTCCGCTCCCGCCGCTGCCGAGCTTTCAAACAATTCCAGCATCGCCTCCCAGTACCGTCCCCGGCGCATTAGCGGAGGCCGCTCGAACTCGCGGTTGTCGTTGGGTGTCATGCGCAGCACACTCTTCAAGCCGCTGCGGCACGCTTCCTGCTGCATGCCTTCGAGCAGGATCTTGGCAATCTCCAGACCCCAGGCCGGATGTTCGGTCATCGGCGGCAGAGTTTCAAATTCGATGACCACGCCGGGCGCATCCAGTTCCGCCGCCCGCCGCATGGCACCCGCAATGATCTGTTCGTAATTGTGGCGCACTTCCGGCATGGTGCCGGCGTCAATCTTCATCGGCGGCAGCGTGAAATTCAGTTCGGGATAGACCGTGCCGCCACCAATGACCATCCCGCTGCGCGTGAGAACGGGCTTCGGCGAGATGCCGAAAATGAGTTCAGAAGGATCTTCGATAGCCAGAGACTTATAGTGCATAAATATTTTCTTCCTTGAATCGGCTCAGGCAGTGGCCTGGAGCAGTTCGATCGCCGTATCCACTGCAGAGCCGGCATCCGGCGAGTAACCGTCGGCCCCAATCTCGCGCGCAAACTCGCGTGTAATGGGCGCTCCGCCGATCATAATCTTGACGGACAAGCCCTCATCGCGAATTGCTTTCACTGTGTCGCGCATGGCTGGCATGGTCGTTGTAAGCAGCGCCGACAACCCTACTAGCTGCGGCTTGTGCTGCTTGACCGACTCGACAAATTTAGCCGCCGGTACATTCACACCGAGGTCGATCACCTCGATGTTCGCACCCTTCCACATCATGGCCACGAGGTTCTTGCCGATGTCGTGCAGATCTCCTTCTACAGTGCCGATCACCGCAGTGTGTTCCGGCTTGACCCCGGCCACCAGAAGCAAAGGCTCAAGCACCTTGAGTGCTTCCTTCATAGCTCGCGCGGCGACCAACATCTCGGGCACAAAGATTTCGTTTTGTTTAAAGCGCTCTCCGACAATCATCATGCCGGGAACCAGTCGGTTCTCAAGAATCGACCCCGCACTTTCCCCGGCTTCAAGACACTGCGCTACAAGGGCGCCGACTTCCTTTCGCCGTCCATCAACCACAGCCTGCGTAAGCGGATGTTGTTCATTCATATCTTCACCATCCTAAGAAAATCCATCTTGTAGTTCTGTGTTGCGAGACACATTGTCTTCACTCTTCGTCTCACACTCTGATGTCGTGGAGACTCATACCAGCCTAGCGTCTGCCTGGATGAGTTACGGCGCGATGTCTTCTATCGCACATGCATTGCCGTCATCGCGCTTTGGCCCTTGGAGTGAACAGGCTCCAGGTTTAAGGAGCCTGCTCAGGTTGATTGTGAACCGGAGAGACATTTGACTCATTCTGACCTTACTTCTTCTGTGCCTCTTGACCTTTGCTGTCGTCCTGGGCCAAATGCAGTGTCAATACGCGATCGATATAGGGAATCACCTGAACTGGGCCTTCCATTCCACAGATGTCGATCGCCGCCAATATGTGATGCGACGTCCCGACTGCCCGTTGATTTGCCTCAGTGTTTGTAACCAGGACCTTGACTTCGTTCTCGCCAGGCTTGATCAGCTTCGAGATATCAAGCTGATAAGGCCTCCACACCAGCGTGCCCGCATCCTTGCCATTTACAAATACATTCGCCACGGAACTTACGCGTCCGAGGTCGATCATGACTCGCTTGTCGCGGAAGTTGTCAGGAAGAACGAACGTTTTGGTATAGACAGCAGTTCCGGAAAAATTGGCAAGACCGGTTTGCGTCCACGATTTGAGTGAGAAAGGCGTTTCACCAGTCACAAACTGAACTGGAGAGACGAGCGAATCGTCTTTGCGGGCGATGATGACGAGGGTGTTCTTTTCGCCTTGGAGACTTGCGTGTATATCGACGGGTGTGCTGCCTTTTGGATTCAAGTCCTTGCCGTTGATCAACATCCGATAAGGACCGTGAAAGACAGGCGGCACAACAGCCACGCAACCGGGTGGGACCTGTATACGGTACCAGCGCATATCGGCGTCTGTAGCGCCAGAACCACGCAATTCGTCGGGAGAAGTGCTGGCCGCTACATCAGAAAGAGTGACTCCATTGTCATCTGCGACACGGAATGAGAACCCATAGAAGCCACTGGCTGTATCTCTGCCTCTTCCCACTTTCACCAAGACTTCGTTCCAGCCTTTGTGAAGGTCTACTGGAACACGATCAGCCCACTTGTCGTTGATCTCGTACCAGAATGGGGTTCGCAGTTGCGCAAATACCTGCTTGTGGTTCAGCCAGATACCAGTCCAGTTATCGGCAGCAACGATGAACTGCGCATGTTGATCGCGGGGAGAGTACAGATAAGTGTGTCCATAACTCACAACCCAACTCTTCCCTTCAGTCGACAGTTCTGAACTGAAGTTCACGATGTATCCGGAGTCCGAGGAACTGCCTCCCTCGGTTTTCATCCAGATGTCCCAACCACCAAGCGCCAGGTGAGGTTCGTTGCCGTTGTAATCTTCCCAACCTACCTGGCCGTCGAGACCATCGTATTTCTTGTGTAGATCGAATTCCTGTTCCGGTGGATAGATCTTGGCAAAGCCATCGTTGTCTGTATTCGGAAAGGGTCCGATCAGTTGCCAATTACGAACCGTATTCTGCTCTTCGTTCAACCACATTTCAGGCCAGTCTGCATCGTCGAAGTCAGATGCAGCCCACCCGCGTTTGCCGCCTGTCACCTCAACTGCGTCACTTACCCTGGCATAAGGAACAGACACACGATCCTGCTGCGGCCTAAACTGCCACTTGCCACCTAATGTGAGAGGCTGTGCACCGCCGTTCGATGCCGAACCCTTGTAGATTTCTGCGCCGCTTCGGAGTTCGACAAATGTGTCAGAAGTACTCACCGGTCCTAACACATGCACGTTCACTGTCTTACCTTGGCGAGTTACGCTATCCAGACTCTCTGCATTGGTCGCTTCAAGAACCGCATCCTGCGAGGATCCTGTAAGAGGATGGAAAACCACGTAGAAAGCGTCCCACGGATCCAGATTGAGACGCACATCCGTTCCCGTAGGGTCATTCACATAGAAGAGCGGTTCCTTCGCCCCAGTAAGGGCATTCCATTTCTCCGGGATTCCCTTTGCAGCAAAGTGGACCTCGTTCACGCGTTTCCGATCGGTGTCGTTAACGACCCAATAATAGTCTTCCTGCAACTTGCGGCGATGCTCGACAAAGAGGTGCTGCGCGGGGCCGGACGTGAGTTGGATGTCCTTGGGTACATGTGCGTCAAGAGTGGCGATCAAGGAGTCAACTGAGTCGTCTATGTAGTAGGAGCCACCAGTATTCGCGCCACTGTTGTCGCTGCCCGAAGTCTGCGCGCCAGCGACGCCAGAGCCAAAGATCGATGCGATTCCCGCCTTGATTACTGCGTCGTTATCGCCTGTTTCCGGCGATGCGGTGGGAAGAAGACGTATGCCGAGAATGATTCCGCCGGCCTGGTGAAACTCCTCAAGCTTCTTCAGTGTGTTTCTACTGAGGGTTGTTATGGGGGGAAGAATGATCGCGCGGAATCTTTGCGGCCCGATGACTAACTCATTGCCTTCGACGCGCGCATTTCCAATGTACTCGTCGTCTGCAATATTGTAGTCCCACTGATGGTTGGTTAACTCGATGATGATTCGCGTGTAGTAATCATTGAGCAGAATTGTCTGATTCTTCCAGGCTGCGGGCTGACCAATCTGCTGATAGTCAGTCTCTCCGGAGAACAAGGGGCGGGTTTCGGCCCACATCGTGGTGATGGGATAGTAAAGCAGCACATTCGTCGCATGCTGGCTGTCCGCGTTCATATAGCTTATGCGTCGCGTATAGTCCGCATAGGTATGGAAATAGGGCCAGTAGGGTTGGTGCATCCAGTCAGGCGGGTAATTGGCGCGGCCCCGATCATAGTTGACCGCATGCGGAATGAACAGGTTCACGCCTGAGACGCCAATACCATTGGTCCCTTTGCGAATGCCTTCAAGATCGAGATAAGAGTCTGTCCCCTGCACCCCTTGGTTTTCGCAGGCGAAGCGGCGACCTTCAAAGTCGGCTACCGATTGTGCAACCTTGAAGTTCAACGGCTGACGACCAAAGTCCACGAGCGAATCTACGCCTACAGGATTGAGCCCCCGCTCCACGGTGAAGAGACTGCCCTCAAGCGCGGCTGCCCACTGCAAGCTCTCTTCCCACGCGTGACCAGTGCGGTGAATGCCGAGCGCTTCGGCAGATTTGGTGATTCCCTTCCAAAACGAATTCCCATACAACTCTGTCACGGTTGAGAGGTAGTCGGTTCGAACCTTCGTAGTCTGATCACCACCGCTATAGATGAGCAGCGGCAACACCTTGCGCAGATCGTATCCCGTTCGCTGCTTAAATGCGGGGAACAGTTGTGGCGTCCAGGCGATGCGATAGCCGTAATCTCCTTCATGATCGGAGAAGGAATAGTGGATGGTGCTTCCAAAATAGGAAGCAAATCGACGATGATACTCCCCATATACGAGATCGAAGAAGAGGTTGGTCGTATCAGGATTCATGAGGTCAACGAAGCCGCCGTCGAAACCCATCGCAGGTTTCAGGCTAAATTGCACGATGACCCATTGACCCGCGGGAGCGGTCCACTGGATATGTCCGCTCTTTCCATCTGAATCAAGCAAAGTAAGACTCGCGGCGTCGATCTGGTTCTTTCCCAGCCAGCGGGCGACGACGACCGCTTGCAAATCTGGACTTGCGGACAGATCAACCACTTGCGGCCCATCGATGATCTTCGCTTCATAGGCCAATGTCTTCATGCGAAGGTCTGGACGCTTCGCCAATACCTTGCTTTGATGATTGCCAGCCATCCACACGTTTCGCACTTCGCCGCTGGGCCAGTCGTATTCATCTACAAAGTTGAACTCGAAGCCCGATGTCCGGGACTGTTCGAGACCAGCCCCTATTGCCTTGAACCATTCTTCAGATAAATATGGCGTTTGAAGACCGTCGCGCCCATGAAGAAACGCTCCATAGACATGCTGGTCTACCATTTCTCGGATCTGTTGCTGAATAATCGGGCCTTCCATTTTCCCGTTCCAGAACCAGAACGGCATGGGAGAAAAGTCGTGAGGTGGATCAAGGAAGCTGCGATAAAGTGAATCGGAGCCGGTGCTGATGCTCTGCGAAGAACACTTGACGCTGGATACAAAAAGTATGGCAAACAGTGAAAACAAAAACAAAGACCGCTTCATCTTTGGCCTCTCTAACAGCTTGATTGTAGACGCTTGCCGATTCATCGCCTGGGACTTCAACAGCCCAGGCCTCGACTCTTCATTCAGCAGAAAGGGGCAGCTAAAATATAGCTGCCCCTTTCCACTGACATCCATATGACCCGCTAATCGAATTTGCTGAGCACTATGCGAGTCCGTTCGCATTTCTCCCTCTGCCGGGCGATTGTGCAGAACTCGCAGGTTCTGCACCTCGCCAAGCAGCCCATTCACTCTGCTCTAGAAGAACAACTTCATTGCAAATTCCATAATTCTAGGATCGCCGGCACTGGTGATTTGACCAAAATTCCCGCTGCCTAGCCCAGTACTAACGCTGTTGAAGTTTGGATGGTTGAACACGTTGAACGCCTCAGCCCGAACCTGCAGATTGAGACGGTCGTAAAGCGGAAACGACTTATAGAGAGATACGTTGGCTGATGTGTAACCCGGCCCGCGAATCGTTCCATTCTTGGCATTTCCGTAGAAGCCGTAACCCGGAGCTGTGAAGGCAGTTGTGTCGAACCACTCTTTTATGGTGCCCACTTTACTGGCCTTTGCGACCTGATTTGGGCGACTAGTCAAGCCATTGGCGTTAGTCGACATGCCCGGACTTAGTGCAAACCCGCTCTGGTGCAGGACCAGCCCTTGGAAACTCCAGTGTCCCAAGGCGCTCTCTAGAGCCTTGTCGCTGTGGCTGAAGAACGGAATCGCGTACACCCACGTTCCGCTGATGTCATTCTTGAAGTCATAGGAAGGCGGACCGTACTCCGCCGCCCAATCGCGCGGATTTTGTGGTCCCGAACCTTGAGAAGTGCTAGCACCTGAGCCGTGTCCGCCTACAGTAGCCAAAGCCTTTCCAAGTGTGTAAGCCAGGCTGAATTGGGAAGCCCCGCGGTTATACCGACCCGAAGCCTCGAACGCATTGTAGTTGCCGGTACCCTCGTCGTACTCATAGTCGATTCCGGCGTATCCCTGGTAGGGGCGCGTGTACTGGGATGAGGCTGCTCCGTTATTGATGCAGGGATCATAATCATAGGCGGCTGATGCCGACTGATTTTCCGCTAGACAGGACGTGCCTCCGATGCTTGGAGAAGTTACGGCCGTGGGCCAATTGATATCGTTGCCACCGCCCACTCCGCTCACCATGTGACGCGTCTGGCTTCCAACATAAGCCGCGTTTGCTACCAAATTGCTTCTGAATTGATGCTCCAATGTCAGGCTGTAGGACTGGACCTGAGCCGCCTTGAAACTCGTCGGGTTGTCATCTAGACTCTGGGGACTGGGCGCTACGGCCGACCCTCCCGCGGTTCCATTGTCGAGCACACTGTTGGTGATATTTGCCGATGCGTTATACGGCGGGTTGGCTCCAAAGGCATAGTAAATTTGCGCAACCGGGATTCTCGAGTAGCCTATCCCGTATCCACCGCGTACAGAGGTCGTCCCATGTCCGCTTAGATCGTAGGCGAAGCCGACGCGGGGGCCAAAGTTTGTTTTAGCCGGGATAAAGAACCCGGAAGGAACGCCATTTTGCCCCGCGAAAACGAGACCGTTGAGAAGATTTGCAACTGTTCCGGTGGATGTCAAGGGTTGATTCGAGCCATTGACTGTGAATTGCCCGGCTATATTCACAGCGGGAGCCTGCGATGCATCGTAAGTTGATGGATTGAAGTTGCTGACCTGATCTCCACTTGCAGAGTCGCTGGAGAAATATACGTAGCGTAGGCCGAGGTTAAGGGTCAACCGAGGATTCAATTTCCAGTCATCCTGGAAGTAGGCTTCACCTTGCCGATAGTGAAAGGCGCCTTCTCTTTCCGTGGCGTCCTGTTCGTAGCTGGAATCCAGTCCCAGCATTAAGTCCGCTGCCGTATCTCCGGTGTGCGTACCGTTGAACCCAAAGGTGCCTTGCGGGGATGTGAAAACCGTCTGCCGCTTGATTCCAAACATATATATGGCGCCGGCCTGCAGAACATGTCTGCCTTTTACCCAACTCAGGTCGTCCATGATGGAGCCTTCGCCATCCGAAGCTGAAATAGGTTGAGAACTGACGCCGAGGCCAGAATACCCTTGGGCCAAGTTGATGTTTGGAATCCGGTTAAGGGTGGGCGCATTGGGGAATGCCTGAGTGATCGACAGTCCGCTCGGCATTGTGCCGTTGCCGGTTGTCAGAAGAATATGTGGGCGATCATCCGCTTCCGCCACGCCCGCAATATTCAGCAGGTTGGGCGTAATCTGCGACTGGACACGGAGGACGCCGTTGAAGCCCGTTGTATAGAAGGCATCCCTGATCGTGCTGTAGGGCGTGCCGGTCCACAAGTTATTGGGAAAATCGTTAAGGGTCGGTTCATACATGACGCGCCCGGTCAATTGATTGTTCCGGTTGATCTGCTGATCTACGCGGAACTGATAATCAAGTTGAGTGGTTTTCCCTGGAGTCTGGTTAATGTAATTGTTGAAGCCATTCGCCACGTTATTCGGCAGTGGGACATAGGCATTCAGCAGCGCTACCGTAATCGGATCCAGACATGCTGAATTGATGGTCGTGGCGTCCGTAAGGCAGTTGGTTCTTCCTTCTGAAGCCAGGAGTGCCTGGCTGTGTGCATCTAACGCAAGGGAGTTCTGTTGCCCGTTGATGGGGTTTACAGCCGGCAGCGTCGGACTGGCGCTGAAATCACCATTGCGCTGCGCCTGCGTAAGTACCGCACCGTTGATCACGGACGAAGAAATGATGCTTTGCCATTGGTTGGATGCGAAAAAGAACGTCTTTCTGTTGCGGTTCGTGTTGTAGAGCTTGGGAATGATGACCGGGCCACCCAGGGTGTATCCATAGATGTTCTGATGGAGCCCAGGGGCGCTGGTCGAGAAGTAGTTGTAGGCGTCGAAGTCATTATTGCGCACGAAGTCCCATGCGCTTCCATGGAACGTCTCCCCGCCACTCTTGGTCGAGACGGTGATCTGTGCGGAACCGGCAAACCCGAACTTCGCGCTGTAGCTGTCTTTCTCCACCGAGAATTCGGAGATCCCATCGGGAATCGGCGTAATGTCGATACCGGCCATGTTGCCGGAGTTCATGTTGTAGACACCATCTATGGTGTAGGTACTGTATTCAACAGAGTTACCATTCACGATCAGAGAGGTACCACCCTCAAGGCCGCCGCCGCCCAGGCTATCAGCGCCGTGTACATCGGACACTCCAGGAATCGAGAGCGCCAGTGTTTCAAAATTTCGCCCGTTCAACATCAGGTTCTCGATTTGCGAACTGGAAACGGTGCCCGCGCTCTCCGAGCTTTCCGTGTTGACTTCCAGCGCATTCGCTTCGACCGTTACCTGAGCGGTCGCGCTGCCAACTGCGAGCACGACGTTACTTGCGCGCCGCTGTCCAGGATCGAGTTGTATCCCGCTCGTGACACTTTCCTGGAAGCCGGATTTTGCAACGTCGACTGTATACAGCCCATTGGTGAGCCCCTCGACCGAATAAAAGCCGCTGCTATCAGTCGTCTTTTCGTAAGGGACCGCAGTGCTCTGGTTGGTAATGGTCACTTTGGCGCCCACTATGGCAGCGCCGGTTGAGTCGGTAACCGTGCCTGAGATGGCGCCGGCACTCGCCTGCCCGTGTAGAAATGGGCCTGCGCCAGTCAACAAGCAGAGAAATGCTGCAACCTGCAGCATGGTGTTGCGTAGGAGATATTTCACCGGGCTTGCCTCCAAGTTGAAATCACACAGGCAGATTTCGTCCTGCCATTATTTCGACGCAATGAGTAATCTCGTGACGTTGAGCTGGCAATAATGAAAATGCGCCGTATCAAAAATTGCGCGTATCGCAATCAGTGCTATACTCCGAATTGCGAAACGCGCGACCCTCGCTGCCGACGCTGTGATTCTGCCATTTGGGTGTGAAATGCGCGCTTCAACGCAAGACAACTCGCGATACAAATTGGAGACCGTAGCGCGGGCCTGCACGATCCTGCGTCACTTCGCAGATGCGCAGCACTCAATGAGCCTCAGCGAAGTTGTGGAACGAACAGGATTGGAGCGCACAATCGTATTTCGTATCCTGAAGACCTTGGAACAGGAAGGCCTACTTCGTCGTCCTGAAGGGCGAAGGTACTTGTCAAATGTCAATCTGCTTACACAGAAGCGATTCCGGATCGGCTATGCATCGGAGACCACGGATTCATTTTCCGAGGCGGTGACACAAGGAATTCGCTGGGCGGCCAGCCGTCATCAGATCGATCTAATTGAAGTAGAAAACTTGTACAGCCCGAAGGTAGCATTGCGCAATGCGCAAAGACTGGTACAGCAAAAAGTGGATCTGGCGATCGAGTTCCAGGTCTACGAACGCATGGGTTCACAGCTGGCGGCCTTATATGAGCAGGCTTCTATACCCGTAATTGCGATCGAGATTCCCCAGCCCGGAGCCATCTTTTTTGGGATCGACAACTATCGTGTTGGACAACTGGCAGGCAGGGCCCTGGTAAAGGCGGCACAGCAATATTGGCATGGGGAAATCGATGAGTTGCTCTTGCTCAACCTTGAAGTCGCCGGCTCCCTTCCGCACCTTCGTATCTCGGGCGCAGAATCGGCCGTTCGCAGTTCACTGCCCGGAAGCTATCAGATTCTTCATTTGGATTCTCGTGGTGAGATGGAGCGTTCTTTTGAATTGGTGCGGCGCCACGTGCAGTTCAGCCCGAAACGCAAGACGCTTATTTGCGGTGTCAACGATCTGGCGGTACTGGGTGCCCTGCGTGCCTTCTCTGAAGTTGGCCGAAGCCATCTTTGCCTTGCCTTAGGGGTTGGCGCGTTCCCTGAGGCTCGCCGCGAATTGCGGACTCCGCAAACACGGATGATCGGCTCCATTGCCACCTTTCCTGAACGGTACGGAGACAATGTCATCCAGATTGCGTTAGATGTCCTCCAAAAGAAGCAGGTCCCCCCTGCAGTCTATGCGCCCATTCAACTTATCACCCCACAGAACATAGACCAGTTCTATCCCAGCTCCTTATTTGCCGACGCAGATAAGGAATCGTCTCCGAGAAAGCCAACTGGCACACGTCTCGGTTAGAGCACAGTCCACAATCTGTCAGGCGGTCCAGAGCCAGTTGGGTTTTTGGGGCTGTGGCGCTGACGGACCTGGACTCCACGGAGTCGAAGAGTCTTATTTGCGATATCCGCAAAATACAAAGCGCTCCGCATTTCTCGTTGCTCCCGGTGGCGCGCCTGCTTTCTATTCTTCCCCAGCAAACCAATCCGCTCAAACAATGAGGTCAGGGAATGAAGATCACGCAAATCAAGCTGTACAGGATCCGTTCAGGGAATCGCGGGGAAAAAGGTGCGCGGTTCGGGGAATCGCAGTACTGGGGAGGTGGATGGCAAACAGGCTCTCATATTGCAAACCCGATGTCTGTCTATCCGAAGTATGCGCAGGTGCGCACGTTGTGGATGGGCCCTGGGCAAGATCCCTATGCCATAGAAATCCTTACCGATGAGGGGGTTACCGGCTGCGCAGTCAACTATGGTGGCGGTTACTTCTCCTGCGCGGTAATCGAACAGCACTTTAGCAAGTTTCTGATCGGACAAGATCCCTTTAACATTGAGATGCTCTGGGACCAGATGTATCGCTCCACCATGCCCTACGGGCTCGGCGGGGTGACGGCCATGGCAATAAGCGGCGTAGATCTGGCACTTTGGGATCTGATGGGCAAGGCGCTGGGCCAACCCGTGTATCGCCTGCTCGGGGGCGAAACCAAGAAGACAATCCCCTGTTACGCAACGACCCATCCAGATCAGGTTTCTCATTGGAAGAACAGTGGATTCATCGGCGTGAAGATCGCCGCACCATGGGGCACTGCGGACGGCCGTATGGGCCTGATCAAGATGCAGAAATGCCTGGAAGACTGCCGTTCCGCGCTTGGCGACGAGATGGAACTCATGGTGGACTGTTATCTCTCCTGGGATATTGAATTTGCTTCCCGGATGGCGGAAAGAGCGCGCGGCTGCGATGTGAAATGGTTTGAGGACCCGTTGCAAAATGGATGGGCCGAGCATATGAATGCAGAATTACGCGCACGCATCAACCCGATACAGGTGGCAATTGGCAACCTGGAATTTGACGTAAAGGCCTTCGCCGCAATTCTGGCTGCCCGCGCCTGCGACGTGATTCAGCCGGAGATGCAGTGGTGCGGCGGCCTCACCGCGGTCCGAAGGATTGCGGCCATGGCCAAACCCTATGATGTTCCGGTCATTCCACACGGCTCAGGCATATACAACTATCACTTTGTGCAATCCAACCTGAACTCGCCATTTGCTGAATACCTTTCTGTCGGGGATGGCACCGGCGTACGCCCCATCTTTGAAGCGATCGTCGGCGAACCTCTCCCTGTTAACGGACATGTCACGCTCGGCACGAATCCTGGCTTTGGCGTTGAACTCAATCGTGACCTGCTGGACCCAATCGACTTTCAGGCATAGAGGAGTCCCTCGTGCAGGACAAGATCAAATGCGGGGTTATCGGCGCCGGTTGGTGGGCGACGTTCGCACACATTCCAGCATTGCTAGAACATCCGAACGCGGAATTGGTGGCAATTCAAAACGACAACCGGCAGGAGGTGCAGAAAATCGCCCAGGATTTTCGCATTCCCGTTGCCTGTACCACCGCCAGTGAACTGCTTGCGATCGAGGGTATTTCCGCAATCGTAGTCAGCAGCAGCCCTCATCTGCATTACGAGGATGCTCTCGCTGCCCTTGAGCTGGGCAAGCATGTGCTGATCGAGAAGCCGATGACGCTCACTGTTGCCGAGGCAACGGAGCTGGTGAAGACCGCGGATGAGCACAACGTCCAGTTTCTCATCAGCTGCCCCTGGCATCACACGGCCCATGGCATCGAAGCGCAGCGCCTGATACGTGCCGGGGCTCTTGGCGATGTACGCATGGTCAGCGTCCTGATGACCAACCCGATCGGCGACCTTCTTCGCGGCTCCGATACCCGGCCTACGCATGGGACACCGTACATGCTTCCGCGCGCGGGAACCTACAGCGACCCAAAGGTGGCTGGGGGCGGGCAAATCTATACCCAGGTTTCTCACGCAGCGGCCTATCTAACCTTTCTGACAGGTGCGTACCCCGCTGAAGTTTTTGCGCGCTTCCATAATGATGGCGCAGCGCTCGACATCTACGACGCCCTCGATCTGCGCATGGACGACAGTTCGATTGTCACCATTGCCAGCACGTGTGCGACGAGCCGCGGGCGCAGGGACTTCGAGGTGCGGGTATTTGGCACCAATGGGATGTTATTCCTTGATCTCTGGCGTGGAAGACTGGAATTTGTGCCGCTTGTTGGAGGGCCCCGTACGTATCCTGACCTTGACGAGGATGCAATCTATCCCCATAAGGCTCCGGCACAGAATTTGATCGATTCCATCCAGGATCCACGCCGTAATCAGTCGCCTGCAGTATTTGGATTGGCGGCAATGGAAGTGATCGAAGGGGCAACCCTTTCCGCAAAGAGCGGCAACAATATTCTTGTCTCCTCCGTCGCGGAGCAACCCGCATGAAGTCGGGATCGCTGCGTGGCATCACCTGGAACCACAGCAGGGCGTTACCGCCGCTGGTGGCGACTGCACAACGTTTTGAGGAGACGCATCCAGGGGTGAGGATTCAGTGGGAGAAGCGAAGTCTGCACGAATTCGGACACGCAGACATTACCACTCTCGCTCACAATTTCGACTTGCTCGTGATCGATCACCCAATGGCAGGCGACGCAGAAGCAACGGGTGCGTTGATCGATCTGCGCTCACTGCTTTCGTCTGAAGAAATTGAAGATCTTGGTGACGACTCGATCGGTCCATCCTTCTCAAGCTATATCTACCAGGACAAGCTTTACGCACTGCCGATCGACGCCGCCGCTCCCGCGGCAAGCTTCCGCCCGGACTTGTTTGAGCAACATGACCTTAAGGAACCGGAACTCTGGGACGATGTAATGGCGCTGGCGCGGTCCGGTTGGGTACGAATGCCAGCGTTTTCGGCAGATCTTTTTCTGAACTTCATGGGGTTATGCGTTTCGCGAGGCAGCACCGTGGCCGAGAGTACTGAACGGCTCGTCGACCATGAAATCGGCGCTCACTGCCTGGCGGAGCTTTGTGAACTTGCAAGTCTGATGCCGGACGAAATCTACCAAATGAATCCAATTGCCGTGCTCGAGCGAATGACAGAGGAAGATACTATCGCCTACTGCCCATTCGCATATACCTACAGTAATTACTCACGCAGCGGTTTTGGAAAAGGTCACATCCGATTCTCCAACCCGGTCGCGCTGGAGAAAAGCATGCCGATGCGCACGGTGCTTGGCGGCACTGGAATCGCAATCTCTGCCGAGACCGAGAACGTCTCCCTGGCTTTTGAGTACAGCCTGTTTGTTGCTGGTCGAACCTGCCAGCGCACTCTTTACGGGATGTCCGGCGGCCAACCGGCACGACGGAGCGCATGGCACGATCCACTGCTCAACCAGATTACCGATAACTTCTTTTTGCGCACCGCTGCCACATTAGAAACGGCCTATGTGAGACCTCGATACCGCGGCTATGTTGGCCTGCAGGAGGGCGCCGGAGAAGCGATCGTCGACTACTGCAAGCGCCGTGGCAATGCAAAGCAGGCGCTCGAACAGATTGACGCCCTCTATCGCTCAAGTATGAAAGGAAATGTACAGAATGCCTAAGTTCTCTTGTGCAGACTTCACCTTCCCGATGCCGGACCGTTCTGTAGCGTTGCGATTGATAAAACTACTCGGCTTCGACTATGTAGACATTGGGCTGCTGGCGCGCAGCTCTCATTTTTCTCCGCTGGAACTGCAGAAGTCTCCGCAAACCTATACGACGGAGGTCCTGCGTGATTTGCATGCGGCGGAATTGAGCGTTTCTGATGTCTTTGTTCAGATCGGAGTCGATCCATCCGAGTGCGCGACAAACGACCCCAGCCCCGAGGTTCGGAGTAAAAGTCGAGATGTGTTTAAGCGCGCACTCGATTTCTGCGTTGATCTTGGCTGTAGCCATCTAACAGGCCTACCCGGAGTGTTCCATCCGACAGCCGCGCGAGACCAGGATCTGGAACTTGCGGCGGAAGAGACATCTCGGCGCGTGGCTGAATGTGCCAGCGCAGGGGTCCGTTACGCGATCGAGGCTCACATCGGCTCAATCTGCGCAGAGGTTGAAAGTGCCCGTGCATTTCTGGATTCCGTTGAGGGCTTGACGCTAACGCTCGATTATGGGCACTTCATTATGGCCGGCGAGACCTCTGCGAAGGTGCATGATCTGTTGCCCTTCGCTTCGCATGTTCATGTACGCGGGGGCGCTCTCGGAAGGCTGCAAACCCCGGTTGAAGAAAATGCGATTGATTTTCCCGGCATGCTGGCCGGACTAACACGGCTCGGCTACGATGGCTTCCTGGCCCTGGAATACGTGTGGGTGAATTGGATGGACTGCAACCGCACGGACAACGTTTCGGAGACCCTTCTTCTTCGGCGGGCGTTGGAGTCGAATGATTCCATGATGACGAAGGCAATTGACAGCGATTAAGCGGGGAAGCCGGGGCCGATTAGGACACAGTTGAGCATCCGCGGCGTCCGCGGCTTCGTTTTTGCCGGCTAACGTCACGGAACGCAGTGGATTTTGTCTATGCGATGGACCTTACCGCCGAAAGGGCCAGGCCCTGTCGAACGATAGTTAACTCTGCACTGCATTTTCGGTTGAATCGCAGACAGACCAGCCAAAATGATTCACACGCAGGTGCTGCCTACCACTGAAGCTCTTTCTATCAATCACCAGGGTCGGTTTCCATCGGTCACAGTTTCGTTCAATCTCGCCCCCAACGCTCCACTGGATACCTCCATCAACCTATCGCCAGACTGTGCTTACTGCCTTTCAGCAGGCGGAGGATGCATTGGCCTCGATGCGCATCTATTCCCAGCAGATTCTGAGACAGCAGGAGGCGGTCAGGTCCTCACAAGAGTTCTTGGAACTGGAGGCGCAGCGATTCAACTCAGGAGTGGACCCATATGTTGATATTGCGACCGCACAATCCACCGTCCTTGGCAATCAACTCCAGCCCAAGTAAGCGCCAAGGCTCCTGCCGCGGATTGGAAGCTCAAGAATTGAGGTTATGGGCGCCGGAAGAGAAAGGCAGTTGAGACTTAGACCCTGGCGACAAAACTCTACATTCATGTGCACGCCGGTGCCCAGGCGCAATTGCCTATCGGTTCTACGCGTAATCGACCGACACCATGCACACGAGCTTGAACGATGGAACAGTAAAGCTGATAGAGGCCCCAGCAGGCGAAAAGGCGAGTTTCTTCTGTTCAGGCTGGAGAGATACGCTGAGCACTCGATACCCTGCGGGCACTTGAATCCGCATCATTGCGGTGACCGGTCTCGCGGGGACCTGTGCTTGCAGGTTTAGCATCCCGACCAGCAATCTGTGACGGTCTTCCTGGTGGAAGAGCGTAACCTCAACTGCCCTATCTGTATCCGCCTCGAATTTATAAGGTGGCTGCAAGACTCGTTTAAGCAAGAGGCCAAGTATCCTGGCGCTGACAGCATCGTCCCGCGACCCCAGCGGAGTGACCACCCAGATTGACTTGCCCTTACCGAACGAATTAACGACAATTCCCGGATCCTGTCCCGGTTGGGTATCGGGAGGATTGCTCCAAATCTGCAGTCCAACGGCGACTTCTCGAGCGTCTGTCACGGATTGCTCTGGGCAGTTAGACTGGAGTCACATTCGCAAAGTCTTCTTAGGCCAATTCAGTCGACCAGAGCTCCGATCTTGATGGGAGAATTATGAAGCTGATTGCACTGTTCTTACTTATGCTCGCCATTCCGTTGTCGTTTGCCCAGGGTAACGATAACTCGAAGAAACAGGCTGTGCTTAGCCACCGCACGGCCCCCATTCTCATCGTGGACGGGCTGCAATTCAAGGACCTCAACCGCAATGGCAAACTAGACCGTTACGAGGATTGGCGCCTGCCCGCAGAGGAACGGGCTCAAGATCTTCTCCAGAAGATGACATTGGACGAGATGGCAGGACTAATGGTGCACGGCACTTTGCCGACAGCGGGCGGCGGCGTGACTATCGGCCCAACCGGCTATGACCAGGCGAAGGCAAGTTCCTTCATCAAGGACTCGCATGTGAATGCCTTCATCACAAGGCTGAGCGGCGCGGCTTCGTTCGTGGCCGAGCAAAACAACCAGATCCAGGCTTTAGCTGAGTCCACCCGGCTGGGCATTCCGGTGACAATCAGCACCGACCCCAGAAACCATTTTCAATATACGCGTGGGGCCTCAGTACAAGCGGGGTCGTTCTCAAAATGGCCTGAATTGGTGGGATTTGCCGCTATCGGCGATGAAAGTGAGGTCCGCAAATTTGCAGATATTGCACGGCAGGAATACATCGCCGTAGGCATCCGAGAGACGTTATCGCCCCAGGCCGATCTGGCCACGGAGCCTCGATGGGCGCGAATCAATGGCACCTTTGGCGAAGATGCAGAGTCGGCCAAGAGGCTCATCAAGGCTTACGTGGAAGGATTCCAGGCCGGGGATTCAGGGCTCAATCCTCGCAGTGTACTGGTGATCGTGAAGCATTGGGTGGGTTATGGAGCACAGAAAGACGGATGGGACAGCCACAATTACTACGGGCGCTTTGCTGCATTCCCTGGAGGCAATTTTGCCTATCACATAATTCCGTTTACGGGTGCGTTCGCAGCGAACGTGGCGGGAGTTATGCCCACCTATTCAATCCTTGAGAACGTTTCAATCGACGGAAAGCCGTTGGAGCAAGTGGGAGCGGCTTTCAATGCACAACTCCTTACAACCCTTTTGCGCGGGAAGTATGGATTCAAGGGCGTGGTGTTGAGCGATTGGGGCATCACGAACGATTGCCTGGAACACTGCCGAAACGGATTTCCCGCAGGGGTGAAGCCGGACTTCTCCGAGCTCGTCAACCGCAAGTCCGGCATGCCATGGGGCGTGGAGGACCTGTCGCGCGAGGACCGCTTCGCCAAGGCAATCAACGCTGGTGTTGATCAAATCGGAGATTCCGAGGAGCCTGAATTCATTGTGAACGCCGTGCATGAGGGCAAGATTGCAGAGGCGCGCGTGCGGGATGCCGCTTTTCGCATCCTCGTCCAGAAGTTTGCCATTGGCCTATTTGAAGATCCCTTTGCCAATCCAGATCACGCCAATGCCATTGTGGGCAACGCCGATTTTTTGGAGCAGGGGAAGATAGCACAACGACGTGCACTCGTCCTGTTGGAAAATAAAGGTCACCTTCTCCCGCTGAAGACGACGAAACAGAAGGTATTTCTGTACGACGTGAATCCGGCTGTCGCCACCCGTTTTGGATTCGACGTAGTGGACTCGCCGGATAAGGCCGATATCGCAATCATCCGCGCCGCGGCACCTTACCAGAGCGAACACCCCACCTACATATTTGCATCGCATCAATCCGAGGGAAGATTGGATTTTCGCGAATCAGATCCTGCCTATGCGGCATTCCTTCAGGCGAGTGCAAAGGTACCGACTATCATGACCATAACTTTGAACCGCCCAGCTATTCTCACCAACGTGAAGGATAAGGCAACAGCGTTGATTGGAGATTTTGGCATTGAAGATGAAGCTCTAATGGATGTCATTTGTGGAAAAGCGAAGCCGGAAGGCCATTTGCCTTTTGAGCTGCCCTCATCCGCCGAGGCCGTGAAACTCCAAAGAAGTGATGTTCCACACGATTCCCCGAATCCTCTTTACCAATATGGGTTTGGGCGTAGCTATTAAGGGCCTAGGGACCTTTGACTGAAAACCTCGAAAAGAACAACCGAACAAATCGTTTCACGACTATGCGCGTTAAGCTTGGGAAGTTGCTGTTTCTTGTGTCAATCCATGGGTAAGACGAGTAAGACATGCCGAGTCGCGAACTGGGAAGAACAGCCGCATGAACCACCATTAATGTCCCCGGCGGGCTCTCGATCGGCGCATGCCGGTCTGTGCTGAAGCCTGCCAACAGAAGGAGCATTTCATGAAGCGTGGATTAAGAATTTCGGATTTGATGTCGCGCATCGGCGTTGGGTTGTTCTTGTTGTTCGGTCTGCTACAGGCGAACGCCTCCATCGTGATCGAGAAGTTGCAGGTGGAATATAGGGTCACGCCTCTGGGAATCGACGTTGCGCAGCCACGTTTCAGCTGGCAAATGGCCGCCACGAAAGGCGAACGCGGAGTGATGCAGGCCGCCTATGAGATCCAGGTCAAGGATCCGAAGGGTGAAGTCGTATGGGATTCGAAGAAGACCGATGGCTCAACTGCTCTAGGCATTCAATACGCAGGCAAGCCTCTCAAGCCCGAAACCAGGTACTCATGGACGGTGGATGTGTGGGACCGGACCGGGGCGATGCTCAGCGCGGCGTCCTGGTTCGAAACCGGCTTGATGGATCCTTCGCCCGATTCCCCTGCCTGGGGCGGAGCCAAGTGGATCGGCGGTGGGGACGACGACCTTGTGCTCTACGCTCCTTACTTGGAAATCTTTGATGTGAAATACGCACTCACCCTTGCGCCAGGCAGCAGCCGCGCGAGCTTTGTCTATGGCGCCAATGACACGCGCCTGATGGATAAGAACAAGAACCTGTACCAGCTTGAGAACGGCAGGGACCAGAGCTACATCAAGCTTGAGCTCGATATCTCCGCGGTAAACGGTTCACAAGACGGGAAAGCACGGCTCAATGTTTATCGCGCCGGCTATAAAGACACTGACACGCCTTCTAAACCGCTCCGGACCTTCGAGATTTCATCGGACGTAATCAACAATTCCAACAAGAATGCTGAACATGTCATTGCATTTAGCAGTGCGTTCGGTGAGATCGCCATCACCATCGACGGGAAGGATTCGCTCAAGAGCGTCGGTGCGCAGGAACCTGCCGGCGGGCCTGCCGGATTCGGACGCCGCCGTGAAAACGCGGTCAACCTGAATCCCATGGGACAGGGTGGTAACTTTATTCCCTTTGGCATGCTCTGCGATATGGGTTTTGCCGTCGATCCAGGCCAAAACGCTTTGTTCCGCGATGTCATAGTAAGCAACAATCGGAAGCCCAAAAACAACTTGTTCCATGAGAACTTGGCCAGAGCACCGTACAAGGGCATCTATGCCGATTTCGCTTCGCCCGGGACGGGATTTTCCGTAGAGAACGGAAGCTATTCTCTCAGTGGTGGAAGCAAGGGCGTGTTAGTGGTCAGAGATCCGAGCCGGAATTCGGCGCCTATGCTACGCACTGCATTCAAGACTTCTGGCAAGCCCATCGCGGCTGCGCGGCTCTATGTAACAGCGCGTGGAATTTACGAGCTCTACATCAATGGCCACCGCGTCGGCGACGACTACTACACTCCCGGCCTGACTCAATACAACATCACCCACATGTATCAGACCTACGATGTCACCGGGATGGTAAGAGCCGGAAGCAACGCCATGGGCGCAATGCTTGGAGAAGGCTGGTGGAGCGGCCTGCTGAGCTTCGGAGAGATTTGGAATCACTTTGGCGACAGGCAATCGCTGCTGGCGAAACTGGTGATCACCTATAAAGACGGATCTGCCGAGACCATCCGCACCGATCCTGAAACGTGGAAGCTTTTCAACCACGGGCCGGTTGTGTATAGCAGTCTCTATCTCGGTGAGATCTACGACTCATCCAGAGAAAGCGCCGTGGCGGGATGGAACACCGCTGCCTATGACGACAGCAAGTGGAAGACCGCGGTTGCTGTGCCGCTACAGGGCACGAGCTTTTCTGGCCGTGAAGAAGGATTTGGAGCGTCACCTGCTCCGATGACCTTCGACAAGCTCTCGCTGATTGGCCAGATTGGCAATAACGCAGGCGTTTACCGAACGCTGACGGCGAAAAGTGTCAAGGAGGTGAGACCGGACGTCTATGTCTACGATCTGGGGCAGAACATCGTTGGAGTCCCTCGGATCAGCATTGCAAATGGCCACCCTGGCGGCAGGATTACGCTCAGGTACAGCGAAGTTCTCTATCCCGACCTGAAAGAATCGGGGAGAAATGTCGGCATGGTCATGACGGAGAACTACCGTGCGGCGTTGAACCAGGATTTGTACGTGATGAAGGCAGGGAAACAGGTATTTCAACCTCACTTCACCTCGCACGGGTTTCAATACGTTGAGATTACTGGAATCGATCACCAGCTTCCGTTGGAAGCCGTTCAGGGTATAGCCATCAGCTCAGTGACGAAGTTGACAGCAGACTACAAGACCTCTGATGCGAAGGTGAACAAGTTATGGTCAAACCTTGTCTGGTCGAATGTGGACAATTTCCTCTCGATACCGACTGATTGCCCGCAGCGCAACGAACGCATGGGTTGGTCTGGAGACATCAACGTCTTTTCGCGCACCGCGACTTATGTATCGAACGCAGACCAATTCCTCACGAGGCATATGTATGCCATGCGCGACGTGCAATATCCTTCTGGTAAGTTCACTGATGTAGCCCCGGTGGGAGGAGGCTTTGGCGGTGTCCTTTGGGGCAGCGCTGGGATCGTCGTTCCCTGGGAAACCTATCTGCAATACAAAGATACGGAGTTGCTCGGGCAGCATTACCCCGCGATGGTTGCCTACATGAATTACCTGGAGACGACGATCGACCCTAAGTCGGGCCTCAGCTCAGATGCGCAGCTCGGCGATTGGCTCGGGCCGCAAAACAACTTACTGGGATCGGCTTTCCTTGCGACGGCTTACCATGCCTACGACCTCGGCATCATGGCGAAGGTGGCAGAGCTGCTGGGCAAGTCCGATGACGCGGCCAAATACGGAACCCTCTACGAAAAGCGCAAAGCTTTCTTCAACGGGACTTTCGTGAACTCCGACAAGAAGACGCTTGGCATAGCTGACCGACGCAGGTTTGGACCGGGCAGCGCCGCCGATGCGAACAAACCGCCCGAATTCCACTTGGCCGACACTCAGACTTCATATGCTGTTGGACTGGCGATGGGTCTATTCAGCGAAGAGAATAAACCGTACATGGTGAAGAACCTCGCCGAGTCCGTTATCCGCGAGAACAAGGACGACGGTGGAGTTGTTCGTCCCAAGTACTCGCTAATGACAGGCTTCATTGGTACATCGTGGATTAGCGACGCCCTGACCAATAACGACCTGAGCGACCTCGCATACCGGATTCTCGAAAATAACAGCTATCCTTCGTGGCTTTATCCGATCGACCAGGGCGCGAGCACGATCTGGGAACGCCTCAATGGATACACGGTCGAGAACGGCTTCGGCGGTAACAATAGCATGAACTCGTTCAACCACTATTCTTTCGGTGCAGTCGGTCAGTGGATGATGGCCTATTCGCTCGGAATCCAAAGGGATGAACCCGGATTTCACAAGTTCATTCTGCAGCCGGAACCCGATCCCACCGGTACGATCACATCGGCGGAGGGCCACTACGAATCCATGTACGGAAGAATAAGCAGTGCGTGGGAGGTCGACCATGGCGTCCTTACCTATCGGGCAACTGTGCCAGGCAATACGACTGCCATTCTCTACCTGCCCTCAGGTTCGAAAGAATCGGTGAAGGAGGGCGGAAAAGAAGCCGGCTCAGCGAAGGGGATCAGCTTCGTGAAATACGAAAACGGAAAAGCTGTCTATCGTTTGGAATCCGGCAGCTACGAATTCACATCGGCACAATCGTCCTCAAAAACCCATTAACACCTCTTGCTCAATTTGAGGCAAATTTGTCGTCGCTAGGCTGAGGGTGGCTGCCAAAATCGAAACCACAAACGCATGTGAGGGTGATTGGAATTGGCGATTCATAGCGCCATTCTGTCGTGAGATGATGAGCCGGATTCGCTGATAAGCCGCAAAGTGGCCCTTTTTTTGAGATCTTCAGGCGGGAAAGTGCTACAAGATTAGTCTATGGCCAACCTAAAGGAAATGCTGACTCCCCGGGAGGCCTCCCGCATTCTGGGGATAAGTTATCCCACGATCAAGAACTGGATATTGTCCGGGAGATTGAAAACCTTCAAAACGCCTGGCGGACACCATCGCGTAGCGTTGGGTAGCCTCAAGCCGTTCCTTGACCAGGACGCTCTCAAGTCGGACACTAAGTCCCGCGAGCGGTTTCGGCGCGTCAGCGGAAGAAATCAACTTGCCGGGAAAGTCGTAAGCGTCAGAATCGAGGGTCTTCTGGCAGAGGTCATTCTGGCTATCGGAGACGCTCAGGTTACCGCGATCATCACCGCGGGGGCAGTCCGTGAACTGGGCTTGAAAAAGGGTGATACGGCTGCTGCCCTGATCAAGTCGACCGACGTCATGATTGAACGTTTGGACGACGACTTGAGCTAGTTCGCTACAAAATTGTTGACGATACGATTCGAAATATATAAATTCGATAATACCGGCGGGCCGAAAAACCCTTTCCCCGCTCCCCAAAGGTTCGACCTCGGTTGAGCAAATGGCACGCCGGTGCCGCGCCAAATCAGCTGTCCTGGAGATTTGAATGCTCAGGCACCACCCTCTTCGATATGCGTTTGTGCTTCTGCTTGCAGTCAGTTCAACCGGCATGACTTCTGTCTCAGCGTTTGGACAAGTCTCGGCGAGTTTGTCGGTGCAGCCGAAGACCTCCGACGCCTGCGCGAGCGGCCACGAATTCGCCACAACCGATTGCGCGCTGACCTGGCACGGCATCACTCTGTACGGTGCGTATGATGCCGGCGTCGGCTGGGTCAGTCACGGTTTACCCGAAAACGGCTACAACTATGAAGGCGAATCACTGGTGAACCGAAACGGCTATCAACATCGATTCCTCATCGCACCGAATAACCTGCAGCAGACGGGTCTGGGCATCAGGGGCAAGGAAGAGTTTCTGCATGGCTGGTCCGTTGTGTTCAACGCTTCAACCGGGATCAATCCGCAGTCTGGCCTGCTCGCCAACGCGTCAGCCACCATGACCATCAACAGCGGCCTTCCCAGGAGCAGCTATTCTGAAGCCATCGACGGCGCGCGCGCGGGCCAACCCTTCAATGACGAATACTATGCCGGTATATCGTCCGCGCAATTCGGCGCGCTGACCTTCGGTCGTCAGCGCTCTCTGGGTACCGATGCGATGCTCCTCTACGATCCGGCTGGCGGCGGCTATGCCTTTTCGTACATCGGGTATAACGGCACGATGGCGGGCGGCGGAGACACCGAGGACAGCCGTTGGGACGACGCCCTGAAGTATCGCCTCACTTATGGCCCGGTCCATTTCGGCGCTATGTATAAATTCGCCGATGGATCTGCCGGTTGCTACTCAGCCTCTGCAGGCTGGACTGCCGCCACCTGTACGCCGGAAGCGGCGCATAACAATGCCTATGGATTCGACCTCGGCGGAAGGTACGACAAGTTCTCTGCCGACCTAGTCTACCAGCATTACAACCAGGCGATCAGCGTATTGAACCCCTTGCTGGGGGCTCAGAGTCTGTCGGCTCCATATCAGTCGACCACGGACAGCATCAATACAAACCCCATCAACGGGGGAGCCAATATGGGGCCCAATCTGATCGATACCGCCAACACCGTCTATGGCATCGTGACCGACAACAACGCAATAATGGCCGCTGCCAAGTATTCGTCGGACCCGATCAAGTTTTTTGCCGGCTACGAATACATCTGGCAGAATAACCCGGCGAACCCGTTGGGCGTTGGCGCCTCGGACCAGGGCGGTTACATCATGAGCGGGGTTGAAGACAACAATCTGGATTCTGAGAAATTGGTGCAGATCTGGTGGACGGGCGCGAAGTACACCTACCGCAGCAAAACCGACTTCACTTTCGCCTGGTATCAACAGCGGCAGAACGACTTCCGTGTCCCGTCGACCTGCTCGGCTGCAGCCGGTTTCCGCGCGTCCTGCGCGGGCACCCTCAACGAGGGGTCGTTCTATTTAGATCATCACTTCACCAGGCGTTTCGACACTTTTGCCGGAATTGCGTATTCCTACGTGAGCGGCGGCCTGGCCATCGCCATTCCTCATGGCCCCGGCGTCCCCTATAACTACAACAACAACCTTGCTCCAACAGTCGGTAGTCGTTTCACCTTCTGATCGTTGCCGCGGTGGGCTCAGCCGAGAGCCCGACATGGGTTGTGGTTCATCAAAACCTCGCGGCGAGTTCGAAATCGCCACGATTTCATTCCACAGAATGAAGCACATTCGGATTCTGTGGATGCGCTTCCGTTTGGGTACCAGGGACGGGAAGGGATCCGCGAAGCCCAGGTCTCACAATCGAGACCTGGGAAACCGGGCTATCGGTCTGCACGTCCTCCAGCGAAAACGAGCGCACCACCCACCGCGATACATGCAATTCCCGCCAGGGGTGGAATCGGAATGCTGTGATGCTCCGTCTTATTGATTTGAATGGGTCCCATATCCATCTCCTGCTTATGGCTCGTGTATCTGATGCCACCGTAGATGAGCATCGCCAATCAGACAAGCAGCAAAATTACTCTGGTAAATTTCATCATTCGATCCCATGGTCCAAACGAATGAGCTCGCCTGGCGTCTCAACTCCTAACGGTGGCCGTGTGCGTCGTGTTGCCGTTCGGCCTGCTCCCGTTGAAGTTTTTCCTGCTTCTCATGTTCGCGCCGGGCATCATCCTTGGCATCCTTGACCGCATCCTTTAGATTGCCAACAACCTTCTCAATCTTGCCCTTCACTTGTTGGGCCGCACCCTCTACCTGGGTTTGCGAATCGCCAGTCCATTCACCAACCTGACGCTTGACGCGCCCCGCTGTATCGTCGATTGCGCCCTTCACTCTGTCCTTGTCCATCAATCCACCTCCGTTGGTTTGGTACTGAAGCGTTGGTTGGCGCCAATTCGCCCTTGCTACACTTTCGCGACAGCCTATTCGAGTCGAATTTACGTCAGACAACCGGCCTGCGGCCCTGGATCAATCGGATCAGCATCACTACTACTGCAATCACGAGCAGTATGTGAATGTATCCGCCCAGCGTGTAGGAACTCACCATTCCCAACAGCCATAGGACCAAGAGGATTACAAAAATCGTCCAGAGCATCTTTCACCTCGCGAAACCTCGTTTGACCGACGACAGTAGGGTTTGACGCCGATCCGGTGGCCGCGGGTTGTTTGTGCGGGAGCGTTGCGATAAATGTTTGTGCGACTGAGGCTAGGTCACATATGTTATGAATTCGATCGAAAATCGCACTGCGATGGCTAGGCCCGCTGGTGTCGTCGGATTGGCGAGGGGAGCACGCGATTTGCGCGACGTCTGTTTTCAGAATGAACTGAATCTTCCGCTAAGATCCGAACTCTGAATTCAGTCTGAAGGAAATCTCGCGGTTTTGTAGCGTGAAACCTGCGAGTCAAAGATAATCCACGCGAACACTTTCTGCGTACACTCCTGCTCTGCCATTCCGCAGGCGCCGAGTCCAACCCTGCTCTCCAATCTCCAGTCCGATGACGCCTGGGGCGAAAAACTGTTCAATCAGTCAGGCTCCGCCGCTGCCGCTTCCCCCCTGTTGAAATGTGTGACAAAACACACGCAGATTTCAAAAGTTGGCGTTTGGGCATAGTTCGGACATAGAAAAAGGCATCCGAAGATGCCTGCTGTTTGCCAACTTATTGATTTTATGGTGCCGGGAGGGGGGGTCGAACCCCCATGGCCGCAAGGGCCGGCGGATTTTGAGTCCGCTGCGTCTGCCAGTTCCGCCATCCCGGCCGGGGTGGGAGTCTACAGAAAAAGTATCGCACAGGCCTTGCGTGCGGCGCTATGGCCGGCAGTTCCGCACCGCCTTCCACACGCTCCCAACCGACTCCCCTCGTGAATCCCGTGCGACAATGGAGGCAATCGTGATGACCATCGCCTCCTCTGCAATTGTTCCCGAGCCTGCTGCGATCACCCCGGAGTTGCTGGCTCAGCACAGCATCACCGCGGATGAATATGACCGCATTCTGGCAGCACTCGGCCGCGTTCCATCTCTCACCGAACTGGGCATCTACAGCGTGATGTGGAGTGAGCACTGCTCCTATAAGTCGAGCCGTGTCCACCTCAAGCGGCTGCCCACCAAGAGCGACCGTGTCGTCCAGGGGCCGGGTGAGAACGCCGGGATCATCGACGTGGGCGACGGCTGGGCCTGCGCTTTCAAAATCGAAAGCCACAACCATCCCAGCTACATCGAGCCCTACCAGGGCGCGGCCACCGGCGTGGGTGGCATCTTGCGCGACATCTTTACCATGGGCGCACGCCCCCTGGCGGTGATGGATTCTCTGCGCTTTGGCGAGATCAACGAACAAGCTGGACAGGACGCTGAGGAACGCAAGCTCGTTGCCCGGAACCACGCTGTTGTCGAGGGTGTGGTCAGCGGCATTGCCGGCTACAGCAACTGCTTTGGCGTGCCCAACCTGGGCGGCGAGACCAAGTTTGAGGCCTGCTACAGCGGCAACCCGCTGGTCAATGCATTTGCACTGGGCATGGTACGCAAGGACGAGATCTTTTATGCCAAGGCCACCGGCGCCGGCAACCCCGTCATCTACGTGGGCGCAAAGACCGGGCGAGACGGCATCCACGGCGCAACCATGGCCAGTGAAGAGTTCAGCGAGGGCTCTGAGGCCAAGCGGCCCAACGTGCAGGTCGGCGATCCGTTTATGGAGAAACTGCTGCTGGAGGCCTGCCTTGAGGCCATGCAGACCGGCGCCATCGTCGGCATTCAGGACATGGGTGCAGCGGGGCTCACCTGCTCCACCTGCGAAATGGGCGCGCGCGGCGGCGTGGGCCTGGATGTCGAGCTCGACCTGGTGCCGCAGCGCGAAACCGGCATGAGCGCCTACGAAATCATGCTCTCAGAGAGCCAGGAGCGGATGCTGCTGGTCGCTACCAAGGGCCGCGAAGATGAGGTGCTGCGGGTCTTTGCCAAGTGGGGCCTGGACGGGGTAATTGTCGGCACAGTCGAGCTGGAGCCGCGTCTGCGCATTCGCCACCACGGCGAACTCGTTGCCGATATTCCCAACCAGTCGCTCACCGATGACGCGCCCCTCTACCATCGCCCTGTGGGAACCTGGAAAGCGCCGGTTCAGCTCGACCCGCCGGACCAGGCGCAGGCGGAGTTGGCTCGTGACCGCGACTATCTGGCCGACCTCAAGAAGGTGCTCGCCAGTCCTAACGTCTGTTCCAAGCGCTGGGTTCACGAGCAGTACGACACCATGGTGCAGACCAATACCGTGCAGGGTCCCGGCGGTGAGGCCGGCGTCATGCGCATCAAGGGAACCGGCACCCCGGGTCACGAGCGCGGGCTGGCCATGGCTCTCGATGGAAATGGCCGCTGGGCATATCTCAATCCGAAACTCGGCGCCATGCACGCCGTGGCCGAGGCAGCGCGCAAGGTGGCTTCGGCCGGCGCAACTCCGGTGGCCGCCACCAACTGCCTCAACTTCGGCAATCCTGAAAAGCCTGAAATCATGGCCCAGCTTTCCGCCGCCATCGACGGCATCGCGGATGCCTGTACGGCCCTGGGCACCCCCATCACCGGCGGCAACGTCTCGCTTTATAACGAAACCCGCGGTGAAGGCATCTATCCCACCCCCGTGCTGGGCATCGTGGGCATTTTGGACGACGTAACCAAGGCCGTTCCTTCCCATTTCCAGGCCGCCGGAGACGCCATTCTGCTCCTCTGGCCCATCCCGGCCGGCGATGAACCCGATCCCAATCTCAAGGTCCCCTTCGATCCTCAGGAAATCAATCCATACGTGGTGCCGCGTCCCGAACCCCTCACTCCGGAAGGCGACGCGGAAGAGGTAGCTTCAGCCACCGCCGAACTCGTCGCCTTTGGCTCTTCGGAGTATGCAAAAGTCGTGCTCGGCGGCATCTGGGGTCAACCTCCTCCCCTGGATCTCGAAGCCGAAGCCGATCTCCACTCCTTGCTGATCGAGTTGGCCCGCCGCGAGCTGGTCCATTCCGCACGCGACCTTGCCGATGGCGGCATTGCCGTAGCCTTGGCACAGGCTGCATTCCCTGACGGCATTGGGGCCGGCATCGAGCAGGACGAGTCGCTCCTGCTCCACCCGCTCTTCGGTCTCTTCGCCGAGCCCGCCTCCACCATGCTCCTATCCGCCGCGCCCAGCCAAATTTCGGCAATCGAAGAGCTGGCCGAGCATTTCAGCTTCCATGTCGCCCGCATCGGCACCACTGGCGGCGACCGCCTGGAACTCTCGGTCTACGGCGAGCCCTTTATCTCCGCTCCGCTGTCAGAACTCCGCAAGCCCTGGGCCTCCGCCTTGGAAGCCACACTCCACGGCGAGGTAACCGCATGACGCAGCGCCTCTATCAGGGCGTCGAAGGCGAGCTCGACGCAACCAATTCGGGTGTCTCATGTCTCGCTTCTGGGACGTGTGAATCGGCTCCGCGCAGTCCGCAGGAAGATCCAAAGCTCCGTGAAGAGTGTGGTGTCATCGCCATCCACGGCCACCCGGACGCCGCCCGCCAAGCCTATCTCGGCCTCTATGCCCTGCAGCATCGCGGCCAGGAGTCAGCGGGCATCGCCACCGCTGATGGCCAGCATCTGGCCAACATTAAAGGCATGGGCCTGGTCTCGGAGATTTTTACCGACGACGTGCTCTCCAAGCTCCCCGGCCAGATGGCCATCGGCCACACCCGCTACTCCACCACCGGCGACTCCGCGCTGCTGAACGCCCAGCCCATTCGTGTGGACTCCACCAAGGGCTTGATCGCCATCGCTCACAACGGCAACCTGGTCAACCTGGGCAACGTGCGCGCACGTCTGGAACGCGACGGCGCTTACTTCCAGACCACTTCCGACTCCGAGATCATCGTCCAGCTAATCGCACACTCCAGGGCCGGTACCCTGGTTGACGCCATCGCCGACTCGCTCAGCCACATTGAAGGCGCCTTCTCAATTGTGATGATGACCCGGGACCGCATTTTCGCTGCCCGCGATCCACGCGGCTTCCGGCCGCTATCCATGGGCCGCATGCGCAATCCCGACGGCCCCGACACCATCGTCTTCGCCTCTGAAACCTGTGCCTTCGACCTGCTGCGCGCCGAGTATGAGCGCGACGTGCTGCCCGGGGAACTGGTCATGGTCACCGAGGACGGCGTCACCAGCCGCCAGTACGCCACCGGCTTCCCGCGGTCGAGCTGCATCTTCGAGCATGTCTACTTTGCCCGTCCTGACAGCCGCATCTTTGGCCGCTGGGTGCAGGAGAGCCGCGACCAGATGGGCCGCCAACTGGCGCGCGAGTCCGGTGTGCCCGCGGATGTGATCGTCCCTGTCCCTGATTCCGGTGTAACTGCGGCCCTGGGCTACGCGGATCAGAGCGGCATTCCTTTCCGATTCGGCCTTATCCGCAATCACTACGTGGGCCGCACCTTCATCGAGCCGGAGCAGCGGGTACGCGACTTCGGCGTGCGCCTCAAACTGAACCCGGTGCGCAATCTTCTTGAGGGCAAGCGCGTCGTCCTCATCGACGACTCCATCATCCGCGGCACCACCAGCCGCAAGATCGTGCGCATGGTCCGCGGTGCGGGCGCGCGTGAGGTGCACCTGCGCATCAGTTGCCCACCCACTATCTCGCCCTGCTTCTACGGTGTCGACACGCCCAGCAAGCGCGACCTGATCGCCGCCAACAAGTCCGTCGAAGAGATTCGCCGCTTCATCGAGGCCGATTCCCTTGCCTACCTCTCCCTCGACGGCCTGCTCAAGTGCTGCGACAGCGGCGAGTGCAACGGCTTCTGTACCGCCTGCTACACCGGCAACTACCCCACCCAGTGGGTCGATATAGAAGATATCCTGCCGGCCACCGCCGACGTGTAGCAGCGGTTAAGTTCAAGAAGGCAGTAGCAGCGTTATGCCGCCAGTCCCTACTCAGGCAGTTTCGTTCGCCAGGTTCGCGCGCCCCGCGGCCAGCGCCACCTTGCGCCGTGCCAGGCTCCGCGTCAGCAGATGCATCACAATGGCCGCGGCCAGAGCGGGTATCAACAGCCCGCGCACTCCTATTTGATAGCTCCCCGTCGCATCCTTCACCACGCCCATCCAGTAAGGCCCCACAAATCCGCTGAACATGGTGATGGTATTCATCGCCGCAATCCCCGCCGCCGCGGCTCGCCCCGCCATGAACTCCGTAGGCACTGACACGGCTGGCCCCAGCAGCGCGTTGAAGGCAACAAAAGTCGCCCCCAGCGAAGCCACCACCAGCCACCGCTCCGTGGCGAAGCTTGCCGCCAGGTAGCCAGCGGCCATCACGACGCAGGGCACGATGCAATGCAGTCGCCGCTCCCCGCTGCGGTCGGAGTGTGCTCCGTTCCACAACATGGCCACTGCCCCGGCCACGCCCAATGCAGCCACCAGGTAGCCCACCTGGGTAATGTTCCAGCCGGTTGCGCCCTGCAGGATCGCCGGCGCGGAAAAGCCGTAGCCATAACTGCACGTCAGGGCGCAAAAGAAGAAGATGCCGATCATCCACACCTGGGGTGACAGCAGCGCCTTCAGCACTCCCACCTGGTGTCCAAGATGTGCCTGCGCGCCATCTGCATCCAACTGCCGCTGCAGCCACGCTGTCTCTTGCCCCGTGAGCCACTTGGCCTGTGCCGGACAGTCCGGCAACACGCGCAGAATCACCGCGCTGAACAGCACCGATGGCACGCCCTCCACCAGGAAGAGCCACTGCCATCCCGCCAGCCCCAGCCGTCCATCCAGACCCAGCAGCCAACCGGCCAGCGAGCCCATTACCGTCGAACTCAGCGGCAGAGCGATATAGAAGCGGCTTATCGCCCGCGCTCTCATCCGCGCCGGGAACCACAGCATCAGGTAATAGACCACCCCTGGGAAGAATCCCGCTTCGGCAACGCCCAGCAGTAGCCTCAGAACATAAAACTGCAGCGGCGTGTGCACGAACATCATGCCCGTGGCCAGCAGTCCCCAGGTGAACATGATGCGGGCCAGCCAGCGTCGCGCGCCAAAACGCAGCAGCAACAGGTTCGACGGCACCTCACACACTGCGTAGCCGATGAAAAACAACCCCGCGCCCAGTCCATATACCGTGGCGCTGAAGTGCAAATCGCTGTTCATCCGCAGTGAGGCAAAGCTGATGTTGATGCGGTCCATGAAGGCCAGGCCGTAGCCCACCGAGATCACAGGAATCAGGCGCAGTCCTGCCTTGCGCAGCGCCGAGGCGCCAATCAATTCGTCCTGCGCAGCCGGGACTGAAACAGCGGCGGCCGGCGTGTCGCCGGGAGTGGACATCGACATTCACCTCAAGGTAGTCCAGGAAAAGGGAAGAACAATGGAAACCGGGGAATGCGAAAAGAGTAAGCAAAATGTATCACAGACCAGTCGAGGAGTACCCGGTGGCCGCTTCGGCTGCGGACTGCCGCGATCGTGCCACTTGCCAACGGCTGCCTTGCGTAACCGCCCCGCCATGTGCGTCAAGTCACAGGACGTTCACACTCCGCGTGTGATAGCATCCGCTTTTTGACGATGGACGGCCGGTGGATTCACCCCCTGAACTCCGCCGGCCGCCTGCCGGAGACTCTCCGCATGGATGAGGAAGACGGCAGACCGGGCCCTGCAGCCCGGCAATTCGGACCCGCTGACGTCCCCAGGGACGCCTGCATGGGGTCCCTGTGCCGCTCCCGTATGCAACTGGTCATTTCATTTGCGCCGGAATCCCGGTCGCGGCGGCGCGGCATCTCGATTCTGCGGCTGCGAAGACCGCCTTTGTCGCCGAGACATCCCCGCGACCAGATTCACTCCATCCAGATTCGCCATATTCAGGTTCACATCCTCAAGGAGAAACACGATGAAAACGTACCAGGGAAGTGAGATCCGCAACGTAGCTGTAGTGGGGCATGCGCACAGCGGCAAAACCACCTTGATAGCCGCCATGCTGCATGCCGCCAAAATGACCCCTATCCAGGGCCGCGTTGAAGACGGCTCGGCCGCCACCGCCTACGACGAAGAAGAGGTGGCCCGCGGCACTACCATGCAGAATGCTGTGGCCTTTGCCGAGTGGCAGGGCGTAAAGATCAACCTGGTGGACACACCTGGGTTCCACATGTTCTCCCACGAGGCCCGCGCGGCATTGCTGCCCGTGGAAACAGCTCTGGTGGTGGTGAATGCTCAGAACGGCGTGGAGGCTGTGACTGAGCGGGTGTGGAGGTATGCCGAAGAGGCGGCCGTTCCCCGCATCGTGGTCGTGAACCAGATGGACCACCCCAAGGCCGGAGGCGGCGGCGGACTGAGCGCCCTGATTGACGATGTGCGCGACCGCTGGGGCCGGAATTGCGTGCCCGTGCAGCTGCCCATCTCTGACTCCGAGGGTTTTCACGGCGTCGTCGATCTGGTGACCATGGAAGCCTTCTATTACACCCCCGGCGGCGACGGTCGCGGCAAGATCACCGGCGAAATCCCCGCCAGCTTGACCGCCCAGGCCAAAGCAGCCCATGAGGCGCTGGTAGAACTGGTGGCCGAGGGCAAAGACGAGCTGATGGAGATGTACTTTGCCGAAGGCACGATTCCAGAGCAGCACCTGATCACCGCGCTGCATGAGGCCATCCGCGAAGACCGCATCTTCCCCGTGCTGTTTACCAGTGGGTTGTCCAATATGGCCACCGATCACCTGCTGGACTTCATCAAGGTCTACGCCACCTCGCCTGTCGAGCGCGCGCCTATTGCGGTTAAGTCGCTTGCCTTGCAGGCCACGGCTAATGGCGGCGACGCGTCCGCCTCAGCGGAATCTGGAATCTCCTTCCGCAAGGTGGACGATGCTGAACCCACCGCCTTATTCATCTTCAAAACCATGACCGACCCCTTCGCCGGACGTATCAGCTTCTTCCGGGTGGTGAGCGGGATCGTCAAGAATGACGCCACACTGGAGAACTACACTCGTCGAGGACAGGAGCGGCTGAGTCACCTCAGCGTAATGCAGGGCCGCAAAGCCGTCGAAGTACCCGAACTTCACGCGGGAGATTTGGGCGCCGTGGCCAAGCTGCGCGACGCATTCACCGGCGACACGCTGGGCCAGAAGGGCGGAGACATCCAGGTCGAACTGGCCGCTTTACCTGAGCCCGCCATGACCTACGCCATTGAGCCCAAGAGCCGCGCCGACGAGGATAAGTTGGCCCCGGCGATTCACAAGCTCATGGAAGAAGACCTGCTCATTCGTTTCTTCCGCGACCCGCAGACCAACGAGTTCCTGATTGCAGGCGCCGGCCAGCCGCACATCGAAACCATCGTCTCCCGCCTCAAGAAGCGCTACCACGCCGAAGTCACCCTCAAGGCGCCCAAGGTGCCCTACCGCGAAACCATCCGCGGCCGCGCCGAGGCCCAGGGCCGGCATAAGAAGCAGACCGGCGGTCACGGCCAGTTCGGCGACTGCAAGATTCGCATGGAGCCCATGCCCCGCGGCGGCGGTTTCGAGTTTGAGAACGACGTCTTCGGCGGCGCCATTCCGCGCAACTTCATTCCCGCAGTCGAAAAGGGCATCGTTGAGTCCGCGGCGCGCGGCTATCTGGCTGGCTATCCCGTTGTGGATTTCAAGGTAACAGTCTTCGACGGCAGCTACCACGATGTCGATTCCAACGAAATGTCATTCAAGATGGCCGGCCGCATCGCCTTCCGCAAGTGCATGGAACTGTGCAAGCCCTGCCTGCTGGAGCCCGTCATGAAGGTCGAAATCGAGGCCCCCGACGAGTTTGCCGGAACCCTGATGGGCGACCTCAACAGCCGTCGTGGCCGCGTTCAGGGCATGGAGTCCAAGGGCCGCACCACTGTCATCAACGCTGAAGTTCCCATGGCCGAGATGCTAGCCTACGGCTCCCTGCTCACTTCAATGACCCAGGGCAAAGGGAGCTACCGCATGGAGATGCACCACTATGACATCGTCCCCCAGCTGGTAGCGGACAAGATCCTGGCCAACGCCAAGCGCCCAGTGGACGAAGAGGAAGAATAACTCAGGGAAAGAGCAACTTAAGACGGATAGTAACTGAAGATGGGGAGCTTCAGTTGGTTGCTGTCATCCAAAGCGATGCGCAGCCAACTGAAGGACCTGCATTTCGACATACCTACCACAAGACCGGACCCCCTAGGTCCACATTATCGGACCCGGGGATCCAGGCGACAATAACCGCTCCGTCGAAAGGTACAGTAACCCCTGGACTCGCATCGAGGCATACGCCGTGCCGCACTCTTGGCTAGCTGCGAACAAGAAGAACCTTAACATCACAGATAATGGCGAGCGGTGTTATTGGCATGTGCCCGTAACGACTCTAGACAACGGCAAGCTCGCTATCAATACATCGAAGATCGGAAGCAACACGGCCTTTAGAACCATATAAGTTTGTTTGGTAACTGTAGGCGGCCCATCCTGGATACGCCGATAAAGAATGTGCGCCCCATCCTTTCCGCGACCTTTTGCGGGAGGGCGGAGAACCACGAACCCGGAAGGAAGCCCCCTGCATTACCACTTGCAGAGAATTAAGCTCCAGCGGCGCATGATGACTGTATGCAAAGTCTCTTCCAGGCCGATGCGGGGTTCAAAATCCACCCGAAAATCCTCCCCTACCCACCCCCTCCCCCTCGAAAACCCACCTTTGGAGGGGTCGATCTTAAGATAACCTTTGCGTAATGAACATCTTAAGAATTCACCCTATTAACTCATCGGTAAACAGAAGCCATGGATTCTAACCCCTTTTCGAGCGTTTTAGGACTCTTTCTGGAGCCAATTGCCCCATCTGGCGCGCCCTCGGTGCATTTTCCAGGCACACCCGGCGTCCCGCGGACACACCTCTCCTCCCCGCGTGACTGCGGTCTCTCCATCGAATCGCCACCGATGACTTATTTCACGTTGCCGGCGCAATCGTTGTGGCCGCAGAGGCACACAATCTCCATCTTGTTCCCGATACCCTCGCAATGCGGGCTGCAATACTTTGCATTGTTGGGTGGAATACAGCTACAGGCCGCATTTGCGCATTTCTTAGGGCTAGCCATAGTCCTCCTTTGCCGGTCCACGAACGCCATTCCGAACCGGGGCATCTCGGATACGATGCCAAAACCGACGTAATAGTAGCTCCGCTGAATGCCGACGGGAAAGCAAAAAATCAACCGGAAATGGCGTATTTTACCTTGAACGAATCCAGGGCCAATTTCACCGAATTCCCTGGAATTCTTACCCAAAATGGCGCTAAACTCTAAAAACCGCCGGACCCCGGCCACGGAGGAGAATCATGTTCATGCCAATCGCCGTGCGACCTTCGCGCTGAACATTGCCTCGGGCCGTTTCCCTGCTTTGCCGTCTACCGACGGCGCCCCCGAGGTTGTCCCAGCCCCGGGGTGATTCTGCCATATCTCTCAATTGCCTGATCGCAGCTTGACCCCTTCTCGTTTGCCTTGCCTGTGCAAGGCACAAGTGGAGTTCCTCATGTCTTTGCTTGAATCCATCGCGCCGCAACCGGCTGACGGCAGCGACCGCCGCATTTGGCCTTCGATTCGCGAGGCACTGCGCGGCTCTCATCAGGACTACACCATCGGCAACCTCAACCGCGCCATTCTCATGCTGGCCATTCCTATGATTCTGGAGATGGTGCTGGAATCTCTGTTTGCAGTGACCGACGTGTTCTGGGTGGGCCGCCTGGGCGCCAACGCCGTGGCCACGGTGGGCATCACAGAATCCCTGCTGGCGCTTGTCTTTGCCATCGGCCTGGGCGTTTCCATGTCCACCACCGCCATGGTGGCCCGGCGCATCGGCGAACACGATCCTGAAGACGCAGCTATTGCCGGAGTTCAGGCCATTGTTGTGGGCCTTGGCATCTCCCTTGTCCTCGGCATTCCTGCGGGCGTCTATGCTCCGCAACTGCTGCGGCTTATGGGCGCCTCGCCCGCCATAGTCGCCGGTGGCTCCGGCTACGCGCGCATTGCCCTGGGAGGATGCGGGGCAATTATCATGCTGTTTCTCAACAACGCCATCTTCCGCGGCGCGGGCGACGCCGCCATCGCCATGCGCCTGCTGTGGGTGTCGAACATCATCAACCTTGTGCTCGATCCGTGCCTGATCTTCGGCCTCGGGCCATTCCCGCGCATGGGCGTCACTGGGGCAGCGCTGGCCACATTTACGGGCCGTGGCATCGGCGTGCTTTACCAGTTTTACCGCTTGCTCAAGGGCACTGAGCGCATTCACGTACTCACTCGCCACCTGCGCCTCAACATGCGCGTGATGGCGCGGCTGCTGCGCGTGTCCCTGAATGGCATTCTTCAGTTTGCCATCGCGAATGCCAGTTGGATCGGACTGGTGCGCATTGTATCCATGTTTGGCGCTGCGGCGGTTGCTGGATACACCATCTCCATCCGCATAGTGGTGTTCTTCATTCTGCCCTCGTGGGGGCTCAGCAACGCCGCGGCCACCCTGGTGGGTCAGAACCTGGGTGCAAAACGGCCCGATCGTGCCGCCGCGGCGGTCTGGCGCACCGGCTTCTACAACATGCTCTTCCTGGGCATAATCGGCATCTTTTTCATCACCTTTGCTACTCCCGTTGTGCGCCTGTTTGTCAACGATCCGGCAGTAGTGCCCATTGCCGCATCCGCGCTACGCACTCTCAGTTGCGGGAATCTGGGCTACGCCTACGGCATGGTCATGTTGCAGGCTTTCAACGGCGCCGGCGATACGTTCACCCCTACCGTGGTCAACTTCTTCGGCTTCTGGGTGCTGGAACTGCCCTTGGCCTGGTGGCTCGCGGTCGGCATGCACCTGCGCGCCGAGGGCGCATTTCTCGCCATTGTGATTGCCGAGTGCAGCATTGCCGCCGCCAGCATGGTGCTTTTTCGCCGTGGGCGATGGGCCCGGCAACAGATTTAGCGCCGGGATACTTTCGGAGGCAGGCAACGCTAGTTTGGGGATCCGAAGCGTCGCGGCTTCCGGTTTTTTCACCTGTGACGGGGAATCCTTGCGCCGTTTTGCTCATCTGAGAGAATAGTGGAAGTGAATTACATTCATCATCTTGTCTTGCGGCGCATGGGAGCACCGGCTTTTTGCCTCCTTTTCGGCATCGTGGGCACTGCCTTGCTCGGGCAGGCGCCGAACCCTACCTCTGCCGTCAATCCCTTTTACGGAAGCGTCACGGTCCGCCCGGCCAGCGACGAGGCGCTCAGGCTCTCGCTCGACGAAGCCGTCAGTCTGGGCCTCAAGAACAATCTGGGCCTGAAGGAAGCCGAAAACAGTGAGAAGGCTCTCACCGGCGAGAAGAATGAGGCGCTTCAGGAGTTCCTCCCCAACATCACCCTCAGCGGCGGTACTGGTGTGTTTCAGCACAACCTGGCCGCGCTGGGTTTTGGACCGGGTACCATCAGCAAGTTCAGTTCACTGTTCCCCGGTGGAGTCATGCCTGCCGGGTTTTCCGCCATTACCCGCAACGACCTCACCCAGGGTCAGTTCAACTTCAGCCAGGTACTCTTTTCCGGCCCCGTACTCGCCGGATGGAAGGCGGCAGGCGCCGCGCAGCGAGCGGCTTACTTCGCCAAGATGTCTGCACGAGGCGAGGTGGTGCAGCAGGTAGCATCGGCCTATTTGCACGCCATTGCCGCGGCCAGCGAGGTGGAAAACGCGACCGCGCTGGAAGCTGCCGACAAACTCCTGCTCGATCAGGTTCATGCTGCTCACGAGGCCGGCACGGCGGCAAACCTGGACGAACTACGCGCACGCGTCCAGTTGCAAGCCCAGCAGCAAGCCTTGATTGCCGCCCAAAATGAAGTCGAGAAGGACATGATCCTGCTCAAACGCGAAATCGGTGTCGATCCTGGACAGAAGGTCATTCTCACTGACCCGGCGCCCTATAGCGATCTGGCCGCGCAAACCCCGGACGAGGTGCGCGCCGTCGCCTACAAGAACCGCCAGGACTATCAGAATCTGCAAAACCAGTTGATTGAAGTCAAGGCCATCCACCTCGCCTATCGCAGCCAGCGCCTGCCGACTCTCAGTTTTGGCGGCTACTGGGGCGTGGACACCGTAAACGGCGCCGGCACGCACGGCAACTTTGCTGCGGTGGGCACCCTCAGCGTTCCCATCTTTCGCGAGGCCCGCTTGCGCGGCGATGAGGATTCCGCCGCCGCCCAACTGGCCGTCGTCAGCGCTCAGCTAGCCGATCTGCGTGGGCGCATTGACCAGCAGGTGCGCTCCGCTCTGCTCGATGTGGACGCAACCAGCAAGCTGGTGGAAGTGGCGCGCTCCAACGTGGACCTGGCGACCCGCGCGCTGAGCGACGAAACCGATCGCGTGAGCGCCGGAGTGGACGACAACCTTCCCCTGGTCACCGCCCAGGCCACCCTGGCCGCCGCGCAGAGCAACCTCGTCGAGAGCCTCTACCAGTACAACCTGTCCAAGCTCGCCCTGGCCCGCTCCGCCGGCATCCTGGAGCAACAATACCGCGTCTACCTCGGACGCTAACTCACGCTGCTCCGGAACCGAATCCAACTTCCAATTTGCATCGTACATCGAGTCGAAAATAATGCGCGTGACTACCAAGCGCATCGACGACGGCAGCCTGATTTACCCTGGCCTGTCGGAGCAGGAGAGCTGCACGCGCTCCGCAGCCTGCGTCTCCGCATTGGGGGACGGAGTCCACCGGCCACGGCCTTGGTCTGGCTTTTGTGGATGCGGTGGCACACGCCTATGGCGGAACCGTTTCCACGGCCAACCGCCCCAGCGACGGCGCCCACGTCGTGCCCACCTTACCACTCAGCTCCAGCAGCAATTCTAAAGACGCGACGGAGATTGCCCCGGCGCGCGTCTGGCATAGAGGGGTTTGACAACCATCTGCACGCCGTGGTTCCCGCGTTTACCAGTTTCTTATCTGAACTCGCTCTGGCCCGTGTAACTTAGAGTCAGCGGAGCAGAATTGAATGGCGAGAAAACTGCGGATCCTGTACTGGGTAGAACTGGATGCAGCGGCGCTGGCCCGGAGGGCAGCACAGTATTTTGTCGAAATGGCCGGGGAAGCGGTGGCTGGCAGGGGGCGGGCGCGCATTGCCATCAGCGGAGGTTCCACGCCAAAGGCGGCCTTCCAATTGCTGGCCGACCCCACGCAGCCTTGGCGTGCCGCCATGCCGTGGGACAAGCTCGACCTCTATTGGGTGGATGAACGAGCCGTTCCTCCCGATGACCCAGCCAGCAACTACCGCATGACCCGCGAGGCGCTGCTGGATCAGGTCCCACTCCGCCCGGAACAGATTCACCGCATGGAGGGCGAGCTGGAACCCGAAGTGGCCGCCGCCCGCTACGAGTCAATGCTCCGCGGCAACTTCCGCCTTGAAGGTGCGGAGTGCCCGCGTTTCGACCTTGTTGCCCTGGGTATGGGCCCCGATGGCCACACCGCCTCGCTCTTCCCCCACACCAGCGCCCTGCACGAAATGCACCGCCTGGTCACGGCCAACCACGTACAGCAGAAGGACGCTTGGCGCATTACCCTCACCTGGCCGGTCATCAACCATGCCAGCTCGGTGTTCTTCCTCATCGGCGGCGCGGATAAGGCAGCACTGGTTCACGAAGTTTTCACGGGACCACGCGATCCTGAGCGCCTGCCTAGCCAATTGATATGGCCCTCAAGCGATATACTGATTCTCATACTGGATAAAGCCGCTGCCGCCCTTCTGCCCGCGACAAACGGGGAAGGCTGCGGGGTTTTGGAGAGAGTTAGATGATTCTGGCGGGCGATGTAGGCGGCACGAAAGCGTATCTGGCACTCTACGATTTTATCGATGGAAAGCTGCAACATACACGTGAACAGCGTTTCCCGGCCAAAGACTACTCAGGGCTGGAAGAGATCGTAAAGGAGTTTCTGGGCGCGGATAAAGTCTCTGCGGCCTGCTTTGGCGTACCCGGACCTGTGCGCAATGGGCGTCTTCGCCTCACTAACCTTCCGTGGACATTGGATAGCGCCGAGCTTTCAACCGGCCTCGGCATTCAGCACGTCTTCCTTATCAATGATTTAGAAGCCAACGGCTACGGGATTGCCGAGCTTTCCGCCGACCAGATCTTCACCCTTAGCGAGGGAGACCCCAGCCAGATTGGCAATCGGGCCCTGGTTGCCGCCGGCACCGGCCTGGGCGAAGGCATCCTGGCCTGGAACGGCCGCGCCCATGTGCCTTTCCCTTCCGAGGGAGGCCATACCGATTACGCACCCCGCAACGAGGATGAGATCGACCTGCTGCGCTTCCTCAAGCAGAAATACAACGGACGCATCAGCTTCGAGCGTGTAGTCAGCGGCATCGGCCTTACCAACATCTACGAATTCCTGCGTGAAGTCCGTGGCGTCGAGGAACCGGCGTGGTTGGCCAAGCGCATTGCTGCCGAAGACCCCAACGCCGTCATCACCGAATTGGCCTTGGCCGCCCGCAGCGAAATCTGCGAAAAGGCCTTGGATATGTTTGTATCCGCCTATGGTGCCGAGGCCGGCAACCTGGCCCTGAAGGTGCTGTCTGTCGGCGGCCTGTATGTAGGCGGCGGCATCGCGCCTCGCATTATTGAAAAGCTCAAGGACGGCACATTTATCAAGGCATTTACTGACAAAGGCCGCCTCAGCCAGTTGCTCATCAACATGCCGGTCCGCGTCATTCTGGAAAGCCGCGCGGCATTGATGGGTGCTGCGGCCTACGCCGAAGCCCGCGCCGCCGAAATCAGCGGCATCTCACCCCGCGCCGCCTCCATCAAGATCTAGCGCCGCATCACCGTACCCACCGATGCAATCGTCCCGTGGTAGAAAAACTGTCCCAGCCCCACCGTAAACAGCCAGCAGCCGTAGAGCGCATGCTCCACGCTGGAAGTTGCCAGCGAGCCGGTCCCCGCATAGCGCGCGGCAAACAGCAGCCCGCCGGCAAACGTCAGCGCCATGGCCAGCGAGTTGCGGAAGATGATGTGCAGGAATGCGAATGCCGCGGCGCTAGCCACGATCATGACCCATTTGCCGGGAAACAAGGTCGCGTAGCGCTCAAAAAAGAATGCTCGGTACAGCACTCCCTGCGGATAGACCGACAGCACCGGGTAGGCCACCATCACCACAGCCCAGAAAACGGGATTCTCGCGCACAAAGCTCCACTCCAGTTGCGGCGCAAATCGCTGTACCCCGAGCCATAAGCCCAGCGCCACCACGGCAAAAATGGCCAGAATCGCGCCCAGGTGGCCGGCTAGCGGTCCCGCGTTCCACAGCCGTGCCCGGTCAAAGAGCGGGTCGCGCAGCAATTGCCACAGCGCATACCCCGCCACCGCCCACAACAGCGGCAGCGCCGGAACGCGCACCGGGGCCAGGCGGTAGGCCAGCGGCAATCCCACAAACAGCAACACGAATTCCACCATCAGCCAGGCACGCGGCATCGGGAATAACCTTGCTCCCCAGAATACTTCGCCTTCCGCTCCGCGCGCCTTGCCGCAGCGCTTCGCGACAGCGTTGCGGCGAATGCTTTATGGTTGTGTGCGTCAAGCCGCCATTCGGATTATGCCGTGAGGCTCGGATCTTTTCGTCCTCCGGATGGATAGCGGCAATCTATCGCAACCACGAGCGTCCTCATGCGACTGCTACACGGCATTTTCCTTCTTTCTCTTCTGGTTCCCGCAGGCGCTACGCAGCCCCGCTTTGCGTCCACAGGCCCCGTAGTGCAGCTTGCTGCCGGCCGTCTTCGCGGTGCGCTCCGTGGCAACCTCGCCGTCTTTTCCGGCATTCCCTTCGCCGCGCCGCCCGTTGGTCCCCTTCGCTGGCGTGAGCCGCAGCCGTCCGCGTCCTGGTCCGGTGTCCGCGACGCCTCCCGGCCTGGCAGCTCCTGTGTCCAAAGCATCGACGGCCTCAATCCCTTCATCAGCCCGCTTGCCGCCCTCTATGGCGTCTCATACAAGGGTCAGCCTGTGCCCTCGTCTGAGGACTGCCTCTACCTGAATGTTTGGACCCCAACCTGGCCGGTCAAAAGCGCGCTCCCGGTGATGGTGTGGCTTCATGGCGGCAGCAACACCGCCGGCAGCGGCGCGCAGCCCACCTACGATGGAACCTCGCTGGTGGCGCACGGCGTCATTCTGGTCACCATCAACTATCGTCTCGGCGTGCTGGGTTTTTTCGCTCATCCTGAACTTACCCGCGAGTCGCCGCACCATAGCTCAGGAAATTACGGCCTCCTCGATCAGCTTGCGGCGTTGCGCTGGGTGCGTCAGAACATCGCACAGTTCGGCGGCGATCCCGGCAACGTAACCCTCTTCGGCGAATCCGCAGGCTCCATCGACGCAGGCTTGTTGCTCGTCTCACCGCTCTCCACTGGGCTCTTCCGCCGCGTCATCCTTGAGAGCGGCCCACCCTTCGGCTTGGGAAAACCGCGCCCGCTCGCCGACGGGGAAGCCTTTGGCGCCGCCGTGGGCAAAGCTGCCCCGGGCAGGTCCCAGTCCGGGCTTGAAAATCTTCGCGCCCTCCCGCCCGATGAGGTGGTTAAGCTCGCCGCCAAGGTGCAAAAGGAACAGTTCAAGGACCAGGCCGGCGCATCCTTCTATGACGGCTGGCTCTTGAGCCACGCGCCGGCCCGTACCTTCGCCACCGGAGCCATGCAGAAAGCCGACGTGATGGTAGGGTTGAATGGCCGCGAGTTGAGCGCCTTTCGCGCCATGGCCGCAGCCGCGCCCAAGACCGCGGACAAGCCCGCCGGCGGAAGCGCGTTTCAGACCGTCGGTAAAGCAGCCGATGGGCTCCGCCCGCTTTACGGCTCATGGACCGATGCCGCACTCGCTTTTTACCTCGCCAAGGTCCTGTTCAATCGCACCGTGGCCCTGGACCAGGCCGCCAACGAGACGATGTTGGCCTGCCCCATCGGCGCACTCTCCTCCCTGATGACCGCCGGAGGTCAGCGAGCCTATGTCTACCAGTTCGACCGCTCCATTCCCGGCCGCGGAGAGAGCGGGCTCGGCGCTTTTCATGGCCTCGAGGTGCCCTTCGTCTTCAATGCCTTCGCGGACCCCTCCTGGAGCTGGCTTCCCTTCACCGGCGCCGACCACCAGCTCTCCGCCACCATCGAAACGTACTGGACCAACTTCGCCAAAACCGGCAATCCAAACTCGCCCGGACTACCCAACTGGTCGGCGTGGACCAGCGATGACGAGCCTTTTATGGAGTTCACTCACGAAGCCCAGGCAGTCCCGCGCAAGGGCTTCTCGCCCCATTTCTGCTATCTCTCCCCCGATCGCCTGAAGCGGCAGTTGGCAGATCAATAGCGGCGAGTTCCGCTGCGTTTTGACCGTTTCCAGCTATTCTGAAGATGGAACCCGTTTCATCGCATGGCCTTCGTCCACACTATCGGCAGCACCGTCTACACCTTCGCCAGCTTGCGCGAGCTGCTGGCCAGGGCCACCCCCTTGCGCAGTGGCGACGTTCTCGCGGGCCTGGCCGCGCAGTCGGCGGAGGAGCGTGTGGCCGCGCAGTTTGCCCTGGCAGACGTGCCTCTGGCGCACTTCCTTGTCGAGCAGGTGATTGCCTACGAAGAGGACGAAGTAACCCGCCTCATCGTAGACACCCACGACGCCGACGCCTTTGCTCCCGTGCAGTCGTTCACGGTGGGTGAGCTCAGAGACTGGATACTCTCTGACGAGGCCACAGCCGAACGGCTGGCCGCGCTGGCTCCGGGACTAACCCCGGAGATGGCGGCAGCCGTCAGCAAGCTGATGCGAGTCCAGGACCTGATTGCCGCGGCGGCCAAAATCCGCGTAGTCACGCGCTTTCGCACCACCGTCGGATTGCGCGGCAGGCTCAGTGCGCGCCTGCAGCCGAACCACCCTACAGACGACCCCGCCGGAATCGCCGCCTCCATTCTCGATGGCCTGCTGCTGGGCTCCGGCGACGCGGTCATCGGGATCAACCCGGCTGGAGACAACGTCACCGTCACCACCCACTTACTGCGCCTCGTCGATGCCCTGCGCCGGCGCTTCCAGATTCCCACGCAAAGCTGCGTTCTGGCCCATATCACCACGCAGATGGCGGCGCTTGAAGCCGGCGCGCCCGTGGACCTCATCTTCCAGTCGATTGCCGGTACCGAGGCTGCCAACCGCAGTTTCGGTGTTAGCCTGGCGCTGCTGGCCGAGGCACACGAAGCTGGAAAGTCCCTTTGCCGCGGCTCGGTCTGTGCGGATGGCTTCCTGGGCGACAACATTCTGTACTTTGAAACCGGCCAGGGTTCCGCGCTCTCCGCCAATGCCCACCACGGCGTGGACCAGCAGACGCTCGAAGCCCGCGCCTACGCCGTGGCCCGGCCTTTCCGTCCCATGCTGGTCAACACCGTGGTCGGCTTCATCGGTCCCGAGTACCTTTACGACGGCAAGCAGATCGCCCGGGCAGGCCTTGAGGACCACTTCTGCGGTAAGCTGCTCGGGCTGCCCATGGGCTGCGACGTGTGCTACACCAACCACGCCGAAGCCGATCAGGACGACATGGATGCGCTGCTCACGCTGCTCGGTACGGCAGGCGTGAACTACATCATGGGCGTGCCTGGCGCCGATGACGTCATGCTCAGCTACCAGAGCACCAGCTTTCATGATGCGCTCTATCTGCGCCGCGTTCTAGGGCTCAAGCCCGCGCCTGAGTTTGAGGCATGGCTGGCCGGTGAGGACTTCCAGCGCCTTGCCCTTGAGGCGCGCCACCCGGAGAGGCTGCTGCCCGGATGAGCCAGATTCTGCCGTCGTCGCTTCGGTTGCGTTTGCGCGCTCTTACCCCCGCACGGGTGGGTTTGGGCTGCACCGGGGTCAGCCAGCAAACCCGCGACACGCTCGCATTTCAATGCGCCCACGCCCAAGCCCGCGACGCGGTCCATGCCCGCCTGGAGGCCGCCGCCATGGCTGCGGCCCTGGGCCAAATCTCCGCCGGTCCGGTGCTGCGGCTGCACTCGGCGGCCATTGATCGCACTGTCTATCTGCAACGCCCTGACCTGGGACGCACGCTCGACGCGGCCAGCCGCAACCTGCTGGCCGGATTCGAGCCCGGCTCAAGCGATCTGGCTTTGGTTGTCGCCGACGGCCTTTCCGCGCTGGCTGTCGAGCGCCACGCCGCGCCCCTTCTCGCCCAGCTTCTGCCGCAACTCCAGGGCTGGCAACTGGCTCCGCTCTGCGTTGTGGAGCAGGGCCGCGTCGCCATCGGCGATGAGATCGGCGAGGCCCTCGGCGCTGCACTTGCCGTGGTCCTCATCGGCGAACGCCCCGGCCTTAGTTCCCCCGATTCGCTGGGCGCATACATCACCTGGCAACCGCGTCCCGGCCGCACCGACGCCGAGCGAAACTGCATCTCCAACATTCGCGTCCAGGGCCTCAGCTATGTTCAGGCCGCCGCGCAACTGTTCTTCTACCTCACCCAGGCGCGCCGCCGTCAGCTCACTGGCGTGGCGCTCAAGGATGAAGTTTCACTGCTTGGGAAGGGCTGATCGTACATGATGCGCTGGATACGATGGGCAGTTGTGGTTCTGGTGGCGGGTTTTGTGGCTGTCTACGCCGGCGACTGGGCCGTCTTCAAACTACGCGGCTCGCCCACGGCCAAGGTGACCGTGGACCGATACCTCACGGTTCCCCTCAAGGGCAACAAACAGGAGTTTGACTACCTGGGCTCCATCGACGTTCCCTGCTCCGTTTCGCTCTTTCCCCAGGCCGGCAAGAATCCCTGCTGGCAACTCCGCCGCAACACCAAACAAAACGTCACGATCTAGGAGCATTTCGGTGATAGATTCCTGGTTTTGATGCGAAATGGGGGTGTTTTTGGCTCAAAAGTAGCTCAAAAGTAGTCAAAATCCGCTGGTCTTGATTACCGATCAGTTAATAGGCTGATTTTGTAAGGTGTTCAATAAAAGATACTTGCAAGAAAATGAGGGCCTAAAACGGCTCCCCCAGAGGGGGAGGGGGGTGGGTGTAGACGGATTTTTTGCGTTCCCGGCTCGTCCCAGAGGACGCAGAGCCCCAGGTTGGACGGTTTCGATCGAGGTGAGCGCTTCCGTTGAGGTTGGGGTCATCGTGGATTCCGCCTATAGCCAGTGTGCGCTGCCCGGGCATAATTCCCTGCAATGGGTGGCCGTAGACTGCGAAGCCCTCCCGGACATGCATGACTTTCAGCGAGGGCAATCCCGGCATATTCCTAGACCAAGTCCAGGGTTGTTCCACGCTCACCGTGCCATCTCACACCAACTTGTGATGAGGGTCACGTTCCGGGTACCTGCATCTGCGTACTATCAAAAAACCGCGCGGGCCCCATCGAGGGATTATGTACAGTCGCACTCAGAACGACAATGGCACTTACAACACGCGCTGCCTGTACTGTTTCATGACCGTCGCCTCGGCGGTCGAGACGGTGGATGAGCTCAATGGCGTGGAAGCGCGCCACGTTTGCCCTGAACGAGCTCTTGCAAACCTGTTGGCCCAGGAGAAGCAGATCCAGGAGCACGCCCACAGAAACTAGGCCCAGTTCCTCGCCTCGCTGTTCCTGTCAGGGAATTCTTGTGCTCTCGCCATAGCGCGATCTGTCACCGCATCCGCGCCAGGTCGCGAAGCTGCCGGGCGGCAGCCTCCAGGAACGTTTCTACGCTCACCCCGGCCGGTGGCTCCAGCCCGGACTTTGCCTTCAGCGCGTCCGCAATGCGCTGCGCCAGCGCCTGCCGGGTGTCCAAGGGCAAGTCCAGCCGCCGCGCAAAGAATCCTTCCATAACCTCCAGATCGGACCACGTCAGCCTGGCAATGCCAGTGGACGGGAGCGAGAGGGCGGTGTGGGGCTCTGGAATCGGGACGCTCCCGGCAAAGGTTGCCGCAGTGAAAGTACGCGCCGCCGACTCACCCCATAACGGCGCCTCCTGCTCCTGATCGCGCACCACCAGTGTCCCGGCAGCCAAGTCGCCCAGGCGCTGGTGCTGCCGCGTCGAAAATACGGCAATGATTCCAACCGCGTAGAAAAAAGGAATTGCGTCGATATAACGGACAAAGTTGCGGGCCATCGATTCGAACAGCCCAATCGCACGTCCGGAGCGTTGGATCACGCGAATCCTTGCGATCCGCTTGCCTGGGGTGCGTCCGTTCCAGAACGCCTCAAACAGAGTGAAGTAGCCCCAATTGAGCACAAAAAGGCTAAAGAAATAGATCGCCATAGCCCACTGCGCGGAGGTTCGGCTGAAGGCTCCGATTCCAGGCAGGAATAGCACTCCCGCTCCCCACAGCACCAGCAGGCCCGCCCCCCAGATCAGTGTGTCGATCAGCAGGGCCACAAACCGGCTCCCGATGCCGGCCAGCGGCATCTCAATCGATACCAGTTCGGGAGTCTCGATGTTAAGCTGGTCCAAACCTTCTTCCATGGCGACCATTCTCTCAAACCAATGGATTGCGAAGCGTCGGCCCCACTGGGAACGCCTGTCGATGCTGCTTGCCCAGTCAGACCAAAGCGGGCTGGGGCAGCTCTCCCGCGCCGAGTTGCAGGAGTTGGCTCTGCTCTATCGGCAGGTGGCGGCAGACCTCTCGGTCCTGCGACAGGATGCGACGGCGCGCACCTACGCCGAGCACGTGAATCAGTTGCTTGCTCGCGCTCACCATATCATCTATTCCGGCCGGAAGACCAACTTCCTCACCCTTTTCCGCTTTCTGCGCGACGAGTATCCGCTCGTCGTTCGCCGCCAACTCGCCTATGTACTGGCCTCCGTGCTGGTCTCGGTGGCCTGGGGCGCGCTCGGAGCTGCCATCACCCTTGCCCGGCCTGAGTTCATGCGCCACTTCGTAGGACCGGCCATGGTTGCCACCATGGAGCGCCATGAAATGTGGACCAAGTCCGTGGTCGGCGTGGCTCCAGCCGCATCCAGCTACATCATGACCAATAACCTCACCGTCAGTTTTCTGGCCTTCGCCGGCGGCATCCTCTTCGGCCTTGGCACCCTCTGGATTCTCTACCAGAATGGGATGATGCTGGGAGTGCTGGGCACTGCGTGCCACCAATACGGCATGTCGCTGGCGCTGTGGAGCTTTGTGGCTCCCCACGGCGCGCTTGAACTCCCCGCCATTCTCATCGCCGGTGGCGCGGGTCTCCGCCTCGGACACGCCATGCTCTTCCCCGGCTCCCTGCGCTGGAAGGACTCGGTGGCCCGCGGCGGCATTGAAGCCACCCGCCTGGTCTCCGGCGTGATTCCCATGCTGATCATCGCCGGCTGCCTGGAAGGGTTCTTCTCTCCTTCCAGTGCTCCCGTCTGGCTCAAGTTCACCGTCGGCGGCCTCCTCTTCAGCCTGTTGCTGGTCTGGCTGTTCCGTCCCATCAAGCCCGCAGCAATCAGCGCAAGGCTGGACTGATCGTGCAGGCCCTTCTCCGTCCGCTGGTGATCCTCGGCGCACTATTGACCTTGATTCCAGTTTTGGGCGCGGCCTTCTTTCCCACCCGCCTCAAAGCCTTGGACGAAGCTCTCTCGCAGACAGTCAGAATCGTCGGCCCTGCGCTGCTTTGCATCCCCTATGCACTCATCGCAATTTCCTTCGGAATCTTTCACTGGGGATGGCTGGCGCTCTACGCGCTCCTGCCGGTTGCGATCGCCTTTGTCATGAGCCGGGCCAAGGACGCCGACCCCGAAGTCAAAGGCAACTGGCGCGACTTTGCCGTACTGGCCACACTTGGGCTGGCCGTCGATCTGCGCTGGTTTGAGCCCGCGTGGCCCACCGGCCTGGCCGCCGTAGGCAAATTGCTGCTGCTGGACGCGGGTATCTTCGGCTTCCTGGTTGTGCGCCAGCTCGATGGCGTTGGATTCGATCTTCGCCTCACCCTGCGCGATGCAGGCGTTGCGCTGCGCGAGTTCTGCTTCTATGCCCCCATTGCCTTGCTCCTCGGCGGGGTCCTGGGCTTCCTTCACTTCCAAGCTGTGTGGCCGGCTCCGCTCCCAGCCCTTGGCGGATTCCTCTTCACCCTTCTGTGCATCGCTGTCCCCGAGGAGCTCTTCTTTCGCGGCTGGCTGCAGAATCTGCTTGAGCGACGCCTGGGC
>Ga0181535_10000456_pt1 | contig 61630 bp, 43 predicted proteins | sample PEATcosm2014_Bin_44_FD_119774 | JGI IMG/M metagenome (GOLD analysis project Ga0181535, IMG submission 119774) | Peatland microbial communities from MTU Mesocosm Facility, Houghton, MI, USA - PEATcosm2014_Bin17_30_metaG | ecosystem: Environmental > Terrestrial > Soil > Wetlands > Peat | place... | reverse complement strand
CCACCCGGAAGCTGGCGAAACCTCTCCTGCTCCAGCGCAATCAGGTGACGTTGGCTGATCTTGGTGACCGCCGAAATGTCTTCCAGCGCAACGCCGCGTGCTAGACGTTCCTTGCGCAGGTCTTCTCCAAAACTTCCCATCGGCGACCAGGCGAGGGTCAAAGACCCAAGCGGAAATTTTATCTTCACGATAAACCGGGTTTCCCTTGCGGTCAAAACCTATCGTTGCCCAAGCCCTCTATTTTTGAGGGTTTGAATACACTTTTGTAATAGGGGCGCGCTCATTCAGCCCCCCGTAAGGCTGTTCAGTTCCCTCCGGTCAGGGCTGTTACCCTGATGACGAGGGTTCGCGGCGCCGAAATCCCTGCCGGGTTCACGCAAGAACATGAATAAGCTCATCTTCGCCAATCTTTTGCACCGCCCTTTGCGCTCGGTCATCAGCATCCTGGCCGTGGCCATTGAAGTCATCATGATCCTTTCCATCGTTGGCGTCTTCATGGGCATGTTGAACGACCAGAAGGAGCGCACCAATGGCATCGGGGCCGACCTGATGATGCGCCCCAGTCACGCCAGCATCATGAACGGCATCAGTGGCGCGCCCATCCCGATCAAAGACATCGAAGTGATCCGGAAGCTTCCACACGTCGCAGTCGCCTCACCGGTGATTACGGTTTTCAACACGACTGCGGACGATTTTGGGCTGATTTACGGCATCGACTACACGTCTTTCAATGCGCTGCGACCGTTTGAGTATCTCTCGGGCACTCCCTTTCAAGGGCCGAACGACGTGATCGTCGACGACGTTTTCGCAGGCAAGGTTCATCATGTCGGCGAAACGATCAAAGTAATGGATCACCCCTTTCGCATCTGCGGAATCGTGGAACACGGCAAGGGTGGGCGCAAGCTGATCCCGATCGATACCATGGGCGATCTGATGGGAGCGTCCAGCCGGGCTTCGATGTTCTACATCAAAAGCGATGACCCAGCCAACGAACAGACGATTATCCAGGAGATTCACGCGACGCGCGGGCTTGAGGACTTTCCCGTGCAGACCATGGAGGAATGGCTCTCGGAGATGACGCCCGAGCATCTGCCGGGTTTCAATGTCGCTCTCAATATCGTGACGGTGATCGCGGTGATCATCGGTTTCCTGGTCATCTTCCAGTCCATGTACACCGCTGTGCTTGAGCGGACCCGCGAAATTGGCATCCTCAAGTCAATGGGCGCCTCCAAAACCGTGATCGTAAGCGTCGTGCTGCGCGAGTGTGCCGTGCTGGCCGTCGCCGGTGTCGTGGTGGGCGTCGCGGGCACTTACGGTGTCCGTACGCTGCTGTTCCATCTCTTTCCCACGCAACACTTCGAGATCACCGCATTATGGCTGCTCCAGGGAGCGGCGATTGCCTTCGTCGGATCAATCTGCGGCGCGCTTTATCCCGCCTGGATGGCCGCCCGCAAGGATCCCATCGACGCGCTGGCATACGAATAGAACATCGCAAAACGGACGAAAGATGAGCGACACAGCGACGCAACTAGTCTCCATCGATGCCATCCGCGCCGCTGCTCTGCGCATTGCGCCGATCGCGATGAAGACGCCGCTCGTGCGTGCGGCATTTCCCGGTCGATCCGGCCACGGCACCGGCAGGGAGATCTGGCTCAAGGCCGAAAGTCTCCAGCCGATCGGAGCCTTCAAAATCCGCGGCGCCTCAAACAAGATTCTCCAGCTCACGCCCAGCGAAATCGCCCGCGGTGTCATCACCTATTCGAGCGGCAACCATGCGCAGGGAGTGGCCTATGCGGCGCGCGAAGTCGGCGCGAAGGCAGTGATTGTCATGCCGTCGAATGCGCCGGCGATCAAGCGCGCCGCCACGCTGGCCCTCGGTGCTGAAGTCGTCGACGTCGGCTTGGCCTCAAGCGAGCGCCTGGCCGTGGCCGAGGAGCTCGTGCGAAAGCACGGCTATGTCGTGATTCCACCCTACGACGACGAACAGATCATTACCGGGCAGGGAACATGCGGGCTCGAAATTGTAGAAGCGCTGCCCGACGTGGACCTCGTCCTCTCGCCTGTCTCGGGCGGGGGCTTGCTCAGCGGAGTTGCCGCAGCGGTGAAACAGCTCAGCCCCAGCACCAAAGTCTTTGGCATCGAACCGGAACTGGCTGGCGACACCGCGGAGAGTTTTCGCGCCGGCAAAATCGTCACATGGCCGGCGGAACTCACCAGCCGCACAATCGCGGACGGTCTACGGACGCAGAGCGTCGGCGTCCGCAATTTCGCTCACATTCAGGCCTTTGTCGACGGCATTATCACGGTAACGGAGGCCGAAATTCGCGCTGCTATGCGTGCCATCGTTGCCGCTACGCGCTTGGTTCCCGAGCCCAGCGGCGCCGTCGCGACCGCCGCGCTCCTCTTTCATGCTGACCAACTTCCAAACTATCGGAAGGCCGTGGCTGTGGTAAGTGGCGGCAATATCGATCCCGTCCTGCTGGCTGAAGTGCTCACGGAAGCTGGTTCCTAGCGTCGTTCAACTATGATTTTGCATAAGATGAACTCACGGATTCACGTGCTTTCTGCTCTCCTTTTTGGGGTTGCGCTCGGCTGCTCAGTTTCGCCCGCGCATGCAGACAAAAAGCCGCAGCAGGATGTGAAACCATTCGCCGGCCCTCGCGCTACGGTTCTCCGCATCACTTGGCTCTACATCTCGCCCGACACCGGCTCAGAGAAAGTCACCAAAGAACAAATCGGTCGCGAGATGGTGGTTGTTGAAAAGAGTGGCTCTTGGATCAAGGTCTTCGTCAATACCGACATCGAAGAGCAACACAGCGATCGCGACACGCCAATGGTCGGCGAAGACCAGTCGCCTCCGCCGATCACCGGGTGGATGGAAGCCAAGGGAATCGTTGAAGAAACTACGCCCAACGGCGATCAGATCCTGATGGGCGCGGCCGCGAATCAGGAGGCTCTGGCCTCGAACCCGCGCGGACCGGCCAACGCCGCGGAGAGCGCCCGCTTGCTCTATCGCCGCGTTGTTGAGATGTTCCCCAATTCGCCTCTCACGCCGGAGGCAGCGTGGCGCGCAGCCGACATCCAATGGCAGGTCGAGAAAGCCGACTCCGCTACCTTGCCCTCGGCAAAAGAACGGGATCCGGTGTACCGCCAAACCATGGACGAGGACCCTTTGCGGAAGGTGATTAAATACTATCCCCGAACCCGCTGGGCGGCCTTTGCGGCCTTTGACCTGATCGACAACAAGCTCTGCGGCGATTGGGAAGGCTCGACACAGTGCCCCGAGAAAGAAGCCGATCTCTACCTCAAGTACGCCGACGAATACCCTGATGGTCCGCGCACCGCGCAGGCTCTCTACGAGGCCGCCTACCGCTTCGCCGTCCTTAAGGATATGTACGACGCCAACGGGGACGACAAGAAGAGCGAAATTGCCCACAACCAGGCGCGTTCCATTGCCGCGCAATTGAAGGCCCATTTTGCGGACTCGGATTACTCCTTGCGAGCCGACTCGCTAGTGTACAAATTGGATGAAGAGGTTCCAGTCTACGGTATCGAACGGAATTGAGCGGCTTACGGCCTCCCGGGCGAGCTGCTAGACACATCGGAGAAAGCCAGGAGGCTTCTTGAGCCCGTATATTCTGTCTATTCTTTTGGGAATTGTGGAGGGTTTGACCGAGTTTTTGCCGGTTAGTTCGACGGCGCATCTGCGCATTGCCGAAGCTTTGATGAAGATCCCGCTGGGCGATTCAGCCTGTTCGGTCGGCAACGCGGCTTGCCTTCAGGATGTCGCGTACTGGAATATGTACACGATCGTCATCCAGGTGGGCGCAATCATGGCGCTATGCCTGCTCTTCCTTGAAAGGATCGTGAATTTTCTTCGCACTTTCCCGCGCGGCGAAAATGGCGACCGCACCTGGCTCAACCACCCCATCTCACTTACCATCGTTGCATTCGCTTGCACCTCCGTTCCCGCGCTCCTCTTGCGCAAATGGAGCGAAAAGAACTTGGGAAGCCTCAACGCCATGGCCATCGCGCTGCTTTTGGGCGGGATTGTGATGTGGGTGATCGACGCTTGGAGCGATCGCCATGACGCGAGTACAACACATGTTGAGGAAATGACCCTGCCGCAAGCCGTCTGGATCGGGCTTTGCCAGACGCTTTCCGCCATCTTCCCCGGCACATCGCGTTCCATGTCAACCATTGCCGCCGGACAGCTTGCGGGTCTCGACCGACCCGCTGCCCTTGAATTCAGCTTTCTGCTCTCTATTCCCACAATGATCGCCGCGACTGGCTGGGATCTTATCAAAGAGGTTCACCCCAGCAAGGCCGCCGGAGCCGCCACGGTCGCCGCTCATGTGGCCATGAATTCTCAACGCTGGATCGTGCTGATCATCGGCACCGTCGTCTCCTTCATTGTGGCGCTGGGTGTCGTGGAGTGGTTTCTTCACTGGGTTCGCAAGCGCGGTTTCACCATGTTCGCCATTTACCGGATCTTGCTGGGAGGCGCGCTGCTGATCTGGGGCGCGAGGTTGATCGCGCGTTAAAGTTGCCAAACTGAGAGCCAATGCGCACCTTTGTCCGCCACTACATTGCTCCTCTGGCTCGCAAACGCCACTGGAAGTCCGTCTGCGAGATTGGTTCACGCACGGGAGCGAGCGCGGACCATCTCCTCAAACTTCCATTAACCAGCTACACAATCATTGACCCGTGCATAGACCAGGATCTCGATGCAAAATATGCAGGCGACCCCCGGGTCCAGGTCATCAAGAGCAACAGTCTTGACGCGCTGACATCCAGCCAGCGCATCGGCACGGCATCGGGATTCGATTGCATCCTTATCGACGGCGATCACAACTGGTACACCGTTTTCAACGAGCTGCGTCTCATTCGAGAGCGTGCGCTGGTGCGGCCCGGAGGGTTCATCTTCCTTCATGATGTTGACTGGCCCTACGGCCGTCGCGACTTGTACTACCAGCCGGACACCATTCCTGCCGAATTCCGGCATCCATTCGCGCAAAAGGGAATGATCCGCGGCCGAAGCGCTCTGGCCGAGGTTAACGGCTTGAACAGCACCTACATGAATGCCTTGGTAGAAGGTGGGTCCAAAAACGGCGTTCTCACCGCGATTGAGGATTTCATCGCCCAGAACCCACGCGATTATCGATTCTTCCGCATTCACTACCAGTACGGATTGGGTGTCTTGCAATTCGGTCCTGGCGGCGGATTCGATGTTGCGCCGTTCAGGGACTTAAAGGTAAAAGCATTCTTTTTTAGCCCCGTCTCGCGACTCTCCCGCTCACTCAAGTTTGCTTTTAAGAAGAAACCTGACGCATAAACCCATTCGTTTCCGGCCGGATTCCTTAATGGAAGCACTCCGCCGAACGACAGGTTGATGCCCAAGGTTCCCCCCGCCTGCCTTGAGCCCGGATTTGAACCTCCGGACGCCGATAATAGAGATTGCTCTGGGACGAATTGCCTGCTTCCTGGCCTGCCGATAAAACTTAACCGGCAGCAGGAAGATGGTAACGCCCTTATCATGAAGCCCATCCGCATTGTTCTTTCGCCGACGCGCAGCCGCCCCGTGAACATGTTTCTGGGGATGGTTCTGCTGCTGGTCTCGCTTCTTCTTTTCCTCGCCTTGGCGACCTACCACGCCTCTGACCCCTCGCTGAACACGGCCACGGATTCTGTGGCCGCCCGAAACTGGGTCGGCCTTTTTGGCGCCTATCTAAGCGATGTTTTGCTGCAATCGCTCGGCTTGACGGCTTTCCTATTACCGCTGTGGCTTGGCGGCGTGGGCTGGACTTGGATGAGATCGCGGCCCGGAGGCTCGCCGATCCTGCGCTGGATGGGAACCATCCTCGCCTTGGTCTTTCTGCCTGCCGTTTTTGGACTGCTTCCGTGGCATTGGCGATGGCTGCACATGGTTCCAGTGGAAGGCGTGGTCGGACGGATGGTAGCCGGGCTGCTGGTGGTTTATCTGAACATTCAGGGCGCATGGTTGGTCTCTGCCGCGTTGGCCGCCTGCGGACTCTACTTCGCATCGGCGATCAGTTTCTGGGTCATCCGCGAAACCCTCGCGGAACGTTGGGACCAGATCTGTTCTTTGCGTGATCGTTGGCGCGACCGTCGCGAGGAGCGCGCGGAGATGCGTGCTGAAAGCGAAACTCTCCGGGTGGAGCGGAATGAGCCCGTTCCATTCCCGAAGCTCGTCACTGCGGACGGGCCGGAAGAGGAATCGGAGCCTCCCGCCCGCTGGCCGACCCGCTTCCTGTCGTTTTTCAAGCGCCGCCGCGCACCGCAGCAAGACCCACTTGATGACATTCCCGCCTATCAACGCAAGGACGTACCGCAGGAACCAGTTGAAGCTGCCGCCGCATCGATTCCTATCACGCAGCGCCGTCCAAGCATCTGGGAGCGCGTCCAACCCGAGTCCGCAACGGCAACGGCCGCGGCCGCAACTGCAGCGGTTCCGGTGCAAGGCCAACCGATTCACGCCCAGCCCGTGCAGGTTCATCCGATCGCCGCAAGGCCGGTGAACCCATGGCCCGCCGCGAAACCCGAGCCGCTTCAGGATCCGCCTCAACCTCATTCCGACGAGATTGCCATTCACAATCGCGCCGACGCTGAACTTCGTACTGTCACAATCGCGCCCAAGAACATGAGCGGCTTCAAGCTTCCGTCGAGCACGCTGCTCAGCGAGGGCGAAGCACCGCGATCTGTGCGCGAAGACGAGCTTCGTGAAGAAGCCAAGGTTCTCGTGGAGAAATGTGCCGAATTCGACGTGCGTGGCCAGGTCGTGCAGATCAACCCCGGCCCCATGGTGACCACTTTTGAATTCAAGCCCGAGGCCGGCGTCAAATACTCTCGCGTCACAGGGCTCGCCGACGACCTGTGCCTGGCCATGCGCGCTGAAAGCATCCTCATCGAGCGCATGCCCGGCAAGAGCACCGTCGGCATTCAGGTACCCAACCACGAGCGCGAAACCATTCATCTGCGCGACGTGATTGAAAGCGAAACCTTCATCAAGGCCCGTTCGCGCCTCACGCTCTCGATGGGCAAGGACATCAACGGCCGAATCGTCACTGCCGACCTGGCTTCCATGCCACATATTCTCATCGCCGGATCGACAGGCTCGGGCAAATCCGTGGCCATTAACGCCATGATCATGAGCCTGCTTTACCGCACCACTCCGCATCAGGTCCGGCTCATTCTTGTCGACCCCAAGCGCGTAGAGCTTGGCATGTATGAGGGCATTCCTCATCTCTTCACGCCCATCATCACCGAGCCCAAACTCGCCGCCAACGCGCTGCGCAACGCGGTGCGCGAGATGGAGCGCCGCCTCAAGCTGTTGGCCAGCCGCAGCGTGCGCCACATCGACCAATACAACAAACTTTTCGAAGGCTCCATGCCTTCGCTTTTCGACGAGGGGCAGCAGGAAGAGCCGCTTCCCTACATCGTCATCATCATCGACGAGCTGGCCGACTTAATGATGCTTGATCGCGCCAACGTCGAGGAATCCGTCACGCGTCTCGCCCAAATGGCGCGCGCCGTCGGCATTCACCTCATCCTCGCCACGCAGCGGCCCAGCGTCGACGTCATCACTGGCCTTATCAAGGCCAACGTCCCCACACGCATCAGCTTCCGCCTAGCCACCAAGGTTGACTCGCGCACTATTCTCGACACCAACGGCGCGGAGGCACTCCTGGGTCGCGGCGACATGCTCTTTTTGCCGCCAGGCACGAGCCGCCTGATGCGCTTGCATGCTCCCTACGTAAGCGAGAAGGAGACTGCAGCCGTGGTCGATTTCTGGAAGTCGCAAGGCGCAGCGGAATACGTCGAAGGCTTCCTCGAATCGCCCAAGGATGAGCACAGAGCCATGGACGGCGAAAACGGAGACGCAAATGAAGACGATCCGATGTTTGACGATGCGGTTCGCCTCGTCTTTGAGTTCGGCAAGGCCTCCACGTCGCTGCTGCAACGCCGCCTTCGCATCGGTTACGGCCGCGCCGCGCATCTCATCGATCTCATGGAGCGTGACGGTCTTGTTGGTGCTGCCGATGGTCCGCGTCCCCGCGAACTGCTGAAGGCTCCCAACTGGCTGCACGAAATCGCAGTCGGGAACGACTAATCGACCCCGAAAGCCTTTGTTTGCGCTTCACCCAGGATTAGCGCGCCTCAATTGCGCCATGCTAAACTTCCTGTTTGAAAACGCTTACTCAACCCGTGCATGCAGGAACCTTTCGGGGATCGCCCTATTCGCGTGAACACTCAGGACGAACGGCACCCTTAGAAAGGCGCACTCTGCTTGACAAGTGTTCGAGTAAAGCAATTTACTTAGGTGCGAACGTCTAACAGCCTTTGTTGACGCATTCTCGCCGTTTCAGGTGATGTCCATGATTGGGTTCGTCCCAGCCTCCGTTGTCGGGGGAACTGTCGGCTCACTGCCGCCCTTGCTTGCCTTCAGCGTCGGCCCACTGGCCCGCCTGAGCCCGCTCGACATCGCTGTCATCGCTATCTATTTCGTCATGGTGATTTGGATTGGCTTCTACCTCAAGAAGCAGGCCAACACCAGCGAAGAATTCTTCATGGCCGGGCGCGAGATGACCGCCTGGATCGCCGGCTTGAGTTTTGTCTCCGCCAATTTGGGCTCGTTGGAGTTGATGGGCTGGGCGGGCTCAGCGTATCAGTACGGAATTCTCGCCGCGCACTGGTATTGGGTCGGCGCCATTCCCGCCATGCTCTTTCTGGGCATGGTGATGATGCCCTTCTATTACGTCTGCAAAACCCACTCCGTGCCTGGCTACCTCAAGCTTCGCTACGGGCCTGGCGCGAGCATCGTCTCTGCATTCTCGTTTGCCTTTATGACCGTGCTCATGAGCGGTGTGAACATGTTCGCCATGGCTGAGGTCATGAAGGTTGTTCTCGGCTGGGACCTGAACTTTTCCATCATCGTCTCTTCATTGGCCGTGGCCGCATATGTGGCACTCGGCGGCCTGCGTTCGGCCATCTTCAACGAGGTTCTCCAGTTTGTGCTCATCTGGGGTGGCGCGTTGCTGGTGCCGATTATGGGTCTCGTGGAGGCCGGCGGCTGGACCGGATTTAAGGCCAAGCTCGCGCGCGACATGGCTGCAGGCGCTGTCGCAAACGGCGACTACACGCATATGTGGCGCAGCATGGGCCACTTTGCCGATAACCCCATGGGCATCCACTGGACCGGCATCGTCTTTGGCCTTGGATTCGCCATCAGCTTCGGCTATTGGACAACAGACTTTCTGGTGGTACAGCGAGTGTTGGCGGCGAACAATCTTCGCTCCGCCCGGATGGCGCCGGTGATCGGATCGTTCTTCAAAATGGCGGTTCCATTCATCGTCATTCTGCCTGGCTTGCTCGGTCTCGTTGTCTTGCAGAATCCAGACGGAAGCCTGATGCACCTTGTCGGTCAGAACATGGCGACTCCGGGATCGGGAATGCACAGCTATAACGAAGTGCTGCCTCTCATGATGGTTCGTTATCTTGCTCCCGGTCTGCTCGGTCTTGGCATCACCGCCCTCATCGCCGGTTTCATGAGCGGCATGGCCGGGAATGTAAGCGCGTTTTCCGCCGTCTGGACCTACGACATTTACCAGCCTCTGATCAACAAGAACGCCAAAGACGAGCACTACGTGACCGTCGGCCGCTGGGCCACCATCCTTGGAGTCATCATCTCCATTGGAACCGCGTACATGGTCATGAATGCTGCCGGCATTATGGATTACGTGCAGGCGCTCTTCAGCTTCTTTATTTCGCCTTTGTTGGGTGTGGTGCTGATGGGCATGTTCTGGAAACGCGCAACCAAGGCGGGCGGCTTCTGGGGACTTCTGATCGGAACACTGACTTCGATTGGTCTTTGGGCATGGGTTTACGTGAACCCAGCGGCATTGCGATACGTAGCCCTCTCAGCTGACGCCAAGACCATGGCTGAGGATATGTACCGCGCCCTCTGGTCGGTGATCACCTCCATGCTGGTCACTGTTCTGGTGAGCTTGTTCACCAAGCCTAAGCCACTGGCCGAGTTGGACGGCGTAGTCTACGGCGCGACAAAACTGCCGAAGGAAGATCCGGTGCCCATCTATAGAAACGAGTGGCTCTGGACGGGGATTGCGATCATCCTCTTCCTTGGCCTCAATGTCTACTTCTGGTAAGGAGTCTGCGCATGCAATCCGGACATATTTCAATCTGGTTCTTTATCGGGGTATTGTTGACGGTTTACGGCGCAATGATCTTTGGCGATGGCGTCTTCGACCTTGCCACGGGGGTTGTCCCCACAGTGGTTCTGGCCAACCTGCATGCACCGGTATGGTGGGGTGGCCTGTTGTTGATTCTCGGTCTTTTCTATGGAATTCGATTTCGCCCGGGCCGCAACGGTTAAGCAGGTTTTGCGGATTCAAGGAGCAAGAAAATGGCAGTGCAACGCAAGATGACATTTGGAGTCGTGGTGGGGAATCGCGGCTTTTTCCCGGGCCATTTGGCCAAGACCGGCCGGGAAGAAATTATCGCCGTTTTGGAGGCTGTGGGAGCAAAGGCCATCGTGCTCAGCCCAGAGGAGTCACGGCACGGCGCCGTCGAGACCTACGCCGAGTCGCAGCGCTGCGCGGAGCTTTTCAAGAAGCATGCGGATGAGATCGACGGCATCATCGTCACCCTGCCCAACTTCGGCGAAGAGCGCGGCATCGTCGATGCCATCCGCCTTTCGGGCCTGAAGGTTCCCGTTCTCGTCCAGGCCACGCCCGACCGCTCTGACAACATGACCATCGCAGTGCGCCGCGACAGCTTCTGCGGAAAGATGAGCGCCTGCAACAACATGATGCAGTATGGCATTCAGTACTCGCTCACCACTCTGCACACCGAGACCGTGAATTCGCCCGAATTCAAGGCCGATCTCGAGTGGTTCTCGCAGGTTTGCCGCATCGTCAAGGGCCTGAAGAATTTGAAAATCGGCGCCATCGGCGCGCGCCCCGCGGCCTTCAATACCGTCCGCTATTCCGAGCGCATTCTCGAAACCAGCGGCATCTCGATCGAGCCAATCGATCTCTCTGAGATCTTCGGGCGCATTAATCGCATGAAGGATAACGACGACGCGGCGCAGGCCAAGCTCGCGGCGATCAAGAAATACGTCACAACCGGCGGCATTCCCGAGGCCGCCTTGATGAAGATGGCAAAGCTCGGCGCGGTTGTCGAAGGCTGGATGAAACAGACCAACTGCTCCATCAGCGCCGTCCAGTGCTGGACCTCGATGGAAGAGTTCTTCGGCGTCGTGCCCTGCACCGTCATGAGCATGATGTCGAATGAGCTCATTCCGTCGGCATGCGAGGTCGACGTGCCTGGCACACTTTCGATGTACATGCTCGCTCTCGCCAGCCAGACGCCCTCGGCGCTGCTTGACTGGAATAACAACTACGGCAGCGATCCGAACAAGTGTGTCTGCTTCCACTGCTCCAATCTGCCCAAGCATTTCTTCAAGGAAGTCCGGATGGACTTCCAGCAGATCATTGCCGGCACGGTGGGCAAGGAAAATACTTACGGCACATGCGAAGGCGTCATCAAGCCCGGCGCCATGAGCTTTGCACGTTACTCCACCGACGACCGGCGGGGTGTGATCCGCGGCTACACGGGCGCGGGCCGCTTCACCGACGATCCCCTCGAAACTTTCGGCGGAGCGGGCGTGGCGGAAATTCCGCAATTGCAAAAGCTCCTCAAGTACATCTGCCGCGAAGGATTCGAGCATCACGTGGCCGCAAACTTCAGCGACGTGTCAAAGTCCATCCACGAAGCTGCGCGCTACCTCGGCTGGGAGAGCCATTATCACCCCGAGCTCGAAGACTAATTGGGTGCCCCCGGTCCCTCGTATTTGGGGACCGGGAAAGATCCCGCCGGTAGACATAGCACAGTTAAGATGCACCGACGAACGAAAAGGCCCCGCAAGGGGCCTTTGTTTTAATCCACTAACTCGGCTGTCTTTCGCCAGCCACGCTGCTCCACTGGCTCAAGCGTGACGCGCGCCGCAAGGACCACCAGCGCCACCCACAGCACCTCGGCGCCGAGCAGATGGAGCACCTGCAGCCACAGCGGCGCAAGCAGCAATACATCGAGAATCCCCAGCACATACTGTGCCGCCAACAGCACCAGCACGCCGATTGCAAGTCCACGATTATCCCAAAGCGTACTTCGCTTTGCGGCCCTGATCACCAGCCAGATGAGAAAAACGCATGCAGCGCACGCGGCAATCGGGTGCGTCCAGCGCCAACGCACCAGCCACTCGCTGGTTGCGCAGAAATCCTGCCGCAGCGCGGCGCTCAAGCTCATTGCCGGATAAAGCGTGTCGCCCAACGCCGCCAACGATCCTGTGACGCCGACAATGAGGAGCAAAACCACCGCTGCAGCCACCGCAAACGGAGCGGCAAAGCGAACTTCGCTGCGCACGTAACCCTTCGTCCGGCTCAGCAAGTGTGCCGTCAGCGTCAGCGCGGCCACCAACAGCAGTGTGTTGGTGAAATGCAGCGCGAGGTATGGCGCGCGCAGCGGCGACTGGCTCTGCGCCGTCAGTCCCAGCTTCACCAGAAACGCGCCCAGCACCGCTTCTACCAAAGTGAATGCAACCGAGGCCACGCTCGTTGCCCGCGCCAAATGTCCGCGAGCAGTCGTCCTGAAGGTCCACACCATCAGGCCCACGACCGAAAAAAACGAGATTCCGCTCGTGATGCGATGCGTGAATTCGATCAGCGTATCCAGGCTCGGCGAATGTTGAACGACGGTGCCGTTGCACAGTGGCCAATGGTTGCCGCACCCGTCGCCTGCGCCGGTGGCGCGCGTGACTGCCCCCCACAAAATGACCGCGATGAAATAGGCCAGTACGCCCCACGCGAATCGCCGCAGTGCGAGCGAGGGAAGATGATGGGTCTGTGCAGGTGATGCCGCCACGGGCATGGAAGACTCCGGTACGAACTCACCAGTGTAGAACAGTTTTGCGGGAGCCTCGTGAGGCTGCGATTCTTCGCTGCGCCAAAAAGGGTCGCGGGAGAGTCCTACTCGCCCAGTAGCCGCACCACATGATTCACAATCATCAGGTCTTCGAGGGGCGGAATCACCCGCACCATCACCCGTGAATTCTCGGCTGAGATCATCGCTGGCCCACGCACGTTGTTGCGCTTGTCATCGATTACAATTCCGAGCGCCGCCAGCCCAGCGCAGATCTCTGCTCGCGAGGCAATATCGTTTTCGCCGATGCCGCCGGTGAAAACCAGCATGTCGAGGCCGTCCAGCTCCGCCACGTAGCTGCCAATCCATCGCGCGATCGTCCAGCAGAATTTGTCCACTGCCAGCCGTGCCTTCGCGTCTCCGGACGCGATTGCTTCGCGCAGATCGCGCATATCGTTTGATGACTCGCTCATTCCCAGCAATCCCGACTTCTTGCTCACAACAGTCTCGAGCTTGTCGGCGGCTTCCGCTGTGTTCGGAGTCGTCTCCGCAATCTTCTTCAGGATAAAAATCAACACGCCGGGATCGATGTCGCCGGTCCGCGATCCGCTTATGATTCCGCCGGATGGCGTCAGGCCCATCGAAGTGTCAAGGCACTCCCCGTTGCGAATCGCCGAAATGGATGCGCCGTTGCCCAGATGGGCCACGATCAGCTTTTCCGGAACATTCGGCTGTAGCTGATAAATGATCGATTCGTAGGAGATGCCGTGATACCCGTAGCGCCGCACTCCCATCGCCACGTACTCCTCGGGGATGGGCATCCGCACCGCAACCTCAGGCAATGTGCGATGAAAATATGTATCGAGCACGGCGAAATTTGGAATGCCCGGAAACAGCCGCATCGCCTCGCGCATGATGTAGACGGCGATCGGCGTGTGCAACGGCGCCAGAGCCGCATAACTTTCAATTTCGTCGATCAGAGCGGGCGTGATCCGCTGGTTTTCGCGCACCGTGGGTCCTCCGCAAACCACGCGATGTCCGATTGCAGCCGGCGCAGGAATTTCGCCGGAGTTGAGCGCATCAACCACCAGCTTGAATGCGACCGAGCGGTTAGGCAGCGCTGGCGTCTGATCCACGAGCTTCTTTCCCGCTGCGTCTTTAATCCAGAATTTGCCCAAGTCGGTGCCAATTCCATCGACTGCGCCTTCAACGAGCCGCTTCCGCTCGTCGCCCGAAGCCTCGTATAACGAAAACTTGATCGAAGAAGAGCCGCTATTCAACACCAAAATCGGCAAGGAAGACATGGTTTAAGAACCTTTCAAAGAAGGATGCAGCGAGATCGCCGCAAAGCTCGAAAGAGCGCCTGAGATCAAGCGTAGCAGTCCATTCGTCAGCGAATGCGTGACTTCAGTCACACGCACGGAAGTCGCGACTGTGCGAATTTAAAAATCGGTCCGTCCACCGAGCACGCATCTCTGAAGCCAAAGGCGTGGCTCCGGATTCGAGCCCTAAAAGAAGCGCTTCAGCTTCAGAATCTGCGACTCGATTCCGTACCAGAGCGCTGTCGCCACCAGTGTGCACATCACCAGACGGAATCCGACCACCGCCAGATTCCCAGCGATTCCATAAGCATCCATTGCTCGATCGAACCAGCCGAAGTAAATGAAGACTGAGATATGAGTCATATAGAGGCCGTAGCTGATTCGCCCGTAAAAGGCCAGCGGTCCTCGCCGCAGCAGTGCATTGAGCGGATTGCGCGCTCCGGTGGATGCGATCGCCGCGACCATCGCACCGGCAAAGCCGACAGCCAGCGCCGAATCCAGAAATGCCGTTCCGCCCGCGATCGTCGCCGCCGCGGCGATTCCCACTACCAGCCCGGCAAGGCCGATTGCCAGCCATGCGCGGCGGCTCAGTTTGACTGTATAAAACGCAATGGCAAGGAGACTGCCTAACGCGATTCCATCCAAGTGAATCAGCGTATGCGTTGGGGTTATCCAGTGCAGATTCGCGCGCCGAATCAGGGGCGAGGCCACAAGCGCGGCCCCCAGTACCGATGCCAGCATCCACGGCCTGCGCAACCAGCGTACAACCGGCGCCCAAACGAAGTAGTACTGCTCCTCGATGGCCAAAGCCCAGGAGGGGCCAAGCGCCGGTGGCAGCGTAATGTGAAATAAATTCTGCACGCAGAAAATGTAAGCCAGCCACGGCGCGGTGGCGATCGCATGACCCACGCTGCCGCCCACGAACCACGGCGCATTCAGATACACGACCGCCAGCACCAGCAGATACACAGGCCACACGCGCAGCGCCCTGCGCGCATGAAAATGATGGAAGTAATGTGGCTTGTTCCGCGTCTCCAGCAGAATGCATGTGATCAGGAAACCGCTGAGAGTAAAAAAGAGGATGACGCCCGCCCATCCCCACAGGCTGGCGTTGTAGATAGGCGTTCCGACGAGGCGCGGATGGCAGTGATAGAGCACCACGGCAAGAATCGCCACGCCGCGTATCCCATCGAGCTCCGGCAGATAGGTGGGAAGCCAGGTTGGGCGCTGCAAAGCCAATGTCGTTTGCCGGATGGTCACCGATTCAGCTCAACTTCATCCTGCTGCCAGCTGCCGCGCCCGCTCCGTTGCCCGCATTACCGCTTTGATCAGCGTCACGCGCAAACCGCCCTCTTCCAACTCCAGAATGCCGTCGATCGTGCATCCTGCGGGCGTGGTCACGGCGTCCTTCAGCAGGGCCGGGTGGTAACCGGTCTCGAGCACCATTTTGGCAGCGCCGTATGCTGTCTGCGCAGCCAGTTGCGTCGCGATGTCGCGTGGCAGGCCCACCTTCACGCCCGCCTCGGCCAACGCCTCAATAATGATGTAGAGATACGCAGGGCCGGAACCTGAGAGGCCGGTCACTGCGTCCATGTGCTTCTCGTCCACCAGCACCGTGCGGCCCACAGTCTCAAACAACCGCTGGGCCAACCCCATCTGCGCATCACTCACGAATCGACCGCGGCACAGGGCAGCAGCGCCGGCGCCAAGAGCCGAGGGTGTATTCGGCATCGCGCGAACCACCGCAATCTCGATCCCCGCCGCTTCCTCTATCGCGCGCGTCTTCACTGATGCCGCGAAAGATACCAGCAGTTTCCCTTTCGTCAACGCCGGTTTGATCTCCGCTATAAGCTCCGGGACCTGGAACGGCTTCACTCCCACCAGAATCAGGTCCGATTGCCGCACGGCTTCGAGGTTGTTCGTGCTTACGTCGACGCCCCACTGGGTACTCAGCGCGAGCGCCCGCTCGGCGTGGCCCACCGTGGCGCGAATCCGGTCGGCGGCAAACAGATTCTCCTTCAGAAACGCCTGCAGCAGGATGCCACCCATCTTTCCTGCGCCCAGAACAGCTACGCGGACCTGGGGCAACTGCGCAGGGGTTTGCGGAGCCTCGACGGCGATCTCTGCCATTGCTTTGTTTCCCTTCCTATTGAGAATTCACGGCGTTTTTTGCGCTTTCGGCGCACAGCGCCGCCTGCATTTCTCAAGAATACTCGCGTCAGGCGCGAATCCTCGCCCCATCGCTGCAAGCGCCGAATTCCCGCGGCGGCGCCACCGCATTGCCAGGTTGTGGTTTCCTGGCAATTGCGGCCTCAACCGCGGCGTTCAATTGTGGGGCGTCCTCGCTTACTGGCTCAGCAACGCCTCGTTCAGCAGGAAATCCTTCAGCACTGATGCCATCTTGGCGTTTCGGTCGGCAACCGGCCAATTGTAATCCCAGATCACGTAACCGCCCGGCAACGAAAAAAACCTCTGGCGACCCGTTGCCGCAGCAACCGTTGTAACCACCCATGCGTCCGATTCCAAGATGTAGGCTGGCGCTGTTTCATTTCCGGGCGCTGGGTTGCGGATTTCGGCGATGTGCTCGCCCATGTGTAGTACGGCTTTCGTCAGCGAATCTCCCTGCAGCCGATCCGAGTTGAACGTGCAATTAAAGGCGACGCCGTCCGGGGAGTCTTTCGTCCCCAACTCCTCGTCCTTCGGCGAAGCCTCGTCTCCAGGGCCATAGTCGAGAAAGACGCCGGTGGCATGTTCACCCTGCTTTCCAAACACAGTAGTCGCCTTGGTTGCCGCGTCCCTCGGCGGTCCTGGGGCGAGCCTGCCGGCGCCCCCTTGCGCGGCTGAAACGGCTGCCCAAAGGTCGAAGCTCGCGCCGATTGGATCGCCGACCGGATCGCCCTTGGTCTCATTGTCGTTTTTTGAGTAGTCGATCTCCTTTGGCGTCACGTCCGATACGGATTCCAGCACCAGTCGCGCCGGATAGGCGTTCATGTTCCCAAAGCCGCCAAATCCTACAATCTTGCCCGAGGCGTCGCGCGCGAGAGTCGTATCGGCCACACTGTCCAGTCTGCCGACCAGCGTTGCTGTTACCTCGTAACGAGTGCAGCCCAGGCAAATATCCGCGCCCTTCTCGTGCCTCTGCGCCAGCAGCGAATCGAATTGCTTGAAGTCCTTGCTCTTGTCCAAAGTCACTGCGGCTCGCGTTGGCGCTGTGAACTTGCCCGCGAAGTTCCGCGCGGGTTGGATCACGAGCACGGCCGCCGGGCCCGCCTTGCCCTTCGTCCCCGCCGGATAGTCGAGCCAGATCACGTTCACCGGGTATCCGCAATTCGGATCGGTCGCGTCCTTGATCGCAAACTCGTCAAATCCGGCCATCACCGTGCCCTTGATGCGGACTGTTTGCCCGTTGAATGCTTGCGGATTCTTCACCACGTCACAAACCTTCACGTCCACCGGGGCCGCGGCCTGCCCGTACAAGGTTGAACCAAATCCCAAAATTATCGAAGCCAGAATCAAGACCCTTCTCATTGAAGCTCTCCACCCGCTGCCATCCGCAACGGCGATTGAATATTGATCGCGCCGCAAATTGCCTTATGCGCGAACTCGAAAGAATATCACGCTGGCGCTCTCTTTCTCCGTGAGTGGGAGAGGCGCTATTTGATTGTCTGGCCGGATGTGGGCCATTCACCAAAAATGTCGGCTTACAAAAGGACATTTCTGCGACTTGGTCGTTTTTCGGCGCAAATGCCAGCCCATAAGCCTGCATTTGGAGCGCGACTTGCACGATCAGCGGCTCATTTTTGCGATGCAATCCAGGCGTCGATGCGAGCGTCGAGAACGTCGAGAGGCAGAGCCCCCGAATCGATCACCTGGTCGTGGAAAGCGCGAATGTCAAACTTGTCGCCGAGCGCCTTCTTCGCCCGGTCGCGCAGTTCCAATATCTTCAACTGCCCGATTTTGTAAGCCAGGGCCTGGCTGGGCCAAGCGACGTAACGATCGACCTCAGCCTGAATGCTCGGCTCGTCAATATACGAGTGGTCGCGGAAGTATTGGACCATCTGATCTCGGGTCCAACCCTGGGAGTGGACGCCGGTGTCGACGACGAGACGAATGGCGCGCCAGACTTCGTTTTCGAGGCGTCCATAGTCGGAGTAGGGGTCCTGGTAAAGGCCGACATCCTTGCCCAGGTGCTCTGAATAGAACGCCCAACCCTCGACGTATGCGGTGTAGCCCTCGAATTTGCGGAACTCGGGGATACCGGTCATCTCCTGCGCGATCGAGATCTGGAGGTGATGGCCGGGAATGCCCTCATGATAGGCGATCGATTCGACGCTGTAGAGATTGCGGTGGGTGGCGTCGTAGGTGTCGATGAATAAGCGACCCGGACGCGAGCCGTCAGGCGAGCCTGACTCGTAGTAGGCGGGCGCGGAGGTCTTGGCCAGGTAGTCAGGGACCGTGGTGACCTCAAACGGCGCCTTCGGCAATGTGCCAAAGAGCTGCGGCAGCCGGGCCTGCATGGGACCGAGATAGCCTTTGTAGGCCGCGATGAGGGCTTCGGCCGTGGCCGGATGCTGATTGGGATCTGTTTTCAAGCTTGCGCGGAAGCTGGCCAGATCCTTGAAGCCAAGCTTCTGGGCGATGGCCAGCATTTCGGCCTCGTCTTTGCCCACTTCGTCGAGGCCGATCTGGTGGATCTGGGCAGCGGTCAGGTTGGTCGTGGTGGTGCGCTTGATGAGGAACTGATAGTACCGGGCACCGTCGGGCAGGGCGTCAATGCCGGGCTTATCGCGCCCGGCGGGCACGTAGCTGAGTTCAAGGAAGCGTGCGAAGCGCTGATAGGCCGGCAACACCTCCTTTGAGATGGCATCGAGCATTTCGCTCTTGATCCGGGCCTGCTCCGTGGCCGAAATCGCCGCCGGAAAGTTTTTGAGAGGAAGTGCGAGGGGCGAATCTTCGGGCTTCTGATTGGCGAGCTGCTTCACCTGGACGAGGGCCAACTGGAGAATGTATTTGGGCGGCACGCGGTGGTCGTCCATGCCGATCGACATATTGGTCGTTACCTGATCGAAGGCGTGGGGAATCGCGTGCAGCCGAGCGATCCAGTCGTCGTAGTCTTTGACGGTGGTGAAGCTGAGCTCGGCCACGAGGCGCGGGTAGGCGGCATAGATGCCGTCCATTTGCGTCAGCGGCATCTCCCACTCTTTGAACTCGGCGGCCTCCTCGTCCATGTCGAATTCGCGGAGCAGAAGCTCCTGGCTGATTTTTTCCTGGTCTGTGAATCCGGTAGGGTCGATGGCGGCGAGGCGAAGCTCGAACCTCTGCTCGCGGGCCAGTTCATCGTTATAAGCGGCGACCGAGTAGTCGCTGATCTGGTCGTTATAGCGAAGGTCGCCGATGGCGGAGGCGAACTCGGGATCATGCTTGAGCCGGTCTTCCCAGTAGTCGTGGAAGAGCTCGTTGAGCGCCTGGCGGTGGTCGGCAAGCGAGGAGGAAACGGGCTGGGCAGCAGACGGGGTCTGCGCGGGAAGGGCGGAAATCGATGCTAAGAAGGCGGAGGCGGCGGTGAGTGCGAAGAAAGCAGATTTCAAGGGAGCAGATTCCTTTGAGCGGCGATGGCCTTTGAAACGAGTGTAGTTCAGTGACGCAGCGGAACCACCGGTGTTAGCGCGGCGGGCAGTTCCGCTGGTTATCGAATTGGCGGGTTCGCGGTTTTGAGAAAAGGCCCCGTGGCGGCCGGCTGCCCCGATATCGATACCGAGAACTGGTATTGCACGCCCCCCATGAACCAGCCGAAAGTGCTTTTGACGGTTGGATCGGCTCCGACCGCCATAGCAGCCAAGACTGCGCCCACAGTTGCAGCGTCATTAAGTCGAGCGCCACGACCGTGAGCGCCGCGAATGTTGGTTAAAAATTGCCTGTGCCTTCCTCCACTTTGCAAATGAAGGCGATATAGTAGGCTGCAAGGGCGGCCGGGCTGACCATACGGAAGGGCGGGGCCGGTCTCGCTCATTCCCCCCAGAATCCTTTTCAATGCAGGGTTTGATCGTTGAGAATGAGGGCCGGTCTTCGGCATTCACACTCAAGGCAGATTCCGGTAAGCGCAGACTCGCGGTTGGGCGAGGGAAAGCTGAGGCACAGCATGGAAGGTTTCTATACGGTTCAATTCATCGGCGCGCAAGGCTGGGGCACGGGGGTTGTGGTCTACATCGCGGGCCACGTATTTGGCGGCGACAGCGCCATGATGTTTACGGGCACATACGATCGGCAGGGCAATGCCGTGACGGTTCAGCTCCACGCGAAGCAGATTGCGCCGGGACTGATGAACACGATGGGCCGCGACGAGTTCGATCTCGATCTGTCGGGAGTCGTGGAGGGAGAAAAGATCAAGCTTGCCGGCAACATACCCGGGACCGAGCTGCGATTGAAAGCGAATCTCACGAAGCAGTGCGAGCTTCCGGCAAGGGGTTGAACGGCCGTTAGACGAGAAACCCATATCTCGCGTCGGTCGGGCCGTTGATCAGCGGGCTGTCCTACTCGTCCTAAAGTTCGAAAACCCGGATCCTTCGACTTCGCAGGCCGCTTGAGAAGTGCGACCCGCTCTGCTCAGGATGACAATTCAGAGAACAGAAAGAAAGCCTCCGGCGGGCTTCAGAAGTCGTGAGGATGTTCGTGGAGGGTGGAGGCGGCGACGGTTGGACCGGCGGAGATCGGCGTTGAGGTGGGACTGGCGGAAACTGTGGCTTCAGTTTGGGAGCGGAGGCGCGCGACGGTTTGCCAGTTGTCCTTGCGCGGCTGATCGGAAAACCATTGCGGGAGCGGCATGAGGAGAAAGCGGCTGAGAGTCTCCGCGTAGGGCTCGTAGAGAGCGCGCATCTGGCGGAGACGCTCGCGGGAGGAGTCGTCATAGCAAAGCTCGATGCCGCTGGCGGTGAGCATGTCGTAGAGCTCATGACAGCGCGCGGGGGGCAGGCGGTCGGGCGCGTCGGTGACGGGACGGAGATTGAAGATCTGCGAGAGGTCGACGAGGGAGTGGCGAGCCATGGCGAAGGTGAGCTGAGCTTGGCGTGCCTCGAGGCCGCGAACGCCCGCGATGAGGAGCGACGAGGTATCGAGAATGGCGGTGAGGGCGCTGAGCCAGCTCTGGCTGTTGTGCTGGGAGCGGTAGTAGCAGAGCAGCGGATAGGAGATGTGGCTCTCGAGCAGCTCGGCGGACCAGCGTTCCCACTCAATAAGAAGGGTGGACAGAGATTGGGCGGCGCCGTCGAAGGAGTGGCGTCGCAGGAGCTCGGCGGCGGTAGGCGGCGAGCCGGCGCGGGCGTCGAGCAGAGAGATGGAGACTTCGCGGCGCGAGAAGGCGGCGTAGAGGACAGGGAAATATCCCATGACCATGGCGAGGAATCCGAAGCCCATTCCGCTTTGGAGAATGAGGAGAACGCGCGTGAGCGAACTGTGCGGCGTGACGTCTCCGAGACCGAGAGTAAAGAGGGTGGTTCCGCTGATGTAGAGGTCGGTGTGGAAGTTGGAGGTGTGCGAGGGATCGCTGAACGGACTGTCGATGGCGAAGTAAATGAAGGCGAAGCCGAGGATCATGACAGCGGCCCAGACGACGAGAAGAAGAACAAGCGAGATAGGGCCGTAGTAGCCGAGAAGAATTTCGCGGCGGCGAGCATGGTGAAAGCGGCGAGCGAAAAAGCGCCAGGGAAACCAGGTGGCGATGTAGAAGAGTCGGGTGAGACGGAAGCGGCCTGTAGCGCGGCGGGGCAGAATGATGGTCTGGAACGCATCAAAGAGCACGATCGAGATCGAAAGGATGCCGGCAACCAGAGCGAGGGGACGCATGGGGTCTCCGTGGGCGCGCGAAAGCGAAACCAGAGTCAGTGTTGGCCGGTGGAACCGGGAGTTGCGGCCTCTGGTTGGATTGTAGAAGACCGTGGACGGTGCACTGTGGACGGCGAATTGTCCACGGTGGTTCGTCGACAGCGGAGGGTTCACCCAAAGCGTCGATGAGCGGTGAGGTGGAAGTCATTTTCGATGCGGCCCAAGTGACAACGCGGCGTACTGCTCGAAAACTTTCCGGCGCACCGATTCGTCGGTAAGCTGTAAGGACCGCGGCAAACCCAGGCAGGATTGAAACGGACCAGAGTGGGCGAAGAAAAAGCTTGCCTCTAGGGATTGCACATGGTTAGAGTTGTGGAGCAGTATCCCCCCAAGAACAATTGACAGCGGAGAGAGCGAAACGACGCAAGTAGACGAGCTCCCAATTTCCCGGCATTGGAATCGATGGCGGGTTGTGCACGGGACTGCTGTGCGCGAGGCCTGAGGTTTACCTGTCGCAACGGGACATTCGGCGAGTGCGCTTGCGGAGTGAACGAATCCAGGGAGAGCGGCGGCGCTGAGACGGAGGTCAGTGAATGACAGTGAGTATGCGAACTGTATGGGCGGCGACAGCGGCGCTGGTTTGCCTGGTGCTGGCAGGATGCGGGTCGAGCGTAAAGGGACACACTTACGCGGCTCCAGACGGATCGGTGACGATTCAATTCCAATCGGGCGGAACCGCGAATGTCACGATGGGTGCGATCCCGGCGACTTGCACGTATACGGAAAGCGGCAAGCAGGTGAACCTGACGTGCGGCGGGCAGACGGAAATTCTAACGGTGGCCGGCGATGGTTCGTTGGATGGGCCCCAGGAAACGATCGGGCATTTGACGAAGGTGAAGTAAGGCAGCTGAGTCCGGGAAGAGATTGCGGCTGTTGGGAGTCAGCAAGCCGGCGGCCGGGAGGCCAGTGAGCCAGCGAACTGACAGGATGTTCACGGAGAATTCAAACCGGTCCGACGATGCGTTGAGTTCTTAAAGATCGGGCCATATAGAACCCTTTACTTGAGGCGCGGAAAGATGCTACTTTGATCAGCATCCCCCCGGCCCTAAAGACAGGAGAATAGGCATGCATTGTCCACGCTGCGGCACGGAGTGTCAACCAGACAACAAGTTTTGCAAGAGTTGCGGAGCAGCACTTGGCGCAGCAAGCGGCGCGCCAGCCGCAGCGGCAGCCCCGCCCGCGGTTCCGCCGTCACCCCCGTACCCGGGAGCGACGGCGTATGGCGGTCCGAACCCAACTGGATATGTTGTGCCCCCCGCGGCACCCCCGCCACCGGGGATGGTGCCGATGATGTACCAGGCGTATCCAGGCGGACCGCAGCAGGTGTATTACGTGCCCGCGCCCGGAAAGCAAGCGCATGCAGGCTCCGGCGTGATGGGGGACCTGACGGCGAAGATCCGGCAGCTGGCCTCTACGGACAAGCTGGAAGGATTCAGCCTGAGAGAGATCTTCAAAGAGACCTTCAAGAAGCACGGGCCGGACGCAGTGGAAGAGTACCTCGGAGTTGGCTCGCCGCGGTCGACGCCTCCACTGGAGATGGTGGACACCAACTGGCCGAAGCCATGGATGTTCTTCCGCGTGCTGGCCGGACTGGCGATTGCGTATGCGGCGATTTACGCGTTGTACATCTACACGGGCAATGAAAAGCCGATGATCGCAATCATGGTGCTGGCAACGTTTGCCGTGCCGATGGCGACGCTGACGTTTCTGTGGGAGATGAATACGCCGAGAAACGTCTCGGTGATCGAAGTCATCAAGTTATTTGTGGTCGGCGGCGGAATTGCGGTGGTGGTGATTACGCTCGGCTATATCACGCCGCTCTTCAGCGCCGGTGCGTTCTATCAGGCGGGCATCCTCGAAGAAAGCTCCAAGCTGCTAGCGGTAATTATCGTAACCTGGGGCGCTCGAGGCGCGCGCTATCCATACCAACTGAATGGAATCCTGTTTGGCGCGACGGTGGGCGCGGCTTTCGCTTGTTCCGAGACTCTCGGTTATGGCATGGACGCGTTTGCTCCGGGATTGGTCAAGTTCGTTCAGAGTGGCGGGCTCGCCCAGATCTTTGCTGGACTTCCCCAGGGCGCCTCAGTGGGATGGGGAATCATCCTGATGCCGGTGATGAAAGCGACGCTGATGGAACTGAATGTGCGTGCAATCCTATCGCCGTTCGGACACATTGTGTGGACGGGGATCGCGGCGGGCGCGTTCTGGCGCGTAAAAGGCGACCGGCCGGCGAACTTTTCAATGCTGATCGATGGGCGATTCCTGCGGGCATTCATCATCCCGGTGATCTTGCACTCAATTTGGGATTCTCCGCTGGCGGCGGGAAGCAGCAATCTGGCGCTTTCCTATACCGGAATGGGCGTGGTGGCGGTGATCTCGTGGTACGTGCTGTTCACCATGATCCAGCAGGGCCTGCACCAGGTAAGAGATATGCAGAAGGCGCAACTCGAACACACGCTGCAACACGTGGAGGCGACGCTGGGGCTGGGAACAGTGAGGCCGCCGATGCCGCCTGCGCCGGTGGTGGTTACGCCCGTGGCGTAAAAGCGGGGCAGGGTTCACGGATCAGGGAACAGGGTTCGAGGAGAGAAAGCGTATGGCGGCATTCTGCAGCAAGTGTGGCGCGCAATTGGAAGGCAATGAGCGGTTCTGCGTGAAATGCGGAAACGATGTATCAGCAGGACCCGCGGCAAGTGCGGCAACCGCAGCACCGGCGGCCCCAGTCCCTCCTCCGCCAGGCTATCCCGCAGCCGGCGCAATGCCCTTCGTGGCTCCGCCGCCAGGTCGCGTTCCGATGTCAGTTGCGATGCCGCCGCCGGCTCCAGCCCATAAGAGCGGAATGATTTGGCTGGTGATCATCGTCGCTTTGGCAGCGGTCGGCTGGTACTACTACAAACACACGCCACAAAGCGTGACCCCGCCGGCCACAGCCCCCGGACAACAGCCCGGAACTCAGCCCACAACACCTCCAGGCGGTGGTCCGGGACAACAGCCGGGAGGCGTGCCGCCGCAGCAGCCGGGTAGTCTACCGCCCCAACAGCCGGCGCAGCAGCCCGGAGGGGCTCCGGGACAACCGCCAGCCCAGCAGCCGGGTGGGAATCCGCCGCAGCAGCCGGGAGGCGCTCCGGGACAACCGCCGGCACAACAACCGAGTGGTGCTCCGGGCGGCGGCAACACCGCAGCTCTGGTGCAGCAGCAGCAATTCGCCGGCCGATGGGTGCCGCAAAATGGAAACGTCGAGGTTGAGAACGCGCAGTGGAGAAATGCCTCGAATGTAAACATTCAGTCGGCGACGCTGGAATGCGTACAATACGCTTCCACGGGAATTGTGATCTTCCAGATCACGACCGTGCTCAATGGGCCAACCGCACCTGGTGCGACGTCGTCCTTCCCGCCGTTCGCCATGGGAGCGATACAGCAGGGCATGGCGAAGGTGCAATGCGGCATTGTCGCCGTCACACCCGCGCAGTGAGGCAGGGGAGACGGCAGTTCCAGCGGAGGGTTAGCTGCGCGTACGAGAGGGGCGCCGGGTATCATGTTCTGGCGATGGAATCGATAGAAGTGGACTGCGGACCGTTCGCATAAAAGAAGGAACGACTTTTCGAGGAGAGAGAGTATGGCAGCTTTCTGCAGCAAGTGCGGCGCCCATGTGGAAGAGAACGAGCGGTTCTGCCCCCAGTGCGGAAACGATGTGACGGCGGGTTCGGCTCCGGCAGCGGCAGGACCGGTTCCCGTGGCGCCGCCGACGGCGCCTCCACCGCCCGTTTATGCAGCGCCGCCTCCGCCTCCGCCAGGCTATGCGGCGCCTCCGCCCCAGGGCTACGGAGCGCCTCCGTCTGCCCCTTATGTAGTTCCGGGGCAGGCCCCGATTCCGGTGATGATGCCTCCGGCAGAAGGCGCGAAGAAAAACAACATGCTGTGGCTGGTGATCGCGGTCGTCGCGGCTGTCGGCGGATGGTACTACTACCACAATCAGCACCCCACGACGGCAACGACGCCGCCGACGGCGCCGCAGACCGCTCCGCAGCCAGGAGGCGCGCCTCCTGGGCCGGCGTCACCCGCGCAGCCGGGAGGCCCGGGGCCTGGTGGACCGAACGCAGCTCTCGTCCAACAACAACAGTGGAGCAGCCAGGAACAGCCGGTCAACGGATCGGTTCAGGTCCAGAACGGAAAATGGGTGAACGGGTCGCAGGTCGCCATTACGTCCGCGGTGCTGGAATGCGATCAGTACGATGCGAACCAGACGGTACTCGCGCAGAATCAAACCAACTTGACCCTGAGTAACCCGCCGCTCACGCCCGGTAACAACGCCACGTTTAACAATTTCAACGCAGGACAAATCGTTCAGAATGTGAACTCCGTGAACTGCGGCATTGTGGACGTGACGCCGGCCCAGTGAAGACGGTGAACGGTGCGCAGTGAACGATGAACAGTGCTCAGTGGGAACCCAGCGGCCGCTGTTCGCGTAACGAATGGTGTGTGCCGAAAGGCGCATGAATCCCATCCTCTGAGCAAGGATGGGATTGAATACGCGGATCGCAAACCTGCGAATGTGCGAACGCCGGTTGACCTGATAGCCAGGTCGCCGGCGTTTTTTTATGTGCGCTTCACGAGGGAGGCTGATTCTCAGCGGCGCTGCCGACCGAGACCTGCGCGCGCGATTTGCGATAGACGTTGGCGACAGCGAGGGTCCAGAGGGGGACGAACTCGACTCCCGGGATCAGCTTGGCGGCGAAGGAGGGCAGGAATTCCCAATGAAAGCCGAGAAGGTAAGTGAGCAACCCGCCAACGCAAAGGTCGATGACATCGTCGGGAGGCGACGCGGCGCCCTCAAGAACGAATGGAAAAACCGCGATCTGGAGGATGTCGGCGAGGATAGCGAGGATCATGGCGATGCGCAGACGCGGGCCGGCGGAGACTTTGACGGAAGCGGGATTGAGGTTAGCGGGCACGGGCATAGGTCACATCCATAGGGTAGCGCGGAAAGGCACGGAGCGAGCGCGCAAGGCAAGATGCCTGAGCCACCGGATTGAGTCATGAGTCAATGTCGATGAAAAGTAAATTACGGATTGAGGGTGAGACACAAGGAAACTCGCAAAGTGGCTGCCAGAGTTCTTTTTCCGCCTCGGAGGGGGCATGATTCCAGCTGACAATCCCATCTCGCAGGACAACTCCCCTGGCTCCCTTGCAGAACTTTTCTGCGTTGGTCTGCGTATTGACCCGCAGGAGAAAACCTTGAAATTACTTCGCTTTGTTTCAATCGCCATGCTGAGTGTGTGTACTTTCACACACGCACAATCTTCCGACAAGCCCGTTACTCCTTCCGATGCGCAGAAATCTTTTGATCTTCTGAAGACTCTAGCGGGCACTTGGAAAGGTGCGATAACGACGGACAATCCCGCCATGGGTACTGACCAGCTGATGCCGCTTTCCATCCGCGTTGCATCGCACGGAAACGCGTTGATTCACGAGTTGAGCACACCTGGTCCAGAGGTTACCGTTTTCTATCTCGATAATGATCGGCTAACGTTGATTCACTACTGCGATTTCGGCAACAGGCCGCACATGGTGGCTCGGCCCTCAGTCGACGGGAAGACGGTGGAGTTTGATCTGGTGGATGCCCCCGGCAGCAACCAGGTGGGGCATGTGAGCCACTGGGTGGTTACCGTCATCGATGCGAACCATCACATTGAAGACTGGACATTTCTGTTCGCGAACGGCACGCTTGTGCACGCGCACGCGGATTTCAAGCGGGTGCAGTAGTATCTCAATCGCGAATCGTCCAAGATGGACGGCACGCGATCCGTCCCGATGGCCGCGCGTGAACGCCTTCTGGCGCCCGGAATTCATTCGTAGCGAAGAGCTTCGATGGGGTCGAGGTTGGCCGCGCGAATAGCGGGGATCATGCCGCTGACAATGCCGGTGACGATCAAGATCACAGTCGCGACGATGAGAGAGGCTGGCGAGATGATGAGGCGGATGTCGGCGGCGTCGGCGTGCTTGGCAATCGCGCTATAGAAGGTGATGCGGCCCACGCAGACCGACACCAGGTAGGCGAGGGCGATGCCGCAGACTCCGCCGACGCCCGTGATGGCGAGCGCTTCAGCCATGAACTGAGTGAGGATGTGGCGCCTGCGCGCGCCCAGAGCCTTTTCGACGCCGATCTCACGGGTGCGCTGTTGCACCGAGACGAGCATGATGTTCATGAGGCCGATGCCGGCGATGCCGAGAGTGAGCGCGCCCACCATGGAAAGCAGGACCTGGAGGGCCATGGAAAGAATTTCAAACTGGTGGAGCTGGGTGCGCAGATTGGCGACGTGGACGGCGTCTTTATCGGTGGGACGGAAGTGATGAGCAGCCGCGAGGGTTTCGCGAATGGTCTTCTCGATTTGCTGGTAGTCGCCGACATAGCCGATCCAGACACCGTCAATGTACGTGGTGTCTTTCAGATCGCTCATGGTATTGAAGGGAATGTAGACGGTGGTGTTGATGTTGTCGTTGCCCTCCTGCATCTTGGGCTGGAGGACGCCGACAACGGTATAGCCGACGCCGTTAAGGCGGACGGTTTGACCCACGGCCCAGAGGCCTGAGAAGAGCTTGGTTTTGGCGTCAGAACCGAGGACGCATACGTGGGCGCGCTGATCATCTTCAGCGGCATTGAAGAAACGGCCGTCTTCGGGAATGAGCTTGACGATATCGGCGTAGGCGGGCCGGGAGCCGACGACGGTCCAGGTGTAAGTGTGCAGATCATTCTCAACGGCGGTGTCGTGATACTCGGTGGGCGAGATGTGGGTGATTTCAGGCAGGGCAGCGATTACGCGGTCGACATCGTCCTGGGTGAGACGGACCTGGGCCCCGGCTTTATCGCCCCCCGCCTGCTGGCTGGTTTTACCTGGAAAGAAGCCGATCGTGTTGGTGCCCCACTGGGCAAAAATGACTTCAAAGGCATGGGAGAAGCCGTTGCCGTAGGCGAGCAGCAACACCACAGTGGCAATGCCCCAGGCCATGCCGATGGTGGTGAGGGCAGTGCGGCGGCGATTGAAGAGCATCGCCTCCCAGGCTTGACCGAGAATGTCTTTCAGCATGATTTACTCCTTGCGCAGGGCTTCGATGGGGTCGAGGGCGGCGGCCTTGCCGGCAGGGTAGAGCCCAGCCGCGATGCCACAGAGGATGAGTGTGCCGAGAGCCATGGCGGCAGACCAGGGCACGATCCGCGGAGGATCGAAACCAGGGATTTTGTCAGTGAGCACGGCCTGCATGAGGCGCATTAATACCCAGGATGCGGCGACACCGATGAGTCCGCTAATGGCGGTTAGCAGGAGGCCTTCCCAGAAAAACTGCGCCATGATACTGCGCTTGGTCGCGCCGACGGCCTTCATCACGCCAATTTCCCGGGTTCGCTCGGTCACGGAGACGAGCATGATATTGATGATGCCGACGGCTCCGAGGGCCAGGGTGACGACGCCGACGCCGCCCAGAAACACGTCCATTGCGGTGAAGATGACGCCGATGGTATTGGATTCGGTGATGGTGTCGAACTCGTTGAAGGCTTCTGAGAGCGATGGATCGAAGCCGTGCCGCTGGCCGATGACGCGATGGACGGCAATGGATGCCGCGGTATTGTCGTTCTTTTTGGTGGGATTGTATTGGATGGAGTTGACCGCGTCCTGGGGAATATTGTCGCCCTTGAGAGGGAAATACTCCGCCATGGTGGTGATGGGGATGTACATTTTTTCGTCGTCATACGTGTTGTTGCCGCGGCCGACCTTCTCGCCGACGCCGATGACGGTGAACTCGATTCCGTTGATGGTGATGGGCTGGCCGATCATGGTATGGCCCTGAAAGAGGATCTGCGCAGATTTTTGCGCGATAAACACGACGCGGCGCCGCTGGAGAACGTCCTGGTCATCAATGAAACGGCCGGCAGCGATGGGAAGATAACGGACGACCGTATAGCTGGGTTGATTTCCTCCCAGATGGGCCGAGGTGTTGCTCCACTGGCTGACTTCATAGAGATCGGAGCGGGCAAGCTCGGCGGTGACGTTTTTGATTTCAGGCAAACGGCCAATGGCGTCCTCGTCGCCCAGGGTGAGCTCGTAGGGGCGCATGCCGGTGTGCTGATTGGGCAGGGCGGGGATGGTGCCATTCAGGACCATCACGACGTCATGGCCGAATTGTGAAAGCTCCTTGCGCTGGCCCTCGCGGAATCCTTCGCCGAGGCCCACGAGGACGAGCAGCGAGCCCACGCCCCATGCGATTCCGAACATGGTGAGAAAACTGCGCAGCTTGTTGGCCATGATGGCGCGGACGACCTGCCCGAGAGTGTCAGAAAAGCTGCGCATGAGAGTGAGACGGCGCGGAACCGTCTTTGCTTATCCTTTAACTATGAAGAATACGACGAAGATGGCGGCGCGGTTCCCGCAAAAGGGGATGGCCGCGTCAGGGGAAGGACGTTTTAGCCCCCGAGCCACTCTATTGGACCCGGGTTTGGGTGATTCGTGTCACCCGGGAACCGTGACGCAGTGCCTTGCGTAGTAGGAGCTAGCGGGTTACAACGGTGATCAGTCACCGTCTCAATCTTTTGGGCAAATCTTATTCAGGCGTAGTCCGCTGCTTTTAATGGGGCGCCGTAAGCGGGTTTCATGCGACCGGTTTTGTGCGGTCAGCGATCACCCGGAGCCCCGCCGCTCATTGGCGGAATCAACTCTCGGGTGAAAACAACTCTCGGGTGAAATCAAGGGGAGGACAGTGTGGCAGCGTCGCGTAAAAACAGGAAACTGTGGATTGTGGTGGGCACGTTGGGCGCGGTGGTGGTGCTGATTGCAGGCGTCGCGATCGTGCATATCGCGAAGGGAGATCCGATTGACCCCAACCGGCTGGCCAAGGTCACACGCGGCGACGTGGCCAAGTCTGTGGTTGCGACCGGAGACATCCAGCCGATCACGAAGGTTGAAGTGAAGAGCAAGGCTTCCGGCATCGTGGAAAAGCTCTACGTCGACATTAACGACCGTGTGCACAAGGGCCAGGAGCTGGCGCAACTGGATCAGCAGGAGATCGAGGCGCAGGTGGATGCGCAGAAAGCGCAACTGGCTAGTGCCGAAGCCAACGTGACCACCTACGAAGCCAACATCGAACAGGACAAGGTTACGGCTTCTGCTCCAGACCTGCCGATGTACAAGGCGACGCTCGACCGGAACATCGAAATGAATAAGGATGGGATCGTGAGCCGGCAGGCGCTGGACGACGCGAACCGCGATTACCTGGCGGAGCTGACGAAGCGCGATTCCGCAAAGGCGCAGATTGGCGTGGACACCGCGAAGCTGAAGCAGGCGCGGGCGCAGGTGCAACAGAGCGAGGCCAGCCTCAAGCAACTGGAAGAGCAGCTTTCGTATACGACAATTGTTGCGCCGATGGACGGCGTGATTTTATCTCGCGACGTTGAAATGGGCGATGCGGTCAGTTCGATCCTGGTACTCGGGTCAACGGCCACTCTGGTGATGACCGAGGGCGACACCTCAGAGGTGTACGTGCAGGGGAAGGTCGATGAGGCCGACATTGCGCACGTGTACATGGGGCAGCCCGCGCGCATCAAGGTTGAGAGTTTCAACGGCCGGCTGTTTTACGGAAAGGTGACAAAGATTGCGCCGATGGGCGTGGAAAAAGATAATGTGACCACGTTTGAGGTGCGCGTATCGATCAACAATCCCGGCGGCGAGCTGAAGGCAAACATGACGGCCAATGCAGAGATCATGCTGGACGAGCACAAGGGCGTGCTGACGGTGCCGGAAGACGCGGTGATCTACGACAACAAACAGAGTGCGTTTGTCGATGTTCCGGACAGCCATCAGAAAGAGGGCTTCCGGAAGATTCCGGTGACGGTGGGGTTGTCAAACGGATCGGTGACGGAGATTACCAGCGGCGTGAAGGAAGGGCAACAGGTGGTGTTGCAGCAGTAGGTGGCGGGCGGATTCGGCTAGGGTCCTGAACGGGATCAACACAATTAGGACGAAAATGTCCCCGAGCGAAGGTTGACCGGAAGACGGCGACCGGCGCTTGGGGATTTTTGCGTTCAGCGGGCGAGGAAGTTTTCGTTAGCGAGGATGCGATAGAGGGTCGACCGGCTGATTGCGAGCTGGCGGGCGGTGCGGAGCTTGTTGCCGCGGTTGAGGTCGAGGACATATTGGACATGCTGGCGAATGATGGCATCGAGCGAGAGGTCGGCGCGGGCGGTGGAGTGGGCGTCCATCGCGGGTGATGAGCCGGAAGCGGAGCCGGCCCACGGATTGAATGCGGAATTCATGAGGGAGCCGGCGGGGAACGCGGTATCGAATTGCTGATGGGTGGAAGACTCGAGGCCGTCGGGAAGGGCGAGTTCGGTGGCGCGGATGACGCCGTTGTCGGCCTGGAGGAGAGCATTTTCGAGAATGCCGGCAAGCTCGCGCACGTTGCCGGGCCAAGCGTGCTGAAGGAGACGGGCGAGAGAGCCGGGTCCGAGAACGACGGGTCGCTGCTGGTAGCGGGCGCAGATGCGGTCGAGAAGGAATTGGGCAAGCGGAGCGATGTCTTCGCGGCGCTGCCGCAGCGGCGGGATCGCGAAGCGAATGGTAGTGAGGCGAAAAGCTAGGTCGGGAAGAAGCAGTCCCTGGCCGGCCATCTGGCGCAGGGGAGTTTGCGAAGACGCGAGCAGGACGGCGCGGCCGGGAGGGCGATCTTGAAGGCTTTTCAAAACGCCGAGCAACAGGCCCTGGCCTGGAGGGGCGAGAAGGTCGACGCGATCGAGATAAGTGAAACCGGCGAGAGTAGAAGGATCGGCGTCGGTAGCGAGCCACTCGCGTGCGTCGCGGCGCTGAAAGGCGCCGGCAGCGAGCGGAGAGCGGCTGAAAAGATAGCGCGCGAGGGTTTGCTTGCCCGTGCCGTGCTCGCCTTCGATGGCGGCCACCTGCAGATGCGGCGCAGCCATCTCCGCCTGCATGAGAAGCTTGCGCCAGGCGGCGCTGACACCAACCACATGGACCGAGGCAGTAGTGGAATCGAGCTCCACGAGCGTGAGGCCTGAGGCGGAGGGCTGCCCGTGGAATGGAGCGGAGTTATGCATGGATCCCTTCCTGCCTCGCCTCGGACGCAAAGGTGAACTGCCAAGCCATCACAAATCTCATCGGCCCGGCAGGGGAAAACATGAATGGAGCGGGGACCGGAAGACAGCTCTCAGCCATTCGCTTTTAGCCTTTAGCTCGTCGTGCTGGAATAGCCGGTAGCTGAAGGACGGTATACTCGAAAACATTCCATCCGGGGCTAATTCCAATACCAGCTTTGTCTTTTTGAGGAATCTGAGGAAACAGGGATGCCAGCTCAGTCCGCAGCCAAGACGCGTTTGGAGCACGACGCTCGAGCGCGTGAACCGCTTGGCGAGCAGCGGAAACCGCGGGCGGGGCAACTCAGGCGGTTGGGAAGCGCGGCGTGGGTGATTGCGATTCTTGGATTCGCAGCGCTGCATGCATGGCGTTTGAGAGCGGATTTCCCCAACGGGTCGCCGTGGATCTTCGATTGGGCAAAATACACCGATGAGGGTTGGTATGGGGCTGCGGCCATTCGCGCGCATCTGTTCGGGCATTGGTACATGGCCGGCGATTTCAACGCCGCTGTCACGCTGCCGGTGTGGCCGTTTTTAGAGTGGGTGCTCTTTTTTGTTTCCGGCGTAAAAGTGGAGGCGGCGCGCGGGCTGGCGGTGGGGTGTTTTTTCGCGAGCATTGCGTTGACCTATTTGCTGCTGCGCAAGAGGGGGCAAAGATGGGTTGCGCTGCTTGGTGTGACGCTGGCAGTCACTAGTCCCTATCTCTACTGCTTCAATCGATTGGCGATTCTCGAGCCGCTTGAGACCACGCTGACTCTGGCGATGTTGAACCTGGCCGTGCGGCTGCCGCGGATGAAGCGGCCAGTGCTCGCTTCGGTGGGGATCGGGTTGCTGTTCGCGCTGGCGATGCTGACTAAAACGAACGCAGCATTTCTGGCGCCGGCCGTCGCGTGGGGGATTGCTCTGCCGCTTTGGGCGCGGCGGAAGGTGGCGCTGAGGTGCGTGCTGGCGGCAGGCTCGACTGCGGCCGTCTTGTATGGCGCGTGGCTTGCGCTTGTCGCGCACGCGGGGTTGATGGGCGACTACACCTACTTTTTCCTCTCCGCGAACGCCTATGCCAAGCCGCCCGAGTTCTGGTGGCCGCTGGTTTCATTCTGGTGGTCGCTTCACGGAATGCTATGGGTCGATCACAGCCTGGTGTTGCTTGCAGCGGCAATGGCGGCGGCGGCGGCGATTGCTTGGCGGTCAGAATGGGGTCGGAGAATGGGCCGCGATCCAGTGTTCGGGGCAGCAGTTTTAGGCATTCTGGGCTTCGTTTTGTTCATGACCGTGCAGAATCATCCGCAGCCGCGGTACTTTACCGTGCCGGCTTTTCTGGTTTGCACCGTGGTGGCGCTGGGAGCGGGAGTGCTTGCGGAGCAGGAGGGCTGGGAGCGGCGGCTGGGTTGGATTGCGATTGCGGCAGCGGCGACGGCCGCGGGCATTCACGGATGGAGAACGATGGTCTACGCAACCCATCCGGAGTATACGTTTGTGAACGCGGCGACGCAGTTGACACAGTATATTGATGCGCATCCCAACGGAAAGCGGTTGATGGTTTCAACCAGCGGAGACGAAATTACGTTGATCACGGGGCTGCCCGCGATCTGCGACGAGTTGAGCACGGAGGATCTGGCGGCCAAATTGGACGACTATCAGCCTGGATGGTTCTCTTCATGGAACGCCGTTGATCCGAGCACCCTGGTGGATCTGCATACGCGCTATTCGCTCGAGCAGGTGGCGAGCTTCCAAGCGCTTGACGATCCGGATCGGAATGTTCTGGTACTGTTCAAACTGCATCCGTTGCCGGGGGGGATGGTGCGCGATGAATCGGACCCGGGGATGAACAATGTTCTGCCCGGCGATCAGATGGATGTGCCGGTGGAGTGAAGCGAGGACCAAGGGACCGAGGGAACGAGAGCGCAAAAGCCAGTAGGCTGCGGACCCTGACAGGGAACGGACAACTTCCCAGAGACAATCCTCATCAGACAACTGAAAAATGAGATGGATTCCGGGGCGGAAGTGTGCGCCGGCTGCGTAGATTTTGCGTCGACGAAGGGCTTCGTGAGTGCGATCCGGAATGGGACGGAGCCAAGCTGGGAAAAGCGCAGGGAAACCCCGTGACAGCTATCACTCGACAGCGGTGTATCCGGATGATAGCCTTCCGGTGGCAATTCCCCGGTGGTTTAAGCGGCCGGTTTCGGGGCCGAATGCGCCTCAATTTCAGAACCTTATGTATGGAGGGTGTGTGACTGTACTGGGTTGGATGGACTTCTTTCTTGGCGTGAGCGTTTTGTCGCTCATCGTGGCTGCGTTTTTTGCGCGGCAGGTTATTGGGTCTTGGGTTGGGATGGCGAGCATGGGGAAGATTTCCTCGGCCATCGGGAAGGGCGCTGGCGCGCTCCTGAATCGGCCGTATCGAATCGCGACGGCCCTGCTGGGGCTGCTGCTTCCGGCCTTTGCATTCGGGCAGACGGAACAGGCTGGCGGAGAAGCAAGTCTGAAGGTGCCCGATTTGTCGACAGTGAATTTTCTCGGCATGAACGGACACGCGCTGCTGTCGCTTGGGTTGCTGTTCTGCGCCGCGGGCCTGTTGTTTGGCCTGGTGATCTACGTGCAGTTGAAAAACCTGCCGGTTCACCGCACGATGCGCGAGATGTCGGAACTGATTTACGAAACGTGCAAAACGTATCTGGTGACGCAGGGCAAGTTCATTTTGCTGCTCTGGGTATTCATTGCGGTGATTATCTCGCTGTACTTCGGTTACCTGGCTCCGGTGCCGGGAAAATCGATTGCGGTCACGTTGCCCATTATTCTGCTCTTTTCGCTGGTGGGCATCGCGGGCAGCTACGGCGTGGCATGGTTCGGAATTCGCGTGAACACATTTGCCAACTCGCGGACGGCGTTCGCGGGATTGCGCGGCAAGCCATACCCATGTTTTGCGATTCCGCTCAAGGCCGGCATGAGCATCGGCATGATGCTGATCTCGGTTGAGCTGCTGATTATGCTTTTCATCCTGCTCTTTGTTCCGGGCGACTATGCCGGCCCATGCTTCATCGGTTTCGCGATTGGCGAGAGCCTGGGCGCAGCGGCGCTGCGTATTGCTGGCGGCATTTTTACCAAGATTGCCGACATCGGCTCGGACTTGATGAAGATCGTGTTCAAGATCAAGGAAGACGATGCGCGCAACCCGGGCGTGATCGCGGACTGCACGGGTGACAATGCGGGCGATTCGGTGGGCCCGAGCGCGGACGGCTTCGAGACGTATGGCGTAACCGGCGTGGCCCTGATCACGTTTATCCTGCTGGCGGTGCCGAATCCCACAACGCAAGTGCAGTTGCTGGTATGGATTTTCGTGATGCGCGTGGCCATGCTGGTCTCGAGCTCGGCTGCCTACTTCCTGAATGGCGCAATCGCTCATGCGAAATACGGAAATGCAGACGAGATGGACTTTGAGACGCCCTTGACGTCGCTGGTGTGGATTACGTCGATCGTCTCGATCGCCCTGACGTATGTGGTGACTTACCTGATGATCCCGACGCTGGGCGACGGAACGCTGTGGTGGAAGCTGGCCTCGATCATCTCCTGCGGAACGCTTGCCGGAGCGATCATTCCGGAACTGGTGAAGGTCTTTACATCAACCAAATCGGGTCACGTGAGAGAAGTGGTGAAGTCGGCGCAGGAAGGCGGAGCATCGCTGGGGATCCTGTCGGGATTCGTAGCGGGCAATTTTTCGGCCTACTGGCTGGGCTTCAGCATGGTCGGGCTGATGTCCCTGGGCTATATGTTCTCGACGGGTGCATCGATGGCGAGCTTGATGCTGGCCCCGGCTGTCTTCGCGTTTGGGCTGGTGGCGTTCGGCTTCCTGGGTATGGGCCCGGTAACGATCGCGGTGGATTCTTACGGACCGGTCACCGACAATGCGCAATCCATTTACGAGCTGTCGCTGATTGAAAATGTTCCGAACATCGAAGCCGAGCTGAAGAAGGACTACAACATCGACGTGAAATTCGAAAAAGCGAAGGACCTGCTGGAAGCGAACGACGGCGCCGGCAATACCTTCAAGGCATCGGCCAAGCCGGTGCTGATCGGCACGGCGGTGGTGGGCGCCACGACGATGATTTTCTCCATCATCATGGCGCTTACAGGCGGACTGACGCATGACGTCCAAAGCCTTTCGCTGTTGCACGCGCCATTCCTGCTGGGGTTGATCTCGGGCGGCGCGATGATCTACTGGTTCACGGGCGCTTCAACGCAGGCTGTGACCACGGGCGCCTACCGCGCGGTTGAGTTCATCAAAGCCAACATAAAACTCGAAGGCGTGGAGAAAGCATCGGTTGCCGACAGCAAGAAGGTGGTTGAGATCTGCACGAAGTACGCGCAGAAGGGAATGTTCATCATCTTTCTGGCGGTCTTCTTTGTTACCCTTTCGTTTGCGTTCGTCGAGCCGTTCTTCTTCATCGGCTACCTAATCTCGATTGCAACCTTTGGCTTATACCAGGCGATCTTTATGGCCAACGCCGGCGGCGCTTGGGACAACGCGAAGAAGATCGTCGAGGTGGAGCTGAAACAGAAGGGCACGCCATTGCACGACGCAACCGTCATCGGAGACACGGTCGGCGATCCGTTCAAGGACACGTCGTCGGTGGCCTTAAATCCGGTGATCAAATTCACGACCTTGTTCGGGCTGCTTGCGGTCGAGCTCGCGGTGACGCTCAGCGCGAGCAATCCGCTGCTGGCGCACGCGCTGGCCGTCGTCTTCTTCCTGATCTCGGTGTTCTTTGTTTGGAGATCGTTTTATGGAATGAGGATCGACAAGGGCAACTGACGAACTGCCGCGAACGGCGAACAGTGAACCATGGTCGCGCGGTTCCGCGGTTCGCGGATATAAACAATCGATCGGCCTCGCACGTCACGGCGTGCGGGGCCGATCTGTTTTTGCGCTCGGCGAGATTCTGGGCGAGCCCGGGCGGGGCCTTGCGGCTTGAAGCCCGCAGAAATTCGTTGTGATTGGCAGGACAGCGAGGGTATGCTGACCCCACGCAATGAAGAAACTCTCGTTGACCTTCGACGATGGACCGTCGCCGCCTTGCACGGAAGCGCTGCTTGGCGTGCTCTCCTACCACTCTGTCTCTGCTACGTTCTTCATGATTGGCCAGCGAATGCTAGCGCATGAGGGGACCGTCAAGCGCGTCGAGCAGGCGGGCCACGTGATCGGCAACCATACCCGGACTCATCGGAATCTGTGCGGAGCGCCGTTTGAGGCGATCGACCACGAGATTAACCGTTGGGGACAGTACTTCCGGCCGCCGGGCGGCCACTACGACGAGGGAATACTCGAGTACCTGCGGCTCCACAATATCCAGCTGGCGATGTGGGATGCGGAGGGGCTGGACTGGAAACTGAAGACAGCTGACGAGATTGTGGACTATCTCGCGGCGCAGATCGACGTGCTTGATGGCGACGGCGGGATCGTCCTGTTGCACGACGGCGACTCTGAAGACCCCAACGGCAACCGCTGGGCGACAGTTGAAGCCACCGGCCGCATCATCACTCACTACCGCGCAAAAGGATTTGAGTTTGTGCCGCTAAGCGAGATGACGCTGCCCAGGAAGCCACGGAAGGCATGGCAATGAGCGCTCGTTGGAATCCCTCGAATGCAACGGGTTTCCGCCGCGGTTAAGACCTTACGGGCGGAAGTGCCGATTCGAATCGCCTCAATGTCCACAACTTGAACAGAAACGCGGCCGAAATGCACCGCTTCTGCGCCTTGTGCGAGAGCCCGGCCGGGGCTAGGGTTGAGGCACGGGTTGAGCGGTTGAGTTGGGGGCCCAGGAAGGCCCCGCGCCGCCCCAGATCTGATGCAAATTCGACCGCTCGAACCCGCGATCCGCAAGGCCGAATCGAAGTTTCCACAGGCAAAGTCCGGGGTTTAGAGAACTGGTGCCCGAAATGTGAACAAAATACAAGATGTTGTGGTTTGTTCTTGACACGCCCCATGGACAGCGGTAAGTTTTCATCTGCGGCTGTAAACAGGGTGTTAAAAGACACCAGCCAAATACCAAGCAATTCCTGAGTTCAGGTGTTCCCTTCAGCGTCTCTCGCCTGGGGTTTCGAATCAAATAAACAGGCGGCGAAAACGGTTTAGGGAATGGCGACGAAGAAAGAGCTGGATGTGGCGGTGGGCCGCGGAAGACGCACCGATTTCCAGAATTTTCGCCCTCATTTTTCTGCTTGTTTCCAAATACTTGCGGGTGGCACCCGCGCTCCGGCTATGTGGCCGGTGATAGGGCTTTTTACACCGATTTTTGACCCATGGAGAGTAACAAGATGAACGAGGCTCACCTTCAGACTTCGACCGCTGCCTACCCGACTACCCCCCGTACGCAGGGCCTGACCTTTTCCCGGCGCTTCTCCAGAGAGGGAGTTTCTCCCTACGACGAAATGGCCTGGGAGCGCCGCACCGCATCGATCACCGACACCAAGGGCAACTCGATCTTCGAGCAGAAGGACGTAGAGGTTCCCGTTGACTGGTCGATGACGGCGACAAACATCGTGGCTTCAAAGTACCTGCACGGGCAGATCGGCACGCCGGAGCGCGAAACGGGCGTGCGGCAACTGGTGGCGCGCGTTGCGGAGACGGTGCGCGACTGGGGCATGGCCGGCGGCTATTTTGCCACCACGGTCGACGCGGGAATCTTCCACGACGAGCTGGCGCACCTGCTGCTCACGCAGAAGGCGGCGTTCAACTCGCCGGTTTGGTTCAACGTGGGCTGCGACCGGCTTGAGCCGGATGCGGACGGGCAGAACTGGCACTGGGACCCGGTGACCGGCGGAGTGCAATATTCGGCGACGGGCTACAGGAACCCGCAGTGCTCGGCGTGCTTCATCAACGCGGTCGACGATTCGCTGGACTCGATTCTGACGCTGGCCAAGACCGAAGGCATGCTGTTCAAGTGGGGATCGGGCACGGGCACCAACCTGTCGTCGCTGCGCGGATCGATGGAGCTGCTCTCGGGCGGCGGATCGGCCAGCGGACCGCTGAGCTTCATGCGCGGCTTCGATGCGTTCGCCGGCGTCATCAAGAGCGGCGGCAAGACGCGGCGCGCGGCCAAGATGGTGATCCTGAATGTCGACCACCCGGACATCGTGGACTTTATCGAGTGCAAATCAAAGGAAGAGGCGAAAGCCTTCACGCTCATCAAGGCGGGCTACGATGGAAGCGGTCCCGACTCGGAAGCGTTTTCGTCGATCTTCTTCCAGAACGCGAACAATTCTGTAAGGGTCAGTGACGAATTTATGCACAGCTATGAGGCCGATGGCGAATTCACCACCTACACGGTGAAGGGCCACGAGCCAGTTTCCACCTACAGGGCGCGCTGGATCATGGGCAAGATCGCGGATTCGACGTGGCTCTGCGGCGATCCGGGAATGCAATTCGACGACACCATCAACAAATGGCACACCAGCAAGAACACGGCGCGCATCAACGCGTCGAACCCGTGCAGCGAGTACATGTTCCTCGATAACTCGGCCTGCAACCTGGCGAGCCTCAATCTCATGCGCTTTGTTACGCCGGCCGGCACATTCGACACCGCTGCATACCGGCATGCGATTTCGGTATTGATCACGGCGATGGAGATCCTGGTCGACAACTCGGGATATCCGACCGAGGCCATTGCGCGCAACTCGCACGACTACCGGCCGCTCGGCCTCGGCTATGCCAACCTGGGCGCGCTGCTCATGTCGATGGGCCTGCCCTACGACTCTGAAGCGGGACGCGACATGGCGGGCTGCATGACGGCCATGATGACTGGCCAGGCGTACCTGCAATCGGCGATCATCGCCGCGCAGTGCCCGCCGCTCGCTTCGGCGACGCCGCTGACGGCGAGCGTGGAACACCAGGGCGGAGCATGCCCCGGCTACTACGTCAATCGCGAGCCGTTCCTCGACGTGATCCGCATGCACCGCGCCGAAGTCAACAACATCGGCAAGTCGCGGGCTGCCAACGAGCCGTTCACGGTACCCCAGCTTGACGCGCTCATCGATGCCAGCCGCGAGTGCTGGGATATGGCGCTTCTCTACGGCGAGCGCTACGGCTATCGCAACTCGCAAACCACGGTTCTCGCGCCCACCGGCACCATCGGCTTCATGATGGATTGCGACACCACCGGCATCGAGCCCGACCTCGCGCTCGTCAAGTACAAGAAGCTCGTCGGCGGCGGCATGATCAAGATCGTCAACAACACCGTGCCGTCCGCATTGTTCAAGCTGGGCTACGACAACGAAGAAGTGAACGCGATCGTCAGCTACATCGATGCCACGGGCACCATCGAAGGCGCGCCGGGCATCAAGCCGGAGCACCTGGCCGTATTCGATTGCAGCTTCAAGCCGGCCAAGGGCACGCGTTCCATTCACTACATGGGCCACATCAAGATGATGGCCGCGGCGCAGCCGTTCCTGTCGGGAGCGATCTCAAAGACGGTGAACCTGCCGCACGAGGCAACGGTTGAAGATGTGGCCGAGGCGTACGCAGAAAGCTGGCGGCAGGGAATCAAGGCCGTGGCAATTTACCGCGACGGATCGAAGGGCACGCAGCCGCTGAACGTCAGCATGGACGCGAAGAAGGAACCGTCGGCGCTCGATGCCGTGGGCAGCCGGCTGCTCGCGAGTCTCGCGGCATCGCAGGCGGCGCCCGATGCCGATGTCAAACTGCTCGAAGCGCACGCGGCCGACAAGGTCGAGGTCAGCGCCAAGCAATTGCTCGCCACCGTGCAGGCATTCCAGAAAGCGCTCGACGAGGTTGCCGCGGCGGCTGCGGTTCCCGTGCTCACGCCGGCGCCGGCCATGAATCCCGCCACCGAGATTCCCCGCGAGGCGCAGGATCTGAATGCTCCGCCGCCCGCAATCCGTCACCGGCTGCAGGAGGAGCGTGCGTCGCTCACGCACAAATTCTCCATCGCCGGCCACGAGGGCTACATCACCGTGGGAATGTATCCCAACGGCCAGCCGGGCGAGATCTTCATCCGCATGGCCAAGGAAGGATCCACCGTAAGCGGTCTGATGGATGCATTTGCCACATCGGTTTCGCTTGCCTTGCAGCACGGCGTGCCGCTCAAGGTACTGTGCGAGAAATTTGCGCACACGCGCTTTGAGCCGTCGGGCTGGACGGGTAACGAGCAGATCGGTTACGCGAAGAGCCTCATGGATTACATCTTCCGCTGGCTCAATTTGCGATTCCTCTCCGGGCAGCAGCTCACGCTCTTCGCGGGCCTCGCTCCGCAGGCGCCGCAGTTGACCGCCTCGCCCAGCATGATCGAGGACAGCGGCCTCGAAGACGATGAGCCGCAGACCACGCAGCAGCACATTGCGCGGCTGGCCGAGGAAGTGGCCAAGCGCCTCAACCAGGTCACGGCCACCGGACATTCCGGCGGCGGCATTGCGCCGGAGCCGCAGGCCGAAGCGGGCGGTGGCTCGCCGCGGCGGATGACGGATACGCAGACGCATCATGCGCAGGCCGCGGGCTCTTCGCAGGTGCCGAGCATGCAGGACCGCGGGCTCTATCACGCGGCCGACGCCATGCGCGGCATGTACGACATGGGCGACGCGCCCAGCTGCGGAACCTGCGGCGCCATCATGGTGCGCAACGGGAGCTGCTATCGCTGCATGAGCTGCGGGTCGACGAGCGGGTGCAGCTAATCAGAGCGTTGCAAATTAAGATCTGAGGCGATGGAGGCCAGGAGAAAATCTCCTGGCCTTCTTGTTTGGCCCCGTTGAAGCTCGGTCAGGGGTGTCAATCCCCGGCGCGCGCATTTTTCCGGCATCCCACTGATTCTGTTCGCCAAATTCTTTTTTGAAGTTTGCCGATTATTTTGCCCTCTTGGCGAATGCTTGAATCGAGAACCATGAAAAGGAGCGCGGCGACTATTCTCTGCGCTTCGCTTTTCTGGGCATATGCGCTATGGACGGGGACCGAGGGCAAATAAGGGCAATAATATATTCGACGTACAAGTGTGTCCGAGGAGACAATTCTCTCAGATCATGCCGAACCACTTTTGGAATTTGTTTTGGCGAAGCGTCGCGTATTTCCCGGCCATCTTTTCGGGGAATTGGTTCACCGTCGGCGCCTTACCGATACTTGCTTTTATTTACAAAGAACGCGCAAGGATTGGCCAGATCGGGTGGCGCACCATGACCTGGCAGCAATGGAGACGCATTGCTAAAGATGCTTGGATACTCGCAGTGTTTTATGTTGCGGTATTTGGGTGGGCAGTCGTCCACACTGTTTACCAAGACCACATCGATCTCGTCGCGCGGATTGCGGTCTGGAAGGAAAAGGCGGAATCCCAAGAAGTCTATGTAGAGACATCTCTCGAACCCAAGTATCTGAGCAGCCTTCCTCCCGATCCCAATTCCAGACCTTCATGGTTCGTGGAGCTTGAACCAATCGATGTGCATTTCATTTGGACCCGTACTGGAGAGTCGGTCGCCGAGGATGTTTTCCCTTACGCAATGGTCTATTTGGAACCGAATTTTAGCCACTCAACTCAAAGAGAGGTAGTCAGCAGATTCCAAGATGCCTTTACGCGGGAGTTAAAAGCTAAGAGAGATCAGCAGGTTGAAGGGCCGACCCTCGGATTTAGTGATGCGGGGAAAAGCGTCTGGGCAACAGCGCGGGAACCGGGCCCAATTCTGACTAGGAAGCTGGAAGAAGAACTGTGGGATGGAACCCAAATTGTGTTCCTTGTTTCTGCTGTGTCCTACAAAACAACGTCAGGACAAAGATACATCGGGCAGTTCTGCAATTTCCTCCAGCCCTTAAATCAAAACTCCACACTCAGTCCGGATAAACCGATGCCAATTCCCATGCCTCAAGTAGCCCTGTCGTTTCACAACTGCGACTTATATCTTTCAACGGTGAAAGAATGAACTCGGGCGAAGTTGTTATGAAATGCGAATGCAAACAAGGAGCGGAAGCGCGAAAGAACTTTGAAGAGAAAATGGCGAAGCTCTTTCGCACTCTCAAGCCACCAAAACCAACGAGCAGCCTAAGAAAATGGCTGCTTCCGAAGGAGAAGAACAGATGCGTTTCCCCGCCCCATCCAGGCTGAGCGATCCTCCCGGCGCGCTGTCAACCCGTGCCGAGGCTATTTTCCCCGCATCCCGCTGATTCTGTTCGTCAAATTCTTTTTCGAAGTTTGCCGACCATTTCCCCCATTTGGCGCATAGTTGTACTGAGAGTCAAAAATAGGAGCGCGGCGAACCTTCGCCGCGCTCCTCTTTTCTGGGCATAAGAGCTCTGGGGCAGGACCGGGGCAAATAAGCCTTTTGTTTTGAATATCTTGTTTCTAAACGCATGAAAAATGAAGTTTTGCACGCTTCGTGCTTCTAACCCTTTGGCCACGAGAATTTTGAACGAAAAGGTAGGAGGGGGGTGGGGGGGCGGGGGCACCACCCTTTGCTGAAGGCGGCGGCGCCGCGGCTGCCTATCTATACATAGGAATGGCGGCGACCGATGAAATCTCGAAAGATCCCCCTCTGCAACCGTGAGAATGCCTGAGCCGGACTTTGGAAAACCAGGCCTTGGAAAGTTCGCGCAGCCGGCCCCGTGGACGCCCGGCAATTTGCATCCAATATAGGAGGCGTTTCCACGAGTTTGCTCACGACTATGATCTTGACGTCTTTGCTGATACGGCATTCCGCGCCCAAGGCGATATTCGCCGTTCTTCTGCTCGCCGGATGGGGTGGAGCGGTTTTGTCTGCGCAGGCAGCTGTCTATCCGGCGGCGCAAACGCCGTCCACGAATTCCGCGGGTGCAGGCGCTGCCGAGATGAACGATCCGACGCGGCCGGAGATTCAGCCGCCGCTCAATGTCGACCGGGACCCCATCCCGTCACCCGATCCTGATGTGCCCGCCGCGGCCGCGTTTGCGCAGCCGAATGTGCCCGCGAGCGGAAATGCGCCGGGCAACCTGCCGCCGAGCCAGACCGCGGCGAATCAGGGATCGGGAAATCAGGGCTCAGGAATTGAGAAGCAACAGAACGGCATGTACATTCTGCATGCCAATGTGGACGAAGTGCTGCTGAACTGCGCCGTGCTGGATTCAAGGGGCCAGCCGGTGCTCGATTTGGGCCTGCAAGACTTTCGCGTCTGGGAGGATGGAGTTCCGCAGACGGTGAATGCCGCGCAACATCTCGATCTGCCTGTCTCGATGGGAATCCTGATTGACGACTCGGGCTCCATGCGCGACAAGCGCGGGACTGTGAATGCGGCTGCGTACCATTTGCTCACCGATTCCAATCCGGCCGATGAAGCGTTTGTCGTGAACTTCGCTGATCGGCCCTATCTCGACCAGGGATTTACGACGGACCGGGTGGCGCTGAGCCGTGGAATGTCGCGCTTCGATCCGGCGGGCACGACGGCCATGTACGATGCGGTGGCTGCTTCAGCGGACGAGCTGGCCAAGTACGGCAAGAATCGGAAGCAGGTGCTGCTGATTATTACCGATGGAGCAGACAATGCTTCGAGGCTGAATCTGGAACAGGCAATCCGGCGCGTGCAGGGTCTGGCGGGTCCCGTGGTTTATTCCATCGGGCTGCTCTATGACGATGAACCGCAGGAATCGGAGCAAGCCCGGAACGATCTGCAGCGGCTGTCGGAGGAAACAGGCGGCGTCGCCTACTTTGCCACATCGATCAATGATGTGAGCGCCCTCGCGGCCGAGGTCGCGAGGGACATTCGCGAGCAATATGTGGTTGACTACCACTCCTCGAAGCCGTTCACTCAGGGCGGCTATCGCTCGGTGCGTGTGGAAGCAGTTTCTCCGCGTCATGGCCAGTTGACGGCGAGAACGAAGCGCGGCTACTACCCGAAAACGGAAGAGGGGACTGGCCCGGTTGCGCAGCAGCAGACGAAGCCGGTGCAGGACGCCGAGCAGTAAGGACGCGGTCAACGCGTCCTTCGATCTGCCAAGGGCTGGTTCGAGCGCGAAAAATCTGTCATCGGAATGTCGGTTGTTGAATAGGACAGAGCGCGGCATCAGGCATGGCTGAAGTCATGCCCAGATCAATCGAGGCGGAAGTCCACGTCAATCACCATCTGCACCGAGACGGAACGGCCTTCGTACTTGGCCGGCCGGAACCGGTATTGCTTGACGGCTGCGATGGCTTCTTCGTCGAGCCCCATGCCAAGATGACGAACCACGCGCACATCCTGCGGGACGCCTTGTGTGTCGACAATGAGCTGCACGGCGACAACGCCCTGATAGTTCTGGCTGCGAGCTTCGGGCGTGAATTGCGGCTGAACGGAGTGGATGACCTCGGGAGCGCTGACGCCTCCGCCGACGCTCATGATCCCGCCGCCGAAGCCGCTCGTGCTGCCTGGGCCTTGTCCGGTGCCCTGGCCTGATCCCACGCCTCCACCAATACCGAAACCGAATCCGTTGGCGCTGCCACCGCCTTGCGACGCCATCGCCACCTGCTCAGTGTGAGGAGCGCCGAGCTTGGGCATTGGATTGTTCTGGGGCATTTGCACGGTCGTTGTGGGTTGAATCAGCAGTTTCGGAGTGTTGATCTTCGGGGGCTCCAGGGGAATGACTGGAGCTCTCTGGACCACCTTGGGCAAGGATCCCTGAGTCGGTGCGACCAACTGATGCGCGCCACCGCCTCCGCCGCCTCCCCGCACCCTGGCCACCGGCATGACCGGCGGCGGCGGTGGATCGTAGAGAGTGAATTGAATGGGCGTAGCCACTTGTGAAGTATCGACCACGGGGTTGTGAATCACCATCGCAAGCCAGAGGACGGCGGCGATGATGGCGACGTGCACTGTAACCGAAACGAAGGTTGAACCCCGGGAGCGGCCACGTATGCGCTGGTCGAGGCCCAGGAACATGGTATTGCCTCGCGGCACGAGCACGGCGCGAGCGCGCGCGGGGACCGGTTGCGGCAGGAATTGAGGCTGCGGGGAGGATGCATCCTGAAGTTCCAAGGCAGCGGAAGAGCGATTGTATGAATATTGCACGGGCGCGCCGCGGCGGGGTGAACTAGCCGCGCGGCTCGAACGTGATGCAGGTCCCTGAAGTCTCAATATCAAATTGCCCATACTATTTAACCTTCACCTTCTGGCAAGTATCTTTATTCGCTTGCTTACCAAATGCCTTTATCGCTGCCGGTAATTCTTTCTGCCGCCATGGCCGCGGTGCCAAGCAACGGCAACAGACTTAAGCGCGCGCAGTTTTGCAATTCCCCGCGACTCAACACATGCGCCATTTCGGATCCGTAGAGCCGAGCGGAGTGCGGCATGAGCGGAACGCGCAGAAAGCCTTTGTTGTAGAAGATTTCGGCGCCACGGAATCGCGCCGCGTCGAGAACAAAGTGCGGTAGGTTGAGTGGAGTGCCGCGATAGCCCTTCACATAGTCCGAAACAATCGCGAGATAAGTCGCGACCCCTTCCCAGATGCCAGCGGACTCAGCCAATATGCTCAGCTCGTCGTAATTGATGAGTCCCGCGTCGGCAATGGTAGCGGTGTCAAGGATGTCGCATAGACGAATGTTGAAATGCCGATACATGCGCTGCAACGTGGAGATCATCAACCGGTCGGGCACGGACGGAACGTTGAACCTGTAGCCGCCGGCGTCCATTTGCCAGGCGCGCCTTACGAGGGAGGAAGCCATTGCGACTTGTTCTCCAGTCTGCCCAAGGCGGCCGACATGGATTTCGATCGGTTCGGGCAGGCCGGGGATGAGGAAATTCCACTTATTGGCGAGATGATCGCCCCAACTCCGCGGCGCGAGACGGGCATGGAAGTTTTCCGTCATCAAATGGAAGACTTCATGAGGCTGGGCGGTGGTGAAAAGATCCATGTCGCTGCCGAAGTCCGGCCAATGATCGAGAGTCTTAATAACCATGACCGCAAACCCGCGATGCTGGAACGCGGCACAAACTTCGTGCAAGTGTTTGAGCGCCGCCGCGATGCGTGCTTTTTCAGTCGAAAGTGCGCTGTCGGCCAACTGAAACCAGTCAAGATTCGGTTCCTTTCGCGCGAACTTGAGAAACATTTCAAGCCAGCGAACATCGACATGATTCAAATGGGCCAAAACGAGAGTGTTTTCAAACTCGTCGAGCGAGGGCATAAGCGCCGGAACACCCGGCACCCGCGCAGGGGGCAAAGAACCGGTCGCCGGCTGCAGCAACAGCCGTGAAAGATAAATCAGCGAGCCGACCGGTGGAAACTCTGCGACGCTTGTACTCATTGCTGCTTGTCCTTTATGAATCAGGGATGGTCTTTGGGCGCTGCGGGCAGCGGCGCATCGTTCGAGGAAGGCTGCTGAGGAGGTGCTGTAGATTCGCTGGTCGCGGTGGCGCCGCGGGGTGTCAGCTCGATGGAGCCAGGCTGGCCTCGGCGTTCGCGGCTGTAAACATCCAGGGCGCTGTCCACTTGGTGGCGGCTTTCGGTCGCAACGCGAATCAGGGCCTGTCCCTTGGCTGACTGATTGGTCGCGAGACCGACAGGAAAGCCCGCGCCATAAGCCTGGCCAGCCTTCTGATAGAAGAATTGCGCGGACTCGAGATCGCCATCACGCTCGGCGACGTAGCCGCGATTATTCAGCGAGAAGGCATTGGTGGGATCGAGCGCATAAGCCTGCATGAAATCGCGCCTGGCCGTGGGCCAATCGTTTTCATTCGCGGCAAAAACTCCTTGTTCGCTCAGAAGAGAGGCTTGTATCTCGCTTGTACCGCTATCCTGGGAATCGCCTTCGAGACGCATGACATTGGCCTCGGCCATTTGGCTCACAGATTTTCCCTGCCAGGATCGGTTCTGGGTGACAGCGACGACTTCAGACGAGCGAGAGTTGGCGGCCTGAGTGTAGTACTTCATTGCTCCGCCAAGGTCTCCGATTGCCTCGTCGGCAGCACCGAGATTATTCAACGTGAACGGATCCTGAGGGGCGAGAGTGAAGGCTTGTTGCAGAAGACCGAGTGCTTCGAAGTTTCGGCCCTCCGACAGCAAGTTGACTGCCTCAAGGTTCAGCCGATTCACACGCATGGGGACATCCTGCAGGCCGCTGAATGCAACCTGCATGGGCTGCCCCTGGAGCCCCTTTACGCTGCTCAAATCGATGTTCGCGTTCGATCCCTGCTCGGCGGCGAGCTTGTAGAATTTGTTGGCGCGATCCAATTGTCCTTCCAACTCGGATATGTAGCCAAGGTTATTCAAGGTAAAGGGGTCAGAAGGATCGAAGAGATACGCCTTATAAAACAGATTTGCGGCGGTTGCATAATCGTGCTTTTGAACGGCAAGGACACCCTCGCGGTTAAGGCGTTGAACCAACGTAAGGCTGCTGCGCCGGGGAATCGTGATCGTAAGTGTGTCTCGAGCCCCAAGGGCGGGTAATCCCGAGCCGAGAAGCGCGGCGATGGTAAGCGCGGTTTTGCACGAGATGAAACGCATTGTTCCTCTCATACTCGCTGCGGAGAAAAACGCCGAGCAAACTGCGAGCGATCGCGGTGACTCTTTTGGTTAGATGCGACCGATAAATCCCCGTTGCCTTTGAACCCGGATTAGCCGAGGCCACCGAGATTGACGAAGGATCATCTAAATTCAACAGACTATTGGGAATCTTTCAGAGGAACGGTCTGTTGACATGAAGAGGATTCGTGAAATGTTGATGCTCGGCGGAGCCGCGATTGCTTTTGCGGCCGGAAGCGCCCAATCACAACGGCTGGTGCGCTCGCAACCAGTGGCTGAACCGGCCAGTTTATCCAGCGATTTGGCATCTCTTCCGCCGCTTCCCGCCGGAAAGACCACCATATTGGGAGGGCAGATACGGAATTTCGATCCTGTGCGGGATCAGTTCTCGCTTCAGATCTATGGCCAGCGGCCGATGAAGATTTTTTTTGACGAACGTACCCAGGTCTATCGCGATGGGGTTAGGATTCCGGTGCGGGACTTAGGTCCGGAAGAGCACGCCTCTGTCCAGACGACTCTGGATGGAGCGGACGTATTCGCCGTCAGCATTCATTTTCTGTCGGGCACACCGGAGGGCGAGTGCGATGGAAGGGTTCTGAAATTCGATGCGAGCAAAGGCGAACTCGAAGTCGCATCGTCGATGTCGCCCGCACCGATCCGATTGTTTGTGCCGGCCAATGCCAGCGTTGCCCGCGTGGGAGAGCCCAGATTCACCGCGGGGGCTTCAGGAACATCGGACCTCGTGGCAGGGAGCTTGGTTTCTGCTTCGTTTGAACCCGGCACAACGCACCGCAATGTCGCCACGCAGATCAAGGTGCTGGCGGTTCCTGGCGCAGTATTTGAGTTCAGCGGAAATGTCACCTATCTCGACATGCACACGGGAATCATGGTTCTTGTCGACCCGCGCGATGGAAAGAGCTATCAAATACGCTTCGATTCCGCACGGTTTCCAGTAAGCGAATCTCTGCGCCCCGGGGCGAACGTGAGCGTGAAGGCGACTTACGACGGAACTCAATACGCGGCGAACGCAATCGCGATGAACTAATGTCTCGGACTGACGGCGCTTCGCATCGAGTTCCGGCCGATTTCTTAGAAAATACCCTCGTGGTTTTACCAGCGTGAAATTGTGAGGTTATCCAAGAAGACCGCGCTCGAAGACCAGCCGGGGGTAAAGCTGTCGACCTGGAAGTTGGTTAGGAGCGTCGGTCCCCAGCCAAGAGCGAAGGCGGAGGGCGCTGTGGCATTGATCGGTTGCTGGTTTCCATCGAGCCACACCGATTGATAGGTCACATCGCCATAGGCATCGCGCGAATAGCTTACCTGGACATGATGCCAGATGTTCTGAGCCCACGTTCGCGGATTGCAGGCGGCGCTGGAGTGTACCCACTGATCGACCGGTGCTGCGGATGTGCCGGCATTTTCGGTGTAATCCCAGGTGCCGCTCCAGCCGTCGCATTGGAAACCGAAAATCACGGTATACCCGTTCACCACCTGGTTGAGATCCATCTCCAGGTTGGCGATGGAGCCGGAGGAGTCATTGAGGTAAACCCAGCCGTCGTAGACGAAATTGGTGGAGGTACCATCGTCGCCAAAGGAGGCATAGTAGCGTTCGCCGCCATAATACGTGTAGGTGGTATAGAACTCGAGGGCGTTGCCTGTGATCGATGGAGAACCGGTCATCGCCATGGCGCCTGTGGCTGCACCGGCGGTGCCTGAGTCGTAAACTGAAACCCAGTCGCCGAACGCCTGAATGTTGCTGACGCTGGCGGCGTTTGAAGGGACATACGGCCCACTTCCACCTGAGGGCGCGACGTTCGAACTGCTGCCAGAAGTCGAGCCGGACCCAGAAACAGTGATGTTCACATCGGTATCGCAGGCCCCGCCTTGATTGCCCCAGGACTTGACATGAAGCACGTGTGCACCAGCGCTAGCACTGACCGAGGCAGCGATGGATGTGCTGAACACGAAGGCGGTAGAACTGCTGTTGTCGAGCGAATAACCCATGGCACTGACGTTTTGGGAGGAGCAGGTGGGGGAAGAGGCATCGAGCGCGAAGGTCGATGCGACTGTGGCCCCCGGTGTGGGTTCGCTCACGCTCACGCCGCCGGCCGGGATTGCAGAACCTTCAATATTCAGAGCCACATCCGTATCGCAAGGGGCGCCCTGATTGCCCCAGGACTTAACGTGCAGCATCTTGGCCCCACTGGGCGCGGTCACAGAGCCATTCATGAAGTTCGCGTACACGAAGGTGGTAGCTCCGGAGTCAAACGAATATCCCATCACCCAGACGGGCTGCGATGAGCACGTGACTGAGTTCGCGACGAGAGTGAAAGTGGAAGAAATGGGGGCGTCGTTGCCGGGAGAGGAAACCGAAACGCCATCGACAGTGATGGCCACGTCGGTATCACAAGCAGAGCCCGCATTGCCCCAAGACTTAACGTGCAATGTGTGCGCACCCCCCGTGGCGGTCACGGCGGAATAGATGGAGGTGCTGTAGGCGAAGGTGTTGTTGCTGCTGCTATCGAGCGAGAATCCCATCGCGGTCACCGGCTGACCGGAGCAAGTGCTGTCAAAGGCGGAAAGGGAAAACAGCGGCGCGACCACAGCGCCAGGGGCGGGGTAATTGACGATGACCTGGGCCCATGCCGGGAGAGAACACAGTCCCATCAGAGTAAAGACGAAGGAGAATTTTCTGAGAACGTTCATTCGTATCCGGCCCTTTCGCGGGTATAAGTTAGCCTTCGTGATTCTGAACGCGACGAATAGGACTTCCGCCGCTCAGCAACCAATTCCGCAAGTCGCGCATCCATGCCAACGTAGGATCTCCGGGATCCGCTTGCCGAGTGCGTGCCGCACGAAGCACTGGGTGTGGCAGAACGAGCGAGTGAATTTTCACAAAACCGCCTAAGCGCGGAGTCCGCCAGCCCCGTCGAGCTGGCAAACCATTCGACATAATTTCCCATCCTCATTGTTCGGGACGAGTCTGGCGGTTTGATTCGTGGGCAGCTTGAGCTACAAGGCGGATTCGCGTCCCGTAGAGTCTTTCTCAGCAACCTCTTCGCGCACAGCTTCGCGAGGCAGAGAACTTGCACTCCACTTTGGCTAAGCCTTTTTTTCGGGCTCATCGTGACAGGAAATCAGTTGCTGAAGAAGAAGCGTGCGCGTATAGCGTCAATCGCTTCTTCCTGATGATCCCCTGCAGGCTCCCGCAGGCAACAATAAAGGAATTACTAAGGCATAATACCCAATTTGTGCGACATGGCGCGCGGCTTTTCGACCAATCATCGCGGTTGGATGAATTTCGATCCATTCCTGTAAAAGCTTTTTCCACTCCAATCAAAATCAGAGCTGGACCCTTCCGCGCGCTGGAACCGGCGCATGGATTGGCGATGGCAAGGCAGAACGAGACGGCCCGCGGCGGAAGGTGTTCGAAGCCGTTGGAAGAGTATTCCATCGGTTGGAGCGTGAATGAAAGAAGCGCTCGGCGCTCGGAAGCGCGTATGTCGGACGAGCTTAAAGATGCAGAGCGCGCGGTGACGCAGACGATTACTGCTTCAGGCCGTAGACATCGATCTCGCCCCGAGGCTTGGAAACCGTCGTGAGGTCGGTGCCTGTGGAGATATACACTTTGCCATTTGCGACGACCGGCGAGCTGAATTTGATCCCGTATCCCGGTGTGTCGCGGCTGTTCGTGGTGCTGCTATACAGCTGAGCCGGGTAATTCGACGCGTCGTACGCGAGGAGCGAGGCGCTGGATGGAGCAACATTGCTTGGGTTCTGCAGCGGATTCCCCTGGTTGATGTACCACACGATGCCATCACTCGTACCATTCGCCGAAATGAAGGGGGTGGTGCCGTGTGTTCCCTCATTCTCGTAGTTCGAGGTGTCGCTTTCCGCGGTCAAGGAGCTTGCGTATTCGAACTGTCTCATTCCCGCGGGAGCGCTCGATGAAGTCGGCGTCACACCAAGATAGACATTGCCATTGAAATAGGCGGCCGAACCGAAGATTTCGTAGGAGGTGATATTCGCGTAGTTCGTGCCCGTGCTGTCTTGGCAGCTCTGCTGATAAGTGCCGCCATAGGTGAGTCCCGCGCCCCACACCTGCTCCTGAATCGCCCCGGCGTCGTTCGACGATTCGTGGCCCAGGCTCGAGCTGTTTACGAGGTAGATCGTTCCCGTCTTGCCTCCCGCGATCAGGGTCGTGCTCCCCGGGACGAGCAGAAGGCCCCCGGCAGCGAGGTCCGCGTCGAAGCAATCCATGAACTGGTAGATGGATGGAGTGAAATAGTCGACGGGCTGCATGGTGCCGTCGGCTCCCGAGACCGGTGTCGGCCCAAACTTCAGCACCGAATCGCCCCAGGCAGTTTGTCCATCCCAGGGTCCATTTCCTGTGGTGACATACACATTTCCGTCACTGTCGGCCACCGGACCAGCGCCGCCCATCCATATCCCGCCAGCGCTCGCGAAGGCGCCCTCGCCGTTCAAGTTCGGGCTCGCATTGAACACCCCGACCTGCGCAAGCGTCGTGGCACTGTATGCCAGCAGCCATCCACTGTGGCAGCCGCCGAAGCCGATGTACACATTGCCATTGGCTAGCAGTAAAGCAGCGCGTTGCACACACGATGTAGCCAGCATTTGCACACCGCCGACCGAATCCGAGTTGGTTGCTGCCACCGAAGCGTTGATGGTGGCCGGTCCACCGAACTTCTGTGCGCCGGTGGAGACGTCGAGCGCACTCAGGCGGAACGTGCCTCCGGCACTCGACTCCTCTGCCGAAACTACATAGAGAGTGCCGGAGGCTGGATCGATCACCGGCGTCGAAGTTACTCCGATATATGGCAGGATCGCCTCGTCCGCGAGCGGAGTCTCGCCGGCCTGGAGCAGCGAAGTCTTCCATAACGGTGTTCCGCCTCCACAAGTGTCGGCATCGTAGGCGTACACGCTGTCATTCTCAGTGGCTACATAGAGGACGTTATGCTTGGCGCCGTTGATTGTCTGTCCGGAGAGAATCAACGGTGTGCCATAGACGTAGCCATCGACCGGGCACGAAAAGAGCTTTCCAAAAACCGCAGAGGCAACGTTTGCGGTAGTGAGAACCGTTTCCTGGCTGTTCAAGCCGCTTCGATTCGAATCCGCGTGAAAGGTGGTGATGTTTGTTGTTCCGCTAATTGTCACGGCTGCGGAGGTGCTTCCATTCACGCCGTTCAGCGAAGCAGAAATTGTCGTCGTACCTCCGCCTTGCCCGGTTGCCAGTCCACCCGATGAAATGGTTGCCACTGCGGTAATCGACGAGCTCCAGATTGCACTCGATGTCACATTAGCGGTTGTGTTGTTGCTATATGTCCCGGTGGCGGTGAATTGCTGCGTCGATCCATTTGCGAAACTCGGATCCGAAGGAGTCACCGTAATGGAAGTCAGTGTGGGCGCAACGACGGCCAAGGCTGCGGTGCCTGCTTGTCCGCTCAGCGTGGCCGAGATCGTCGTGTTCCCCGGTGAATCGGCCCTTGCCAGGCCAGCCGGATTGATCGTAGCCACTGTCGTATTTGTAGCGGCCCATGTAGCTGACGCGGTCACATTGCCGGTCGAACCGTTGCTGTAGGTCGCGGTGGCCGTGAATTGCTGGGTCGCGCCCGAGGTAATGCTCGCTGTTGCGGGCGAAACCGCGATCGAGGTGAGAGTCGGAGCTAGGGCCGTCACGGTGAACGTCGCTGTCGACGTAAACCCATCTGCTGTTGCTTCAATGGTTGCCGTGCCGGCCGCAACACCTGTTGCAAGTCCAGAGGAGCTGACCGTTGCAACAGCGGTGTTCGACGAGGTCCAGGCGACACCCGAGGTCAACGCGCCAGTTGAGCTGTTGCTGTAGGTGGCAGTGGCTGTGAATTGTTGCGTCGCGCCCGAGGTAATGCTCGCTATTGCGGGCGTAACAGCGATTGAGGTGATAGTCGGAGCTGTCGCCGTCACCGTCAGTGTCGCAGTTGTTGTAAATCCATCCGCTGTTGCTTTTATGCTTGCCGTGCCGGCTGCAACAGCTGTTGCCAGTCCAGCCGAACTGACCGTGGCCACGGCTGTGTTCGACGAAGTCCAGGTAACACCCGAAGTCAATGCGCCGGTAGTGCTGTTGCTGTAGGTGGCAGTGGCTGTGAATTGCTGCGTCACACCCGTACCGATGCTCGCTGTTGGCGGCGAAATCGCAATTGACGTGATCGTTGCGGCTGCTGCAGTTACCGTAACTTCCGTCGAGCCGGTCACACCACCGGTCGACGCCGTGATAGCCGCGCTGCCAGCGTCGATACCTGTAATCATGCCGGTCTGACTGACTGACGCGACAGCTGGATTGGACGATGCCCAAGTCACGGAAGAAGAAAGATCCGCAGTCGACCCGTCGCTGTAGTTACCGGTCGCCGCGAGTTGTTCGGTAGCGTTGACCGCAATGCTCGTATTCAAGGGAGCGAGCGAAATCGACGTCAGCGATTTCCCCGCCGTGAACCCCGTCGTACTCAGAGCTCCGCAACCAACGATTGATATCAAAGCAACAGGCAGGAAAAGAAAAGAAGGCTTAACAAAGCTAGGCAACGCATTCATATTGGCCTTAAGAAGATATGGATGTTGTTTCCTTATCGATGGCCTGAATCCCCCTCAAGACCTATAAACGCTCGTCCGCAATGATTCCTGCTGGCGTCGAGGGGAACACGCCTGTATGAACATTCAGGTGCAAGAACACGAGTGCGGGTTGTCTCCTGACGGTCATTTTCACGGTCGTGCTGCAACCCATAACCCGCTCGAAATCCCACCGGTTCGCAGCGATCAGCGCGATGCGCGAGCAGTCGCGCCGTCGGCTCCGTGACTGGTGTCACATCGGTAAACCCAGAACTTTTCGTAATTTAATTTCCAACTTATCTGGAACACCCTTTTGAATGCGGAGTTATTGAGAATATTTGCGAGCGCCTTGCAGCGGTTCGATTTGGAGGGATGGGCACTTAAGTACTTTCGTAATGACCTGGATACAACTTTGGAGCAAGCGAATGTAACGCGGATGAGTGCTAGGATTCTGTCACCTCGTATTTATAGCTAACTCACAACCCTTCGTTGTGAAGCCAAGGCTTGGTGAATGGTGCAGTCCAGATAAGTCACTGGATCGACACAGACGCAGGCGCCGAGCTGCCGCAATCACTTCGTCGCGATCGTTGGAAGCGGCAAACAGAACGACGCATACGCGCCGACAGGTGCCGTGTGCGCGCGGGTAGATCGAATTCGGCCAGGCTAAGTGTCCGCCGGGAATGATCGGCGTGAGCGCTGGTCGATTCAGTAGGGAGTCGATGAAGCGCCTTCGTTCACAGTTCGCTTGGTGGCTCTTAAGCCTCTCTTTCCTTTGTCTATCTGCTTGTTCGGCAGGAATTGTGAACGCTGGAGCCTCGTCTGCTGGTTCCGGATCCGGATCATCAGGGTCAGGTTCCAACGGCTCCGGATCAGGTTCGAGCGGTTCAGGGTCTGGTTCATCAGGATCCGGATCGACAGGGTCAGGTTCAGGTGGATCCAGTTCGTCGGGATCAGGTTCTGGCGGTTCTGGTTCAGGTTCATCGGGGTCGGGAGCGGCAGGCTCGGGGCCAAACGTTCCCACAGACGCTATCAGCGTGAGTGGCATTCAGGCGCTGACTGGATGGCTTGCCGTCGACGATCCAGGAACCGATGGCTCGGCTGCGGGAACGACCGCGATCGTCGGTTCTCCATCGCTCAGTGGGAATGCTCTTGAATTCTCCACCACCTACACGTCTTATGGCGGCGAACTTTACTACGTCGCGTTCGGCGAAGACACCACCTCGAAGAATTTCGTTTACGACGGTTGGGTTTATTTCGACAATTCCGCTATCTCCATAGCGAATCTGGAAATGGATATGAACCAGGTAATGCCCAATGGTGAAACGGTGATCTTCGGGTTGCAATGCGATGGCTGGGCCGGCACGTGGGATTACACCGAGAATGCTGGCACGCCCGCCGCACCTATCGATCGCTGGGTACACTCAAGCGCCGCCTGCAATGCGCAAACGTGGAGTCATAACACATGGCATCATGTGCAGGCCAGCTATTCACGCGACGATGATGGCAATGTCAACTACCAATCAGTGTGGCTCGACGGAAACCAAGAACAGATCAACGCCACCGTGCCGTCAGCGTTCGCTTTGGGTTGGGCGCCCACGCTTCTCACTAATTTTCAGGTGGACAGCATCGCTCCCGGCTTGTCCACAAGCACCGTCTACCTTGACAACCTCACCGTTTCGCGCTGGTAGACCGCAGCATGAAGAAGTTGTTGTTTCTTGGACTAGTTCGTTCGAGTAATCCAGAAGCTGCAAGGCCAGACATTCTTGCCATCGAGAGAGGGCGCAAATAGCCTCAAATCGGAGGGCATTCTGGAGAAGCTGCCTTCCCACGCGGGGAACGCTTCACGCAACACTTCCGGATGATATTGTTGCATTGCACTGCCCGTCCAAAGAACCTTGAATGCCGAGTTGAACGAGAGAAATGCCTCGAGCAAATACTGCTCGCCCCAGAAGCAGAGATTCCTTTTCACGAACTTCTCCGGGTAGTCGAGCGGCGTGAAGATATCGTGGAAATGGATGAGCACGCCCGGGGCTAGCCTGGGCAGGATGCCGAGTATTTCGTAGAGAACATCGCTGTCCATAGATACGACATGGCTGGAATCGATGAAGAGGATATCGCCTGCCTTGAGCGAAAGGAACAAGTCGAACGGCGCATCCTGCACTTTGGCAGGAATAAGACGCGTGAGGCCGGGGAGAGGAACCTTGAGATAAGGAGCAGGGTACGGTTCGACGGCGATCAGTTCACCAGGGAATCCTTCGGCAGCGTTCTTGCGCATGGCTGCCGCGTTAACCAGCGTGGTGTTGCCACTGCCGACCTCGATCACACGCTTTGGCTTGCTCTGGCGAACGAAGGCATAAGCAACTTCGGCGTCCACGCGCTCGAAAAACCCGTTGTTGAAATGAAACTGGGGTCCATGTCCGTTGGTGGCGACGGGCGTCTCGAAAAAACCACATTCCTTGATATAGGGAAGTAGTTCAGTGTTTAGAAGTTCAATTTGGTACGGGAGACGGAAATCAAGCGCGGCGCAGGGGCGGCATGCACGCCAGTCCTTTGCGTCAAAGGACTTGATGCTGGGAACCGGAAAATAGAAATGTTGAGGCGTTACACTTACGCCGAGCCCATCCTGCACAAACTGAAACAGTGTAGAGAGCGTCACCCTGACGCTCGGCTTACGCATTAGGCTAGTCACTGCAGGAACCTCACCTATAAAGAAAAGAGTGGAATATCTCAGACCCGGCTAGGGGAGCCGAGTGGCCGCCCTGTAAGTTTAAGGTGCCAATTAAGTGGCAAAGGTTGTCAGCGAATGTCTATCGGGAGGTGTGGAGGTTAAATGATTGAGAAAAGAGGCCCGAAGATGGAAGAGAGCGTTCCCGGGGAGAAGCAGGGCACTCAAGTCACCAAGGAGCGCAAAGACCCGCGCACGGCCAATCCGGTTATCAGTGAAAAGGGATTACGCGAATGCGTGCCATCATGCCGCTATCCATGTGCTCGCCGATGTGACAGTGATAGATGAAATCGCCAGGCTGGGAGAAGGGAATCCTGACCCAAACGGATGCGACCTTGCAACGCCCACTTCGCCACGTCGCCACCGTACCATCGCAGGTGGCCCCCCCATTGGGGAGCGAGACGTTATCCATCAACTTGCCTGCATCGCCCGGGGGTGCATTCTGTGGAAGCACGTAGAATTTGGACTGGTGAATGTGGAAGTTATGGGCCTCGCCGGATACATTCACAAGTTCCCACTCCTCAGTCACGGGTTTGTTGCCGGGACCAAGCGGCAGACAAACGCTGATGTGCGAGGGATCGAATGCCGCTATGTCTTGAAATGTACCCGGCGCGGGGTTATCGTTCCCATCGATCTCCTCTAACCCGAGGCCATATCCGTTCCTGTTCGAGGCAGGAACACCGAAGAAGATACGCCGCCGATGGTTCGGCGGAAGAGAGGTGCAGCCAGGAGGAGCGATCGAAAGCAGTGGTGTATGAAGGTCGGTTGGTGTTGACGGTGACTGTTTGCCATTCAGTCCTCGCGTGTCATTCGATTTCGCATTGGCAATGACCCGTGGGGCACCGGCACGAACAAGGAGCTGAACTGGGACGAGAGACGGTCGCCCGGCAGAGATATGGGCAAGATTCACCTGGGGCCAGCGATCACCCGCAGGGCCGGTGGCGACCATCTCGGTCAACAATGTCGCAGAATGCGACTCCGGGGCGACCCAAATCTCGGCGCGTGCACTGGGGAACAATACGAGATGCGTGGCACAAAGTGGCAGCGCAGATATCGAAGGCGACTGAACGGGAGCCGAACCTCGTTGCGAACCCGGAGAAATTGGGTTCTCTGTCACGCCCGGGCAGGGAACTGTTTCCACTGCGGTTCCTCCGCCGACAACTATGGTTCCGGCAGGAGGAGCCAGTGCGCCGCCGTCGAGCGACACCACCTGAAAAGGAATCGCTGCGTTCGTCTGATCGTCGCGTAGAACCAGATCGTAGGTGCGGCTTGCCCCGGCGTTCCAAATGCGCCATAGCTCTCCGGATCCAGATGGTGCGGGCAACTGGGGATACACATCTCCGTTGACAGTGAAGAACCAGAGTCCACCGGTGTAATCTGCGCCAGTGTTCCCGAGATGATGGAGTCCAGGAAATGCATGGCCGGTGGGAAGCCGAACATCGCCATCGCCGCCGGTGGTGTTGCGCCCCTGGCAGGAGCCGTCGCGCTGCACAAATCTGAGGTCATAGGGCGCGCAAAACGCCGAGTCTTCCTGATCGATCACCCGGTCATCGCCCATCACCTGCATATCTTTGAGGATGAGATATCGCTCGGGAATTATTCCGCCGCCCGGAATGGATGCGTAGTCGGCTACCTTGCCGATGGTGATGATGCCGGAGAGGCCTTCGCTGAGTTGGTTAACGTTCAGCCCATGAACATGGGGGTGGAACCAGAAAATGCCTGAAGGATGATTTGGCGGAATGTAGATGTCATATTGAATCGGCTTATCGGTCGCCGTATGGCCGGGCATTACCATCGGCGGCAGCTTGCCCGCTGGATATCCCAGGACAAAGACGTAGTCACCGTAAGTCGGATCTTTTGCGTCCGCCTTTCTCGGCTCAACAATTAGCCCATGGGTATGAATGTTTACGGGATTCGCGTCCAATATCCCGTTCATCATCGCATCGCTTCCGTGCGCATAAATAGCGTCGGGTGGTGCGGGAGGTAAACGATTCACTAGCCGCATGCGGAGATGATCGCCCGCATAGAGCTGGAGACGGATACCACCGTAAGGGGCGAATGTTTGCGAACCGGCGGGACAGTTATCATTCCGCGCAACAGCTCGCGGGCACATTTCGAACAGCCACGCCACCGGATGCCGGTCGCCGAGCGTGATGGTCGCTGGTTCAGCGATTACCAGAAGATCGAGCAGATGGTTCGAGCTTGTCAAAACGGGCGGTTCTGCTGCAAGAGGCTTGGCTCGAGCCTGATCGTCGATTGCAGCGGGATCCGAAGCGGCGGGAATCATCTTGCCGAAGCCCTTGGTCAACGCGCAAGATCCCAAGCAAATGAAAGCCACGGCCGCTACGGCACACTTCGACTTCATGTGGATAGCCTAAATGGATGCGACCACCCTCTGGCGGGTTGCCCAAATGGAAACGAGGCAGCACCGCGAAGGTTCACATGCATCAAAGACTTTGTTGAATAAACAGAGACGGTTGGCCAGCCGGCAGGTGCAACGGGGTTCGTTCTAATAAAGCCCGGATTCACGCTTGCAAACGCGGATAACGATTTTGCCCTGCTCCGCAGCGGCT
>Ga0181535_10000455_pt1 | contig 61662 bp, 51 predicted proteins | sample PEATcosm2014_Bin_44_FD_119774 | JGI IMG/M metagenome (GOLD analysis project Ga0181535, IMG submission 119774) | Peatland microbial communities from MTU Mesocosm Facility, Houghton, MI, USA - PEATcosm2014_Bin17_30_metaG | ecosystem: Environmental > Terrestrial > Soil > Wetlands > Peat | place... | reverse complement strand
GGCCCGACCAGGAGCACCCCCTTGGGCACCCGGGCCCCCAGCTCCCGATAGCGGTCGGGGTCGCGGAGGAAGGCGACCAGCTCGCCCATCTCGAGCTTGGCGTCGTCGCAGCCGGCGACGTCGGCGAAGCGGCTGAGCGGCTGATCGCCGCCCACCACCCTGCTTCGCGTGCGCAGCAGCCGCACCGGGCCCCCGCCGGGTCGCCAGTAGAGGATGACGATGACCATCACGATGATCAGCGTCGGCACCAGCACCAGCAGCAGGGTGCTGATCGGGATCCCGTTGTCGGTGGTGAAGTTGGAGAAGTGATCGGTGGTGAAGACGCTGAGCACCAGCCCCTGCCCGTCCTGGGGCAGCGGGGTCACGTGCTCGCCGCCGGCGGCGTCCCACCAGGTCACCTGGCCGGTGCCGACCTGGGCGGCCCGAGCGGCGTTGAGCGAGATCTGGTCCTGGAGCGTGCCGCCGCCGTCCTCGGTGTTGAGCACGGCCTGGGTCAGGGTTCCGAGGCTGGCCTGGGGCGGCGCCGGCGGCTGGTCCCTGACGTGCACGAAGACCAGCACCACCAGGGCCAGGAAGGCCGCCCAGGCGCTGAGCAGGAGAACCTGCCGGCGAAGCGTCATCGGACCCGCGCCGCCCGCGCCGTGGTGATGGGCATCGCCCTTCGCGCTCGCACTTCCCCTCGCATCTTCCGCAACGCCGGCAGGGGCGACAAGAATGAGGGCGAGGACCGCGGTCACCGTCCCCGAGCGCGGGAGCCCCTGGTTCCGTCCATCGAGTATACGGGGGGGATCCTCAACGCGCCAGTCGCGGCGAAATGCATGCGATGAGCCAGGCGTCCTGTCGCGCCCGTGTAGGGAAGTCGAGCTCCGATGTCACCGCGGCGCCGGGGCGGAGCCGGCCAGCAGCCCGGCCATCCCCGGGGTCCACACCACCCGGCGATCCGAGGTGATGGCCAGGGCGGCGTAGCCGTCGATCCCCGCCACCCACGCCACCCCCGGCTCGCCCATGACGAAGGCGGCGGTGGCGAAGGCGTCGGCATAGGTGAGGCTGGGCCCGGCGACGGTCATGCTGAGCAGGCCCGCGGGGGCGCGACCGGTGCGCGGGTCGACGATGTGCTCGCCGCGCTCGTACGCGCCGCTGGTCGCGACCGCGAGGTCGCCCGCCTCCAGCACCGCCGCCACCCGGTCACCGATCTCCGGATGGCGGATGCCGACTCGCCAGCGCTGCCCGCCGGCCGGCCTGCCCCGGGTCACGATGTCGCCTCCGGCCCCGATGAAGAAGTTGCGGGCGCCGGACGCCTGGAGCATCTCGGCCGCGCGCTGCACCGACCACCCCTTGACCAGGCCGGACGGATCCAGACGGCCGCCGAGCTGGACGTCGAAGCATCCCCCGCTCCGCCGCGTGACCTCTGCGCAGAGGCCGAGCACCTCCTGAACCTCCGCTGAGCCGTCGCTGCGGCTCAGCTCCCCCCGGGAGATGCGGCTGATCTCGCTCTCGGGCCGGTAGGTGCTGAAGGTCGCGTCGACCTCGTGGAACCAGGCGACCGCCGCGTCGACGACCGCGCCGGGAACCCCCTGGTCGCGGATGTCGAGGCTGACCACCGTCCCCATCACCGGCTCGGCGCGCACCATGCCGCCCGCCGCCGGACCGCGATCAGGCACGCGCCAGGTCCAGCGCCGACTGCACCGACGCGGCGTAATTCTCACTGGTGAAGGTGGCGCCGCTGATGGCGTCGATCTTCGCGCTCTGCGCCTGGAGCACCTCCTCGCGGAGCAGCGGGAGGGCATGAGAGCTGATGAACGCCGACTGCGGCTCGTTCTGCGGATACTGCAGCAGCTTGACGTCGGTGATCCGCCCGCCGGAGATCACCAGCTGGACCTGCAGGTTGCCGTACTGGTCGGAGTAGGTCTGACCGTTGAAGGTGCCCGACTTCAGGCCGCCGGCCGCCGCCGTGGGGGTCGCCGTGGGGGTGGGCGACGACCCCGCCGAGGGTGGCGCCCCGGACGGCGTGGCGGTGGGGGTCGCGGCCGCTGACGCTGACGGCAGGGTCACCGCGGTCGCCGGGGGCGCCGCCGGCGGCGTCCGGAAGGCGAGCAGGAGGACGACCCCGATGGCGGTGGCGGCCAGGGTGGCCGCGGGGCGGATGGGCATTGCGGAGGGCATCAGGCGAGGAAGGCGAAACGCTCGCAGTGGACCTGGGACGGGGGGACGCGCAGGGCGCGCAGGCTGGCCAGCACCTCGCCCACCATCTCCCGTGGGCCGCAGACGAAGACGTCGCGCTCCTTCAGGTCGGGGACCGAGCGGACCAGGAAGCCGGCCGCCAGCGGCTGCGGATGCACCTCGCGCCCGCGCCCGCCGACGATGTAATGGACGATCCCCCCCCGCGCCGCGACCAACCGGTCGAGCTCATCCTTGAAGAGCACGTCGCCCCAGGAATGGGCGCGGTAGATGAGGGTGATCGAGTTCTTGCGCTGCGGCATCTCCTCGATCAGGGCCCGCAGCGGGGTGATACCGATGCCCCCGGCGATGAGCAGCGCCCTGGGCCTGCGCCGGCGAGCCGAGGTGAAGATGCCGTGCGGCCCGTCCAGGATCACCCTGGTGCCCGGACGCAGCCCGCTCAGCGAGCGCGTGTAGTCCCCCACCTGCTTGACGGTGATGCGCAGGTACTCACCGTTGGGAGCCGCCGACAGCGAGAAGGGATGGACCTGCCAGCCGAGCTCGCGGGTCAGGAAGCGGAACTTGAAGAACTGACCCGCGCGCATCGGCAGCTCGCCGAGATCGCGTCCGGTGATGTAGATGGAGAGCGTGTCGGGGGCCTCGGCCACCACCCGCTGCACGCGAAGTCGATGGCGGAGCGCCATCCGCGCCGGGATCACCAGGCGGAAGGCGACCACCAGGGCGGCCGCGGCCGCGTACAGCGCCACCCAGTAGCCGACCGCCACCGGGTCGTTGACGAAGTCGGTGCCCACCGCCAGCTGGTGGGCGAAGGTGAGCGCGATGGCGAGGTAGACGAGGAGGTGGATGAAGTGCCACGCCTGGTGCGAGACATTCCGTCGCGCCGCCCTCACCGACGTGACCGCGACCAGGATGAAGAGGCCGAAGCCGGCGTAGGTCATCAGCATGTAGGGGTAGGTGGTGAGGAAGACCCAGGTCTGGGCGAAGAAGGAGCGCCCGTCGGTCATCGCGTACCCGGCGGTGGTCAGGACGACGTGGGCGGAGAGCAGGTAGAGGGTCGCGAAGCCCAGCCATCGGTGCCAGCCGGCGAGCCGGTCGATCCCGAAGAGATCGTCCAGCCAGGGGCTGCGCGACATCAGCACCACCTGGACCAGGGCGCTGTAGGTGCCCAGCAGGGCGGTGATCTGGCCGGCCCCGGTGAGCACCGCCGCGGGGTGGGTGAGGTTGGGGAACTGGCCGTGGCGGACCCACATGGCCACGATCAGGATGGCGTTGCCGAGGACGATCAGGGCGGCGTCGCGAGGCAGCAGGCCCCATCGCCGCGGCACGCGCTGCGCCCGCCGGGCGGTGGCGCGGGGCAGGGCCAGCTCAGGGGTCCCGGTCGTGATGGTGCCGGAGGACTGCGGGGACATCTGCCGGAAGGTTCACGCATGCCTCCTTACGAAACCCTGACGCGTCGGGTTCAGCGATGCCCTCGCGGTCACCCCACGTCGAGCAGCACCTTGCCCGTGGCCCCGCCCTGCACCGCGTCCTGGGCGGCCGCGCACTCCTCGAGCGGGAAGCGGTGGACGGGCAGCTCGCTGAGGGCTCCCGCCGCGAGCGCCGCGCTGACGTCCCGCGCGCCTCGGAGCAGCTCGGCCACCGGCACCCCGTAGAGGAGCACGAAGCGGAGCACCACGTTGGCGTTCATGCAGGCCCGGACCGGCAGCTCCGGGTCGGCGGAGTCGGCCGCGTAGACCGACACCACGGTGCCCGGGCCCGCCAGGCCCAGGTCCAGGCTGAGGTTGGCGGTCAGGTTCACCTCGACCACCCGGTCGACCCGCTCGCTGTGGGCGCGGATCCGCTCCAGGACGTCGGGTTCGCGGTAGTTCACCACCAGCTCGGCCCCCGCCGCGCGGGCGAGCTCCGCCTTCTCGGGGCCGCTCACCGTGGTGATCACCCGGGCCCCGCGGTGACGGGCCAGCTCGATGGCGAAGTGGCCGACCGCGCCGGCTCCGCCCGCCACCAGCACGGTGCGACCCTCCAGGTCACCGTCCGCGAACAGGCAGCGGTGAGCGGTGATCGCCGGCACCCCGAGACTCGCCCCCAGCTCCAGCGACGCGCCCTCCGGCAGCGCCACCGCCTGCTGCTCCGAGACCACGGTCCATTCGGCCGCCGTGCCCCACTGGCTTCCGGCGGCGGCCATCCAGACCCAGACCCGCTCTCCCAGCCTGCCCTCGTCGACACCGGGACCGACGGCGTCGATGACACCGGCCCCGTCGTGATGGGGGACCTGGAAGCGCTCCAGGGGACGCGGCGTGGCGCCACTTCGCGATTTCCAATCGGTCGGGTTGATCCCCGAGAAGCTGACCCGCACCCGGACCTCGCCCGGTCCCGGCTCGGGGCGGGGGAGGTCGACCACCCGCAACACCTCTCCGGCCGCGCCCTGCCGCTCGTACATCACGGCCCTCATCACGATCCCTCCGTGCCGGTCTCTCCGGGAGCACCCCGTGCCCCCGTGCAGCGGCCCGGACGCATCCTCGCGGTTCATCCGGCCATCTCCGCCGGGCGCGCCGCGCGCCCTGAGCCGGCGAACCCCGGGCCTACCTCCGGGTCGGTGAACTAGGCGGGTGCAAACCCCAACCGCCTCAGCATGATCGCATTGCGGTCACCAGCGTCCCCCGCGGCCCCGGCCCCGAATCCCGCCCAGCTCACGTTGGCGGCCAGCTGGCGGTGGAGGGCCGCCATCTCCGCGCTGCTCTCGGCGCGGCCAGGGTCCATCGGGCTGTCGTGGTCGATCATGGTGCTGGCGATCCCCACCACCCCGCCGCCGGCGTCGAACAGCTCGATCATCCGAGCCTGGCAGGGCCAGTCCACCAGCGATCCGGTGGTCACCTCCCACAGCCCCTCGCCCTGGCCGCGCGGGTCGGGGCGGGGGCGGATGGCGTGGCGGTGCGTGTGCCCGTTGAGCCAGAGGACGACATTGTCGAAGCGGAGAAGGGTGGAGAGCAGCCGGCCGTCTGCCTCCGGTGTCGAACCGTGCCGGTGCCGGCGGCTGCTGGTGGGCGCCTGAGACCCGTGATGGGAGACCACCACCACCACCCGGTCCTCGGCCTGGGTGCGCACCGCCCGCCCATCGTGAGCGCGGAACGACGAGTGGGCCTCCATCAGCCGCTCCTCGAGCCAGAGGAACTGGGCGTCGTCCATGCAGAGGTCGGCCGAGCCCGCCGGGCAGGCGGTGTCCAACACGATCAGGCGAACGGCCGGGGTGTCGTGGACGTAGAAGGCGGTCCGCTCCCGCCGGTTCCGCTCGTCGAAGCCGTGCCGAGCCCCTCCGCCCACCCCGTCGTGGGCGGCGACGAACTCTCCGAGGCTGCAGTGGCGCCGCTCGAGGTCGGGGGTGACATCGACGCACGGACCCTCGAAGAACGCCTCCGCGTGGGTGACGAACTTCTCGTGGGCGGCGCTGCGCTCGAAGCTCGCGGGCAGCGCGACCGGCTTGCGCCCGGCGACCAGCGCGGCCAGCAGCTCCGGCGTCATCACCCCGACGCCCTGGCAGAGCGAGTCGTGGTTGCCGTGGCAGCCGAGCCACGGGAGCCGCAGGCCCGGGGCCTCGAAGGGCCGGAGGGCGCGCTCCAGCAGCCCCGGGAGGAGGGGGAAACCGTGGTCGCGCTGGAAGAGGTCGGCCCGGTCGCCGCGGCCGTCGGGCACCCAGAAGATGTCGTCCGGCCAGGCCGGCGACTGCACCCCCTCGTAGCGCGGGGCCCCCGAGTTGGGCATCACCAGCCCGCCGTCCAGCAGCCGGACGAGGTTGCGGACCTCGTTGTGCTGCCCGTTGTCGATCGCGTCGCCCCCGGTGAGGACCAGCTCCAGGGCGGCGCCGGCGACCGGGCCCGCCAGCCTCCCGTTCAGGGTGCTAGTGAGCGCGCTCAAGGCGTGCGGCGTGAGTGCCTCCTGGGGCCGCTGGACGGGCACCAGCTCGGCGAAGCGCGGATCGCCGTACTCCCGGTTGAGGAACTCGAAGCGCGCCGGCGACTGGACGTCGCCGACGTGCAGGTCGGTCATGTGCGCGATGCAGGCGATGGGCCGCCGGCCCCCGGACGGCATTGCGGCCCGGTCCGCACCGAGCAGGTCGGCGCGGACCACGTGATCCTCCCCGGCGCCCTTCGCCAGCGCCCGGTAGGCGGACCGTCGTCCGGCCTTCACGACCTCACCGGCGGCGAGGGTCTCACGGTCGGTCAGCGGCATCGGCGGACCCTCACCGGCGCTCCGGACCGCCGTCGCGGGTGATCAGCACCGGATCCTGACGCAGCGCGATCCGCACCCGCGAACCTCCCGGGTGGGCGGCCGCCTCGGCGGTCGGGATCTGCACCAGCACCTGGGTGTCGCCGAGGTCGACGGTCAGCCGGCTCACCGCGCCGAGGAAGGAGACGGCGATCACGGTCCCCGACAGCGGCCCGTTGGAGCTCTCGGCGGTGGGGGCGAGGGAGACCGCCTCCGGCCGCACCAGGGCGACCGCCGGACCGTCCGGCGTGTCCGGTGCTATGAGGGGCAGGCGGATGCCGCGGACGTCGACGGCCCCGCCGGTCACCATCCCGGGGAGCCGGTTGGTCAGCCCGACGAACTCGGCGACGAAGGGCGTGGCCGGCTGCGAGTAGATGCTGGTGGGCGGGCCCATCTGCTCGAGCCGCCCGGCGCGCATGACCCCCACGCGGTCGGCGATGGCCAGTGCCTCCTCCTGGTCGTGGGTCACGAAGAGGGTGGTGATCCCGACCTCGCGCTGGACCCGGCGGATCTCGTCGCGGAGCTGGCTGCGGACCCGGGCGTCGAGCGCGGAGAGGGGTTCGTCGAGGAGCAGCACCGAGGGTTGGATGGCGAGGGCGCGCGCCAGGGCCACACGCTGCTGCTGGCCGCCCGAGAGCTGGTGGGCGTACCGGTCGGCCTGGGTGGCCAGTCCGACCAGCTCCAGCATCTCGCCGGCCCGCCGCCGGCGCTCCTCGGCGCCGACCTTGCGCATCCGCAGCCCGAAGGCGACGTTCTCGCGCGCGGTCATGTGCGGGAAGAGCGAGTACGCCTGGAACACCATCCCGGTGTCGCGCCGGTTCGGCGGCAGGTGGGTCACATCCCGGCCGTCGACCACCACCCGCCCCCCGTCGGCGTCCTCCAGCCCCGCGACCAGGCGGAGCGCCGTGGTCTTGCCGCATCCCGAGGGGCCCAGCAGGGCCACCAGCTCGCCGGCCTGGATGGTGAGGCTGAGCCCGTCCAGCGCGACCGTGGAGCCGTACTGCCGGCTCAGCTCCTCGAGACGCACCTCGGCGGCGGTGCGCGTCCCGCCCCGGGCGGCGCCGATCGGCCGGTTGTCGAGGCCGCTCATCTCAGGCCCGCGCCGTGCGCCGGCGGCGTGAGAGGGACCGCGCCAGGAAGGAGAGGACGAGCAGGAAGACGAAGACGAAGACCAGCGAGAGCACGGCCAGGGCGATCGAGACGCTGGCGTTCCCGGTCCCCAGGATGGAGATCGCCACCTGCAGGTTCTCGAAGTTGAGCAGGTTGGCGACGGTGAACTCGCCGAGCACGACGGCCACGCAGAGCAGGCAGGCGTTGGTGACCGCGCTCGACATGTTGGGCACGATCACCCGCCACATCACCGTGCCCCAGCCCGCCCCCAGGCTGCGCGCCGCCTCCGACAGGGTTCGGATGTCGACCGCCGAGAGACCGGCGTCGAGGGCGCGGTACGAGTAGGGGAGGACCAGGATCAGGTAGGCGAACGCCAGGGTGAGGATGGAGTCGCTGACGTTGATCTCGATCCACCGGTAGATGGGCGCGAAGCCGACCACCAGGACGATCGCCGGGATGGTGAGCGGGGTCAGGCAGACCAGCTCGACGGGGCGCACCATCCGGGGGAGGCGCAGGCGGACCCAGATCATGGTGGGGAGGAGCAGCGCCAGCATCGCCACCGAGGTGATCACCGCCAGCTCCAGCGACGCCGTGATGGCGTCGACCAGCTCCGGATCGGAGCCGATGCTGGTGAAGGCGCTCAGCGTGCGCGGGCTGCTGATGCCCACCCCCCGGGTGGCGAACTCCACCATGGCGGCGAGCGGCAGGAGGAAGAAGAGGCCGAGCACGACGTAGACCCCGGTCTTGAAGACCGTCAGACGCCGGCGGCGGCGGCGGTTCACGGCCGGCGAACCCGCACCACCGTCATCGCGGGAGCCACCGCGCCGAGCGTCGCTGCAGCCACGAGTAACCCACCGTGATCACGGCCACCACCACCACCATGCCGAGGGCCAGCGCGGCGGCCAGGCTCGACTGGTCCAGGCCGACCTCGCTGCTCAGGGCCCGGCTGATCTGCAGCGGCACGATCACCCCGCCGATGTCCAGCAGGGCGGCCGCGGTCGCGTACGCGGAGAAGGCATTGGCGAAGAGCAGCAGCCAGGCGCCGAGGAACGCGGGAAGGAGAAGTGGTCCAGCCACGTGCCGCCAGTAGTGCCAGGTGGCGCCGCCGAGGGTCTCGGTCGCCTCCCGCCACTGCGGGCGGATGCCGTCGAGGGCCGGCATGAAGACGATCACCATGAGCGGGATCTGGAAGTAGGTGTAGATCAGGGTCAGGCCGGTGAGCGAGAAGAGCCACACCCCGTTGGGATAGAAGTCGATGCCGTGCTGGCGCAGCCAGATGACGATGAATCCCTCGGTGCCGATGGTGGCGATGAAGGCGAAGGCGAGGGTGACCCCACCGAACTGGGAGAGCACCCCGCAGAGCGCGGTGACCAGCCGGCGCATCACCCCGTCGGGGGACCCGGTGACCACCGCGTAGGCGAGCACGGCGCCGACCACGGCCCCGACGCTGGCGCTCACCGCCGACAGCACCAGGCTGTTGACGAAGGCGCTGACGATGTACGGCTGGTCCAGCTGGGTCAGGTTGGAGAGGGTCGGTCCGTGGGCGCCGCTGAAGGCCCCCACCGCCACCAGCACGGTGGGCAGGAGCAGGAAGGCCCCGGTGTAGACGAGGAACGGCGCGGCGCCGAGCCATGTCGAGGAGAGGCGGAGGCGCCCCCCCAGGGGGCGCCTCACCAATCCTGCTTCGGTGCTGGCGACGGACGTCAACTGCCGACGGCCGCGGACCAGTTGCTGGCCAGGTAGCTGGCGGCGGCCGCCGCCTGGCTCTCATCCAGGGTCACCGGGCTCCCGCTGACCGCGGGCAGCGCGGCGGCGTAGGCCTGGTTGAGGGTGCCGCTGGCCTGCATCGCGCTCATCTCGACGGGGCGGGCGCCGCCCTGGAGCCAGAGGTTCTGCCCGGTCGCCGAGTAGAGGTACTCCTCCCACAGCCGGGCGGCCGCCGGGTGGGGTGCGGTCTTGGTGATGGCCTGGGCGTAGTAGCCACCCAGCACGGCGTTGGAGGGCACGAACACCTTCCAGCTGGGGAGGTTCACAACGCTCGCCGAGTTGAGGTAGTCCCAGTCGAAGACGACCGGGGTGGTTCCGTTGTCGATGGTCGCCGCGGTGGCCGTGACCGGGACGAAGTTGCCGTCGGCGTTCAGCTGCTTGAAGAAGCTGACGCCGGGTGCGATGTTGCTGATCGACCCGCCGTTGGCGAGCGACGCGAGCATCACTCCGTTGAGCGCCGCGTTGGCCTCGGTCGGGTCGCCGTCGAGTGCCACTGCGCTCCTGAAGGCGGGGGTGAGCAGATCGGAGACCGACGTCACCGAGTACTTGCTGGAGTCGTAGCCGATCGACATGTAGCCGCCGTAGTCCTGGTACCAGAGGCCGCCGGCGTCCTTCTGATCGGTCGGGATGCTCGACCACTCCGCGACCTTGTAGGGAGCGAAGAGATCGGTGTTCGCCCAGGCCACCGCCATCCCGATGTCGAGCACGTCGGGCGCGTTGCTGGTGCCGGCCTCGGACTTGACGGCGTTGACTTCATCCTGGCTGCTGCCCTGCGGATTGGCCTGGTTGACCTTGATGCCGTACTTGGCCTCGAAGTCCTTGATGATGGTGCCGTAGTTGGCCCAGTTGAGGGGTAGCGCGATGACGTTGAGCTGGCCCTCCGCCTTGGCCGCGCTCACCAGCGCGCTCATCCCACCGTTCGCGGATGCGGAGGTCGCGGTCGACCACGAGGCGCCGCCCGAGGACGTGGATCCGCACCCGGCGACCACCGCCAGGGCGGCCACGCCGAGCGCGACCCGTGTCCATCTTGCTGCCGTCCTGTTCATCTGTCTCCTTCCCCTTTGCCGACGCTTGGTCATTCCCTCGGGATCATGGGGGGCGGCGTTTCGGCTCCGCAAGCTCGGAGAAGCGTTGCAGGGCAACGCTATCCAGGTCTTCGCCAGCCGTTAGCGGTTTGACAATCAGCGGCTGCCGCGGGGACGGCAGCGGCGGGGATGGGGCCCCCCGGCGCAGCCGCCGCCGGCCGGCGCGGGGTGCGCGCGGGATGCCGGCGAGCCTGCACCCGGTCCAAGGCCCCGGCGGTGGTGGCTACCTTGGGCTCTGTTCAGGCGGGCAGGGGGACGCGACGATGGGGGCCGAGGAACCTCCCCGTGCGCAGTCGTCGCCCCCGCCTTCCGCGACCGGGAGTCGGCCGAGATGCCGGGCCATGGGATCGGGCTCGCACCGGCCGCATCCGGTCGCCCGGCCTCGGCTCCGGGGGCCGGTGCCCGGGGCCCGGATGGTGAGCCGATCGATTGCTTGACGCATATACTATCTTGGTCAGATTATTTCGAGCCGGGTGGCTCTCTCTCGAACCAGGAGGCCGAAGAGCGTGCTGAGCAGCGGCGCAGACGGGCCGGGCGCGGCTCCCTCCGGCGGCGCCTCCGAGGTCCGCTCCCTGGCCGAGGCCCTCCGGCTGGCGATGATCCATCTGAGCCGCCAGGTCCGCCGCCATGACCCCGCCGAGCTGAGCATCGCCCAGGTTTCGGGACTCGCCAGCGTGGTGCACCACGGCCCGCTCGGAGTGGGACGCCTCGCCGAGCTGGAGAGCCTGCCCTCCTCGGCCGCCACCCGCCTCACCGACAAGCTCGAGGCGGCCGGGCTGGTGGTCCGCCGGGCGACGCCCGGGGACCGGCGGGGCGTCCAGGTGGCCGCCACCGAGGCGGGCCTCGCGCTGCTCGCCCGCTACGCCCAGGCCGGCAACGCCTGGCTGGCCGACCGCCTCGTGCTGCTCAGCGAGCCCGACCGCAGGGTGCTCGACCGCGCGGTGGTCGTGCTCCGCTCCCTCGCATCCGATCACCCCGGCGAAGCTCCCACCGCGGGAGGGCGACCGCACCCAACGGAGGAATTGAAGGCATGATCGACGCAGCTCCCACCGGCACTCCGAGGGTCGGGCCCCACTACAAGTGGGTGGTTCTCTCCAACACCACGGTCGGAGTGCTGCTGTCGTCGATGACCGGCACCAGCCTGATCATCGCGCTGCCCGTCATCTTCCGCGGTATCCAGCTGAACCCGCTGGTCCCGGCGAATTCGTCGTACCTGCTCTGGATCATGATGGGTTACATGCTGGTCTCGGCCTCGGTCGTGGTGACCGTCGGCCGGATCGGCGACATCTTCGGTCGGGTGAGGATGTACAACCTCGGCTTCGCCTGGTTCACGATCAGCGCGGTGCTGCTCTCCCTGGTGTGGAGCACCGGTGCCAATGGAGCCCTGGAGCTGGTGATCCTGCGCATGGTGCAGGCCGTCGGCGGCGCTCTGCTGATGGCCAACTCCGCGGCCATCATCACCGACGCCTTCCCCTCGGATCAGCTCGGCTTCGCGCTCGGGATCAACATGGTGGCGGCCATCGTCGGCTCCTTCCTCGGGATCGTCGTCGGCGGTCTGCTCTCCCAGCTCGGGTGGCGCTGGGTGTTCCTGGCCAACGTCCCGATCGGGGTCTTCGGGACCGTGTGGGCCTACATGAAGCTCAAGGACATCGGCGTTCGCATCAAGGCGCGGATCGACTGGGCCGGCAACCTCGCCTTCGCCGGTGGCCTGGCCATGCTCCTGATCGGCGTGACCTACGGCATCGAGCCCTACGGCACCTCTCAGTCGGGCTGGGGCAACCCCTTCGTTCTTGCGATGATGGCGGGAGGTGTGGCCCTGCTCGCCGGCTTCGTCGTCATCGAGATGCACGTCAAGGACCCGATGTTCCGGCTCTCGCTCTTCCGCATCCGGGCGTTCGCCTTCGGCAACCTCGCCGGCTTCCTGGGATCGATCGGCCGCGGCGGCCTCATGTTCATGCTGATGATCTGGTTCCAGGGGATCTGGCTCCCCCAGCACGGGTACAGCTTCGGCGACACCCCGCTCTGGGCGGGCATCTACATGATCCCCTTCACGCTCGGGTTCGTCATCGCCGGACCCATCTCCGGCAAGCTCTCGGATCGCTACGGGGCGCGCCCCTTCGCGACCGGCGGGATGCTGCTGGCGGCGGCCACCTACGCGCTGATGATGACCTTCCCCGCCAACTTCAACTACTGGCCGTTCGGCGCGGTGATGCTCGTCTCCGGGATCGCGGGCGGCCTCTTCGCAGCCCCCAACACGTCGTCGATCATGAACTCGGTCCCGGCCCGGCATCGCGGAGCGGCGTCGGGGATGAGGGTCACCTTCCAGACCACCGGGATGCCGCTCTCCATGGGGCTCTTCTTCACCCTCCTGGTGGGCGGGCTCAACGCCAAGGTTCCCGCCGCGATGCTCCACGGGCTGACCGCCAACGGGATCCCGGGGCCGACCGCGACGGCGCTCTCCCACGTGCCGCCCCTCGGCTACGTCTTCGCCGCGTTCCTCGGCTACAACCCGCTCAAGACCCTGCTCGGGCCGAGCGTGCTCGCCCACCTCTCCGCCGCCCAGGCGGCGCACCTCACCAGCCGGGCGTTCTTCCCCCAGCTGATCGGCCCGGCCTTCGTGGGCAGCCTTGGGATCATCCTCGGATTCGCCGTCTTCATGAGCCTGGTGGCCGCCATCGCCTCCGCCTTCCGGGGTGCCAAGTTCGTCCACGTGGACGAGGAGTCGAAGGCTCAGCGGCACGTGGCCCGGGGGATGAGGCACGCGCCGATCGGGAAGTAGCGGCGGAACGGGGGTGACGGCGATGCGCACCGTTGCCGGGATGGGCCATGGCAGCCGCTGAGCTCCGGGCTCCGATCCCCAAGGCCGAGCTGCACCTCCACATCGAGGGCACGCTCGAGCCGGAGCTCGCCTTCGAGATCGCGGCGCGCAACCGGGTCTCCCTCCCCTGCGCGGACGCCGCCGAGCTGCGGCGCCGCTACCGGTTCCACAACCTCCAGTCCTTCCTCGACGTCTACTACGCGACCATGTCGGTGCTGCGCACCGAGCAGGACTTCGCGGACCTGGCCACCGCCTACCTGGTGCGCGCCCGCTCCCAGGGCGTCCGCCACGCGGAGATCTTCTTCGACCCCCAGGCGCACTCCGAGCGGGGCGTCGGGATGGCGACCGTGGTGGAGGGTCTCTGGTCGGTGCTCGGCGGCAGCCAGCAGCGCTATGGCATCTCGACCGCGCTGATCGCCTGCTTCCTGAGGGATCGGAGCGCCGAGGCGGCGATGGAGGCGCTGGTCGCGGCGCTGCCCTTCGGGGACCGGATCGTCGCGGTGGGGCTGGACTCCGCCGAGGTCGGCCACCCCCCCTCGAAGTTCGTCGACGTCTTCGATCGGGCCCGCGCCGAGGGCTTCCGGTGCGTCGCCCACGCCGGTGAGGAGGGACCGGCCGGCTACATCTGGGAGGCCCTCGACGTGCTCAGGGCCGCCCGCATCGACCACGGGATCCGCTGCCTGGACGACCCGGCACTGGTCGCCCGGCTGCGCGACCAGCAGGTGCCGCTCACCGTCTGCCCGATCTCCAACGTCCGGCTGGCCGCCGTCGACCGGATCGAGCACCACCCCCTGCCCGGGATGATCGAGGCCGGGCTGATGGTCACCCTCAACTCCGACGACCCCGCCTACTTCGGCGGCTACATCGACGACAACTACCGGCTCGTCCGGGACCGGCTCGGCATCGATGACCGGCAGCTGGTGAGGCTGGCTGAGAACTCCTTCCGGGCCTCCTTCCTCGCCCCGGCGGCGCGGGACCGCCACCTCGCGGAGCTGGCCGGGCTCTCCTCCACCCTCTCCTGACTCCCCGCGTGGGCCGGCATCGCCGGGCCGGGAATGCCCGGGCCAACGCGGGCGACGGGAGGGGACGTCGGCGTCAGGTCACACCCGTCACGACCCGATCACGCCTCGACGCATTCCTGGCGACGACGCGAATGACCCGCTCGGAGCGCCGATAGACTGGCGCCGTGAGCAGTGTCACCGCCGAAGCGACCCAGGGAGCCGATCTTCTCGAGTGGGCGGACTCGGAGTGCCACGCGATCGCAACCTCGACCGCGGAGACCCTCGCGACCCGCATGTGGCGGGTCCGCATGTCGCTGGAGGCGCGCCGCCGCCATGAGCCGGACCCGGTCGCCCGGCAGCGCCTCTCGGAGAGGATCGCGGCCCTCCAGGAGGCCGAGGCGGATCTCACCTCGGTCTCCGCGATCCTCGCCACCATGGGCGGCCCGATCACCTGGCGGGACACGTCCCGGCGCGTGGGCGAGCCCGCCTTCTGACCCGGGGCCGCGTGCCCACCACCGATCGCTCTGAGGCGGAGGCCTAGCCGGCCAGCGGGCGGCTGAGCAGGTCGCGCATCAGCGCGGCGAGCAGCGCGGCGCGCTCCGGCATCGTCTCGACCTCGACCCACTCCCCCTCGGCGTGGGCGTTGCCGCCCACCGCGCCGAGCCCGTCGAGGGTCGGGATGCCGAGCGCGGCGGTGAGCTGGCCGTCCGATCCCCCGGGGGCGAGCGCCCCCCGGAGCGGGGGCAGCCCCAGGGTCGCCGCCGCCGCCTGCGCCCTCTCGAAGAGGGCGGTCGAGATCTCGCGGGTCATCGGCAGCCGCTCGATCCCGCCGCTCACCGTCACCACCGTCCCCTCCAGGTGCGGCCGCAGCGCGAGCATCGCGTCCCGGACCCTCTCCAGCTCGGCGACCGTCGCCGCCCGCGAATCGACCCGGAGCTCGGCCTGGGCCGGCACGGTGTTGGCGGTGGTCCCGGCGAGGGCCAGGGTGGGGGTGACGGTGGTCCCGGCCGCGGGATCGGCGAGACCGGCGACATCCTGGATCTGGCTCGCCATCTCCAGGGTCGCGTTGGCGCCGCGGGCGGGCTCCGACGCGTGGGCGGCACGGCCGGCGATCCGCACGGTGTACTGGGCCGTGCCCTTGCGGGCGACCTTGAGCGCACCCTCATAGGCGCCCTCCAGGACCAGGGCCGCCTCCAGCCCGGTCGCGGACTCCTCGATGAGGTGTCGGGAGCTGGGTGAGCCCACCTCCTCGTCGGTGGTGACGAGCAACCTGACGTCCCCGGGGGACCCCATCGTGGAGAGGGCGAAGAGTGCCTGAACCAGCCCCGCCTTCATGTCCACGACCCCCGGCCCGGTGGCTCGGCCGCCCTCGATCCGGAAGGGCCAGCGCTCCAGCGTGCCGTGCGGCCAGACGGTGTCGAGATGGCAGAGGAGGAGCAGCCGCGGCCGTCCCGAGTCCCAGAGGAGGTGGGCACTGCCGCCGGCCTCGACCAGCCGCCCCCGGCGCCCCGCCAGACGCTCGAGCATCGCATCGACGGCGTCGAGCGCCGCCCTCAGCAGGGTGGGCTCGCCGCTCGGCGATTCCCGGTTCACCAGCGCCTCCAGGCAGTCGAGCATCTCCGCCTGGCGGCCACGCAGGCGGTCGAGGAGCGCCTGGAGGGGGATGCCGGGCGAGCTCTCGGTCACGCCGGCCAGTCTGACCCAGCCGGGCCGAAGACGTACCACCCCGGAGCCACCGCGGCGAGCGGCCGCAGACCCCGGGCGAAGAGCGAGGTCATCGCCTCGCGCAGGGCGCGACGCCAGGCGCCGGCGAGCTCCGCGTCCCGGCTGCGCAGGGCGCCGATGTCAGCCGGGATGCGCAGCAGCGCGCGCTCGGAGCCCGCCCCCGCGACCTCCGCCGCCGCGCCGGGGGCCGCCGGCGCGGGCCGTCCGCCGGCGTCGATGTCGAGGATCACCGGGTCGCCGCTCTCGCGGAGGGCGTCGATGACGGGAGGGCGCAGTCGCCCGGAGAGGGACCGGGCGGCGCGGGGCCCGGCGAGCCTCCAGACCGCGAACAGCCGGTCCGTCGCGTCGTCGCGGTTGACCTCGTCGCGGAGCGGCCCGTAGAAGTCCACCAGGTACTCGTCGGCGTCCGCTCCCAGCTTGGTGAGGTTGAAATGGGCGTTGCGCGCGACCAGCGGATCGAAGGTCCAGGTGATCTCATCGATGCCGGCGGCCAGGGCCCAGGCCCGCTGGTGGAGCTTGAGGGCGTGGCCCGCGCCGCGCAGCTGGAGGTCGGGGAGGATCCCGGTGATGTGCGAGTGGAGGCTGGGCCGCCCGTCGTTCAGGCCTCGAAAGGCGACGCTCGCACCCACCATCCGCCCGTCTGCCCACGCCGCCAGGATGCAGCTGCCGCTGTGGTCGAGCGCGCGCAGCAGGTCGACGGTGATCGCACCCCCCGGCCGGTGCCAGATGGCGTCGATCACCCGGGTCAGCTCGTGGAGCTGGTCGATCTCGTGGACCTCCCCGACCACCACCCCGGCGGTCTGAGCGGCGGCACCCGCCAGGCGCCCCGCGGCGTCCGGGAGGGAGCCGGGGCCGTCGGTCACGACGCTCCCCGCCGGACCACGGTCCGCCGCGTGGTCAGGCTGTCGACCACGTCCCGCCTCACCTCCACCCCCAGTCCCGGCCCGGTGGGGACCCGCAGCCGGCCGTTCTCGAGGACGAAGGGCGGGGTGATGTCCTGGTGGAAGTAGCGGTCCGAGGCGGAGGTGTCGCCGGGGAGGGTGAAGTCGGGGAGGGCGGCGAGCGCGAGGTTGGCCGCGCGCCCGATTCCCGTCTCCAGCATGCCTCCGCACCAGACGGGCACTCCCCGGGCGGCGCAGACGTCGTGGACCTGCCGGGCCGCCAGATACCCCCCCACCCGGCCCGGCTTGATGTTGACGATGCTGCACGCCCCCAGCTCGATCGCCTCCGCCGCCACCGCGGCAGAGGTGATCGACTCGTCGAGGCAGATGGGGGTGGTCAGCCGCCGGGCCAGCTTGGCGTGACCCAGCAGCTCCTCCTCCGGGAGGGGCTGCTCGATGAGCACCAGATGGAATTCGTCGAGCCGGGCGAGGTGCTCCGCGTCATCGAGGGTGTAGGCGGCGTTGGCGTCGACCTGGAGGAGGACCTCCGGTCCGCACCGCTCGCGCACCGCTCGCACCCGCTCGACGTCGAGGCCTGGCTCGATCTTGAGCTTGATCCGGCGGTACCCCTGGTTCAGGTAGCCGGCGACGGTCTCCAGCAGCTCATCGGTGGTGGGGGCGATGCCCACCGAGACGCCGCAGTCCACCTCGCCGCGCACGGCCCCGAGGTGCTCGGCGAGGGATCGGCCCGCCGCCCGGAGCTCGAGGTCCAGCCATGCCATCTCCAGCGCGGCCTTGGCCATCCGGTGCCCGCGGACCGGGGCCAGCGCGCCCTCCAGATCGGCGGCGCCGATCCGCTCGCGGGCCAGGATGCGGGGAAGGAGGTGGTGCTCCACCACCTGCTGGGCGCCCTCGGTGTACTCGGACGAGTAGCCGGGCTCCTGCATGGCAACGCACTCGCCCCACCCCTCGCCGGCGTCACCGAGGAGATGGACCAGGAGCACGTCGCGCTCCGTCTGCACCCCGAAGGAGGTGCGGAATGGCGCCACCAGCGGCATGGAGATGCGGATCAGCTCGACGGCCTCGACGCGCGGCACCGGCTGGGCGCCTCCACCGGCCGGGGCCGGGAAGACGGGGGTTGCGGGCTGGCTCATCGCGCCGCGAGTCTATCCGCGTCGCCGCTGGCCGGGCGGCCGCAGCCGCCGCGGGCCGCCGCGCACCTCCTCGCGGTGGCGGGCCGGTGGCGAGCCCCGTCCCCGATCCCGCCGGAGGCGGGTGCGTTGGGTTCTCCTCAGCGGTGGGACGCATCCTCCAAGCCCAGCCGGTCCGGGAACTCGAGCTGGAACGTCGAGTGCTCGATGTCGAAGTGACCGGCGAGGCAGTGGGAGAGGGACTCCAGCACCGCGGCCTGATCCGTCTCCGAGCGGAGGACGACATGCGCCGACACCACGTTCACGCCGGAGGTGATGGTCCAGGCGTGGAGGTCGTGGACGCTCGCCACCCCTGCGGCCTCCAGGATGTGGGCGCGAACGTCGTCGAGGTCCACACCCTTCGGGGTCGCCTCCAGAAGGACGTCGGTGGCGTCGCGAAGGAGGCGCCAGGTTCGCGGCAGGATGAGCAGGGCGATGACCATCGAGGCCACGGCATCGGCCCTCTCCCAACCGGTGAGCACGATCACCGCGGCGGCAACGATCACCGCCGCCGATCCGGCGAGGTCGCCCATGACCTCGAGGTACGCCGCCCGCAGGTTGAGGCTGCGCGACTGCGCGTCGCTCAGCAGCCACAGCGAGAGGGAGTTGATCACCATGCCGGCGGCGGCCACCGCGAGCATCACCTCTGAGGTGACCTGCGGCGGCGCCCAGATCCGCACCCAGGCCTCGATGAGGATGAAGACCGCGACGCCGAACCACGCCACCGCGTTGACCGCGGCTGCCAGGATCTCGAGACGGAGGTAGCCGAAGGTGCGCTCGGTGCTCGCCGGTCGCGAGCCGATCCAGATGGTGAACAGCGCGAGGCCGAGGCCGCCGGCGTCGGTGAGGACGTGGGCGGCGTCGGCGAGCAGGGCAAGGCTGTGGGAGACCACCCCGCCGGCGATCTCGATCCCGAGGATCACGAGCGACAGGCAGAGGACCCAGGCCAGGCGCCCGACATTGGATCGAGCCGCTGAGCGGGCGTGGGGCACGTTCGAAGCTTACCCCCCGGTTTCGGATGGGCCCGGAGGTGGCCGGCCGGCCTTCAACGCGGGGCGGCCCCCGTCCGGGCGGATGTCACGGGCTCATATCCAGCCGCCGTTGCGACGCAACGGTCGATCGCCGCCGGATCAGCCGGGCCCGTCTCCCGCCGACCTCCGCGCCCAGGCCGCGCACTCGCCGGCGAGCTGGTCCAGGCCGACGGGCCCGAGGTCGAGCGAGGCGGAGTGGAAGGCCTTCAGCGTGAAGCCTGGTCCGAGCAGCCGCCGCGCGTCGTCGCGAGCCGCGAGCCAGGCGCGCTCCCCGACCTTGTAGCTGATGGCCTGACCCGGACGGCCGAGGTAGCGGTCGAGCTCGCTGGCCAGGAAGCTGCGTGGGTAACAGGCCCGGCTGTAGAGGAACTCCTCGCCGAGCTCCGGGGTCCACGCCTCACCGCCATGGAAGCCTTCGCCGGCGGGGATGGGGAGCTCGAGGTGCATGCCGATGTCGACGACCACGCGGACGGCCCGCAGCAGCTGCCCGCGGAGGAAGCCGAGCCGGTGCTCGGGCGTGGCGAGGTAGCCGAGCTCGTCCATCAGCCGCTCCGCGTACAGGGCCCACCCCTCGCCGTGGCCGCTCATCCAGACCGTGCGCTGGAACCGCGTCAGCTCGTCCTTCAGGTAGCGGACCTGGCCGATCTGAAGATGGTGGCCGGGGACCCCCTCGTGGTAACAGGTGGAGATCTCACCCCAGAGCGCGAAGTCGGTCCTGCCCTGGGTCGGATACCAGGTGTGGCCAGGCTGGCTGAAGTCCTCCGACGGACCGGTGTAGTAGGGCGCCGCGGCACCCCCGGGCGGGGCGATCATCGCCTCGACTCGCCGCACCGGTGCCGGGATGTCGAAGTGGAGCCCGTCGAGCGCGGCGATGGTCCGGTCCATGAGCTCCTGGAGGAACTCGCGCAGCGCATCCTCCCCGTGCACGGCCCGGGCCGGGTCCGACTCGAGCAGGTCGACCACCTCCGCCAGGGACGCGCCGGGCACGATGCGGGTGGCCTCCTCGGCCATCGCCCGCTCGATGCGGCGCAGCTCCTCCCAGCCCCAGGCATAGGTCTCCGGAAGGTCGAGGCTCGCGCCGAGATGCTGGCGGGCGGAGACGGCGTAGCGATCCGGACCGACGGGGTCGCGCTCCGCGGCCACCACCGCGAGCTGGTCGCGGAGCCAGTCGCTGGCGGTGGCGTAGGCCTGGCCGGCGAGCTCCGCCGCCGCATCCAGGCGCCGTCGCAGGGCGCCGTCAGCCCCCGGGTACTTCGCCACCAGCTCGGCGAAGAAGGATGGACGGCCCCGCCGGCCGGCCCAGATGAACCCCTGCTCGGCGCACGCGAGCACCTGCCGCCGGGCCGGCGGCAGACCGCGTTGCGTCGACACGTCGAGCGATGCGCGCAGTCCCAGGAGGCTCCCGGGCAGGCGCTCCAGACGCGTGGCGATGGTCTCCCAGTCACCCTCTGTGATCCGGGGCATGAGATCGAAGACCTGCCGGATCGACTGCCACGGGCTGCCCAAGACGCAGAGGGTTCGCTGGGTCTCGCCCGAGTCGTCGAGCGCCAGCCTGGACCCCAGCCACTCGCCGAGCACCCCCGCGGTCACCCCGTCGCGGTCGCCCTCGACCCGCAGCGTCCGCAGCTCGCGGAGCGTCGATCGGTCCAGGTCGGTGCGGGACGTCACGCCGTCGGGCGAGTGGTCGGTCAGCTCGGCGTCGTGGCCGAGCACGCCGCGCTGCGTGGCCATCTCCGGGTCGAGGGCCATGAGGCGCTCGATGTATCGGTCGCTCAGCTTGCGGATCGGGCTGCCCACCGTTCAAGGGTACGCCGGCCGCGCTGCCCTCCTCGGGCCGCGGGGTTGACATAGACAGACCTGTCTGTTTACCATCGCCTGACCCACCCTCTCGAGGAGACGCGCACCATGAGGATCGCCATCCTGGGCACAGGCATCGTCGGCCAGACCCTGGCCGGCCGGCTGGACGGACTCGGCCACGAGGTGACCCTCGGCACCCGTGACCCGGAGGCGACCCGCGCTCGCGCCACCCCCGGTCAGTCGGGCACGCCGGCTTTCAGCGAGTGGCACGCGCAGCATCCGGGGGTGCGGCTCGCGACCTTCGCGGAGGCCGCCGGGCCCGCCGACCTCATCATCAACGCGACCGCCGGAGGAGCGTCGCTCGGCGCTCTGACGGCGGCCGGCGCCGAGAATCTCGAGGGCAAGGTCATCCTCGACCTGGCCAACACGCTGGACTTCTCACGGGGCTTCCCGCCGTCGCTCTCGGTCGCCAACACCGACAGTCTGGCCGAGCAGATCCAGCGGGCCCATCCCGCGGCGAGGGTCGTCAAGTCGTTGAACACCATGAACTGCGCGGTGATGGTGAATCCGGCCGGCGTCCCCGGTGACCACCTGGTGTTCGTCTGCGGCGACGACGCCGCGGCCAAGGCGACCGTCGAAGGGCTGCTTCGCCAGCTGGGCTGGGCCCAGGACGCCATCTTCGATCTGGGCGGGTTGGCGGCGGCCCGCGGCACGGAGATGATCCTTCCGCTGTGGCTCTCCATCATGCAGAAGCTGGGCAACGCGGACTTCAACTTCGCGATCGCCCGAGCCTGAGCGGGTTGGAGCTGCCGGTATGGCTCCGGTCACCACCCGCCGGTTGCCCGCGACCCCCTCCGGCGGCGTGCCCGTCGCCTCTCCCGCCGGGGCGAGGGAGCGCATCCTTCGCACCGCGTTCCGCCTCTTCTACGCCCACGGCGTGCGGGGTGTCGGGGTCGACACCATCATCGCGGAGTCCGGGGTGGCGAAGGCCACCTTCTACCGGCATTTCCCCAGCAAGGACGACCTCGCGGTTGCCTACCTGAGCCGCGTCGACGCGCTCTGGCGAGGACGGCTGGAGGCCGCGGCGGGAGCCGCCGGCGCCGATCCGCGCGCCCAGCTGGTGGGCATGTTCGACGCCCTGGTCGAGGTCTGCCATGAGCGCGACTATCACGGCTGCGCCTTCATCAACACCGCGGCCGAATCGGTGATCGGCAGCGCCGTCCATGCCCGCACCGTCGAGCACAAGGCGACCGTGCGGGCATGGGTCCGCGACACCGCCGCGCGAGCCGGCGCCGGTGATCCCGACGCGCTGGCAAGAGCCCTCACCCTGCTCCTCGACGGTGCGCTCGCCGAGGGTGTGCTCGCCGCCGAACCGTCGGCGGCCCAGGCCGCCAGGGTCACCGCCGCTGAGCTGGTCGACCTTCAATGCCGGGGCGGATTGCCCACCGCCTGAGCAGCCGGTCGCGGGCCGACGGCCCGGGGTCGCGTGTGGGTTGCCCGCCGACTCCCGGGCCGCGCCGGTCGGCACCGACCCGGTTGTCGACACGCCGATGGAGGGGGGTCAGAATGGCGTCCGTGGCCAAGAAGGAAGCGTCCGCGGCCAAGAGCGCAGCGTCCGTGGCCAAGAGCGCCGCGTCCGTGGGCAAGAGCGCCGTGTCCGTGGCCAAGAAGGACGCGTCCACAGCCAAGAGCGCAGCGTCCGCGGCCAGGAAGGCAGCGGCCGGGGACGGGGCTGCCGCCGGCCTCTCCACCAAGGTGTACGAGAAGGAGCTTCGCCGGCTGCAGGTGGAGCTGGTCAAGCTCCAGGAGTGGGTGCGGGCGAGCGGCGCGCGCGTGGCCGTGATCTTCGAGGGTCGCGACGGCGCGGGCAAGGGCGGCACCATCAGCCGCATCACCCAGTACCTGAACCCGAGGGTGGTCAGGGTGGCGGCACTGCCGGCGCCGTCCGACCGCGAGCGCTCGCAGTGGTACTTCCAGCGCTACGTGGGCCAACTGCCCTCCGCCGGCGAGATGGTCCTCTTCGACCGTTCCTGGTACAACCGGGCCGGCGTCGAGTACGTGATGGGCTTCTGCACCCCCGCCGAGCACCGTCTGTTCCTGCAGCAGTGTCCGATCTTCGAGAGACTGCTGATCTCTTCGGGGATCATCCTCATCAAGTACTGGTTCTCGGTGAGCGATCAGGAGCAGGAGCGACGCTTCCAGCTCCGTCTCAGCGACCCCCTCAAGCAGTGGAAGCTGAGCCAGATGGACCTGGAGTCACGGTCGCGGTGGGTGGAGTACTCGCGCGCCAAGGACATCATGTTCGCCCACACCGACACGCGCGAGTCGCCGTGGTTCGTGGTGGAGGCCGACGACAAACAGCGGGCCCGCGTGAACTGCCTCTCCCACCTGCTCTCCCAGGTGCCCTACAAGGACGTCCTGCAAACCCCGATCAAGCTGCCCCCGCGCCAGTCGGACGATGGCTACATCCGCCCGAGCCGGGATACCTACACCTACGTGCCCGACCACAGCGCGGAGCTCGCAGGACCGGCATCAGAGCTGTAAGCTCACCAGCCGATGTCCACCTTCATCCAGCTCACCTCCGACGGCAATGGCAACCTGCTCTGGCTGAATTGGCATCGGATCGTCTACATGTATCCGGACGACGTCGAGGACAACCGGGTGACCCGGCGCGTGACCGTGCTGGTGCTCCAGGACCTTGCCGACGACCTCTGGGTCCAGGAGACACCGGAGCAGATCGCCGCCATGGTGGATTCCGGCGCACAGCGCCCCGATTGGCTCGACAGCCCCCGATAGGCGGGGGACCCCTCCGGCATCGAGGCGGTGCTCTCCGGGAGCGCAGCGGCGGCCCCCGGCGTGACCGTCAGACCGGTCCGACCTCGCCGCCGGACCCGGATGAGCCTCCCGTGACACCGTCGACCTCAGCGGGGGTCCGGGGCGCCGGGGCCACGTCGTGGTCGTAGACGGTCACCGTGGCCTCCGGCGCCTGCCCGAGATCGCGCAGCCGCTCGCGGATCTCCCGGAGGGTCCGCTCGTTCTCCTCGAGCTCGGCGGCCTGGCGCCGGATGGTCTGCTCCATCTCCCACTTGACGGTGTCCGTGGTCGAACCCCGCGGATGCGCGCTGGTCCAGGTGCCCTCGAACATGACCCGCCGATCGGCGAGCTCCGCGGCCAGGCTCTCGGCCTGGCGCTCCTGATGCTCGAGCTCGGACTCGAGGCGCTGCGCGATCTCGGCGTCGAACTGCTCGCGGAGGGCGAGCTCCCAGGGGCGGAAGAGCTCCTCGGCCAGTTGCACCGCCAGCTGCCGCACCTCTGCGGTGATGAGCCCGGCGCCGGCTGCGGAGCCGGGCGTTGCCACCAGCGCCGACGACGGCGGAACCTCGCCGGGCGGAGGGGCCTCCGTCCCGACGGCGTCACCCTGGGGGGGCGCCGGCTGCGGGATTCCCCGGGCGGGGTGTGCCGGCTCGGGGTCAGGAGGGGGAGCTTGGGTCTCGTCCGCGGTCACGACGGCTCTCCATCATCGCCGGTCGCCATCGGGGCGCCCGGCGGGCTCGCCTCCGCGGGCTGCTGGACGATCATGCCGCCGTCCTCGGGCCCCCGGCCGAGCTCCCGGAGGCGACCCCGGATCTCCTCCATCTGCCGCCGGCTCTCCGCCAGCTCCGCGCTCTGCCGCTTGATGATCTGGCCCATCTCCCACGACGAGTAGCTGTACATGCCCCAGTGACGGCGTATCGGCGTCTGGGTGGGGTCGTGCCACTGTCGCCGCGCGCTCAGCTCCTCCGCCAGATCCCGTCCCGACTGCTCCCGATGCTTCAGCTCGGCGGCGAGGCGCCGCTCCAGCTCGGCGCGGAGCTGCGCCTGGAGGGCAGCCTGCCAGCGCTGAAAGAGCTGGGTGGCGAGCTCAGCGGCGAACTCTCTGACCTCGGGCGCGGCGAGGAGCGCGCTCCCCGTCTCATCCATCGCGACCAGGGCCGCGGAGGCCCCGGGCCCGCTGGGGGGCCGCTGCTCGACGTCGCCGTCCGAAGCGGCATCGGCCGCCTTGCCGCCCTCGGCGCTCGGCTCAGGAGGGGCAGCCCGGAGTGCCTCCTCCGCGGGCGTGTGATCAGGACGCAGGTCTGGAGCGGGCATCGCCCATCTCCCGTTTGGACGGAGGGCTCACGCCGGGATGGTCCCATGCCCGGCTCGCGGGAGGACAGGGGAACCCGGTGCCAGGCAGGGTGGGCCGAGAAGCCCAAACTCGGTTCGCCGAGCCATCCCACGCCCGCGTTGGACTGCGACGCCCGAGGGAGGGCTAATCGATCCTCCCGGGCGGGGCCGAGGCGCCGCCAGATCGGGCGTGGTCCGGCCCGCCTCGCAGAGGTGCGAGCCGCCGCACTTGCCGCGTCGGCGGTGGTCAGCTCGGTGAGGGCGGCGACGTGGAGCTGAGCGGGCTGCCGGAGGCCGACACATTGGTGGCCACCCCGACTGCCCAGCAGTCGTCGGGCGCGGAGCAGGCGACCCCGTTGAGCTCGATGCCGGTCGGGGGGGTTGACACCACCGCGGTCCACTCGCTGCCCTGCCAGTGCTCGACCAGCGTCTCCTCGGCCGCGGCGTCCGAGTTGAATTGCTCCCCAACTGCCCAGCAGTCGTTGGCCGCGGCGCAGCTCACCGCAAGGAGGGCAGGGGGTCCGAGGCCAGGCCAGGACGGGCTGCTGAGCACCGCCCACCCGGACCCGTCGTAGTGGGCCACTCCATAGCCGACCGCCCAGCAATCGTCCGGTCCCGCACAGGCCAGGCTCTCCAACCCGAGAGCGTTCATCCCGGCGGGGCCGGGGGTCACGGCCCAAGCCGTCCCGTCGTAGTGCCAGAGCAGCTCTGAGGAGGTCGAGGCGTCGCTGCCCACCGCCCAGCAGTCAGTGGGGCCGGCACAGGTCACGGCCCGGAGGTCGCTGTCGGCGGGCCCGTTTCCCGTCGGAACCGCCGGTCCGTTGACGACCGCCCATCCGCTGCCGTCGTATCGCTCCAGCAGCGGCTCGAGTGTGGTGGCGCTCAGACTTCTGGCGCCGACCGCCCAGCACTCATTGGACGCCGGGCAGCTCAGGCTGGTGAGCGCTCCCTGTGGCGGGCCGGCAACCGTGCTCCATGCCCGGCCGTTGTAGTGCGCGAAGCCGAGCGTCGCCGTGCCCGCGGCCGAGCCACCGATCGCCCAGCAGTCGGTGGCGCTCGCGCACGAGACGGCGTCAAAGCCGGACGCAGGCTGGGCGGCGACCTGCCACGAACGGTCGGCCAGATGATCGATCAGCCCGTGCCCATTGACCCCACCGACCGCCCAGCAGTCGCCCGCGGCCGGGCAGGCTATGGCCGTCAGTGAGGCCGTGGTCGCCCCCGGCCCGGTCTTGGCGGGGGGCGCCGTGGGCGGTTCCACCAGCGCCCAACCTCCACCCGTGAGGCGTTCGATCCCCGCACCGACCTGGTCCGCCGTCGGTCCGAACACCGGCGAGGGCTCGGTTGCGGACGGGGTGGGAGTGGGCTGAGCCACCGTGCGACGGTGCGCGCTGAAGCCATTCGTCGCGACCACGAGGATCGCGGCGGTGACGGCGGCCACGAGCGCGAAGACCACCACAGCACCGATGGCCCGGGCGCCGGGGCGGTGGCGCCGCCGGGACGGTGGCGCGATCCAGCCCTGGAGTCCGGCGGGAGCCGGGTGAGCTGTCGACTCCTCGAGGAAGCGTCGGAGCCGCGCGCGGCTCTCGGGATCGAGCCCGTCACCGGTCATCGGCTCAACACCTCCCGAAGCGCGACCAGGGCCCGATGGAGATGGCTGCGCGCGGTTCCAGGTCGGCAACCCATGATCTCCGCAGACTCGTCCAACGAGTAGCCAAGGAAGTAGTGGAGCAGGACCACCGCCCGCTGCTGCGCCGTGAGACCGTCAAAGGCCCGCGCCAGCTCCGGATCGGATGGCTCGGGGTCGTGACCCGTCACCTGCGCACTGAGGGTCGTCTCATGCGTCCGTCGCCGGCCAAGGCGGACCCGGCGGCTCAGGCTGCGATTGATGCAGATCCGGGTCAGCCAAGGTCCCTGGTCAGCGAACCCATCGGTGCGGCGCCAGGCCCGCCAGGCGCGCACGAGGACATCCTGGACGACGTCCTCTGCCTCGGCCGGGTCGCGCAGGATCGTGTACGCCACACCGAAGAGGCGGCGGGCGTTGCGCCGGGCCACCACCTCGAAGGTCTGGGCGTCGCGTCCGTCGGGAGGGGCACCGTCCACGGTCGGTGATTGGACCACGTCGTAACAACCCCGGTCCGGTGACGCCGGTTTACCGGCAGGGGGTCGCGACCCCGGGTCCCGCCAGGACTGGCGGCCCGGCGGCCACCGCCGATGACACCGGCAACCGCGCACCGTCATGGGGACGGAGGTTCCATCGTCGGAACCACGGGCGTCGGAGCGATGGACCGCCGCGTGCGCTCGGCGATGACCGAGACAGAGGCTACCGGGTCGTCCTGACGTGCGACTCGGCGACGGCTGCTCGGGACCGTGATCGCCGCAGAGACCCGAGCGGCGGCAGGTGAGGCCCTGCTGGCGCCCTGCCTGGAGCTGCTTGGTTTCGGGCGCCCCCGTCCGGTGGTGGTGGAGGACGTCCACTGGGCCGACGATGCAACCCTCGACGTTCTCAGGTATCTCCAGCGTCGACCTGGGCTACGGTCCGGAGGGCTTCAACCCCTCACCGTCCGGCGTCGCGCTGGCTGCCTTCGGCTCATCGCTCTCCGTTGCGACAGGCACGGAGTTCAACTCCTTCGACGGCACGAGTTGGGGAAGTGACGTCGACTTCCCAGACTCGTGTGCCGGGGCGGCCTTGGCGGACTATGTCAGCAGGCTCTATCTTGCGTGGTGGGTAGGTTGGGGGGAAGGCGATCGGTGCGAATACGGGCCGATCGACTCTGCATACGAGGTGGCTGTCAACTGATGGGCCAGGTCCGGGCCCAACCCCGCCGGCCAGTCTGCCGAGGAGGCCACCAGCCGAGCGGGTGTGTGGGCACAAGAACCCCACCTGGCGTGCCGGGCCCGCCCCCGACGCTCGCCAATCCACTCACTCACTCAGTCAGCTGCAGCCCGAGGTCGCCCCGCAGTTGTGGCACTTGTAGCAGGAACCGGAGCGGACCATCAGCGAGCCGCACTCACTGCACGATGGCGCATCGGCCTGGTTCTGGAAGGTGCTGGTGGGTGAGACCGGCTCCAGCCCGAGCGGCATCACCACCTGGGCGGCGTTGGCCGGGCCTTCGAGCACGGGGGTGGCGGGCTCGGCCTCGTCGGGGTCGCGGCGGATGATGCCGATCTCGGCCTGCTTCTCCTCGCTCAGGAAGCGCGAACCCAGCCACCGGAAGATGTAATCGACGATCGACTTGGCGATCGGGATCTCCGGGTTGCGGGTGAAGCCCTGGGGCTCGAAGCGCATGTGGGCGAACTTGTTGACCAGGAAGTCGAGCGGGACCCCGTACTGGAGGGCGAAGCTGACCGCGATCGCGAAGGAGTCGGTGAGCCCGGAGACCGTCGACCCCTCCTTGGCCATCTTCACGAAGATCTCGCCGGGGGTGCCGTCCTCATAGAGGCCGACGGTGATGTAGCCCTCGTGGCCGCCGATCTCGAAGCGGTGGGTCAGCGCCTGGCGCTCGGCGGGTAGCTTGCGACGCAGCGGTCGCTCGACGATGCGGACCTTCTCACCGGTCGTCTTGTCCATCGAGGTGGCCAGCGGCTGGGACCGCTTGCTCCCGTCGCGGTAGATGGCCAGCGCCTTGAGGCCCATCTTCCAGCCGTCGATGTAGGCCTTCTCGACGTCCTCGACCGTGGAGTCGGTGGGCATGTTGACCGTCTTCGAGATGGCCCCCGAGACGAAGGGCTGGACCGCGGCCATCATCCGGACGTGCCCCTGCCAGGCGATCGACCGCTTGCCGTTGCGCGGGGTGAAGGCGCAGTCGAAGACCGGGAGGTCGTCGTCACGCAGCTTGGGGGAGCCCTCGATGGTGTCGTTGGCGTCGATGAAGGCCACGATGTCGGCCACCTCGCCCTCACCGTAGCCGAGCTGCTTGAGAGCCGCCGGCACCGTGTTGTTGACGATCTTGAGCATGCCGCCGCCGACCAGCTTCTTGTACTTGACCAGCGCGATGTCCGGCTCGACGCCGGTGGTGTCGCAGTCGAGCATGAAGCTGATGGTCCCGGTCGGGGCGATGACGCTGATCTGGCCGTTGCGGTAGCCGTGGCGCGCGCCCAGCTCGTGAGCCTCGTCCCAGGTCGCCCGGGCCGCGGTGAGCAGGTCGGCGTCGACGGTGGAGGAGGGGATCGCGTAGGCGGCCTCGCGATGCTTGGCCATGACCCGGAGCATCGGCTGGCGGTTGACCGCATAGCCGTCGAAGGGGCCCACCTCGCGGGCGATCCGGGCCGACTGGGCGTACCCCTCGCCGGTGAGGATGGCGGTCAGGCAGGCGGCCAGGTCGCGGCCCTTCGGCGAGTCGTAGGGGATGCCCTTCGCCATCAGCAGCGCGCCCAGGTTGGCGTAGCCGAGCCCGAGCGGACGGAAGGCCTCGCTGTTCTTCCCGATCTTCTCGGTGGGATAGCTGGCGGGGCTGACCACGATCTCCTGGGCGGTGATGGTGAGCTGGACGGCGTGGCGGTAGTCGTCGATCGCGAAGCTCCCGTCCTCCCGGAGGAAGCGGAGCAGGTTGATGGACGCCAGGTTGCACGCCGAGTCGTCGAGATACATGTACTCGCTGCAGTTGGCGACGACGAGGCCATCCACGAGGTAGGAGTGATGCAGCGGCTCGGTCAGGTTGTAGACGGTGTCGGATCCCCCGGGGACGCAGGCCACCAGGCGGGTCGTGGGCTTGGTCTGGTAGCGGGTGACAGTGCCGACGAGCTCCTCGAGCCGGCGCTGCTTGCGCGGTGTGGAGAACCCCACGAGCTGGGCGAAGCGGGCCATGTCCGAGCCGCTGATGCGCAGATCGAAGCCCGGGCGGACTGCGTAGGTGGCCAGCTCGCCGCTCTTCCGCCGGTGTTCGAAGGGCTTCGGGTGCCAGGTGGTGACGTCGTGGATCCGGGAGCGGATGCCGAAGCCCTCGAGAAGCTGCTGGACCTCGATGAGGAGTTCGCGGCTGCGGCTGCCGAGACCGACGTAACGGCTGGCCTTGCCACCCTCGATCGCTGAAACGCAACCGTCGGCGCCGAAGAGGCCGCGGAGGAAGGCCGCCTGGACCTCCGTCGGGGCTGTGAAGATCGCCTCGGGAACCTTCTTCTCATGAGCCGGCGCGTCGGAGACGCCAAGGCCGGTGAGGAGGGCGCGCACAGCGCCACTTCCGAGCCTGAGCTGAGTGGTCCCGTTGGCCATCTCGGCGCGTGAACGGCCGCCGAACAGCTCCTGGAGAAACTCCGCGTGCCGATCGGCCACTCCGTCGCTGACGTCGTCGCCCCCGTAGACCCAGATGGCCTGGTCCTTGGTCAGGCAGCCATCCCCGATCAGGTGGCCGGTGAGCTCCCCGAGAGCCGTGCTCCATCGCTCGGGCACCGCCTGGTGAACCTTGGTCCCACCTCGGTTCCACGAGGTCGCCAGTGCCTCGACCTTGATGGGCAGTGCCCATGAGGCGTCGATCGCCGGGGTGGGGGCGTCGTTGAGCAGAACCTGGTCCTGGCCGACGAGGTCTTCCGCCGCAACCCAGCCTCGGCTGGTGGTCCAGAAGCGGTGGTTGGGAGTGCAGCGAAGCTCCTGGCCGTTGGAGAAGAGGAGGCGGACGAGAGCCTTGATGCCGGTTTGCATCACGGCGACCGGCCGACTTGCCACCACCCCCGCCCCCGGCTTCGCGGCCGTCGCGCGGTGGGTGTAGACGCGGATGTCCTCGCCGTCCGCCATGCGGCGGTAGAGGTCCGCGATCGGGAGCAGGCCGACCGTGGTGTGAATCCTGGTCTCCCCCGGGAAGCACGGGTTGCTCGCGTTGATGCGCCCGCTGTTGGAGGACGTGTGCCAGTCGTTGATGGTGGTGTCGTACTGGATTCCCGGGTCGCCGCACTGCCACGCCGACTCGGCCATCAGGCGCAGCAGGTAGCGAGCCTTGACGGTGTGGAGGATCCGGGAGGGATCGGTGACCGCGCGGAGCTGCCAGTCGCGGTCATCCTCGACCGCCCGCATGAACTCGTCGGTGACCCGGACCGAGTTGTTCGAGTTCTGGAAGAAGACCGATGCGTAGGCCTCGCCGGTGAACGCACCGTCGTAGCCGGCGTCGATCAGGGCCCACGCCTTCCGCTCCTCGGTCACCTTGCAGGTGATGAAGCTCTCGACGTCGGGGTGATCGGCGTTGAGGATCACCATCTTGGCGGCGCGGCGGGTGGTGCCTCCCGACTTGATCACCCCCGCGAAGGCGTCGAAGCCCTTCATGAAGGAGACGGGACCGCTCGCGGTCCCGCCGCCGGCCAGCTGCTCCTGGGAGGAGCGGATGGCGGAGAGGTTGGTTCCGGTCCCGCTGCCCCCCTTGAACAGCATCCCCTCGCTCTTGGCGAGGTTGAGGATGGATTCCATTGAATCGTCGACGCTCTGGATGAAGCACGCCGACGCCTGCGGGTTGCGCCCGGGAACCCCGAGGTTGAACCACACCGGGCTGTTGAAGCTCATCTTCTGGTGGAGGATCAGGTGGCACAGCTCGTCGGAGAAGGCCTCGGCGTCGGCGTCGGACGCGAAGTAGCCGCCGGCGCGTCCCCAGCCGGTGATGGTGTCGACCACCCGGGAGATCATCTGGCGGACGCTGACCTCCCGCCGCGGCGTCCCCAGGGGGCCGCGGAAGTACTTGGAGACCACCACGTTGGTGGCCATCTGAGACCAGAAGGCGGGGACCTCGCAGTCCTTCTGCTCGAAGACCAGCTCGCCCTTCTCATTGGCGATGCTGGCGGTGCGCTGCTCCCAGCGCACCTGGTCGTAGGGGTGGACGCCGGGCGTGGTGAAGCGGCGCTCGACGCGCAGGCCGCTCGCGCTCATCTCGAGCTTCCCGTTGCCGTTGCGGTGCGAACCGCGGCGGCTTTCACCACCTGCCGGAGCCGGGGCTGCCGACGGGTCCGACGGCGGTGGCGAAGCGGAAGCACTCACTACTGATTCCCTTCTGCTGAGATGTCTGGCGCGGCGCTGGGGCCCTCGTTCCGAGAGGACAGCTCCAGGCGGGCGGGCCCGGCCACACCGAGTACTCTGTCCCCCACAGTATCCCACATGTTGGGGTCCGCCCGGGCTGGAGCCCCCACATCTTGGTACTGGGCGTCCGTGGAGTCAAGGGGTTGTTGATCGCTCGGTGCGATCTCGATCAGCCGTCGACCTGCCGGGCGCATCCGGAGATCATCGCGCGATAGGCATCGGGGAGGTCGACCTCGATGAGCCCCCGGCGCCGGCCCGCCAGCAGCAGGAACTGCCCCCGCGGAGCCCGCTCGAGCTGCCGCCGCTGGTCCTCGGTGAGCCCGAAGGCCCGCTCCATCGAGGCCACCTCGACCGCCCGGTGCCCGCCGCACAGCACCACCGCGCAGTTGCTCGCGACCACCGTGCCCTCGTCGCTCTGGAGCAGGTCCTGGACGTTCTGGGTCGCCACCACCAGGGAGCTGCCGTGCTTGCGGCAGCGCCGGGCGAGCTGGCCGAGGAGCTGGCGCAGGGAGGGGTGGGAGATGAGCATCCCCACCTCGTCGAGGATGATGTGGCGGCGCCGAGGTGCCCGCCGGACCAGCTCCCAGAGGAGGCGTCCGACCAGCAGGGTGGTCACCGGCACCAGCTCCTCCCGGACCTCGCGATGGCCGACGCCCAGGAGAGGGCGCGTCCAGGCCGGCGACGTCGGCCGATCGAGGAAGCCCGCCAGCCCGCCATCCAGGAAACGCCGGAGCACCTGCCCCACCCGGGGAGCGCTCTGGTCCAGCTCACCGAGGCACTGCCGGAGCCGGGCGCGCTCTCCCGCATCGCGGGCCGTCAGCTGCGCCGCGCGCGCGGCCGCCTCGACGGCGGCCCGTTCGATCTCGCTCAGCCCTCCGCAGAGGACGGCGCAGACGTCGACGACGACGGCGGCCGCGGCGTCATCGTCCTCGCCCAGGTCAAACGGGTTGATCGGCGCCTCGGTCACCAGGTCCAGCCACTCCCCACCCAGCGCTTCCACGAGCCGGCGGTATTCGCCCTCGGGGTCGACCACGATGGCTCCGACCCCGTGGCGGTGGGCCTCGATGAGCAGGCCGCCGATCAGGAAGCTCTTGCCCTGCCCCGACGCGGCGAAGATCCCGATGTTGGCGTTGACGTGCTGCGCCTCGTCGAAGGGCGCGATGCTCACCGGCAGGCCGCTCTCGGTCATCCGTCCGATCCGGTAGCCGTCGAGATCGTCGATGCCGGCCTGCAGCCAGGGTGCGCAGCTCGCCGCCGCGCACGAGTCCACCAGCTTGCCGGGCCCCGGCGCCGGGCCGAGGCCCCAGCCGGCGAGCCAGCCGTTGACGTGCTCGAAGTGGCCGGGCCGGCAGGTGGCCAGGGTGGCGCCGAAGGCCCCGCTCAGGCGGCTCCAGGCCAGGTCGAGCGATTCCAGGTCGTCGCCCAGCGCGACCGCCGTCAGCCAGAGACGGAGGGGACGTCCGGCGTTGCGCGCCAGCCGGTCGCGAAGCCGCCGCGCGGCCTCGAGGCCCGTCTCCACCTGGGCGTCGGGGACCAGTCCGCGTTCGCGCTCGAGCAGCTGGTGGGCTCCGAGGTGGCGCATGCGCCGGCTGAGCAGGCCGGTCGCCAGGCGGCTCGAGGTGGGCACGAGACGGAGGGCGACGTCGCACTCGACCGGGGCGCGGACCAGCGCGGCCAGCCAGCCGGCGTCGACGCTGGCGCCGGGGAGGTGGTCGAGGATCGCCGCGCGGACCACCCGCTCACCCACCCAGGCCTGGCGCGCCTGGTCGACCCAGGCGACGCGGCCCGGGTCGAGGCCACCGGTCTGGAGATGCCGGCCCAGCTCGGCACCGGAGAGTCGCCGGCTGGGGATGCCGGCGGCGGCCAGGCCCGCGGCAACCGTTCCCAGCTCGCGCTCCAGCTCGGCCGCCTCGGGATGCCGGACGGCGGCGACCACCCAACGGCGGTAGGCGGGAGCCTCCTCCAGCCGCCGGCGCCAGTGGAGGTCCACGGCGCGGTCGAGCTCTGCCGCGCTCCCCCGCGCCGCCTCCGCCAGGAGGCGATGGCGGCGCACTCGCACGGTGAGCACCAGCTCGGTGGCGAGGCCCCGGAGCAGGACCTCGATGGCATCGACGGCGGCCTCGCGCCGCCACGCCTCCCAGCCGAGCAGGTCCACCTCATCGCAGAGGAGCACACCGGCCAGCAGGCCGTCGGAGCCGACCAGCCGGTCGCCGTCGACCGTGACGGACAGCCCCTGGCCACCTCCGGCCCCGCGCCGCGGCACCCGACGCTACCCGGCGCGGCGCCGGAGGACCCTGGCCAGCAGCGGTGACCGCCGGCTCGCCGCGTGGGCGGGCACCCGCGCGTCGACGGTCGCGGCGAGGGCGCGGAGCGCGGCCGCCGCCGGCCCGCTGCCCTCCACGCCGACCAGCCGGTGCTCCATCTCGGCCAGCTGAAGGGCGGGGTCGTCGGGGACCTCGGCGATCACGTGCCCACCCAGGTCGCCCATGGCCTCGGCGATCAGCGGCTCCGGGCGGCAGCGGTTGACCACGTAGCGCAGCCGGTGGCGGAGGCCGAGTCCCCGGAGCGCCTGGGTCGTCCGGTAGGCGTCCTGGATGCCACCGGCGGTCGGCGTGAGCACCACGAAGATCTCCTGGGCGCCCTCCAGCGCCCATCGGGTCAGGGCGCTCAGGTCTCCCGCGACGTCCAGAACGATGGTGTCGCAGCCGCGCGCCTCCAGCTCGGCGACGGCGGCGGCCAGACGCCGGACCACCTCGGGCCGATCGGCCGAACCGGCCGGGAGGAGGCGCGCCGGCCCCGGCAGGACCTGGAGGCCGCTCTCGTGGACCGCGAGCAGCCGCCCCAGGGACGGCGCCGCGAGGTCGGCGGCGGTGGGGTCCCAGTCGGTGGGGGCCGGCACCCCGAGTCGCAGCCCGGCGCGCGGGCTGGTCAGATCGAGGTCGACGAGGGCCACCCGAGGCGCTGCCGCCCCTCCGCTCCGGCGCGGCCCCTGGTCCGCCAGCAGGCCGGCCACCTCGACCGCCAGCGCGGTCTTGCCGGTGCCGCCGCCGAGGGAGAAGAACGTGATCCGGCGGGCGGCGCGGAGCGGGACCCCGGGGGACGGCATGGGATCCCGCGGAGCGCCCCACCCGGGAGGGCCGCCGGGGCCCGCGGGCGTGGCCGCCGGCCAGGTCGGAGCCTCGATCACGCCCGAGTCGGCGAGCTGGAGGGCGGGTGGAGCCATCGAGTCCCGGGCCACGGCGGACGGGGGATCCGCGCTGCCCATCGTCTCGCCGCCCCGACGCCCCCCCGGCCACGACTCCGACGGTTCGCAACCTTCCCGGGCTCCCAGCACGGGTTCGGGCAGGAGCACGAGGGCGAGCCGACCTCCCCGCGCGCGCGCTCCGGTCGCGGCCGGCGAGCCGGTCCACGCGCCGCCCCGACCGGGCCCGCCCGATCCGTCGACGATCGTCAGCAGGCCGCTGCGCGGCCTGGTCCAGAAGCGCGCCGCCGCCGCTGCCCAGGAGATCAGCGTGCGACCCTCGTAGCGGGCCAGTGCCGCGGCCAGCCCGGCCGTCACGGCCGCCACCGCCAGCAGGACCGCGGCGACCCGCGGAAGCGGGGAGCGCAGGTCGAGGTAGGCGAGCACCGCGCCGGTCACGGCGACCCCGAGCTGGGCCGGAGTGAGCCCCCATGCCAGCGGCTCGGGGACATCGAAACCGTCGGCGAAGTCGATCTCGGCCACACTCGGTCCTCCTCCCTCGGTCCTCCTCCCCCGCGCCGCCCCACCCTCTCGGAGCGGCCAGGATCAGGCTACCCGGCGCCTCCGGACAATGCCCGGACATCGCGGAGGAGCAGGGGAGATGCGGGGCGCTCCGTACCGGCCTGCTGTCGCCGGCACACCCCGATCGCCAGCACCGCCGCGGCGATCAGCATCCAGGGGGTGAGCAGGCCCAGCGGGGCCGCGGCGCCGGTGGCGAGGTCGAGGTAGCCGGCCAGGCTGATCGCCAGCCAGATGCCGGCCACGGCGGCGGTCAGGGAGCCCGCCCCCGCCCCGCGGGCGACCAGCGTGGTGAGTGACCACGCGGCGGCGGGGACCAGCAGGGCCAGGTCGTCCCACCCGGTGTGCGGGGACGCCAGCAGGGAGAGGACGGTCGCCCCGGCCAGCGCCGCCTCCAACCGGTAGGGACGCTTCCGCACCGCCATGCCGAGAAGCCCGGCGACGAGGATCGCCACCACGGATCCGGCCGCGGCCAGCAGATGAGCCGCGAGCGTCTGGCCGAAGAGCGCCCCGGCGATCCCGATCAGGCTGACCATGCGGGCCAGGGGCCAGGCGTTGACCTGGCTGCCGAGTGATCCCAGGAAGCCCGCCACGCCCGCGGGCCCGACCGCCAGCAGGGAGGCGCCCACGGTGGCGACGCCACCGGCCAGCATCCCCACCAGCAGGCGCCGCTCCCGCCACCCCAGCACGAATGCGGCGAGACCCAGGGCCAGGTGCGGCTTGGCGAGCAGGGAGGTCACCGCCAGGATCGCGCCGGCGGTGCCCATGCGGCCACCGCGAAGGCACGCGTAGAAGAGCGCGAGGCCCAGCGCCGAGACCCCATCCCACTGACCGAGGAGCAGCGTCGACCCCGTGCCCAGGCAGGCCAGCGCGACCAGCCCGACGGCCAACCCCTGGTCGCGCCGGAGGTGGACCTCGGTGGGCGCCGCCCGGACGGCGATGGCGGCCGCGATCGCGATCAGCAGGAACTGCAGCAGCGACCAGATCCGGTAGGCGGTGTCGAGGCCGAGAAGGGTGAGCGGCGCGGCCACCACCGCGGCCAGCGGGGCCGCGTCATAGGGCAGGTTGCCCTCGCGGTCAGGGGCGATGAGTCGCGCGTGCAGCGGGGCCTGGAGGGCCGGCGCGTACATGGACGCGCCGTCTCCCTCGCGGACCAGGGTGGCGCCCACGTAGGTGTTGGTGAAGTCGCTGCGACCGATGAGACGGGGGCTGATCTCGGACCAGAGGACGAGATAGACCAATACAACCGCCAGGCCGGCGACGGTAGCCAGCATCGTCCCGCGTCGCGCAGCGCTCACCTTGGGATCGACTCTACGGAGCCGTGGTCCGCCACTCAGGGGACGTTGCCGGAGCGTGACAGGCGACCCGACAGTGGTGGTCGACTGGATTGCAGCGCCGAAAGGTGGCTCCGCCCGATCGGCGGGGGCGGTGATTGGTGCTCGGATGGGCCAGTTGCGAGGACAGCCGCAGTGTGACGGACCGCTGGGGGGAATGTCACAATCCTGTCAACTCGGCGTCGTCGCTAGATCACCGGCGTAGCCCGGACCGCTGGTACCGTCGAGCGGTGACCGAGCCCCCTGTCGCGCTCACAGTGGCCGCGGTACGGCGGCACGGGCTGTCGATCCATGAGCGGCAACTGCTGCTGGTGGGATTTGACGGCCTCGCGGTGGCGCTCGCATTCATTCTGGCCTTCAACCTGCGAACCTCCGAGGTCCGTGGGGCCGGCTTCTACGTGCCGCGCTTTGGCACCCTCGTCGTGCTGGTGCTATGGGCGGTGTCCATCACCGTGGTGGACGGATGGAACGTCCGCGCGGCCCGCTCCCTGCGCATCACGCTCCCGCGCGTGTTCACGGCGCTCGGCCTCTCGCTGGTCGGGCTGCTGGTGGTGTTCCTGGTGGTTCCCTACCAGATCACCCGACCGACGATCATCCTCTGGGTTCCGCTGGCCGGGCTGCTGGTGATGGGTGAGCGCCTCCTCTACGCGCGGCTCGTGGCGACATCCTCGCACGCGACCCGGATCGCGCTGGTCGCCGACGGAGATGCGCTGAGCCGGGTCTGGCCGGAGGTCAAGGCCCACATCCCCGGGCTCTACCAGGTCGCCGCGGTGATCACCCCGCACCGGGACGACTGCACCCGGAGGCTCTGCGATGTGGTTCAGGAGCGAGACGTGGCCGAGGTCGTCCTCGGCCTGCGCGACGACATCGATCGCGAGCTCTTCCGAGGCCTGCTCGCCTGCCACGACGCCGGCATCAGGGTGAGGTCGCTCGCCGACCTCTACGAGGAGCTGACCGGGCGCCTGCTCCTGGATCAGCTCGGCCACACCTGGCTGCTCGGGCTGCCGATGCGCGACCAGACCTCGCACATCTACGCCGCGGTCAAGCGCAGCCTCGACGTGCTGGTCTCCCTTCCCGCACTCCTCCTCCTCGGCGTGATCATCGTGCCGCTGTCGGCGGTCATCAAGCTGGACGGCGGTCCGATCCTCCACCGCCAGGTCCGGCTCGGCAAGAACGGCCGGCCCTTCACCGTGGCCAAGCTGCGTTCGATGCGCCACCGCCCCGGAGAGGTGACCACCTGGACCGAGGCGGGCGATCCGCGGGTGACCGTCGCCGGCCGCATCATGCGCCCCCTCCACGTCGACGAGCTGCCCCAGGCGTGGTCCGTCCTGCGCGGCAGGATGTCGCTGATCGGGCCGCGCCCCGAGCAGCCCCAGTACGTCGAGCAGCTGCGCTCCGAGATCGACTTCTACAACACCCGGCTCACGGTCCGCCCGGGCCTGACCGGGTGGGCACAGGTCAACTCCGGGTACGGAAGCAGCGTCGACGACGCGCGGGTCAAGCTGAGCTACGACCTCTACTACGTGAAGCACCAATCGCTGAGCCTCGACCTGATCATCCTGGCCCGGACGATCATGGCCGTCCTCTCCCTGAATGGGCGATGACCACGGACGCGCCACTTCGCAGCACACGGGCTGTCGCCGGTCCCGGCACGACGTGGTCCCCCGTGGCCGGGGGCGGCGAGCACCCCGGTGGCGCTGGGCTCATGCGCGTCGAGCCCGTCCCCGGCTGCCCGGCCTGCGCGGGCTCCGGCCCGGTCGCGTACTCGGGTCTCGTCGATGGTCTGTACGCCAGCGCGGGACGCTGGGAGCTTCGCCGCTGTGCCCGCTGCGCGACCCTCTGGCTGGACCCGCAACCGGTCGCCGAGGACATCCATCTCGCCTATCGGCGGTACCACACCCATGGTGGGAGTACCGGCGCCTCGGCCCCGCGCGGCGCGCGCCGTCTGCTCGCGCTGCTCCGGTCCGCCTACGTCGACGAGAGATACGGGTACGCCACGACCCACGTTCCCGCGCCGGCCCGGAAGGTGCTCTCCCTGCCGGTGCGTGGGTGGCCGGGACAGCGCGCGGAAGCCGACGTCGCGGTTGCCCTCACCCCGGCCGGACGCTCGGTGACCATGCTCGATGTCGGCTGTGGGGACGGTGGCTTCGTCGCCTTCGCCGGGTCGCTTGGATGGGATGCGTCAGGGATCGATCCCGACCCCGCCGCCGTGGCGGCCGCTCGGCGGCGCGGGGTCCGCGCCGACGTCGGGACGCTGGAGGACCAGGGCTATCCAGCCGGCACGTTCGACCTGATCGTGATGAACCACGTCATCGAGCACGTCCACGAGCCTCTTCGACTGCTCCGGGAGTGCAGGAGGATCCTCACCGCCGGTGGACGGGTGCTGATCACCACCCCCAACGCCGGGAGCGCCCTGCATCTCCGCTACCGGGAACACTGGCGCGGCCTGGAGCCGCCCCGGCATCTGAGGATCTACAGCGTCGCGGGGATGGCCACCACCCTGCAGAACGCCGGTCTGACCACCGGGCTGCTGGTGACCACGGTCCGTGGCGCAGCTTACGCGGTGGCCGGTAGCCGGTCGTTGCGGCGCGGCGGTCCGCCCGATGGACCGTTGGGGAGAGCGCGGGAGCGGGCCGTCGCCGAGTCCCTCCAGGCCGCACTGGCAATCCGTCTCCGCCATGATGCCGGCGCGGGTCAGGAGATCCTGGCAGTCGCCACGGCATGAATGCGGGTCCGCGTGCTGTCACCGCAGGCGCCGGTCATCGGCCCCCGCTCCTCGAGCCGGTCACCGTGGTCTACGTCGCCTTCGGAGTCACCGGGGTCGACGTCTCCTGGCTCGATCCGGATGATCCGGTCATCGTCGTGCACAACGACGATCTGCTGCCCACCGGCACCCTCGATCGTCGCGGAGTCACCGATGTGGTCTCGGCCGGGAACGTCGGCTTCGGCGCGGCGGTCAACTCGGCTCTGGAGCTGGTGCGCACCCCTCGAGTGGTGCTCTGCAACCCCGACGTCCGCCTGACCCGCGAACACCGTCGTCTCCTGGCCTGCACCGAGCCTGACGAGGTGGTGGCGTTGGCTCTCGACGATGAGCGCGGAGAGCCGACATGGACGGTGCTCCCGTATCCGGGGGCTCTCGCGGCGGTGGTCATGGGTCACCGCATCGGGAGGGCGCTGGGAAGGCGAAGCAGGTTGCGGGATCTCGGTTCCCGGCTGCTGACGGGAGGAAGGGCTCGGTACGCCTCCCTCCTCGGCACCACCTCGGGATCGTGGCCGCTCCGCACCCACTGGGTGTCTGCTGCCCTGCTCTCGATCGACGCTGCGCGCCTCAGGGAGGTCGGAGGCTTCGACGCCGGCTACTTCCTCTACATGGAGGATGTCGATCTCTCCCGCCGCCTGGCGGCGCGATTCCCGTCGATGCGGGTGCGGCTGCCCGGAGGCGAGCCGGCCGTCCATATCGTGGGCGGCTCCGCGGGGGCGCGGCCGGCGAGGTCCGTCGAGCTGGACCGCATCCGATCGGTCCGGCGCTACTGCTCGCTGCAGACCGGCATCCGGTGGCGGGCCGCGAGCGCGGCTCTGGGGCCCCGCTCGTGGTGGTTGGCGGGGAGAGCGGGAGCGGCGCGATGACGGCGGTCTCCGGCACCCGCCCCCTCCGGGTCACGATCGTCCATCTCGGGCGCAGCGGCGGCCTCGGGGAGCGTCGCCGCGTGGAAGGCTGGCGCGCGTCCCTCGTCGACGCCGGGGCGACCGTCGCCGAGATCGCCCTCATGGTGGAGCACCGGCGCCGGTTCCGGCCGCTCAGCCCGCACGACCTGCTCCGGCTGGCGCGCCGCCGGAGTGTCTTGGAGACCATCGCATGGGACGCCCGAGGCTCGGCACAACACCTCCGCGCCACCGCGCCCGACGTGGTGGTCTTCGTGACCGCCCGCGCCTTCCACCCGCGTCTCGAGGGGATCGCCGCCACCGAGGTGCTCGACTTCGTCGACCGGCTGAGCGCTGCGTACGCGGACAGGGGCCGGCTGGTCAGAGGGTGGCCGCGCCGGGTGGGATTCAGGCTGCTGAGCTGGAGCCACCGAGGATTCGAGGGGCAGTCGCGTCGCGGCCCGGCTCGGCGGGTCGCGGCCGGGTACGGGGATGCCGCGGCGCTCGACGCCACCTGGGTGCCGATCCCGATCCGCCGCGGCCTCGAGCCGAGGGCCGGCAAGTCCGACCACGACCTGCTCTTCTTCGGGACCCTCGCCTATCCCCCCAACGTCGCCGCGGTCCGCCGGCTCGCCCGGCTGTGGCCGGCACTGGAAGCGCGCAGGCCGGGCCTCTCGCTCCTGCTGGCGGGAGCCACGCCGACCCAGGACGTCCGCGACATCGCGAGCGCGCACGGGTGGGACCTGCTGGAGGACTTCGCGGATGTCGCCGAGGTCTGCTCGCGCGCCCGCGTGGCGGTGGTTCCCCTCGACCACGCCGCGGGGATTCAGATCAAGGTGCTCGAAGCGGCGGCGGCGGGCATCCCGCAGGTGGTGTCGCCGCCGGCGCTCCGCGGCCTCGCCCCGGGCTTCCCGGCCATCGTCGCCGACGATGACGCCGAGTTCGTCGCAAGCGTGCTCGGCCTGCTCGACGGTGGCGAGCTCCGGCACACCCAGGCGGCTGCGGCCAACCGCCACGTCCGCGAGCACTACACCATTGAGTGCTGGCGCCCCGTGATCGCCGCTCTGCTGAAGCCGGACGGCGTCATCCCCGTCCTCGCGCTCGCCGGCACCGGGGGCCGGGGCGGGGGCGAGCCGGCGGGGTCCAGCGTGGCGCCCGGTGTCACCGCGGTCACTCGCGCCGAGATCCGGGTGCGCGCCGCCCAGGGAGGGGCCATCACCCTGGCGCGCAGCGCGGCCGTGCGAGGCATCGCCTTCATCGGCCTGGTGCTCATGGCCCGCCTGGTGGGACCGGAGCAGCTCGGCCTGTTCGTGATCGTCTCGTTCGCGGTCGGCTTTCTCGGCAGCATCGGCGACGGCGGCCTGGCTGCGGCTCTGATCCAGCAGGATCACCCTCCGACGGCTGAGGAGATGAGCACCGTCTTCACCGTCCAGCTGGCGATCGCGATCACCCTCTGCCTGGGCTCGACTCTGGCCGGGGTCCTCCTCGCGTCACTCGCCCACCTCGGCAGCTCCGCGATGATCGTGGGAATCGGTCTGGGACTGTCGGTTCCGATCACCGCTCTCAAGACCATCCCGGCCGCCCGGCTCGAGCGGCAGCTCCGCTACGGTCCGCTGGCCGTCGTCGACTCGATACAGGCTCTCGTCTTCCAGGGGACCGCGGTCACCCTGGCCTGCCTGGGGATGAGCACAACCGGTTTCGTCATCGCCGCGCTCGCCCAGGCCGCCGTCGGCTCCCTGGCCGTGACCGCCTTCTCGCCCTGGTGGATACGCGTGGGCATCGCTCGCGCCTGCCTCCGTCGCCTCTTCGGCTTCGGTGCCATCTTCCAGGCACAGACCATCGTCACCTACGCGAAGGACGCCATCACCCCGGTCTTCGTCGGCGCGGTGGTCGGCGCCGCGGCGGTCGGCTACCTGAACTGGGCGTACATGATCGGCGCGATCCCCCTGCTGGTCTCCTATCCCCTCTCCGATGTCACCTTCTCGCTGTTCGCCCGAGCGCGTGCCGATGCACAGCTTCTCCAAGCCATGGTGGAGCGGATCATCCGCCTCTCGGCGGTCACCGTGCTGCCCATCTCGGTCATCACCCTGGTGGTCGGCGCGCGATTGGTGGACACCCTGTTCGGCAGCCGCTGGTCCCCGGCGCTCCCGGCCCTCTACCTCTTCGCGATAACCATGTGGACCGGACCGGTGCTCGCATCGTCCTTCTTCAGCCTCTACTATGCGTCGGGCAAGGGCCGCGTGGCCCTGGCCTTCACGGTGGCCTGGACGGTCGCCGACTGGGGTATCGGCGTGCCCCTGGTGCTGCGCTTCGGGTTCGTCGGCATCGCCTGGCGGGGTCTGATCGTCTCCGCACTCAGCACGCCCTTCGCACTCTGGCAGGCCCGCCAGGTGGTGAGGATGCGATTGCCCCGCCAGCTCATCCCGGGAACCGTTCTCGCCGTGGTCATCGGCGCCCTCGCGTGGGTGCTCTTCCGGGTGCTTCCGATGACAGCGATCGGCACCCTGGTGGGGCTGGCCGCGACCCTGATGGTGTTCGCGGCGGCAGCGCTGGTCGTGGAGTGGAAGACCGTGCGGCTGGTGTTCGAAGCCATCCTGCCGGGCGTGCAGAGGAGTGGGGATTGGGCACGCCCCGTCGAAGCCGGAAGCCTGACAGAGGTACCGCAATGACCGTGGTCGAGACTCATCACGCGACCGTCGCCGGCGTGATTGTGGCCAGGGACGAGGCCGGCATCCTCGACGAGTGCCTGACGCGGATACGGCCTCTCGTCGACGAGATCGTGATCATGGATCTCGAGAGCACCGACGGCACCCGCGACGTGGCGGCGCGCCACGGGGCGACGGTGCTGCGCCATGCGCCGGTGCCTCACGCCGAGCATGTCCTGGCCACGGCGATCGCCAGCGCCAAGAGCGACTGGATCCTGGCGATCGCACCCGACGAGTGGTTTGGGAGTGATCTCGTCGCGGAGCTGCGGCGGCTGGTCGATCAGGACGCCGTCGATGTCGTGTACGTGCCGTTCGTCAACTCGATCTTCGGGCGCGAGCTGCACGCCCCGGGTGCGGCCGAGTTCGATCACCCGCGGCTCTTTCGCAAGGGGTGCATCGACTGGCCCACCATGATCCACACCAACCCTGACGTGCGTGGGCTTCGCTGCCACACCGTGGCGCGGCCGGCGTCCGCGTCCGGATCGGGGGTGGTGGTGCACGTTCCGTGGCGGAGCCCCCAACAGGTGCTGGAGAAGTTCTCCCGCTACGTGCATCACGAGGCGGCGCGACGTCAGGGCGAGGGGGCCAGGTTCAGCGCCGGCAGGTTGGTGTACCGGCTGTCCCGCGAGTTCGGCGGGCGCTACGTGGTCGGCCGCTGCTACGAGGACGGGCTGCCGGGCTTCTTCTTCTCTGCGATGTATGCAGCCTACGAGCTGGGGATCCAGATCGAGCTGTGGCAGCTGGAGGGTTCGCCGAGCCGGCAGGACCGGCTGGTCCGCTGGTCGGGGCGCGCGGTCGGGGAGCCGCTGCGCTGGGTGCTCCCGCTCTGGATGCGCCGCAAGCGGCGGCCGGGGCGGGCCGGCGGCGAGGCACCCGGGTGAACGGCGGAGGGGGCTGTCGATGAGAGGGTTGGCAGGCGCGACCGCCGCTCCGGCGGTGGCACCCGCGCCGGCCCCCTCCCCGATGGACGGCGTGCCGGCGGCGGTCACCGATTGCCGGGGAGCCGCCGCCTCGTGGCCGGTGAGCTGGCTGTCGGCGGCGGCCGTGATCGCGACCATGCTCCCCGTCTACCTGCTGGGGTTCGGCCGCAACTACGGATACGACGAGTCCGTGACCGTGGCCAACTTCATCCGGACGCCCTCACCTCTGGACGCGCTCTCCCGGCAGGTGGTCAACAACAACCACCCCCTCCTCTCCTTCCTCGACCACCTCGTCTTCTCCGCGACGGGAAACTCCAGCGAGGCGGTGATGCGTCTGATCCCGCTGGTGGCGGCGCTGGCCGCGGTCGCGATCCTGACCGTCGCCTGCGCGCGCCGGTTCGGGGCGATCGCGGGGCTGAGTGCCGGCGCCTACCTGGCCAGCAACCCCACCTTCGCCTCCTGGGCCCAGAGTGTCCGCGGCTACAGCCTCCTGCTGCTCTGCGCCATCTGCTCCTCGGTTCTGCTCCTGGAGCGGCGCGGCGCAGCCTGGAGGGGCCTGGCGTATGTGGTCGCGGTGGCGGCCGGGGTGGCGACCAACGTCTTCATGGTGCCCCTGGTCGTCTGCCAGGCCGTCTACCTGGGGGCTCGGCGGGAGCTCTCCGCGGGCTGGTGCCTGCGCATGGTCGCGGGGGTGTGCCTCGGTGCGGGCCTCTCGCTGCTTCCCATCCTCGACATGGCGGTCGACTACCGGGGCAGCCTCTTCTCTCCGAGCTTCCCGATCACCGTCTTTCAACTGGACTTCCCGGGCCTCGCCGCGGTGGCCTTCGTCCCGCTGGTGGTGCTCGCGATCCATCGCCACCGCCATGACCGGGGGGTGGTGGCGGCCCTGCTCGCGATGCTCGCGATGATGGCGGGATTGTGGCTGGTGATCCGGCCCTTCGACCTCTATGCCCGCCTCTTCTGCTGGACCCTGCCCCTGATCGCGATCGGCATCTCGGCGGCGGTGCGTGCCTGGAGGCCGGCATCGCTGGTGGCGATGGCCGGCGTGGCCGCGGTCCTGCTCACCCAGTACGCCGGGTTCGGTGCTCCGGAGGAGGCGAACCTCCAGGTGGCGGCGGTCATCGACCACGCCCACGCCGACGGGCTGCGCGTCTGCGGGCTGGGTGACATGGAGAGCTTCGAGGCGTACACGAACGAGTACTCCGAGGCCACCTCTCTGGCCGCTCTGCGCGAGTGCGACGTGGCCGTCGCCGTCTCGCTGCCCTGGTCGGAGCCCGACGACCGCGCGATCCGGCAGGTCCTGCCGATCGAGACCGTCTACCCCGCCACGGATCCGATTAGCGTCTACCGGCGGTGACGGCCCCCGGCGGGGTCATCGCCGCCCTTAACCTCGCGGCCCGCCGCCCAGCCGCTCCGCGAAGCCGGCCATGACCTTGGCCAGCTCGGCGGGGCGCTGCACCGGGAGGTCGTGGCCGCCGTCCACCCACTCGATCTGGGCGCGTGACCCGAGCACGTCGCGAGCGCGCTGCAGCCCGGCGGCCTTCGCCTCCAGCGGCCATGGGCCGCTCCGCGCCGGCACGAAGAGCACGGGGCACGAGACCCGGGCCATCAGCTCGAAGCCGTCCAGCTCATACATCCGCCGGGCGATCTCCATGTGGTGCTCCATGCTCAGCCGCGGCCGGAGGCTGCCGTCCTCTGCGGCCTCGAAGTTGCCGAGCAGGATCTCCCCCGCGGTCGCGGCATCTCCACCCTCCGCGAGCGGGCCGCTCGCCGCCCAGGTGCGCACCGTCTCCTCGGTGAGCCCCGGGATCCGAGGTGGGCGAAGTCGCTCCTCGGCCTCGGCCCAGGTCGGGAAGTGCTCGCGCATCGAGGCGGCTCCGCCGTCGACGCAGACGCAGCCGATGGCGCGCTCAGGCAGCGCGGCGGCGAACCAGAGCGCCACCGCCGCCCCCCAGCTGTGGCCGGCGACGATGACCCGGTCCAGGCCCGCCGTCTCGACCAGGCCGCGCAGATCGTCGACGACCTCGGCGAACGAGTAGCCGGTCTCGGGCCGGTCGGAAAGGCCGTGACCGCGCAGGTCGGGGGCGATCACCCGCCAGCGCGGGCTGAGACGGCCGGCGACCAGGTCCCACCAGCGCGCGTTGCTGGCCAGCCCGTGGAGGGCCAGGATCGGCGGGCTGCCACCCGGATGGTCGCGCACCGACAGCCGCAGCTGGCCGGCCTCGACCGGGTATTCGCGCACGTCCGCAATTCTGCCATCCCCATCGATTCGCACCGGTGCCGGAGCCGCTCCGACCCGGCGGCCGGCGAGAGCAACGGGGCCACAACGACGCCGTCCGGGGCGATGCGCCGCGCCCCCGCCGCCTGCGCGGGCCGCTTTTCGGACTGCCCCACAGGTCGGTCGGCCCCCCTGGGGTAGGCTAGCTGCATGCCCGCGCCCGCGCCGGCCCCCCGCCTCGGCTGGACCGAGGACGACGAGGCCAACCGCCTGGTCGCCGAGGACCCACTGGCACTGCTCATCGGCTTCTGCCTTGACCAGCAGTTCCCCATCGAGCAGGCCTTCCTCGGACCGCTGCGCATCCGTGAGCGGCTGGGGACCCTCGATGCCGGGCGCCTGGCGGCCACGGACCCGGACGCCCTGGTCGCCGCCTTCCGGACCCCGCCCGCGGTGCATCGCTTCCCGGCCAGCATGGCCGGGCGCGTCCAGGGCCTCTGCCGGATCGTCGCGGAGAGCTATGGCGGCGATGCCTCCCGCCTCTGGCGCGAGGCCGGCACCGCTGCCGAGCTCCATCGCCGCCTGACCGCCCTCCCCGGCTTCGGACCGCTCAAGGGGCGGATCGTGACCGGCGTCCTCGCCCGCCACTTCGGGGTCCGGCCGCCGGGGTGGGAGGAGATCGCCCCCGACTTCCCAACCCTCGCCGACGTCACCACCGCCGACGAGCGCCGCGCCTACCAGGCCGGCAAGCGGGCCCAGAAGGCCGCCATGCGCGCCGAGGCGGGCGCGCGATCCGGCGCTCGCGCGGCTGCGGAAAGGGGTGCCCGGCGGCGCCCGGCCGCCCCTGGAGGCGGTGCGCAGCGACGGCAGAGCCGGCCGTGACCACCACCACTCGGGCCCCGATCGAGGTGTTCGAGGATGGTGAGGCCCGGATCGTCAGGGTGGGACCGATGGGTCCCTACGGCAACAACGCCTACATCATCCGCGACACCTCGGCGCACGCCGGCCTGCTCGTCGACATGCCGCTCGAGGAGGCCGCTCTGCTGGCGGCGATCACCGCCGAGGGGGGAGTCCAGAGCATCGTCGCCACTCACTGGCACCTCGACCACTGGGCGACCTACGACGCGGTCCGCGCCGCGACCGGCGCCCCCGTGCTGGTGGGCGACGCCGAGGTCAACATCCCCGAGGAGCGGATCGACGGCCGGCTGCGGGACGGCGCGGAGGTGCGCGTCGGCGGGATCCGCATCGCGGTCCTCCACACCCCCGGCCACACCCCGGGAAGCATCTCGCTCCGCGTGGGCCAGGCGGTGATCACCGGCGACACGCTCTTCAACGGCGGTCCGGGGCGGACCTTCGCCTTCGGTGATCTGGAGACCATCCTCGCCTCCATCGACGCCCGGTTGCTGCCGCTTCCCCCGAGCACCGTGGTGCTGCCCGGGCACGGCGTCAACACCTCGATCGCCGAGGCGCGAGCCGGCCGCGACGCCTACCGGCGGCACCCCCGGGCGCCCGGCTTCTTCGGTGACGTGGAGTGGCGGCGCTGAGGCCCTGAGTGCCGTCGCCCCAGCGCGTCAGTGCGATGACGGGGTTGTGAACGCCGGGAACGGCGCGGGGTCTCTCAGCATCATCGCCTGGTGATCTCCGATCGGAGGGCGGGCTCCGAGCTGTGAGCGTCCTGGTCGCGATCCTCGACGCGGTGGGGTGCGCCCTCGCGCTCACCGCCCTCGCCTGGAGCAGCTGGCGGATCGCCGGCGCGCTCTGCGGCGGCGGGGCCACGGCCCTGCGGGTCGCCGTGGCGACCTACACCGGGGTGCTGCAGGTCGCCGTGGTCGTCGAGGTTCTGGGTGCCGCCGGCCTGCTCGATTGGCCCCTGGTGCTGGTGCTCCACGTGGCCACCGCGGCCGCGGTCCGCTGGCGGGTTCCCCGCGCCGAGTCCATCGCGGCCGGCGGCGCTCGGCCACGTTCCTGGCAGCCGTGGATGCTGGTGGCGGCGCTCGCCATCCCGGTGGCCTGCCTCGCGATCGTGCAATCGCTGACCAGCCCGGCGAGCGATTTCGACACCCTCCGCTACCACCTGGTCAACGCCGGCTTCTGGCTGGGCGGGCACTCCATCCTCCAGTTCCCGACCGGCTTCCCGAGCGACGCCGCCGCCCCCGGCCTGGGAGAGCTCTTCGCGGTCTGGCTGATGCTGCCCACCCACAGCACCGAGCTCGCCTTCGTCCTCCCCACCGTCTTCACCGGGGTCACGGCGGTCGCGATGGTCGCCATCGCCGTGGAGCTGGGATACCCGGGGTGGCGGGGAGGTCTGGCGGCGCTCCTGGTCGCCCTGGTCCCGCTCTGCTACCTCGGCGAGACCGACAGCCTGGTGATGGACATGGTGGTCGTGGCCGGCGTGGCGGGGGCGGCCCTCTTCGCCCTCCGAGCCGCTGGCGGGCGCCGCTGGCTGGTCCTCGCCGGGGCGTGCCTCGGCGTGGCCTGCGCCGCCAAGGGATCCGGGCCCCTGGTCGGGGCGCTGGTCATCGGCTGGGCCAGCCTCTTCCCGGGACGCCGCCAGCCGTTCCGCACCGCCCTGACCATGGCGGTCCCGGTCCTCCTCCTCGCCGGGGTCTGGTATCTGCGCAACTGGGCGGCGCTGGGCAGCCCGGTGTTCCCCTACGGCCTGAGCGTGGCGGGACACGTGATCTGGACCTCCGCCCCGGACCCGCTCCTCCGCGGCGACCCCAGCCTGGTGGCGGCCGTCCTCCAGCACCGTTGGGCGACGGTTCGCCAGGTGGGCGCCTACCTGCTGACCCTGCTCGGCCCCGGTGTCCTCATCGCCGTGGTCGCCGCGCCCGCGGTCCTGGTGTGGGCGGCTCGCAGCGGCCGGCGCGGTCTGGTCAGCCTGCTCAGCCTCGGGCTGATCCTCGCGGTCGGATACGCGCTGATCCCCTACACCGGGAGCCCCGTCGACCAGAACCTGGGGTCGGCGACGCGCTTCGTGCTCTGGTGGGTCGACCTCCTCCTCCTCGGAGTGGTCCTCGTGCTTCCCCCGCGGCCCCTGGCCCTGCTCGCGGTAGCCGGCGTCCTCTACGGCGGCGACCTCGCGATCTTCCCCACCTTCCATCCCGCCCTCGTCGTCACGACCCGGGCGGCGCTGCTGACCGCCGGTCTCACCCTCGTGGTGGTCGCGGCCTGGGTGGTGAGCGCCTGGCGGCGGCGGCGGGGCCGCCGGCTGCCCCGCCCGCGCTGGCTCCCCGCGGTCGCGATCCCGATCCTCGCGGCGCTCCTCCTCGCCCTGCCGCGGCCGCAGTCCAGTCCGGTGACCGCGGCGCTCCAGCGGGTGGGCCGGCCCGACGGCCTGGTGGTGGTGATCCACGACGCCGACCTCGCCGACGTCGAGGGCCCCTACTTCTCGGTCCCGATCCGCTACGCGGCGGCGGGCCCTCCCGGGGATCTCCGCGCCTTCACCACCGCCGGCCAGCTCGACGGCTTCGTCGCCGGCGTTCACCCGGCCCTGGTGGTGGTCGGGGACGATGGCATCGAGGCCCTGCCGCCCCACTGGAGCCCCCCGGCTGGGTGGCGATACCTCGGGCCGTTCGCGCGCGACTCGCGGATCTACGATCCCTGACCGGCCGCTCCCCTCCGGTGTGTTCGGCGCGAGGTGTCGGGGGTGGGGAGGCCCTCCGGCGCGGGTACCATCGCGGGAGCGCCCGCATCGTCTAGCGGTCAGGACCTCACCCTTTCAAGGTGGCAACCGGGGTTCGACTCCCCGTGCGGGTACGTGGACGCGCGGGTCGGGGCCCCGCCCGCCTCAGGCCACGAACTGACCGGTCGCCATCAGGGTGGCGAGGAATCCCATCCACCCCGCCGACACCGCGATCAGGACCGGACGCGAGCGTGGATGGCGGTGGGTGATGTCGGCGAGTGCCAGGTAGATCGGCACCACCGTCATCTCGTAGCGGGGCACGCTCAGCCAGTAGATGAGCGAGGTGGACATCAGCCACGCCACCGCCGCGAAGACGGTGAGCGAGGGGGCCACGGTTCGCCAGTGCCAGGCCAGCCAGATCACCGCCGCCAGCCCGGCGATCCCGAAGAGCAGCTCCATGCCGAAGACGAAGCTGTTGCCGCCGGTGCCTCCGGTGAACGACGCGAAGGTGGCCCGGGCCCCGTCCCACGGCCAGGCGAAGAGGCGGTTGAAGGAGGCCGAGCGCTCCGCATGGAGGTAGGCGAGAGGGTCGCCCGTCGCGAGCCACGCATAGGCGACGAAGAGCAGCGGGGCGAGTGGGGTGGAGAGGATGGCGACGAGGCCGCGCCCGGGGCGTCCACGGCGGCGGACCAGGTGGTCGACGACCAGCGCGGGGATGAGCGCGACCCCGGTGACCCGCACCAGCATGGCGATCGCCGCGGCGATCGAGGCGCGGCCGTCACGGCCCCGGCGCATGTAGTAGAGGGAGGCGGTGGCGGCGGCCAGGAAGGTGCTCTCCGAATAGACGGCGGTCAGGTAGACCGCATACGGGAAGACCGCCAGGGCCCAGCAGGCGAAACGGGCCGACGCCTCGTCGTCGCGCTCGAGCAGGATCAGGTCGGCCAGGAACACCAGGGCGATCAGCTCGGCGGCGGCGCTCACCACGATGCCGGCGGCGACGGTGCTCGGGACCAGGTAGCCGAGCAGGTGCACCAGCAGGGGGTAGCCGGGGAAGTATGCCCAGAGGTGCCCGGTGGCTCCGGCCGCCAGGTCGAGCGGGCCGCTCGGGTACCCCTGCTGGGCGATCTCGGTGAACGCGCCGCCGTCCCAGAGCGCGAAGGGCTGCAGCAGGGTCGAGGCGGGGGGCAGGCCGGCCCCGGGACCCCGAACCCAGACCGTCAGCATCGGCACCAGGACGCCGATCAGCTTGCTGGCGGCGAACGGGGGAAGGACGATGCGCAGCACGCCCGCACGGCGCCGGATGCCGGCCCATCCGCCCGCCGGCGCCGAGGCCGCCGGCGCGTGGTTCGGCGGCGGCGCCATGGCCCGCGAGTGTACTCGGGGCCGGCACTCCGGGCCCGGCTATACTCGGTCGGATCTTGTCACCGCCCAGAGTCGGAGGTCAGATGCCCGTCCCCGACGAGGCCTCCCCGGTCGCCCCGCGCGCCGTCGCGCCGCTTCCCCCCGCCTGGGGGATGGGCGACCGCCGACCCGGTGACGGCGGCGTCCCGGTGGACGGCTCGCGGCGTGGTGGTGGCGCGCCGCGCCCGGTTGGGTTCAGGGCCTCAGGGTTGGACGCCGCCATCCTGGTGGCCGTGCTGCTGATCTGGACCGCCCTCTTCGTCCTCTTCTTCGCGCAGCGCTGAGCCCGCCTGGTGGCTCCCATCCGGACCCGGTTCGCCCCCTCGCCCACCGGATTCCTCCACCTCGGCAACGTCCGCACCGCACTCTTCGCGTGGCTCGCCGCCCGCTCATCGGGCGGAAGCTTCGTGCTCCGCATCGAGGACACCGACCAGGGACGCTACGTGCCCGAGAGCGAGGCCGCCATCCTGGAGACCCTTCACTGGCTGGAGCTGAACTGGGACGAGGGCCCCGAGGTGGACGGCCCGCACGGCCCTTACATTCAATCGCTGCGCCTCGATCTCTACGCCGAGCACGCCCGCAGGCTGGTCGAATCGGGGGCTGCGTACTGGTGCACCTGTGCCCCCGAGCGTCTCGCCGAGATGCGCGCGGAGCAGCAGCGCCTGCACCAGCCGCCCCGCTACGACCGTCGCTGCCTGGGCCGGCAGGACCAGGTCGCGGCGGAGCGCGCGAGCGGGATGGCGGCGGTGCTCCGGCTGCGCATGCCGGCCGGGACGTCCGAGTGGGACGACGTCGTCCACGGCCTCATCCGCTATGACAACGCCGACATCGACGACCAGGTGCTGCTCAAATCGGACGGCTTCCCCACCTACCACCTGGCGGTCGTCGTCGACGACCACCTGATGGAGATCAGCCACGTGATCCGCTCCGACGAGTGGATCCCCTCGACGCCCAAGCACCTCGCCATCTACGCCGCCCTGGGCTGGGAGCCGCCCCGCTTCTGCCACGCCCCCAACGTCCTCGACGAGTCCCGCCAGAAGCTCTCCAAGCGGCGCGGTGCTCGCACCGTCCTGGAGTACGCGGAGATGGGGTACCTGCCCGAGGCGCTGATCAACGCCATGGCCCTGCTGGGCTGGTCCAGCGGCACCGAGCAGGAGGTCTTCAGCCGTGAGGAGCTGATCGCCGCCTTCTCACTGGATCGGGTGCAATCCTCGCCCGCCGTCTTCGACGCGCATCGCCTCGACTCCCTCAACGGTCTCCACATCCGCCGGATGGACGCCGGGGCGCTGGTGGCGGCGCTCGAGTTCCACCTGCCGGGGACGAGCATCGAGGCGCGGCAGAGGCTGGTGCCGCTCCTGCGCGAGCGGATGATCACCCTGGGCGATGCGGTCGCGCTCGCCGAGCCCCTGCTCGGGCCCGCGCCCTGGGACCCCGACCTCGTCTTCCCCCCGCGCAAGGTGGACCCCGAGACCGCCGGGGCACTTCTCGACGCCGCCGTCGCCGAGGTGGAGGCGGGAGGGCTGGACGATCTCGAGGCGATGCGGCTGCGCCTCACCGGGCTGCTCGAGGCCCGCGGGGTCAAGGCGCGCGACGGGTTCCGGGTCCTCTACATCGCCATCCTCGGCCACCCCGCCGGGCTCCCGGTGTTCGACGCCATGGCCTTCATCGGCAGGGAGAAGAGCGCGGAGCGCCTGCGGATGGCGCGGCAGGAGCTGGACGGTCGCGGGGAGACCCCGCCGGCCGGCTGACCCGCGGACGGCGGCTGACCCGGAGCCGTGCCCCATGAGGTGGGGAGATGGCCCCGCCCTCTGGACCGGCTGGAACGCCGGGGGTCAGCGGTGCTGGGCGGGGACCACCGCGTCCATCTCGTCGGCCAGGTGGGCGAGGGTCACCGACGTCACCCCGCGGATCACCAGGCCGCGGACCTCGTCCACGAGGATCCCCAGCGAGACGCGCTGGGCGACCGCGTCGTCGACCATGGCCTCCACCCGGGGGGACGCCCGCAGGAGGTGCTGCCGCGCCAGCAGCTTCAGTGCGCTGGCCACCTCGGCGACCGAGAGCGAGGCGACCGGTGGCGCCGGGCGGGAGCGGTCCTCCGCGTTCTCGAGCAGCGCGAAGGGATCGAAGGGCTCGGGCTGGGGGGCTGGAGGGCGGGGGCTGGGTGCGGGCGGCGGAGCGGCAGTCGGGCTCGGGACGCGCGCCGCCCCGGTGGTCGCGGGCCCGGGCGGCGCGGTCGTCGACCAGCCGGCCCCGACGCTGAGCGGGGTGGACGGGCGGGGAGCTGCTGCCGGCCTCGCCGCCACCAGGGCTGCCCAGGCCGGATCGGGTGTCTTCGGTGCGATGCCGGACGAGCGGCTGATCGGCTTCACCGCCGGCGCCGGGCTCGCCGGCTCGCGGCGAACCCAGATGGTCCCGCGCCGGGTGGCGGCGAGGGGATCCAGCAGACCCTCCGGGCCGAGCTCGAGATGGGACTCGGTGTAGGTCGCCACCCGCCGGCCGTCCAGGATCATGGTGACCCCGCGGCCCATCGGCGTGTCGAACTCCACCACGAAGAGACCGCCGCGGCCGCAGAGGTCGGCGAGAAGGCCCTTCCAATCGGTCCACTCGAGGCGGAGATCCTCGTGGCAGGGGGCGCCCCGGAAGAGGCACGGGGCGGCGGCCACCACGTTGCGAGCCAGCTGGTATGCGCTCACCGTGGCGTCGCTCCACTCCGAGATCTGCTGCAGCGCCCGCTGGCCCTCCGACCGCTTGCCGCCCTCGAAGGCGTAGACCTCGAAGAGGGCCGCCTCCTTGATCAGGATGATCCCAACGGACCCGGATACCCGGCTGACCAGGGCCCCGTCGCCGATCACCGGCGCGAGCGCCTCGATCACGATGGCGGGCGCCGGGATCCCCTCGAAGAGGGCGGTGCCGCGCGGGAAGACCGGGATGGCCCCGTGGGCTCCGGGGGCCCAGCCGGCGAACCTCTCCGCCGCCGGGCGGGCCTCCGCGACGGCCCCCGCGGGAGCCGGAGTCTCTGTCCTGGGTCCACCGTTGGCGGCGTGGTTCTCGTCCATTGCGGACATCGTAGTCGGCCGTCCCCGCTCGGACCGGGCGTCACGCTTTTGTACTGTATTGTCGCCAGAGCGCACAACTTGAGCACAATTCTGCTCGGCTTGTCACCGCCCGAGAGGCCCCTGGCGGCGCGCGGTCCGAGCCGCTGCGCGCCATCTGCGCAGGTGCCGTCACGGTGGTCTGCGCGGGCCGGCGCCTCAACCACCGGCGGCGGGGGAAGCCCCTCCGGATCTGCGCCGATCCGGCCGATATTCGGCATAGATCAGCCTGTCTACGGCTGAAATGATGGACATTCGCCTCGGGCGCCGCATCCGATACGACTGCCGCGTTATCCGGGCGGCGCCGTCGCGAGCGCGGGGACGGATCCCGGTCAGCCGCTCCGGGAGGGGCCGCTGCGCTCCACGCTGAGGCGCAGCAGCACCCGGTGCTCACGCTCCATGGCGTGCCGGTAATCCTCCCAGTCGGGGTGCTCGCCCGCGGTGCGGTGGTAGTAGTCGACCAGCGGCTCCATCGCCTCGGGGAGGCTGACGATCTCGACCGTCCCCTCGACGGTGTGCCATTCGCCGAAGAAGCGGTCGGTGAATGAGCAGAGGGTGGCGCGGGGGTCGCGGCGGAGATTGAGCGTCTTCATCGCTCCCTCGCGGCTGCTGATGACCACCCGCTGCCCGGCGTCGACGGTGGCGACCACCGGGGACATCTGCAGGCCCCCGTCGCGCCGGTGGGTGGCGAGCACGCCGCGCCGGTGGTCGCGGATGAACGCCAGCGCCGCCTCGTGGTCCATCCGCTCCGCCACCTACTGCCCCACCGGCACGGGCGTGGGCATCCTGACGGCGGCTCCCGGGCGCGCATCGGCCCCGGCGGAGACGGCCGGCTGCGAACGGAGAGGACGAACGGGCGGGCGCACTCCCCGCACTGTACGGCTCGCGGCCGGTCGCCGGTCGTCGCCGGTCGGCTTCAGCCCAGCGCGGTCCCCACCTGGGTCGCGAAGTGGCAGGCGGCGAGATGCCCGGCCGCCTTCTCCTCGAGCGCCGGCTCCTCGTCGCTGCAGATGCCCGGGACCTGCGCGATCGGGCACCGGGTGTGGAAGCGGCAGCCCGAGGGCGGGTGCAGGGGCGAGGGGATCTCGCCGGTCAGCTCGACCAGCCGTCGCTGCGACTCGACGCGAGGGTCGGGCACCGGTACGGCCGAGAGGAGCGCCTTGGTGTAGGGGTGGAACTGGGTCGAGTAGAGGTCGTCGCTGGGCGCGATCTCCACGATCTTCCCCAGGTACATCACCAGCACCCGCTGACTGATGTGGCGCACCACCGAGAGGTCGTGAGCGATGAAGAGGTAGGTGAGGTTGAACTCGGCCTGGAGGTCCTCGAGCAGGTTGATGATCTGAGCCTGGATCGAGACGTCGAGGGCGGAGACGGGCTCGTCGCAGATGATCAGCCTGGGGTTGAGGGCCAGGGCCCGGGCGATGCCGATGCGCTGCCGCTGGCCGCCGCTGAACTCGTGCGGGTAGCGGTTGTTGAAGTAGGGGTTCAGGCCCACCACCCGGAGCAGCTCCTGGACCCGGGCGTCCTTCTCCTTGCCGCGCACGACCTTGAAGTTGGTGAGGGGCTCGGCGATGATGTCGCCGACCGTCATCCGGGGGTCCAGCGAGGCGAAGGGATCCTGGAAGATCATCTGGAGCTGCTTGCGCTGCTGGCGCAGCGCCTCTCCGTGCAGCCCGGTGAGGTCGACACCCTCGAAGATCACCTGCCCGGACGTCGCCGGGGTGAGCCGCGTGAGCACCCGGGCGAGCGTCGACTTCCCGCATCCGGACTCGCCCACCAGGCCCACCGTCTCTCCGGCCCGGATCTCGAAGCTCACCCCGTCGACCGCTCTGCAGACGGTGCCGACCCCCACGTTGAAGTTCTTCACCACGTCGACGACGCGGAGCAGCGGCTCGCCCGACGGCTCCGGACGGCTGCCGGTCAACGGCTCGGTCGATGGGCTGCTACTCACGCTCGAGGGGCTCCGGCCCGGCGGGCTGCGGCCCGCGGGTGATGGCGAGGGGGAGGGGGAGGAGCGGCGGCCGCACCCCGCTGGCGGCGCCCGCCCTGGTGTCGAGCAGCGAGGCCGCTCCCATCTCCGCATACGCCCGCTTCATGGTCACCCAGCAGGCGGCGACCTGGCCGTCCCCGACCGGCTTCAGCTCGGGGGCCTCACTGAAGCAGCGCTCCAGGCGGAAGGGGCAGCGGGGATTGAACTTGCAGCCCGTGGGGGGGGCGATGAGGTCGGGCGGCAGGCCCTCGATGGAGCGGAGCCGCTCATGCCGGTCGGCGTCGACCCGGGGCAGGGAGCGGAGCAGGGCCCAGGTGTACGGGTGCTGCGGGGCGTCGAAGATCTGCTCGGTGGTTCCCTGCTCCACGATCTCGCCCGCGTACATCACCACGACCCGGCTGCAGAGCCCGGCGACCACCCCGAGGTTGTGGGTGATGAGGATGATCGAGGTGCCGAGGTCGCGGTTGAGGTCGCGCAGGAGCTGGAGGATCTGCGCCTGCACGGTCACGTCGAGGGCGGTGGTCGGCTCGTCCGCGATCAGGATCTCGGGGCGGTTGGAGAGGCCCATGGCGATCATCACGCGCTGGCGCATCCCTCCCGAGAACTGGTGGGGGTAGTTGCGGACGCGCCGGCTGGCGTCGGGCACATGCACCTGCCGCAGCAGGTCCAGGCCGCGTGGCCTCACGTCCGCGGACGCGATCTTGTCGTGGGCCCGCATCGCCTCCTCGACCTGGGCGCCGATGCGGTGCACCGGGTTGAGCGAGCTGAGCGGGTCCTGGAAGATCATGGCGATGTCGCGGCCCCGGATCTGGCGGAGCTCCTCCCGGTCGATGCTCAGCAGGTCGCGGCCCTTGAAGAGGATCTCGCCGCCGACCACCCGTCCCGGCCGTGGCACCAGGCCGAGGATGGAGAGGGCGGTGACGCTCTTGCCGCACCCCGACTCACCGACGATGCCGAGCGTCTCCCCCGCGGCCAGGTCGAAGCTGACGTCCCGGACCGCCTTCACCTCGCCGTCGTCGGTGAAGAACGATGTGGAGAGCCCCTTCACCTCGAGCACCGGTTGGTTCATGGATCCCGTCATCAGCGTCGCTGCCTCGGGTCGAAGGCGTCGCGCAGGCCGTCGCCGAAGAAGTTGAAGGCCAGCAGGGTGACCGAGAGGGCGATGGCCGGCCAGAGCAGGATGTAGGGGTCGAACCCCGCCAGCAGCGGGGAGAACCCCTCGCTGGCCATCCCTCCCCAGTCCGCCTGGGGGGCGGGCACCCCGAAGCCCAGGAAGCTGAAGAAGGCCGAGGTGAGGATGGCGGCGGGGACGACGTAGGTGGTCTGCACGATGATCGGCCCCAGGGCGTTGGGGAAGATGTGGCCGAAGAGGATCTTGCCGGTGCGGGCGCCCCCGGCGCGGGCGGCCTCGATGTACTCGCGCTCACGGATGCTCAGGGTCTGCCCCCTCACCAGTCGGGCCATGTCCATCCACGTGCTGGCCGCGATGGCGATGATGATGTTGATCAGCCCCGGGCCCAGCAGGACGTAGAGGACGATGGCGATCATCAGCGGGGGGACGCCGTAGAAGACGTTGATGATCAGGGCGAAGATGGCGTCGGCGACGCCCCGCAGGTAGCCGATCAGGAGGCCGATGCTGACGCCCAGGACCAGGACGATGGCCGCGGTGATCAGGCCCACCGCCAAGGAGACCTGCGAGCCCACCATCAGTCGGCTGAGCAGGTCGCGCCCCAGGTCGTCGCAGCCGAGCGGATGGCCGGGGGTGCCGGGGAGGGCGTAGGTGGGGCAGACCCCGATCAGGTTGGGGTTGTACGGGGTCCAGAAGAGCGACACCAGGCAGACGCAGGCGAGCAGGCCGAGGTAGATGATGGCGGCGAGCGCCAGCCGGTTGCGGCGCAGCCGGCGCAGCCCGTCCCGCCAGAGCCCGACCTGCTGGCGGGCCAGGGTGCCGCCCTCGTACTCCGACCAGGGGGTGATGGTGGTGGCCATCAGTACCTGATCCTCGGGTCGACCACCGTGTAGATGAGGTCGACCGCCAGGTTGGACAGGCCGATGAGCAGCGCGAAGATGGTGAAGACGCCGACCGTCACGTTGTAGTCGTGCTGGAGGATGCTCTCCACGAACTCCTTGCCCAGGCCGGGGATGCCGAAGATGTTCTCGATCACCAGCACGCCGACCAGGATGCCCACGATGGTGGTGCCCAGGATGCTGATCACCGGGACCAGGGCGTTGCGCAGGGCGTGCCGGACGGTGATGACCCGCTCGCGCAGCCCCTTGGCCCGGGCGGTGCGGATGTAGTCCTGCTGGATGACCTCGAGCATGCTGGCCCGGGTGATGCGGGTGATCTGGCCGGAGGTGTAGAGCCCGATCGACAGCGCCGGCAGCCAGAGCTCACCGATGGTGCCGTAGGTGCCCGTCCACACCGGTGAGTAGGCGAAGGCGCCGCCGGTGACGCTGCCGAGGAAGTCGGCGAAGATCATGATCCCGAGCCCGGCGATCACGAAGCTCGGCACCGTGTAGCCGATCACCGCCAGGCTGGTGAGCAGGTAGTCGACCCAGGTGTTCTGCCGGATGGCGGCGAGGACGCCGAAGGTCATCCCCAGGCCGATGGTGACGATCAGGGCCGCCCCCCCGAGCTCGCAGCTGACGCTCAGCTCGCGGAGCACCAGCGGGGTCACCGCCTCGCCCCGGATGTAGAGGGAGACCCCGAGGTTGCCGTGGATCGCCCCCTTCAGGAAGTTCCAGTACTGGATCAGCACCGGCTGGTCGAGCCCGTACTCATGGAGGAGGAGCTGCAGCGTCCTGCCGTGGACCCGCTGGCTGATGAAGGCATTGCCGGGAAGCGCGTGCACCACCACGAAGACGACGAAGGAGACCACCAGCAGGGTGAGGGCGATGATCGCCAGCCGCTGGATGATGTAGACGAGCGTTCCCCGGGTCACCTTTCGGTACGGCCTCCCCGCCGATGAAGGAGGACGCCCGGCTCACGCGCCGGGCGTCCCGAAACTCAGCTTCCGGTCTGCCCTCTCAGTGGGAGAGGATCGAGATCTGGTCCCAGTAGTAGTCGAACCCGGTGTTCGAGCCGGCTCCCTTGACCCATGGCTGGATCAGGAAGTTGCCCACCGAGTAGTAGAGGGGGATGTAGACCACGTCCTGCTGCAGGATGGTGGCCAGCTGGTTGTAGAGCGGGAGCGCCTGAGAGATCGGCTCCGCGTCGGCCTGGTTGAGGATGCTGTCGTAGGTCGGGTCGTCGAAGCCGCTGGTGTTCGCCCCCGCCGCGGTGGCGAAGGTGCCCCAGAGGTTCGCGTACCAGTCCTGGGGGTTGTTGTAGTCGAACTGCCAGCCGTCACGCGACATCACGTACTGGCCGCCCAGGCGGTTGGAGATGAACTGAGAGGCGTCCCCGACCGGGTTCAGGTTGACGTGGACGCCGAGGTTCGTCTGCCACTCGTTCTGGAGGTACTCGGCGACCGGGTCGTTGAGCCCGCCGGTGTTGTAGGAGTAGGTGAGGTTGGCGGTCAGGGCCCCGGTGGGGTCGTACTGCTTGAGCAGCTGCTTCGCCTCGGTGGGGTTGTAGGCGGCCAGCGGGTCCTGGCCGTCGCCGAGGTTGCCGATCAGCCCCTTGGTGATCAGGCCCCCGGTCGCCGCGGTGCAGAGGAGGTCATGGCAGACGGTGCTGGCCAGGCCGGTCTTGTCGACCGCCAGGTCGAAGGCCTTGCGCAGGCCGATCGCAGAAGCCGACTCGCCGACGAACGGGCCTCCCGTCTTCGGGTACCCGATGTTGAAGCTCAGCCACGTGGTCCGGCCCTTGGGCTGGGTCAGCAGGTCCTTGGCGAAGGACGAGCTCTTGATGCTCTCGATGGTCGGGTAGTCCAGGTTGCCGCTGTCACCACCGTACCCGATGATGCCGTAGCTCCCCTGCTTCCACGCCGCCACGGTGGTGGCCAGGGCCGAGGGATCCTTGATGTCGACGTCCACCTCGGTGAGCGTCGGCTTCGGGGAGCCCCACCAGTCCTTGACCGCCTTGAAGACCATCGACTGCTTGGGGATGAAGGAGGCGAGGTAGAAGGCCCCCGTTCCCACCATGCCGTCGGTCTTGCTGCTGGGCTTGGTCCACCAGTTGACCGGGTCGTTGTGGATGACGTTCTCGTCGACGATGGCCCCGGTGGTCCCCTCGAGGGTCCAGGCCGCCAGGCACCAGCCGCAGGCACTGGCGAGGGTGATCTGGACGGTCTCGCCGGTGAGCCCGTCAGGCGCGGTGAGGCCGCTCATCTCCAGGCTGGAGTTGCAGGTGGCACCCGCCGTGCCCTTGCCCCGGAAGCAGCCCCAGAGCCCGTCCTCGATGCTCTGCTGGAAGTTCAGCGGGCTGCCCGTGGTGCTCGCGGGAGGCGACCCGGCGGCCGACTGCACGGCTGCGAAGCCGGCGATCGCCGAAAGGTTGGAGGAGTACGGGCCCTGGAGGGCGACCGCCCGGTCCCAGGAGTAGAGCACGTCCTCGGCCGTCACCTTGTCCCCGTTGTCGAAGGTGGCGTTCGGGTTGAGGTGCACCGTGTAGGTCAGCCCGTCGCTGGAGATCCCGCCGTTGCTCGAGGTCGGGACCGCCGTGGCGATGTCGGGGACGATGTTGAGGTTGTTGTCGAACCGCCAGAGGTTGTCGAAGACGTTCTGCATGAACTCGGTGTCGACCTCGGCGTCCGCCTCACCCGGGTCCCAGGTCCCCGGGTTCTGGAAGGCGGGGAATTTCAGCACCTGGCTGCTGGCCAGGCTGGACGAGGACGACGACGTGCCGCTGGTGCTCCCGCAGGCGGCGGCGACGACGGCCAGCAGGCTGACCCCCAGCATCGCCTGCCAGCGACCGCGCCGCCCGCGCGCCTCACTTCCAGGATATGGTCTTCCCAACGTCATCTCACCCTCCTAGCCTGCACGGCGAAGCCCGAACTCGGAGCAGCGGTGGTCGGGCCGTCTGCGGACATCCCCACCGATGCCAAGTATTAAGGT
>Ga0181535_10000454_pt1 | contig 61683 bp, 49 predicted proteins | sample PEATcosm2014_Bin_44_FD_119774 | JGI IMG/M metagenome (GOLD analysis project Ga0181535, IMG submission 119774) | Peatland microbial communities from MTU Mesocosm Facility, Houghton, MI, USA - PEATcosm2014_Bin17_30_metaG | ecosystem: Environmental > Terrestrial > Soil > Wetlands > Peat | place... | reverse complement strand
GGAACTGTACTGGCGATGGACTTGCTGCCGGTCGGGAACGGAGGCAGCGGATTGATCGGAACTGTACTGGCGATGGACTTGCTGCCGGTCGGGAACGGAGGCAGCGGATTGATCGGAACTGTAGTCGCAACGGCATAACTGGCGGAGACGGCCAAGACGGCGCCGGTAAAAATAGTACGGATGTACAACGAATTGAAAACCATGGGGTTCAGCTCCTTGTGGGTCGAAATAAACTTTGCACCGCAAGGGTACCCCAAATGGGGCAAGTAGGCTACCACAAAAGTAACATTTTCAAAGATTTTTTTGTGGGTACCTCTTGGGGCAGTTCCCCATTTGAACTTGTTTTCCCGGAAAATCCAGGTGCGTATGGGCCCCGGAAGGCTCCAGAGCGGCGGAAGCGGATGCCGATTCGGAGGGGATATCATGAGACACCGGGCGTCGGAATGGGCGCCTGCGCCGCGCCTCAAACCCGCGCCTGGAGCGGATTTTCCTCTCGTTTGGCCCTGCGCGGAGCCGATTCCTTGCCAGGAGGACGACGCCTTGATTCCCGAACTCCGCACCCGTTTCAACCGCGATTTCACTCCGGAGAAGTACGCGTCGCTGCTGGAGCTGTTGGAGCGGCGCTGCGGCGCCAGTGTCGAGTACCGCATTGCGGAATCCCCCATCTTCACGCCCCTGGCGCTGCTCGAGCAGATGGCGGCCGCCGGCGCAGAGCTGACCCACAGCCTGGTGGGCGATCCGGTTTACCTGGCCGCGGCCCGGCAGGCGATTCCCGAGGGCTACCGGGTGGCTGGCGAAACGGCTCACCCCAACTTTCTCACCGCCGATTTCGCCCTGGTGCGGCAGCCGGCGGACGATCCGGGCGGCGAATTGGTACCACGTCTGGTCGAGATGCAGGCATTTCCTTCGGTGTATGGCTACCAGACGGTCCTGTGCGATGCCTATCGCGAGGTTTTCGGCCTTCCCGGCTCACTGGGCAGTTTTCTGGGAGGATTGGACGAGACAGGCTACTGGGAGCTGCTGGCGCGGACGGTCGTAGGCGGTCACGACCCTGAAAGTGTGGTGCTTACCGAGGTGGACCCGCTCCACCAGAAGACGCGGCCCGACTTCGAGGTGACGGCGCGCCGGCTGGGCATCGCGGTGGTGGATATCGCCAGCCTGGGGCCGGAGGGCGACAAATTGCACTATCGCAATGCCGCGGGCCGGCGAGTGCCCATCCGCCGCATCTACAACCGGGCCATCGCCGACGAACTGATCGCCCGCCAGATCCGGCTGCCGTTCGACCTGACACGGGCCTGGGACGTGGAATGGGCAGGCCATCCCAACTGGTATTTCCTCATCAGCAAGTTCTCGATTCCCTGGCTTTCGGGTCCGAAGGGCATGGGGCTGCCCGGCGGCCACCCGGTGGTGCCTCCGGCTGTCTTCGTGAACGACTTTCTGGAAGGGACGGGACGAGAGCGGTTGGCAGCCGCCGGCGTTCCTCTTCCATCGGGCTCCGGGCCGGAGACGGTGTATCGCGAATTGCTGCTCAAGCCGCTCTTCTCCTTTGCGGGCAAGGGGATCGAGTTCGACCCGACGCAGGCGCAACTGGAGGAGATTCCGTCCGGGCGTCGGGCAGATTTTCTTTTGCAGCAGCGGATGAGCTTTGTGCCCACCATCGCAACACCGCACGGGTTGACACAGGCGGAGATCCGCATCCTCTATCTTTGGCCGGAGGGCGGCAGCCTGACCCCTGTTTTACCGCTGGTGCGCCTGGGACGGGGAAGGATGATGGGCGTGGATCACAACAGAAATCAGGCGTGGGTGGGCGCTTCGGCGGCATTTTTTCCCGGCGACCGGGCAGAGGAATCCAGGTAGCCAATCCAGTTTTCGGACAAAACAGGGAGGAGAGCAAGAGGGAAGAATGGAGCGTAAGGTGTTTATTATTATGTATATACTGAATGCGGACTCGATTTCTTCGCACTCGTTCCTGCCAGAGGCCGCCAGGCCCGGTGCGCAGGGTTACCTTCCTGAAAACTTTGGTGCCGTGTAGTGAATTGGAATTATTCGCTAAAGTGGCGACTGTACGCTAATTGTTCGGGGACGCAGTCTATGAGTCCGATGAAATCTGGGGTATCGTTTTTGCCCGTCCACCCTGATCCGGCCTGCTCCCGGCAGGAAGTACGCTGCGCGGTGCGTTTTCCGCTTTCGTTGCCCGTGGTGCTCTCAAGCGGCAAAGGGGAATTTGCCGCGCTTACCCGTAATGTCTCGGCCAGTGGGGTGCTCTTCGAACTGGATCGCACGTTGCAGCCAGGGTTGGAGATCCGTTTTTCCCTGCGCATGCCCGGTGCGGTGCTTGGTACCCCGCGCGATATCCTGGTTCATTGCCGCGGACGTGTGGTACGCTGCTCCATGAGCCAAAGTCAGTATCTGGCTGCCGCCACGATCGATGAGTACCAGTTCGCGGAGCAGTGACGGCCTGAGCTGGCTTTGCACCAGCCGCATATGGATATCTTGGACGATTCCCCCGATGGCGAAATTCTCGACGTCCCGGTCAAGCCGGGGACGATCCGGATTATTCTGGCGGATTCACAGGCCATTTACCGAGTAGGCATTCGCAAGGTTTTTGCGCTCGAAGACGACCTGCGCGTCGTGGCCCAGGCCGATTCCCTCGAGAACCTGCGCGCGGCGGTTGCGCGCTTTCCCACCGACATCGTACTTCTGGAGGGGAGCCTGCTGGTCGGCACGGCCAACGTCATCCCCGACCTGTTGCGGCTTGCTCCCGATGTCAAGCTGATTGTGCAGGCCGTGGCGGCCGACGAAAACCACACTGTGGAACTTTACCGCCGCGGCGTGCGCGGCATCATCTCGCGTTCGATTTCGCCTGACCTGCTGGTCCGGTGCGTGCGCAGAATCGCGGCCGGCGAGACCTGGATCGACAATCAATCGGTCAACTGGGTGATCGAAGCCTATCGCTCCCAGGCCGCCGCCCTGGTGAGCCCGCGCAACCAGCCCCGGCTCTCGCCCAAGGAGATGTCGATCATCAGCTGCATCACCCAGGGCAAGCGCAACAAGGAAATTGCCTTCCAGTTGGGAACCACCGAGCAGGTGATCAAGAACTATCTGCGCAAGATCTACGACAAGCTGGGAGTCAGCGACCGGCTTGAGCTGGCTCTTTATTGCCTGCACAACAAGATCATTCAGACGGATGGGGACGAAGAACTGATTACGCAGAGGGCATTGAGTCAGTAGTCTCGGCCCGGCGTCCGCTGCAACTCACGGGCGTCTGCGGTTCTTCGCTCTGCCTGCGGGCCAACTCCAGCAAACGAATCAACTCAGCCAGTTCCGCGCCGTTCAGGTGGCCCAGCACTTCCGCGGGCACCCGCCGGATCACCGGGTCCATCTCCCGCAGCAACTCCAGCCCAGCCGCGGAGATTTGCGTCCTGACCACGCGCCGGTCGTTCCGGTCGCGCTGCTGGAGGATGAGCTTGAGCTTCTTCAGGCGCGCCAGCAGCCGCGTGATGTCGGGCTCGGCGGTAATCATGCGGCTGCCGATCGCCGAACAGGTGAGCCCCTGGGGATGCGCGCCGCGCAGAATCCTGAGTACGTTGTACTGCGTCGAAGTGACGGCCCAGTTGCGGATCTTGCGGTGGAAGGCGCGCTGCAGGCAGTCGGCGGTGCGCAGCAGGTTCAGCAGGGCTTCCTCCTCCACGCTGGAGAACGGAGGCTCCTGCGCGATTTCGAGTTTCAGGCTTGCCATGAGCTTTCTCTCCTGCCGATTGGTGTGTTGGTCATCAGCGAAAGACGGGATCGAAGTTGTTTGTATCCCACCCTTGCAACAGAAGGGCGAAACGCAGGTTCTTCGACTCCGCTGCGCTTCGCTCAGAATGACAGCAAGAATGGGGCGTGGGGCGTTTGTGGGGCATCCCGCCTCGGGTTCTTTGCGGCGTAGACTCGCAACCGCGGGCCGGAAGATGGCGGCAGCCGCCATCTTCGTCCCGAGAGACTGCTTTTTACTGCTTGATGATTTCCAACTCGATGGTCAGCTTGACCTCGTCGCCCACCAGCGCCGTCGGGAAGGCGGCTCCAATTCCGAAGGCTGAACGGCTGATGGTGGTGGTGGCCGAAAAGCCTGAGTGCAGCTTGTGGTCCATGCCGTTCTCGATCGGCGTGGCGGGGCCATCCACATCCAGAACCACCGGTTTGGTGACGCCGTGCAGGGTAAAGTTGCCGGCCACCGTCAGCTTGTTGCCGTTCCTCACCACACTGGTGCTGGTGAAGGTGGCGGTGGGAAACTTGGCGACGTCGAAAAAGGCGTCGGTCTTCAGGTGCGCGTCGCGCGGCGCCTCACCGGTATCGACGGTGCTGGTGTCGATGGTGGCCGTCACGGTGGCCTTGGTAATGTCGGCCTCGTTGTAGATCAGGGTGGCGGCGACCTTGCCAAAGCGCCCATGCACGTTGGAGACTCCGCCGTGCTTGATGCTGAAGTCGACTTCGCTGTGGGCCGGATCGGAGGTCCAGGTAGAGTATTGCGCCATGGCGAGGGGAGCCGCAAGCGCCAGAATGCAGGTTACAAATGCCAAACGCTTCATTGCAAGAATTCCTTTCAGTGCCGGGCCGTTAGGCCGCCTTTTGGGTTGGAGAAGAGACGCACGCTCTCGCCGGATGCGCGCGGAGACTGGGAAGATCTGAAGTGTTCCGCGCTGCATCTTCTGATGCACATAGGATGCCCCAGGGAAAGTATTCGTTGCAACAAATATTCTTAAATTCCCGGCTTTTGCGGTTCTGCGGGGCAAAGAGCGGACCGCTGATCGGGCTTTCCGTGGCTGCAACGTCCGGAATTCCTTCCGCCCACGGCCGCAACCGGCCCGCTGGGGACCTTCTCATGAAGCGTCTGTTATCCTCCCGCCTATGTCCTTGTCTGTGCTGGGCCACTTCCGCCAACTCACCCGCCCCCAGCGCCACACCTTCGTGGCCGCCTTTCTGGGCTGGACGCTCGATTCGCTCGACTTTTTCCTGCTCATCTTCTGCGTGAAAGCAATCGCCGGGGAGTTCCACAGCCAGCCCTCGGCGGTGCTGGGCGCGGTCTTCATGACCCAGGCCTTCCGGCCGGTGGGAGCGGTCCTCTTCGGCATCCTGGCCGACCGTTATGGCCGGCGGCCGGTGTTGATGGCCAATATTCTCAGTTTCTCAGTGATCGAACTGGCCTGCGCCTTTGCGCCTTCGCTTACCGTGCTGCTGGGGCTGCGGGCGCTCTTCGGCGTCGCCATGGGCGGCGAGTGGGGCGTGGGTGCGGCGCTCACCTTCGAAAGCTTGCCCAGGGAGGGCCGCGGCGCCTTCTCCGGCATCCTGCAGGAGGGCTACGCGATGGGCTCGATCCTGGCCTCGGCCGCCTTCGCTCTCTTCTTTCACTGGATCGGTTGGCGTGGGCTGTTCATTCTCGGCGCAGCGCCGGCTTTGCTGGTCTTCTATGTGCAGGTGGAGGTCGAGGAGTCGCCGGTATGGCTGGCCGGAGCCAGAAAGCGGCTGGCGCGCTCAGCCGGCGATGCGCGGACGGCCAGGGCCGGAGACTTCGTCCGCCTGCTGGCTTTTCTGCCCACCTTTCTCTTCCTGGTGCTGCTGATGACGGCCTTCATGAGCTTTTCGCACGGCACGCAGGACGTATATCCGACCTTTCTCACGGTGCAAGCAAAGTTGATGCCGGAGACGGTGGGGCTGATCGGAGTGCTGTATGGCTTCGGCTCCATCGCCGGCGGCATTGTCTTTGGATCGCTCTCGGAAAAATGGGGGCGCAAGCGGGCGATCGTGACCGCGGCACTGCTGGCGATTCCGGTGATCCCGCTCTACGCCTACGGACACTCGGCCGTCACGCTGGGCATGGGCGCGGTGCTGATGCAGTTTATGGTGCAGGGAGCGTGGGGCGTGGTGCCGGCGTATCTGACTGAACTGACGCCTGGCCCGGTGCGGGCCACGGCTCCGGGGCTCGCGTACCAGTTGGGCGGTCTGATTACCTCGTGGAACGGCAAGGGGCAGGCTCTGGCCGCCGAACGCTGGGGCAATTACCCGGCCGTGCTGGCCATCACAGTGGTGGTGGTGGCGCTGTCTTTGGCCGGGTTGGCGCTGTTGGGACGCGAGGCCAGGGGACAGGATCTGTCGGCGGCGTAGCGCTCTTGAAAAGCGCTGTTTTTGGCGTACTCCTGGAGCAGGAGTGCGAGCTATGGCGAATCTCGATTGGTCGCAATGCGATGCTGTAGAGAGCGTCCCCGGCAAGGTAAGCGGCGTCTGGGTACTGAAGGGGACCCGTATGCCTGCCCCTGCGATCTTCGAGAATATCGACGCCGGAGCCGAAAACGAAGACATTCTATTCGCATCTTCAACGCAACGAAAAAGGCCCGCCTGCCGAAGCAGACGGGCCTTTCAAATCCAGGGGCAGGGAAGCCGTAAGAATTACCGGTGTCCGCCGCCGCCACCTGCATGGCCGCCGCCGCCGAAGCCGCCGCCGGCATGGCCGCCGCTGCTATAGCCACGCGCTGCGCCACTGCTGTAGCCGCGTGTCGCACCGGCATAACCGCGTGCTCCGCCGGCATAGACACCGCGTCCCGCTACGACGCCACGACCGCCATAGCCGTATCCGCCGCGACCGCCGTATCCGCCACGGTAGCCGTATCCACCGCGACCGCGCCAGCCCCAGCCGTACCACGGGCCCACGCCGATGAACGCGCCGCCGTAAAACCACTGCGGCCCGTAATAGCCGTAAGGCGCGCAGGCGTAGGGGTAATAGGCGTAGTAGCCCCAATCGCAGACCGGGGGCCCATAGACATCGGGGGCGGCAACGACCGCGGGGCCGACTCCGACTCCCACGGCCACCTGAGCCTTTGCCGTTGCCGCGAACGGCAGAGCCAGAAGCAACGCTACAAGAACCAGCCGTACACTCCGCATAATCTTCTCCTTGTGCTGCCCTGTCCTGCATTCCCGGACTTGGGATCCGGAGGTGACCTCCGTCCTCAGCACCTGCCGGCTCTTGGGTTCGTCTCCCAACCGGCTTCTGTACATTCAGACAGCAGTTCCGCAGTTAAGTTGCGGTGCTGTGAAAAGAATCGTTCAAGACGGGGGAAAAGTGCAATGCCCATGAAAAAGCGGCCCCTCCGGTGGGAGAGGCCGCGGCTCGCAGGCATCAGGCAGAGAGTTACCTGCGGAAACGGTCGCGATCGCGGTCGGTGCGCCGGTTGAAACCGCGGCCCCAACCCGGATCGACTCGCGCAAAGGGTGCCCGGTCTCGGATGCCGGCAAAGTTCCACCGGCCCGGAACCCAATAGCCGTTGGCCTGGTAGCCGGCGATCCAGACGTATCCCGGTCCAGGGCTGTGCGGAACGTAGGCCACCGGTCCGCGCACATACAACCCGAATTCGGCGGCCTGGGCCGTCGTCCCTCCCAAGCCCAATCCGCCCGCCACCACCGCCGCACCCAACATCCAATTCCGCATGGTGCCCATAAACCCTCCATTCCAGCCGGCGTTCTTTCAGAGATCAGATGCCGGTCCGGCTTCTTTCCGGTTGAGGCTTGATTTCTGCTGCCTCATCGGCGTGCCGGTTCTGTACTGATTCAACAGCGGTTGCGGCGAAAGGTTGCGCCGGGGCCGAGAAAATAAAGATCCGCAACTTTCTCAAAAACCTGGGTTTATGGCGTTTTTTTGGATGAGAAGCGGAGCGCCGCGGGTGCAAATGTTACAGTGGAGTTTCGCCTGCAATGTTTGCCACCTCCCAGCACGCGCACTTCATCGGTATCGGCGGCATCGGCATGAGCGGCATCGCCGAGATCCTGCTCAACCTCGGGATGAAGGTCTCCGGCTCCGATCTGCGCCGCGGCCCGGTCACCGACCGCCTGGCCAGCCTGGGCGCCACCATCTACGAGGGTCACAACGCCGCAAATATCGCCGGAGCCACGGTTGTGGTTACCAGCTCGGCCGTCAGCGCGGCGAATCCCGAAGTGCTCGAGGCCCACGCACGCAAGATTCCCGTCATCCAGCGCGCGGAGATGCTGGCCGAGCTGATGCGCCTCAAGTACGGCATCGCCATCGCCGGCATGCACGGCAAGACCACGACTACGTCGATGGTGGCCAGTGTGCTCGCTGCCGGAGGCCTCGATCCCACCGTGGTGGTGGGCGGCCGCGTGGATGCGCTTGGCTCGAACGCCCGGCTGGGAACGACACAATATCTGGTAGCCGAGGCCGACGAAAGCGACCGCTCGTTCCTCAAGCTCTCGCCCATTCTGGCCGTGGTCACCAATCTCGACCGCGAGCACATGGACTGCTATCACGACATGGCCGATGTGGAGCGGGCTTTTTTGGATTTCATGGACAAGGTGCCGTTCTATGGAGCGGTGACCGCCTGCATCGACAATCCGCTGCTCAAGGGGATTCTGCCCCGCGCCCGCCGCCGCGTCTTTACCTACGGCGTTGCCGCCGAGGCCGATTTCCGCCTGGAGTTCCTCGAGGCCGTCGAGGGACGCTTTGCGCGCTTCCTGGTGAACACGGCGCAGGGACCGCTGGGCCCCTTCGAATTGCACGTCCCAGGGCGCCACAACGTGCTCAACGCCACGGCCGCGGTGGCCATTGCCCGCCAGCTTGAGATTCCCGCGGACAAGATCGCCGAGGGGCTCGGCCATTTTCGCGGCGTGGACCGGCGCTTTCAGTTGCGCGGCACGGCGCGCGGCGTCACCGTGGTGGACGACTACGGTCACCATCCTACGGAGATTCGCGCCACCCTCGCAGCGGCCCGCGAATGCGGCCACCGGCAGATTCACGTGGTCTTCCAGCCGCACAGGTTCTCGCGCACCCTCGATCTGATGGACCGGTTCAGCGACGCGTTTGTGGATGCCGACAGCGTCGTTGTGCTGCCCATCTATGCCGCCAGCGAGGAACCCATCCCCGGCGTGACGGCCGAGCGGCTGGCCGAAAAGATTCAGGGGCCGGCAGTTCAGTTCGCCGCGGACTTTTCCTCAGCGGTTTCCGCCGTTGTAGCCCAGGCCCATGAGGGCGATCTCATCATGACCCTCGGCGCCGGGAACGTGAGCCAGTTGGCTCCGCAGATATTGGCGGCGCTGGAAGCTGCGTAGCGTGAGATTTGAACGATGGTTCCCCGCCCTTGCGGCGGAAAGAAGCCGCTAGAGCGTCACGCAAGACAAGTTGCTTGCCTATATGGCAAAGGAATTTAGCTTTAGCCACCTGAGCAATCCGCCAAGAATTGGCGATGCCATGCACTTTCACGCCTACGGTATGGCTAAGGAACGGAATCAGTCCTACAGGCTTGCTCTGCAATCGCGCCTCAGCACAGACGCTGACGGTATAGCCCGGTGCCTTGGATTAAGGGCCGAGGCTCGTGTTGGACTCGAAGGAATCATGAAGGCGCTGCAGACGAAGATTTCACCTGCTACATTATTTAATCCGGTTTAGGGGGAACACCGAACGGCGCACAAGACGCATTGGCCTCTCGTACCCGTAACGGCGCGGGTTCCCCCCGCGGAGGCTGCGGAAAAAAGCCGGCGGAGGCCGGGCTATAGTGAAAGCTGGCGACTCTCACGACCTTGCTCAGGCGTGATCAGGCAAAGCAGCACCACAAACCGTCCCCTGGTTTGGGAAGATGAAGCGCTCGCGGAGCCTCGCTTCCGGCGCGTGCAGCAAGGTGTGCCCCCGTCGGGGCGTACTTTGCCGGGCATGCCGCTGGAGATGCCGGACCCGGACGCCGACGAACTCCCACGCAAGGGCGGAGCTCGCTTTGACGGGCCGACCCCGGATTGGCAGCGCGGACCCTGGTGGAAGCCGTCGGGCGCCTTGGGCCGCACGCTTCTGGGGCTGGGCATTCTGATCGTTCTGGGCGGACTGATCGCGACCGGCTCGCTTCTGAAGGCCTACCTGAACCGCGACGAGCGCTTCCGCATAGCCGGAGTCGACAACATCGAGGCAGCCGGGCTGAGCGAGGTGAGCCGCGCGGATGTCCTACCGGTCTTCGGCGAAGACATCGGGCGCAATATCTTCTTTGTTCCTTTGAACGAGCGGCGCAAGCAGTTGGAGTCCATCCCCTGGGTGCAGGAGGCCACGGTGATGCGGCTGCTTCCCGACCGGATTCGCATCTCGGTGGTGGAGCGGAAGCCGGTGGCGTTTGTGCGTCAGGGCCAGCAGATCGGCCTGGTGGACGCGAACGGTGTTCTGCTCTCGATGCCTGCGGCCACCATGGCCCAGCATCATTACTCGTTCCCGGTGGTGACGGGGATCGACCCCCACGATCAACCCGCCGTGCGCAAGAACCGCATGGCGGTGTACGAGCGCCTGGTTTCGGAGCTGGACGCCAACAATCAGCACCTTTCCGAACAGATTTCAGAGATCGATCTGACCGATCCCGAGGATGCCCGCGTGCTGATGCCTGAGCAGGGCGCCGACATCCTGGCTCATTTTGGCGAAGACCGTTTTCTTGAGCGCTACCAGCGCTACAAGGCGCACATCGCCGAGTGGCGCCAGCAGTATCCCAACCTGGCTGCGGCGGATTTGCGCTACGACCAGCAAGTAGTTCTGGAGATGGCTCCCGGCACGAGCACCGCGGCAGCCGACCAGGGCGCATCGAATGCAAGCGAGGCCAAGCCGCCGGATGCAAAGGCGGCAGCCAATCCTCCCGTCGCGGCTGCGACCGCGCCGAAGCCGGTTTCGGCCGCCAAGGCAGCGCCAGGCAAGCCGGGGACGAAGCCCGCGGACAAGGTGAAGCAAGTCAAGGCAGGGGCCAAGCCGGGCGCAAAGGCAGGCAAGGGGCCAGCGAAACCAAAGAGCGCCGCAACCAAGCTGAAGGCGGCCAAGGCCAAAGCGGCCAAAGAGACGAAGAAGCGCGCGGAGGCCAAACGCGCCGCGCTCCACCTGAACCGGCAGAAACCCGCCCCAAGAATCCGTCCGGCCACGATTGTGAGCCAGGGCCAGTGAGCGCGATGAGCCAGAAACAGGACAATCTGATCGTGGTGCTGGACATTGGCAGCGCGTGGACCCGCGTGCTGGCTGCCGACCTGAACGAAGGCGCCATGCGCTATCGCGGCCACGGGATCGTCGAGTCGGCCGGGATGCGCAAAGGGCTTATCGCCGAGCTTGCCCCGGCGGCCAAGGCGGTGAAGGCCGCCAACGAGCGGGCCGAACAGGTGGCGCGCCTCAACATCGACGAGTGCGTGGTGGGAGTGGGCGGGCCGCATATCCGCGGGCTCAATACCAACGGCGGCCTCGATCTGGGCAGCCGCATGCGCGAGATCACCCGCGAGGACGTGCGCAACGCCGTGGAGCGGGCGCGGGCCGTCGAGCGGCCTCCCGACCGTGAAATCCTCCATCTGCTGCCCCGCCAGTTCATCCTCGACGAGCAGCCGGGCATCTTCGATCCCGTAGGCATGGTGGGCGCGCGGCTGGAGGTGGACCTGCACATCGCCACCTGCTCCGGCAGTGCACTGCAAAGCACGGTGACCTGCGCCAACCGGGCGGGACTTGAGGTTTCAGAGGCGGTGCTGGAGTCGATCGCCGCCGCCGAGGCCACGCTTTCGGCCGACGAGCGGGAACTGGGCGTCTGCCTGCTCGGCATCGGCGCCCACTCCACCGACCTGGCGGTCTTTTTCGAGGGCGCCGTGGCCCACACCGCATCGGTTCCCATCGGCGGAATGCACTTTACCAACGATCTGGCGGTGGGCCTGCAGATGCCGGTGGCGCAGGCCGAGGAGATCAAGCGCCAGTACGGTCATTGCGTGGTGACGGCCGTGCCCCAGCAGGCGGAGATCGAGATCGCCAACCCGCAGCCGCGGATGCTGCCGTTGCGCACCATCGCCGAGATTCTGGAGCCGCGGGCCCGCGAGCTGTTCTACTTTGTGAAGGAAAGCCTGCGCCAGGGCGGCGTGGTGGAGGCGCTGGGCGCCGGTTGCGTGCTTACCGGCGGCGGAGCGATGCTGCCCGGCATGTTGGACGTAACCGAAAGCCAGTTGCGGGTTCCCGCGCGGACCGGAATGCCGGTGCGCCTGTCGAATATGCCTGGGGAACTGGTTCACCCCGACTTTTCGACAGCCATCGGCATGCTTCTCTACGCGCACCGTACGCGGGTGACCCGCGCCGCGGAAAATAACAGTTTGCGCGCCAAGCTGCGCGCCATCTTTGCAGCCAGTTTTTAGCTAGGGTCTGTTCGCAGACCGCAATCTATCAGGAGGTCGGGAGCCCAATGGATCAGCAGACGAATGAAGCCGGAGAGATGCGCATTCAATATCACGAAGAACCGGTGCGCGGAGCCCGCATCAAGGTAATCGGCGTGGGCGGCGGCGGCGGCAATGCCGTCAACCGCATGATTCAGGCCCGCATGGAGGGCGTGGAGTTTATCGCCGCCAATACCGACGTGCAGGCGCTCAAGACCTCGCAGGCTCCGGTCAAGCTTCAGCTTGGGGTCCGGCTGACCAGCGGCCTGGGCGCAGGCGCCAATCCCGACGTGGGCCGTCGCGCCGCGCTCGAGGACTCGGAAAAGATCATCGAGGCGCTGGAAGGGGCCGACATGGTCTTCGTCACCGCCGGCCTGGGCGGCGGCACAGGTACCGGCGCCGCGCCGGTGATCGCCTCGCTGGCCAGCGAGATGGGCATCCTGACCGTTGCCGTCATCACGCGCCCCTTTGCCTTCGAGGGCAAGCGCCGGTTGCAGCAGGCCGAGCGCGGTCTGAAGGAGCTGCTGGAGAGCGTGGACACCATGATCGTCATCCCCAACGAAAAACTCCTCGCGGTGGCCAAGGACGCAGGTTTCTTTGAGAGTTTCCGCATCGCCGACGACGTGCTGCGCCAGGGCGTGCAGGGCATCAGCGACATCATCACCATCCCCGGCATCATCAACCGCGACTTTGCCGACGTAAAGACCACCATGGCCGGCATGGGCCACGCGGTGATGGGCACGGCAGTACGCTCGGGCTCGAATCGCGCCATTGAAGCGGCCCAGGCGGCCATGGCTTCGCCACTGCTGGAGGCCGGCGCCATCGACGGCGCGCGCGGCATCCTCATCAACATCACCGGCTCCAGCTCGCTCAAGCTCTCCGAGGTCAACGAGGCCTCGTCGCTGATCCAGTCCGCCGCGCACGAGGACGCCAATATCATCTTCGGCGCGGTGCTGGACGAGAAGATGGGCGAAGAGGTAAAGATCACCGTCATCGCCACCGGTTTCCGCGACCAGATGCCGGAGCGTCGCGCGCGCATGTTGAGCGTGGAAGAGGCGCCGGTGGTTTCGGTGCCCGTGGTTGCGCCCGACAACTGGATGGACGAACCTGCTCCCGCCGCGCCCGCGCCGCCGCGCTTCCTCAGTCAGGACGAAGAGCCGGAAGAGGAGACTGCGGAAGCCGACGAGCCGGTATTCTTCTCGGCTGCAAAACCGGCCGCGGAGCCGGTGAAAGCCGCGCCCGCGCCGGCGGAATCCGCCACGCGCTTTGAGCCGGAGGAACTGGAGCTGGTGGCCGCGCCGGCCAGGCCGCAGTTTGCCGAGTTGGCCGAGGAACCGGCCTACACGCCGCTGCCCAGGGACTATGCTTCAGACTTCGACAGCGGCTTGCGCGCTCCGGCGGCAACGGAGGAGCAGATGGCCAGGCCGGCATCGGCCCCGGCGCTCTTTCCGGAGAGCGACGAGGAGTCGCAGCGGGATTTGGATGTTCCGGCCTTCATGCGCCGGTTGCAGTTCTAGGATTTCTGCCGCTTTGGGGGCATTTTCATTCGGTCGCGGGAGCTGTATAGTGCAATATAGCTCTACAAAACAGGCGGTTCGTGTCAAGTGCCTGCGTGGAATTGTTGTCTTTCTTTCTATTATGAAAGGAATCAACGGCTGGATTCTACGGTGATAAGGATCACAGGGTGCGGGCAGAGCATCTGAAATAAAGTAAGCGTCATCCGCGGCGAAGAGCGAAGCTGCCGCTGAATTTGACGATAAGTACGAGGTGCGTTGCTCGAGGGCAGGCGTACAGCACGTACTCCATAGTTGAGAGGATGTTGACTGGATGAAGTTGTCTTGCGTTTGGGCAATTGGAATTGTCTTGGGCTGCACGGGCGGTGCCGCGGCATTGAATGCGCCGCACACGCTGCATCATGCCAAGACAACGGAACCTCACCTGGTCGAGCCTCACCGCGCCAGCGGCCATCATGCCGCGGCGGCGCATTCCGCCCGGCCTGAGGCCAAATCCACCAAAACCCAGGCGAAGACCGAGGCAGCGCCGGCAAGACAGCAGAGCAAGGCGGGACGGCAGCAAGCCAGGCTGACTCCAAGAGGCACGGCCAGAGCCGGTGTGCGCCGGGCAGCTCTCACATCCCGCCGCCATCATCCTTCGAACGAGCGGTTTACCGCCAGTTCCTTTGCCAACGGCGATATTTTTGCCGGCGACGTAACGGCGGGCGAAGACCCGCTGGTCCGCCAGGCGGCCATCGATGCGCTGAGCGGAATGAACGGCACAGCCGTAGTCATCGACCCCTCCAACGGCCGCATTCTGGCCATGGTCAATCAGAAGCTCGCGCTTTCGCCGGGTGCGGAGCCTTGCTCGACGATCAAGATCACAGTCGCCATGGCGGCGCTCTCCGAAGGCTTGGTCACGCGCGACACGCCGGTGCAGTTGGGCGGCTTCCGCATGAACATGACCGAGGCGCTGGCCAAGAGCAACAACCTTTACTTCGAGGAACTGGGCCGGGAGTTGGGCTTTGAGCGCGTGCGCCACTACGCCAACCAGTTCGGGCTGGGCGAGTTGGCCGGTTATCACATTCAGGGCGAGCAACTGGGCGTCTATCCTGACAAGGAACTGCCTGCCTCAGAAGGCGGTGTGGCCCGCATGTGCAGCTTCGGCCAGGGCGTTTCGCTGACTCCGCTGCAACTGGGCGCATACGTGGCCGCTCTGGCCAACGGTGGAACCCTCTATTACTTGCAGCATCCGACGACTCAGGAAGAAGCCGCCATGCTGGTTCCCAAGGTGAAGCGGACACTGGACATCGCCAAGTACATTCCCGATCTGCAGGACGGCATGGCCGGGTCGGTGGAATATGGAACGGGCCGGCGCTTGCGCGCCAACTTCCACGAACTGCCGGTCTTCGGCAAAACCGGAACCTGTTCGGACAAGGGCACCCGCTTCGGCTGGTTCGCCTCCTACTCCGATTCGCCCCAGGGCAGCCTGGTGACGGTCTTCTTCCTTGAAGGTGGCCGGCCCACCTTCGGCCCCCGCGCGGCGGAACTGACCGGCGTCTTCTACAAGAATCTCTGGGATCGCAACTACTTTGCGGAGAAGACGCAGCAAACGGCTCAGGTAGCAGCGCCCGCGGCTCCCGCGGAGCAGTCCGTGCAACAGCCTTCCGCGCAACTGGCCGCGCAATAGCCCGTACGAAGCGAATGCAACGATCCAACGAAAAAGCCGCCTTCGGGCGGCTTTTTCATGATTCCGAGCAAACCTCCAGTTCCGCTTTATAAACGCGGTTCCTCCACGGGCGAATCTCGGAGCGATAAACTCCCCCTCACTCGGAGATCGATCCGGACGTGTAATATTTGCAGGCAAGACACTTTTATGCCCGAACCCAAGACCGGCGGAAACAGGGAACGCATCGCGGCGACCATTCTGTATGGAATGATCTGCGCCCTTGAAGTTCAGGGATACCGGGCGGTTCTGGCCGGGAAGAGCGTCCTGGAGCTGCCGTTTTCCTGGAAGGTGGCGTTCTGCGCGTTTTGCGTCTGGTGGTGCTGGGAGACCTTCAGAAAAGAGCATGGGAAGAACGGCGTTCTGCTCGCCGCCTTTACGGTATTGCTGGGCGCATTTACACACCTGAAGTCCATGGGCCACTTCCTTCAGGAGACTTTTGCCGGACACAAGATTCTGGAGCCGCCGTCGGAGGGGACGATGTTGCTTTACGCCCTCTTCGCTGGTTTGTGCCTGTGGATCGCCTGCAGGCAAAAGCTGAAGAGCGGCATTCGCATCTCTGGGACAGATCGTTGCGCCGCGCTGCTGATGGCCCTGCTCTTCGCTACCAAGATCGGGATGCGCTTTGTCACGGGCCATGACGCCATCGCGCTCAAGGGAGCCGGATGCGCCGCGGTCTGTATCGGCTTTTTCGCGATGATCCTGGGCTTCCTGGACGCGACATCGTCCGGCGAGCCGGAGTTCCCGGCAATCCAGGACGCTCTTCCCTGAGCAGCTCGATCGCTCTCGGGCGCATCCCGCGGAAGCTCCGCAGCCCTGCGGGCCGCGAGTCTTCGCTCCACCATTTGCAACGAATCCCGCTCAGAATCATCCCATAGCTAGTGACCTTCCCATGCCGATCGCCGTTCCCTGGCCGGCAGACGCGGAACGGCGCTCCAACTCCCAGCACGCGAAGACAGGACCAAACCCATGGCTCTACCGGAACACACTCTGCTCATGTACGGATATCTGCTGCTCTTCGCGTGGGTTTTGGTGGAGCAGTTTGGGATTCCGCTCCCCGCCACGCCGGTGCTGCTGGCTGCCGGAGCGCTTTCGGCCGAGCACGAAATCAGCTTTCCGTTGGCGCTGCTGGCTGGCCTGGCCGCGTGTCTGGTGGCCGACAGCGTCTGGTTCCTCATTGGCCGCCGCTACGGGCACCATGTGCTGCGCCTCCTCTGCAAGCTGTCTCTGGAGCCGACCATCTGCGTCCGGCGCACCCAGGATTCCTTTGGCCGCCGCCGCAGCGTCACGCTGATGATTGCCAAGTTTGTGCCCGGCCTGGCCACGCTGGCTCCGCCGGTGGCCGGACAGAACGGCATGGGCTTCGGCCAGTTTCTCTTCTTCGACGGCATCGGCGCCACGCTCTGGCTGGGGGCGCTGCTGGCCGCCGGCCGCTTCTTCGGCGATCTGCTCCGCCGCGATCCCAGCCTGCTGGACTGGGCCGGCCGCTTCTCCGGCGCGTTGCTGATCCTGGGCATTCTCGGCTTCTTCATTGGCCGCGTCATGCGCCGTCGCATGGTCCTCAAAGAGCTGGTGGCCGCGCGGCTTGAGCCGGAGGAACTGAAGAAGCAGCTCGATGCCGGTGTGCCGGTCTATATCGTGGACCTGCGCCATCCGCTGGAACTGCTACCCGACCCCTTCACATTGCCCGGCGCGGTCCACTTTTCGCCGGACGCACTGGCCGCGCGCCACAACGAGATTCCCCGCGACCGCGACATTGTTCTCTTCTGCACCTGCCCCAGCGAGGCCACCGCCGCCAAGACGGCGATGACCCTGCACAACCTGGGCATCGAGCGCGTGCGCCCCTTGCGCGGCGGCTACGACGAGTGGAAGCGGCTGGGATTTCCGATGGATGCCATCCAGCCGGCATTTTCGGCTGGGGAATGATCCGTCAGGACGAAACGACAAACAAGGAAGCGATTCTGGTTCCGATCGGCGATCCGATTCCGCTGCATGGATCGGGGCCCGGCGCTGCGTCGTAAAAGCCGTTGCTGCCAACGGTGATGTCGTTGAAATCCTTCTGATTTTGCCAGAGCTTGGGCGTGACAAAGCCAAGTTTGGTTCCGAACGAGGCGAAAAGCCCTGCATAGAGAGGCGCCACCGCGCTGGTGCCGCCCACGACAGTCTGTGCGCCGTGCACATAAATCTCGTAGCCGGTGTTGGGGTCGGCGTCCCCCGTCACGTCGGGCACCATTCTCCCTTTTCCCGCCTTTTTACCGGCCGGGGCAGGAGGCGCGCCGATCTGAAATGCCTGCACCGGAAAGACGGTCGAGTAGCCCCCGCCGGTTCCTTCGCCGTTGGTCTTGCCCGGATTATCGTTCCAGACCGTCTCGTCGGTGGGCGTCTTGTTGGTCCCTCCACAGCCCACAATATGCGGGCAGGAGGACGGACAATCCACATTGGCAGGCGTCTTGCCGCCGTCGCTGGAGTCGTTGTCTCCCGCCGCGGCAAAGACCACCGTGCCGGCTGCGGTCGCGGCCGTGGCAATGGTCTCCATCTGCTCCGCGGCGGTCGTGCCCCAGTTGGCTTCGTCGGAGCCCCATGAAATTGAGCAGACATCGCAGCCGTCCGACGCCGCTTTCTGAACAGCAGTGCCAATATCTTGCGACCAGTAGACGCGGATGGTGGCCGCCTGGCCGGTAGCCGCATAGTAGGCCGCGCCAGCCACCTCGATGTCGAGCGCGACCTCGTAATCCGGATCGTCCGCGGAGCCGACGCTCTGGTTGGGGCTGTTTTGTGTGCCGTCCACCGAGACGTCGGTGACCTGCGGCGAGGGTTGGCCGACAGAATTGAAAAACAGGTCCAAGTCGGACTGGATCCAGCCGCCGCCCAACTCGACAATGGCGATCACGCCGCCACCGGCGAGGGCGGAGGGCCAGTTGTAGGCAGCGCAGAGATTCGGCACGGTCCACGGACCGGGGGTTGGAGCCGCGGCGGCCTGAACGCCAAGGGGCGCGGGCTTCCGCAGCTTGAAGTAGGGCGTGGATTTGTACGTGGTGGAATAGCTCGACGGGGAATGGCTCATGGGATCTCCTTGTTACGACACGAGCGTCGTGCGCGGAAGTATGGCACAGGCTGGTTTTGACAAGCAAAAGAAATTCCCGCGAAATATACCCAAGCCCGACCCGCCCGGTCCGTGGGCTTTCTGGCCGCACCGCCACGGGGAGGCGCAGCGAAAGCCGTAGTATGAATGGGGAAGAAGCAGAACTTCAGGAGCCCCCCTTGGCCTACGACGATTTGCGCGATTGGATTAAAACCCTCGAAAAGCACGGCGAACTGAAACGCATCCGCGAAGAAGTCTCCCCGGAACTCGAAATCACGGAAATCACCGACCGCGTGAGCAAGATTGGAGCCGGGCGCGGCGGCGCGAAGGGCAGTGCAGGGAAGTACGCTCCCGGTGGCCCGGCGCTGCTGTTTGAGAACGTGAAGGGCCATCCCGGTCACAAGGTGCTCATCAACCAGTTCGGCAGCGAACGGCGCATGGCGCTGGCGTTGGGCGTGGACAGCCTGGACGAGATTGCCGAGCGCATCCAGGGGCTGATGAACGTCAAAGCTCCGGAGGGCTTTCTCGACAAGCTCAAGATGCTGCCGCAGTTGGGTGCGCTGGCCAGCGCATTTCCCAAGACCGTGAGCGCCAAAGACGCGCCGTGCAAGCAGGTCATTCTGCGCGAGAATTTCGATCTGAACCAGTTTCCGATTCTCACCTGCTGGCCGCACGACGGCGGCCCGTTCATCACCTTGCCCTGCGTGCATACCAAAGATCCGCGCACCGGCAGGCGTAACATCGGCATGTACCGCATGCAGGTCTACGACGGCCAGACCACGGGGATGCACTGGCAGCGGCAGAAGGTCGCCGCCGAGCACTATCGCGAAGCGCTGCGCCAGGCTGCTGCGGCGCACTCCTCCGTAGGTCCGCTCCATGCAATGGTGGCGGCGATGGCGGAGTCGGCGGGCGGCGCGGTCGGCATTCCCGACGGGCCCATCGGCGGGCTGCCGCAGGTGGCCTTGGGCAACCTGAAGGGCTCGCGCCTTGAAGTCGCCGTCGCCATCGGCACCGATCCGGCAACCACTTTCGCCGCCATCGTGCCCGCGCCGCCTGAGGTGGAGGAGTTCCTCATCGCCGGCTTCCTGCGCGGCAAGCCGGTCGAGATTGTGAAATGCGAGACGGTCGATCTCGAAGTCCCGGCCCACGCGGAGATTGTGCTTGAAGGCTACGTCGAACTGGGCGAGCTGCGCACTGAAGGTCCCTTCGGCGATCACACCGGCTTCTACACCATGACCGACGAGTACCCGGTCTTCCACCTGACCTGCATCACCCATCGCAAGGACCCCATCTATGCCGCCACCATCGTGGGCAAGCCGCCCATGGAGGATGCCTGGATGGGCAAGGCCGTGGAGCGCATCTTTTTGCCCGCGATGAGGATGCAGATTCCCGAGCTGGTGGACATTCATCTGCCCGTCGAGGCGGTCTTTCACAACCTGATGCTGGTCTCGATCAGGAAGAGCTATCCCGGCCAGGCGCGCAAGGTGATGAGCGCCATCTGGGGGCTGGGCCAGGCCATGTTTACCAAGTGCATCGTGGTGGTGGACGAGGACTGCGACGTGCAGGACATGGGCGAGGTGGTGCTGCGCGTGGCCAACAACATCGATCCCGAGCGCGACATCCAGTTCACGCTGGGGCCGGTGGATTCGCTCGATCACGCCGCGCGCCTGCCCAACTATGGATCGAAGATGGGCATCGACGCCACGCGCAAATGGAAGGCCGAAGGATTCGAGCGTCCCTGGCCGGCGATGATCGAGATGGACCGCGCCACCAAGGCCCGCGTGGATGCGCTGTGGGAGAAGCTGGGACTGTGAACAGGATGGCGGGGGGACTGGACTCACACGAACGCCCTTGGTTTGGGAGCCGCACCGCCCGGTTGCGTCGCTCTGCTATATCTAGACCTATGCATGGCTTCATCCCCAGGCGCCTGACGATTCTTGTCGCGGCCCTGTTCGTTGCAGCAACTTCCTTGTGTGCCCAGCAGGCGCCGGATACTTTTCACTGGATCGACTTCCACTCGGCGAAGGACCAGGACGTGATCGTCTGGGTCACCCGTTCGCTGGTGGTCGAGGATTGGACGGCGATTCGCGAAATCGGCGTCGAGTACGACGCGGCGCTGGTGGTCACTGCCAAGCGGGCCACGCCGCAGTCTCCGGCCAATGCAGACTCCTTCACCGTGTGGAGTGTATCGCTGACCAATCACGGCATTACGCCGCTGATCCGAGGCGTGAATCTGCGCTGGCTCGACTGGATGCGCTTTGCCGATGGCGCGCCGGAGGAACCGGCCGTTCTCTACGACAATTGCCGCGAGTGCGCGGCCAATACCTATTTCACAGCCTTCCACTACGACATGGCGCAGCACTCCTGGGCGGCCCGGTGGATGCGCGGCGGGCAGGGAGTCTCCGTCTGGAGCGCCAACACGCCCGCTGGCGTGGCCTGGACGCAGGTTTACGCGGGGCTTGCCGAGCCCAATGGGCGCGAACTCATCGGCACCTGGAATCACTTCGACTATGGCAAGCAGAAGGACGCCGACGATTTTGTCTACCGCTACGATCTGGACCCCTTCAGCGGCCTGGAGCGCACCCAACTGCTCAGCGGCAAGGACGCCGAAGCGATGAAGCTGCGCCTTTGCCGCGTACAGGATGCGATTCCGGGGCTGGCGCGCGGGCAGGACTCGCCGCTCTGCCAGCAGCTTGTGCCGCCCCGCCTGGAGCGCAAACCCGTCACTACGCCGCCGGCCAACAATCGCGGCCAGTCGGCGCCGCCCGGCTCCCGGCGCTGATCCCAGTTCTGCAATGGTCAATTGAGGACGGTATGGCTTTGTATGCCTTGGATAGGATCCAACTTGATGGGAGAGTGAAATGAGCAATTTTCCAAGATTCGGAACATGGCCGCTGCTTGCCATAACGACAGCGGTAGTGCTTTGCATCACCGGTTGCCCCAAGAGCCAAGACCAGGTGGCCGCCAATGCCGGCCAGACTGGCACGCAGGACCAGGCCTCGGACCCGGCTGCGGCCAACTTGGCCCCCGCTGCTGCGAACTCAGGCACTCAGCAGAACGCACCGCAACCAGCGGCTTCCAGCTATCAGCAGAGCGCTCCGCCGCCGGATTCAGGCGCCTCCTACGACCAGGCTTCCAATCAGGCTCCCGACGATTCGAACTACGGAGACCAGCCGGTAGCCTATGCTCCCCAGCCGCCGCCGCCGCTGCCCGACTACGACCAGCCGCAGGCTCCCGGCGACGATTATCTCTGGACGCCCGGCTACTGGGCCTGGGCTCCCTCAGGCTATTACTGGGTACCCGGCGTGTGGGTCGAGGCTCCGTATGAGGGCGCCTTGTGGACGCCCGGCTACTGGGGTTTCTGGCATAACCGCTACGGATTTCACCGCGGCTACTGGGGTCCGCACATCGGCTTCTACGGCGGCGTCGACTACGGCTTTGGCTACATCGGCTTCGGCTATCAGGGCGGTTACTGGGGCGGAGGCCACTTCAACTACAACCGCTCAGTCAACAACATCAACGTTTCCGTGGTGCACAACGTCTACAGCCGCTCGGTCGGCGAGAACAACCGCGGCGGCGCCCGCGTGAGCTTCAACGGCGGATCGGGCGGAGTGCAAGTGCGAGCCAGGCCTGCGGAAGTGGCGGCATTGCATGAACAACATGCCGCGCCCATGAGGGCGCAGGTGCAGAATGAGCGCGCTGCCAGCACCAACCGGGCTCAGTTTGCGAGCGTCAATCATGGCCGGCCAGCCAGCCTTGCCGTCAGTCAGCCTCTTGCGGCAGATCGCAACGTGCGGGCTCCCGCGGCGGTGCAGGCACGCAATCAGGTTGCTGCGCAGCAGCAACAGCGCCAAGTCGCCCCGCAACAACAACAGCATCAAGCGGTTCAGCAGCAGCATCAGGCTGCTCCGCAACAGCACCAGGCTGTTCCACAACAGCACCAGGCTGCTCCACAACAACGGCAAGCAACCCCGCAACAGCATCAGGCTGCACCGCAACAACGTCAGGCAGCCCCACAACAGCAACAGCGTCAGGCTGCACCGCAACAACGTCAGGCAGCCCCACAACAGCAACAGCGTCAGGCTGCTCCACAACAACGGCAAGCAGCCCCGCAACCACAACAGCGCCAGGCTGCACCGCAACAGCGGCAAGCGGCTCCGCAGCAGCGTCAGGCAGCCCCGCAACAGCACCAGGCAGCACCGCAACGCCAAGCCGCTCCGCAACATCAGGCGGCTCCTCAACACCCGGCCGAGGAGCATCCTAAGAAGTAGCGTCTTGTGGGGCATCCGCACTGTACGCTGCGGGTGTCAAGATAAAGGGTGCGCAATCACTCTGCCGTCAGAATGCGGATGGCCACCAGGTTGCGCACCCAGCGGGCGGGGCGTTTTTCTCCTGTCGCAACCAGCTGCAAAGGCCCGCTGCCCGCAAGGGCCTTGCCGTCCAGCGTGTCGGCAACGATCACCGTGGCGTCATGAATGTCGGGGTTGACCTCGGCTACGGAGTAGACCGCCTTGTAGTCGTCGGAGCCCTCGGCCACCAGATAAAGCCGGAGATCCTTGCCGTGCGGCTTGGCTGGCACGCCCAGCCGGGTGAGCAGTTCAATCAACGGCACGCCGGAGTAAGTCTGGTTCGCCCCCACATGCACGTTGCAGACGGTGAAGGTCTTATGCGGCAGCGCGGCCAGCGCGGCCGGGGTCCACTCCGCCGATTTGTCTCCGAAGACGATCTTCAGCGGGCCGGCCGGGACCGCGGGCTTGGCCATGCCATGGTCCATATTCATCTCATGGCCCATCTCCATGCCCTTGCAGGGATTCGTCTCCATGCCGCCCATCTGGCCCATCGGCATGGGTTGCGGCTGGCTTTGCTGCGCCGCCTGCCCGCTCACTATGCCTACGCCCAGCCCCAACAGGAAAACCGCAGCCCAAACCGTGCTTCGCATCCTGAACTCCTCCCGGAATCCATCGTATACTGGCCTCATGTCGATCGTGCGCAACATCGCGGGCATCGCCAAGGGCATGAGCATCACCTTCCGGGAGATGTTGGAGCCCTCGCAGGTGGAGAATTACCCCGACGGCGCCGGCCCCTTGCGCGGAGCGGTCTTCGAGCCGCGCTTCCGCGGCGCGCACGTGCTGCAGCGCGATGAAAACGGCCTGGAGAAGTGCGTGGCCTGCTTCCTCTGCGCGGCGGCCTGCCCCTCGAACTGCATTTATATCGAAGCCGCGGAAAACACCGAGGAGCAGCGCATCTCCTCCTCCGAGCGCTACGCCAAGGTCTACAACATCGACTACAACCGCTGCATCTTCTGTGGCTACTGTGTCGAAGCCTGCCCCACCGACGCCATCACCCACGGCCACGGCTTCGAGCTGGCTACGCTGAACGCCACCAACCTGGTCATGCGCAAGGAAGACATGCTGGTGCCGGTGAGCGCGTTGACTGCGGCGAAATAGCTCACCGGCATCTCCTTCCTGCTTCTGGATCGCTTTGGCGCGTTCCGGGTCAACGGCTATTCTGATGAGTGCACCCTCCGCTCCTAGCGGAACTGAGGCCTTCATTCCATGCAAAGATCTTACGAATATCACCCGCTTCAGAAAATCCTCGAGAGTCGCATCGCCATCATCGATGGCGCGATGGGCACCACGATCCGCACCTACGGGATGACGGAAGGGGATATCCGCGGGCAGCGCTTCAAGAACGCGACCAAGGACCTGAAGAACAACGGCGACCTCTTCAGCCTGACGCAGGCGCAGATGATCTGCGACATCCACCGGCGGTTTCTCGAGGCCGGGGCGGACATCATCGAGACCAACACCTTCGGCGCCACCAGCATCGCCCAGAGCGAATTCTTTGTGGACGATCCGCGCGAGCGCGGCGGCAGAAAAGATCCCGAGTTCTACCAGAAGATCGTCGACGATCCCTTCCTCGGCGGCCTGGCCTGGGAGATCAACGAGCAGTCGGCGCGGCAGTGCCGCGAGTGGGCCGATCGCGTGGCCAACGCGACGGGGCGGCAGCGCTTCGTCGCCGGGTCCATCGGCCCCTTGACGGTCTCTCTCTCCAACTCGCCCGACGCCGACGATGCGGGCTTTCGCGTGGTTACCTTCGACCAGGTGAAGACCGCCTACGCGCAGCAGGTGCGGGCGCTTATCGCCGGCGGAGTGGACCTGCTGCTGGTGGAGACCATCTTCGACTCGCTCAACGCCAAGGCGGCGCTGGTGGCCATCCGCGAGGTCTTCGACGAGGACGGCCTTGCCGCCAGCAACAGGGAACTGCCGGTGATGATTTCGGCGGCGGTGGGCCGCGGCGGCGAGACGATGATCTCCGCGCAGACGATTGAGGCCTTCTGGAACGCGGTGGAGCACGTGAAGCCGCTGTCGGTGGGGCTCAACTGCTCTCTCGGTCCCGATCTGATGTATCCGTTCCTGGCCCAACTTGCGCAGAAGTCGGGCGCGGCCATCTCCTGCTATCCGAATGCCGGCTTGCCCAATCCGCTCTCGGCCACCGGGTTCGATCTGGGGCCGGCAGACATGGCCCGTTTCCTGGGCGACTTTGCGCGCGGAGGGCTCATCAATATTGCCGGCGGCTGCTGCGGCAACACGCCCGAGCACATCGCGGCCATCGCCAAAGCGCTGGAAGGCAAGCCTCCGCGGCAGCTTTGGCCGGCGTTCGCCGCGGATTCTCCCGCCGCCGGGAACGCCAGCGTTGCCATCGCCGAAGCCAAAGAGACGAAACCCCTTCGTCTTTCCGGTTCGCAGCCATTCACCCAGCAGCCCGGCGTCTTCATCCTGATCGGCGAGCGGACCAATGTGGCCGGCTCGCCCAAGTTCGCCCGGCTGATCAAGGAAGGCAACTACGAGGAAGCGGTCAGCGTAGCCCGCCAGCAAGTGGAGAACGGCGCCAACGTCCTCGACATCTGCATGGACGAGGGCATGATCGACGGCGTGACGGCCATGACGCGCTACCTGCAGTTGCTGGCCAGCGAGCCCGAAGTCGCCAAGGTTCCCTTCATGGTGGACTCGTCGAATTGGGAGGTGATCGAGGCGGGATTGAAGTGCCTGCAGGGCAAGGGAATCGTCAACTCGATCTCGCTGAAGGAAGGCGAAGAGAAGTTTCGCCAGCACGCCGCAACCGTGCTGAAGTATGGCGCGGCGGCGGTGGTGATGGCTTTCGATGAACAGGGCCAGGCCGCAAGTTACGAGGATAGGATTCGCATCTGCGAGCGGGCCTACCGCATACTCGTGGACGAAGTCGGCTTTCCGCCCGAGGACATCGTCTTCGACCCCAACATTCTCACCGTCGCTACGGGCATGGAGGAGCACAACAACTACGCGGTTGACTTCATCCGCGCCACGCGCTGGATCAAGGCCAACCTGCCGCACGCCAAGGTCTCGGGCGGCGTCTCGAATATCTCGTTCAGCTTTCGCGGCAACAACAAGGTGCGCGAGGCCATGCACTCCGCGTTTCTCTTTCACGCCATTGCGGCCGGCATGGACATGGGCATTGTGAACGCCGGCATGTTGGAGGTGTACGAGCAGATCGAGCCGGAACTCAAGGCGCTGGTCGAGGACGTGCTGCTGAATCGCCGCCCCGATGCGACGGAACGCCTGGTCGAGTTTGGCGAGACGCTCAAGGGCGCGGGCGCGGTTGCGACGGAAAAGAAGACCGAGGAGTGGCGCAACGGAACGGTCGAGGAGCGCCTTTCTCACGCGCTGGTGAAGGGCATCGACGCGTACATCGAACTGGACGCCGAGGAAGCCCGCATCAAGCTCGGCCGTCCGCTGGCGGTTATCGAAGGCCCGCTGATGGCCGGCATGAGCGTGGTGGGCGATCTCTTCGGCGCCGGCAAGATGTTCCTGCCCCAGGTGGTCAAGTCGGCCCGCGTGATGAAGAAGGCCGTGGCCCACCTGACGCCGTATATGGAAGCCGAAAAGGCCGCCAAGGTTGCGGCCGGCGAAGTGGTGAAGGCGCAAGGCAAAATCCTGCTGGCAACGGTCAAGGGAGACGTGCACGACATCGGCAAGAACATTGTCGGCGTGGTTCTGGCCTGCAACAACTACGACGTTATCGACCTGGGGGTGATGGTTTCCTGCGAAAGGATTCTCGAGCGCGCCAAGGCGGAGAAGGCTGACATGATCGGCCTCAGCGGGCTGATCACGCCCTCTCTCGACGAGATGGTGCATGTGGCCCGCGAGATGGAGCGCCAGGGCTTCAAGTTGCCGCTGCTCATCGGCGGGGCAACCACCAGCCGGGCGCACACGGCGGTGAAGATCGCGCCCTACTATAGCGAGCCGGTGGTGCACGTGCTGGATGCCAGCCGCGCGGCGCCCGTGACGGCCAGCCTGCTCAGCGAAGAGAGCAAGCCCGCGTTCGTGGCGCAGTATCGCGCGGACTACGAGGCGCTGCGCAAGGCCCACGCCGCCCCGCGTCCGAAGGCCGTGTCCCTTGAGACTGCCCGCACCAGGCGGACTCCGATCGAGTGGCGCGCGGAAGAGCTGCCCGCGCCCGCGTTCACCGGCGTGCGCGTATTGGACGACTTTCCTCTGGCCACGCTGCGCGAGTTCATCGACTGGACGCCGTTCTTTCACGCCTGGGAGCTGAAGGGCGTCTATCCGCGCATTCTCGACCATCCGGAGCAGGGTGCGCAGGCGCGCCAGATTTTTGCCGAAGCCAATGCCATGCTCGACACGATCGTCGAAAAGAAGCTGATCGCCGCGCGCGGTGTCTACGGCTTTTTCCCCGCGAACGCCGCGGGCGACGATGTCGAGCTGTACACGGACGCCACGCGTGAAAAAGTGCTTGAGCGGTTTCACTTTCTTCGCCAGCAAGCGAACCGCGAAGGAAGCGAACCCTGCCGGTCGCTTGCCGACTTCATTGCACCGAAGGAAACGGGGCTGCCGGATACCATTGGAGCCTTTGCCGTAACGAGCGGCATCGGACTCAAGGAACTGTGCGACCGGTTCCGTGCCGAGCACGACGACTACAACGCCATCATGGCGGAGGCCATCGCCGATCGCCTGGCCGAAGCGTTCGCCGAGTGCCTGCACAAGCGGGTACGGGATGAATGGGGTTACGGCCGTGAAGAGGGCTTGAGCATCGACGGACTCATCCACGAAAAATATCGCGGCATCCGGCCGGCCGCGGGCTACCCGGCCTGCCCCGATCACACGGAAAAGGGCACGCTCTGGCGCCTGCTCGATGTGCAGGCGAATACCGGAATGCAGATTACCGAGTCGTTTGCCATGTGGCCCGGATCGAGCGTAAGCGGCCTCTACTTCGCCCATCCGGAGTCGCGCTATTTCTCGCTGGGCAAGATCGAGCGCGACCAGGTCGCCGACTATGCCGAGCGCAAGGGAATGACCGTCGCGGAGGTCGAGCGCTGGCTCGGGCAAAACCTGAATTACGACCTGGCGGAATAGCACGCGGCAGCCGGGCGGCCGGTGGGCATCCCCCGCAGGCCACATATTCTGCGGTGTAAGAAAGCAAGCGGAATAAGCCAATGAGCGCCAAACAAACCAGTCGTCCAGCCTCGCGAAACTTCGATAAGGAACTGGCGGAGTTGGATGCGCTGAAGGGCGCCGTGCTCGACGCCGCTGCAGTCGAGCACTTGCGCAAGACGCTCGCCCATCGCAACAACTTTCTCGTCGCCAAAGCGGCCAAGCTGGTTGCCGATGCGGAACTCTTTGCTCTGCTGCCCGATGTGCTGGCGGCCTACGAGCGCTTCTTCATCGACGCGGCAAAGATCGACACAAAATGCTGGGCAAAGGATGCTTTGGTCAAGACGCTCGTCAGGCTGGAGCACCGCGAGAAGGACACATACCTGCGCGGAATGCGGCATCATCAGATGGAGGCCAGTTGGGGCCCTCCGGTGGACTCGGCCGGAGCACTGCGCGGCGCCTGCACCCTCGCGCTGGTCGATTGCCCCGGCATCAGCGACGCCGATCTGCTGGCCATTCTCCTCGAGCCGCTGCTGGATTCCGACAAGACGGTGCGCATGGAGGCGGCGCGGGCCATCGGCCAGGTGGGCGGCGTGAGCGCCGCGCTCGTCCTGCGCCTGCGCGCGCTGCTGGGCAAGCATGAGCCCGAGCCCGAGGTGATGGGCGCGGTCTATTCCGCGCTGCTGGGCCTCGAAGGCGAACGCGCCATTCCGGTGGTTTCGGCGGCGCTGAAAGAGGGCGACGAGCTGGCCGCCGAGGCCGCCTTTGCCCTTGCCGGCCTGCGCGCTTCGGAGGCGCTGGCCGCGCTGATCGCCCGCTTCCGCGCCGGCGCCGACGCATGGTTCGCCTCGGTCCTCTTCAGCGCCGTCGCGCTCACCCGCCTGCCCGAGGCGATGGACTTCCTGGTCGCGATTGTCGAGCAGGATGCGCGCGAGGCACCCGCGGCCATCGAAGCCATCGGCCGCAGCGCGCCAACGTCGGAGCTGCGCGCCCGCGTCGAGCAGGCCATCGAGCAGGCAGACAGTGTGCGGCTGCGGCTGGCCTTCCGCGAGCACATGCCGGCATGAATGCAGTCTTCCCCGGCAGATTCTCCCTGTCAATCTCGATTTCAGCTAAATAGTTCTTACTGAACGATTTGCGGTTGCGTACAATTTGGGCCACCACGAGCAGAATTGGAAGTAAAGCAATCAGAGAACATGTGGGGCCTCCTCGAACGGCCGGGGCGCAAACCAGGGACAATGGCTGCGCTCCCGGCGGTTCGTCTTTTCCCACGCTTGCTTGTTCCCGCAGTGTCAGGCATGTCCCCGGTCCGTACCGTACCCCACCGGGTACCCCCCTCCCCCCCCTCATACCCCCAGGGGGTATGAATCGTTTCATGCCCCCTGCTCTGACCTGCGTTTGACGCAGGGGTTTGCGGGTGCTTTGATGGGGAGGCGGGATGGAAGTCATGCCTATCCCTTTTCAATAACGGGGAGTCGGAATGCGCGCAGGTGCAGGGATGTTGACAGCGGTTCTTCTATCGGGCGTTTTATTGTGCGGATGCGGCGGCGGTGGCGGTGGGACCGTCATCAATCACACCACGGCAAACATTGCGGCCGCGCCCACTATCTCCACTGCCGCCGCGCAGAACGGCGCCGTGGTCGTCAGTCTGGCCTCCGCAACCTCCGGTGCCAGCATCTATTACACCGTGGACGGGTCGACGCCTACAACATCGTCGCAGCAATACCAGGCGCCGTTTCTGGTGGCTTCGAACCTGACCGTCAATGCCATCGCCACGGCCTCGGGCGATACCGCCAGCAGCGTCACCAGCCAGAGCTTTGCGCCCAACATTGCGTCCGGCACGCTGGTGTGGTCCGACGAGTTCTCGAACTCCACCGGCGCTAGCGCCCAGCCCAATCCGCTGGTCTGGACTTACGACACGGGCAACAACGGCTTCGGCAACAGCGAATTGGAGAACTACTGCGCCTGGGCCTCGAACACCTCTCCGTGCAGCACGGCGAATCCGAATGCGTATGTGGGCACAGACGGCTACCTGCACATTGTGGCCGAGCAGCCCTCGGCCGGAGTCTACACCTCCGCGCGGCTCAAGACCCAGGGCCTGTTCAGCTTTCAGTACGGCAGGATCGAGATCCGCGCCCAGGTTCCGGAGGCGCCGGGCTTCTGGCCGGCCTTCTGGCTGATGGGCAACAACATCGCTACCGTGAATTGGCCGGCCTGCGGCGAGATGGATGTGCTGGAGCGGGTGAACGCGGCGGCCACGCCCGACTGGAACGCAGGCTCGATTCACGGAACCGGCTTCACCGGCTCCGTGGGCCTGGGAACCGACTACTACTTTCCCGCCGGGCAGACGGCGGCTGGTTGGCATACCTACGGCATGATCTGGAGCAAGGGCAGCGTGGTCTATTACGTGGACGATCCCACCCAGCCTTACGCCACGTACACCCCGGCGAGCCTCAACGGAATCTCCGGAGCGGCCTGGCCCTTCGACGCGGGCCAAAGCAACTTTATTCTGATCAATCTGGCTGTCGGCGGCAGTTGGCCCGGCTCGCCCAACTCGAGCACGCCATTTCCCTCCGAATTGCTGGTGGACTACGTCCGGGTGTACTCGAACTAGTCTTTGACTGCTTGTACTTGTATCAATGCTGGGTGCCCGATTTTGGAACCTGAGAGAGCACACCCTTTGAGTCCAAGGCAACCCTTTTGCTGGCGTGCGCTTGCCGCCATTCCAGTTACCTTGGCGGCCGGGGACTTTTCGGCGTGGAAAGTTTCTTTCATGACTGCCGGGTTATAGATTGAACAAGATATTTGCGCCGTATTTGCATCTGTTTGACCGTCCCTTTACAATTCCGGGCGGATACTACTCCTGTGAACTCGGACGTTCGGCAGACAGTTCCACTGAAACTCGCCCCCGGTTCCACCGATCTGGTGGACTTATCTTTTCCCACACTTGCTCCCTCCCTGCCCGCGCCGCCGGCCAAGCCACGCATTCATGCGGAAGTGGGACACTACCGGCTGCGCCTGGCGCAGACGGCCGAGGATCGCGATGCCGCCTGCCGGCTCCGCTTCAAGGTCTTCAATATTGAGCTGGGCGAAGGGCTGGAGAGCGCTTACCAAACCGGATTGGACACCGACCGGTTCGACCTCGTCTGCGAGCACCTGCTGGTCGAGGACAAGCTGGAGGAGAATCCCGCCAAGCGCATCGTGGGCACCTACCGGATGCAATCAGGAACCACGGCCGTCCGCAACCAGGGCTACTACTCCGAGCAGGAGTTTAATTTTGCCCCGTATGAACCGCTCCGGGGAGACATTCTGGAGTTAGGCCGCGCCTCCATTGACCGGGAACATCGCACCCCCGAAGTTCTTACCTTGTTGTGGAGGGGGATCGCGCAGTATGCTACCGACATGGGGCTGCGTTACCTGATCGGTTGCTCATCTTTGAATTCGAAGGACCCGGCGGAGGGTTGGCAGATGTATGGCCAGCTCGAGCACTACCGGGTGCCACCTGAGTTCGAGACCGAGCCGACCGCCGCGTACGCCTGTCCCCGCGAGCAAGAAAGCCGGCAAGCACAGCCGTCGGCCCTCCAGCAAGACCAGCCGTCGCCCACTCCGCAAAAGGTGCCTAAGCTGCTGAAGACCTATCTGGCCATCGGCGCGCGCATCGGCGGACCGCCGGCCTGGGACCGGGATTTTGGCACCATCGATTTCCTTACGCTGCTCGATCTCCGGTTGATTTCGCCGTCGGCGCGCAACCGCTTTCTGGCGCCGCTGACCACGTGAGCCTGCGTGCCCTCCGGCGCGCTGTGGCGCTGGCTTCCGCTCTCGTCCTGTGCATTCTCCGCTTCTGGCTCCTCCGCCTGCGCGGACCCGTCACTCTGGAGCGCCGTGCGCTGTGGGTGCAGGCATCTGCACGCGGGATTCTGACCGGCCTGGGCATTCAATACCGGGTGACAGGCGAGCCGCCCACGCACGGGCTGGTCGTCTGCAACCACCTCAGCTACATCGACATTCTCGTTCTCTCCTCGGCCATGCCCTGCTTCTTTGTGGCCAAGATCGAGATCGGCGGATGGCCCTTCTTCGGCAAGGCGGCGCGCACCGGCGGAACGATCTTTGTCGACCGGTCGAGCTTGGCCAGCGCCATGTCGGTAGCCGAGCAGATGACCGAGCGGCTCAAAATGCCGATTCCGGTTCCCGTGCTCCTCTTTCCCGAGGGCACCAGCACCGACGGCAGCCAGGTGATCCGTTTCCACTCCCGGCTCATCGATCCCGCCACTTCTCTCGGAGTGCCGATCACCACGGCCGCCATCCGCTACGTCATCGACGGTGGCGTGGCAGAGCAGGAACTGTGCTGGTTCGGCGACGTCGAGTTTCTGCCCCATCTCTGGAAGGTCCTTGATACGCCCGGCTTCTTCGCCGAGGTGCAGTTCGGCGAGCCACGCATCTATTCCGACCGCCGCACCGCCGCCGACGAGACCCACGCCGAGATCGAGGCCATGCGCAATGGCGGCGTGCTGGCGCTTCAGTAGGGTTCGCCGAAATCCCCAAGTATTCGGTGTCGTCGGTGGTTGGGTTCCTCAAGGGCAAAATGCGATTCACCTTGCACGGGTTTATGGGGAACGGAAGCAGAATTTTGTGGGGCAGCATTTTTGGCCGCGAGAATTTTTGGTATCTGCAGTGGGCCGCGACGAAGCCGTGATCCGAGTGTACATCCGCATCCAGGAGAAGGAAGACCAGCAACTGGAACAGTTGCGCATGTGGCAATGACCTGCCACCGATAAGGTGGCTCAACCTAACCGGAGCGGCGTAAGCGACCCCGCTCAAGCCGCTTTGTGCGGCTCACACCGTAAAGCCCTCGGCTCTGCCGGGGATATTTATCGGGCGCCGCTGCTGGGCGGGAAGGCCTCCTGGCCGGCGACAAAGGTCTCCAGCACCTTTGTGAAAAGGATGGCCTGCGCGCCGACGGTGTAGAGGTCGCGGTCGACGAGGATGAAGTCGGCGTTGTAGCCGGGCGCGAGCTTGCCCTTGTGCTTCTCGGCGAACTCGGCGTAGGCCGAACCCTGGGTGTAGGCGTAAAGGGCCTGGCCACGAGTGAGCTTGTTCTCAGGGAAGTAGGTTTTTGTTCCGGCCTCGTTCTTGCGCGTGACGGCGGCGTAGAGGCCGCGGAAGGGCGTGATGGGTTCGACCGGATAATCGGTGCCGAAGGCCAGCGGCACGCCGGCGTCGAGAAAGGCCTTCCATGCATAGGAATAAGCGGCTCGCTTGGGGCCCAGCCGGTCTTCGGCCCAGTTCATGTCGGTGAGCAAGTGGCTGGGCTGCATGGAGGCGATGACGCCGAGCTTTTTGAAGCGAGGAATGTCGGCCGGATCGACAACCTGCGCGTGTTCGATGCGGTTGCGCGGAGAGAGCCCCGCTAAGACTGGATAGCACGGCGATCCATCCTTCAGCTTGCATAAAGCAGCAGGCGGTTTTGGCGGAGCGCTGTTCTTCGGGCAGGGAGTTTTTTCATCCCAGATCTCATACGGCTGGCCCTCAGGGCGGCAAGGACCGGGCAGGGAGAGCGCCATGGGGCGCTGCGGCCGCTCGGACTCTTCAAACGCATCCAAGGCCATTGCGGCGGCTTTATCGCCGATGGCGTGGAAGCCCAATTGAAAGCCAAATTGCGACCGCTCCATGGCCATTTTGTTGAGTTGATTCTGGGTGTACTGGGGCAGGCCAGTGTTGTTGGGATCGTCGGAGAAGGGAGCCTTCATTGCGGCCGTGCGCGAACCCAATGAGCCGTCCATGAAGCCTTTCAACATTCCGGTGTGCAGCAAGGTATCGTTCGGGTCGTGGTGATTGCGCATTCCGATCAGATCGAGCAACGGAGCTTTGAAGGGCAGCCATTCGCTGATGCGCAAATGGAGCGGGCCCTCTTTCTCCAGTTCCTCGAAGATGAGGAAATCTTCCCAGTCGCTGAAGTCCTGCACACTGGTGACACCGTGCGCCAGCGCGTCGGCGATGGCCAGCTCGTCGCCGTGGCGGCGCTCGTCGTGGCTGGGCGGCGGAATGACCTTGTAAACCAGATCTTGCGCCGACTCGCGCAGAATGCCGGTAGGCTGGCCGTGCGCGTCGAGGTCGATGGCTCCGCCCTGCGGCGGGGCGGTGTTGCCGGTGATGCCGGCGGTGGCCAGGGCCGCGGAGTTGGCGAGAGCGATGTGGCCGTCGATGCGGCTGAGGAACGCGGGATGGCCCGCAGTGACCTTGTCCAGGTCCTGGCGGGTGGGCAGCGTTTTTTGCGCCCACAGCGTGTGGTCCCAGTTTCCGCCGGTGAGCCAGTGGCCGGCCGGGGCGTCTTTGGAGAAGACCTGCACCTTGGCCAGCATCGCGGGCAGGGATTTGACACCGGTCAGGTCCACGTTGAGATGGGTTCGGCCGGCCTCGCCCAGGTGGGTGTGGGCGTCGTTGAAGCCGGGGAAGATGTAGGTGTGATTGCTTGCAGTGTCGAGATCGCGTAGGCGGGTTTTGGGACCGGCCAGGCGGGTGATGGTGAGCGTGCTGCCCACGGCCAGCACCTTGCCCTCGCCGATGGCCATGGCTTCGACTGTCTCGGGCTTATCCTTGTCCAGCCCAACACCGGTGTAGATGACGCCGTTGAAAAAGATCACTTCCGGTGGAGCGGTTAGAGCTGCCGTTCGCCTTGCCTGGGCAGTCTGGGTGTGCCTGGTCGCGGTGGTTTGAGCGGAGCAGAAAGAGCTAGCGGCAAAAGCTGCGACGAGCAAAGCAGTGTGGGCGCGCATCCGCGGATTTTATCAGAAGCAGTTACTGTTCCGCGGCCCATCCTGCCATTACTAAAGTCAGTAGAAGCACGCGCCTCAGACCCGCCTCGCGATCTTTACCGGAATACCATTCGGCCTGGGTATGCGCGCCGCCGCCCTCGCCTCCCGCGCCCATCGACAGGGCCGGAATGCCCAGCGAGAGCGGGATGTTGGCGTCGGTCGAGCCCAGGCGAGGTTCGGTATGCAGGCCCAGATGACGGTCCACGGCGCGCAGAGCTTCAAGCAGCGGGGAATCGCCGGGCAGGTGCGCCGGCGGGCGGTCGCCGATCTTATCGATGGTGAAGGCCAGGAGCCCGCGGCTGCGCGCAGCGATGGACTTTACCTCGCCGTTCCAGTATTCGACGGCGTCTTCGACGGCGCGATGCAGCGCGACTTCGAGGCGCAGCAACTGGTCGGGGGCCGTGGAGCGGAAATCGATGGAGGCCTGGGCGCTTTCGGGGATGGAGTTTACGCTGGTGCCTCCGTGGATGGTGCCCAGGTTGAGCGTGGTGCGGGGCTCCTCGGGCAGCGGGGTCTGGGCGAGAACGGCCAGGGCCGAGGCCAGTGCGGCAATGGGGTTGGGGGTGCCCGCGTCGGTAAAGCTGTGGCCGCCGGGACCGCTGACGGTAACCAGATAACGACGGCTGCCGAGAGCCTGGGTGACGACCGACTCGGCGCCGGCGCCGTCGAGCACAATGTGGGCGGCAATGCGGCCGGCCAGCGCGCTCTGGTTGTAGAGGTGGCGTACGCCGCGCAGGTCGCCTTCGCCCTCTTCGCCCACATTGCCGAGAAAGACGATGGGCGCAGGCAATTCGATTTTTGCCTGGACAAGGGCGCGGGCGATGGCCAACATGCCTATGACTCCAGCGGCATTGTCGCAGGCGCCCGGAGCCTCCAGGCGATCGCTTCCGTCCTCCGGGCGAAGTACGGGATGGAGAGGCGTTTCGGCGGGAAAGACGGTATCGAGGTGCGCCGAAAGCACGACTACCGGACCGGTGCTCTCCGACGGCAGGCTGGCCGCGGGCAGGACGGCGAAGACATTGCCGATGGCGTCGGTTTCCACCCGGGTGAGACCGGTCTCGGTAAATCGGGCCGTCATCCACTCCGAGCGGGCCTGTTCGCCAAAGGGCGGTGCGGGGATGGCGACCAGTTGCGTCTGCCAGTCCATGATGGTCTTGGGATTTCCATGCAGCCAGGCAAAGGCGGCGTGGACTGTCCGCTGCGATGCCAGAGCCGTGACGCGAGAAAAAGCCGAATTGCGGGGAAAGAGGGACATACGGTTCGTTTCAGGGTAGCAGGGAAGTCGTTGGGGCAGGCGGCGCGCGAATCGGGCCGGGCGCGAATCAGCCGCCGACCGGCAAATCTTCCTCTGGAGCGTACTCCACCGAATGGAGAAACAGGCCCTTGGCCGGGGCGGTGGGGCCGGCGGCAGACCGGGAGCGCGCGGCGATGATTCCGGAGATTTCCTCAAGCTTCAGCCGGCCGCGACCCACCTCGAGCATGGTTCCCACCAGGTTGCGCACCATGTGGTGCAGGAAGCCATTGCCGCGGACGCGATAGACCAGAATGCCGCCGGCCTCGGTTTGCCGCTGCTCCCATTGCGAGGAGAAGATGGTCCGGATCGACGAAGGAGGCAGCGCCGGGGGCGCTTTTACTTTTTGGTTTGGTTTTTCGCTTGAAGCGAGATTCCGGCTGGCGAGGTCGGGATCTGTAGCGGCAAAGCTGAGGAAATCGTGTTCGCCTTCAAAGAGTTGGGCAGACCTTTGCAGAGTTTCCACGTCCATTGGCCCAGGGTAGGCGAGAACGTAGCGGGCCAGGAAGGGAGGGCAGATTTCGCCGCGGAAAATCCGATACTCGTAGGTCTTGGCTACCGCCGAATGCCGGGCATGGAATGTACTCGGTACCGTTTTCGTCTCAAGGATTCGGATGGAAGGGGGCAGGGTGCGGTTGAGAGCGCGCAGCAGGTTCGCCGGCGGAATGTTGGCCTGGAGATCGAAGCTGGCCACCTGGGCCAGCGCGTGGACACCGGCGTCGGTGCGTCCCGAGCCCTGGGGCAGAGGGGATTCGCCGGTGATGCGGCCCAGGGCGGCCTGCAATTCGCCCTGGACGGTGACTTCTCCAGGCTGCACCTGCCAGCCGCGAAAGTTGGTGCCGTCATAGGCCAGGGTGAGCTTCCAGGTTTGGCAGCGGCGCGCAGGTTGGGCGAAATCGGTCAAAGGTATAGCCTTAGATCACAGGTTACCTGACGGCGGCGCGGCCGGAACAGGGGCGCGATTGGGATATACTCAGCTTTCCGCATGGGGTGGCGGCCGAGCCGCCGGGAATCGTCAAGAGCGGAATGCAGGGAACGAATCGGGCGCTGCGCGCGTATTGCCGGATGAGCCTGCAGGCAGGGCTGTAAGCGGGAGTCGCCCTGGCGAATCACAGGAATCACAAATTTGCGTCCGGAGAGGCTCTCCGGCCGTCTTGAAGAGTGGCACCCCACATGCCTCAGCAATTCGTGGAGAGGAACCATGCATTTGTACGGTACACGTGTGTTTGAGCAGCAGGAGAAAGCCGCGCGGAGCAGGCGCGGACAGGCAGGCAATCGGCTGCGTGCGATCGCGGCGGCCCTGCTTACATTGTCGGCGGGAGTGCCTTCCGGATTTTCCCAGCAGGCAGGAGCAGGGGCAACGGCTCCGGACAGAGCGGCGTCCGAGTTGCCGGCGGCTCCGGCGCCCGTGTTGACTGAGCCCTTTAACTTGCGCACTTCAGCGCGCGACTTTTCCAAGCCGGCTGCGGGTATGCTGGGCAATCCGATCAACGTCTACCGGCCCACGAGCATCGGCAAGGCTAGTTTTGTGAATTCGGTCCGGCTCACCGACCTGGTGAAGGAAGGCAAGATCTACCTGAGCCTTTCCGATGCGATCGCGCTGGCGCTTGAGAATAACTTCGACATCGCCATCGCCCGCTACGATCTGGACATTGCGGATACGGATATTCTGCGCACCCGCACCGGCCAGGCTCCGCTGGGCGCACCTTCCGGTCTGATCACCAACACGCTGGGCGGCTCGGCGACGATCTTGACCACCGGCGGCGGTCCGGGCGGAACGACGGTCGGCGCGGGCGGCGCGGGTTCCGGTACTGCCGGATTGACGCTGACCACCGCCGGCGCCGGACCGGCCCCGGAGAGCCTCGACCCGAACCTGACGGCGGCGATCCAGTTCGATCGCGCCCGCTCGCCCTCGACGAGCTTTTTCTCGGGCGGCACCAGTTCGACCAATACTTACGATTTCGCCTACAACCAGGGCTTTGTCACCGGCACGCAGTTCCAGTTTGCCTTCAACAATACTTATGCCACCACCACCAACGGCGTAACCCTGTATAGCCCGCAGTTGAGCTCGAACTTCAAAGCTACTCTGACCCAGCACGTGCTCCAGGGCGCCGGAATCTGGGTGAACAAGCGCTTCATCTACCAGGCGCGGAACAACCGGCGGATCACCGACTCGTCTTTCCGCCAGCAGATTCTCTACACGGTCAATCAGGTGGAGACGATCTACTGGGGACTGGTGCAAGCCTATGAGGACGTGCAGGCCAAAGAACGCGCGCTGGAACAGAGCAGCAAGGTAGCGGGCGACAACCGCAAACAGTTGGAGATCGGCACCATGGCTCCGCTGGACGTGGTGAACGCCGATTCGAGCGTGGCCACGGACAAGCAGGCGCTGATCAGCGCGCAGAGCGCCCTGAACTATCAGCAGCAGATCATCAAGCAGGCGATTGCCCGCAACCTGAACGACCCGGCGCTGGCGACCGCTGCCGTGATCCCCACAGACCGCGTGAGCATCGAGGAGATCCCCGAAGAAAAGCAGCCGTTGGAAGATCTGGTGCAGGAGGCTTTCAAGCGCAGGCCGGAGCTGGAGCAGGCAGTGCTGACGCTGCGTAACGACGAGATCACGCTGAAGGGCGCGCGCAATGCTCTGCTGCCTCAGTTCGATATCTTCGGTTACCTGGCGGGGCAGGGCGTGGCGGGCTCCATCAACAAGGATCTCGAGTGCTCGTACTATAGCAGCAACGGCACCTGTCCCACGGGCAACACCGGCTATTCGACGGCGCTCGACAACACGTTCAATAACTCCGCTCCGGATAAAGGCATCGGATTTAACGTGACCATTCCGATCCGCAACCGGTATGCGCAGTCAGTGCAGGCGCGGTCGCTGATGGAGTACCGCCAGGCGGAGTTGCGCCTGGAGCAGCTCTACACGCAGATTCGCATGCAGGTGGTGAACGCGCAGTTTGCATTGACCAACGACCGGGCGCAGGTTCAGGCCTCCGCCGCCGCCAGGGACTATAACCAGCAGAGCCTCGACGCCGAGGTAAAGAAGCTGCGGCTGGGCGCATCGACTACGGCCAATGTTCTGCTGCAACAGCGCAACCTAGCTACGGCGGAAGACAACTTGATCGCGGCGAACGCCGCCTACGCCAAGGATCGCGCGGGTCTGTATCAAATCCTGGCCAGCACTCTGGAGCACTACGGCATCAACCTGAACGACGCCGCGACGGGCGAGGTGAAGATAGCTCCCGTGGTTCCCGGCCTGACGCCCGCCAAGGGCGGCAACGAGCCTTCGACAGTTCCTCCGGCGGGCCGGTAATACCGGGCAGTATCCGCCGAATTCAATGAGCCCGGCCAGTTTCCTGGGAAGCTGGCTGGGCTCTTCTGTCTTCAGCCTATCGCTCCGCGACCAGGTCTAGAAGATTGAAGAACTCGGGAAAGCTGATGGCGGCGGAATCGGCGCCCTGGATGAGCGTCTCGCCTTCGGCCTTTAGAGCGGCCACGCTGAAGGCCATGGCGATGCGGTGGTCGCCGCCGGAGTCGATGGTGGCGCCGTGGAGGGTTTGACCGCCGGGAACGTCCAGGCCGTCTTCGAATTCCGTAACCTCGCCGCCCATGGCGCGCAGGTTCTTCACCACCAGGGCGATGCGGTCCGACTCCTTGACACGCAGTTCTTTCGCATCGCGGATGCGGATGCCGCCGCTGGTGGAGGGCGCGATGGCGGCCAATACCGGCAACTCGTCGATGAGCTGGGCGGCTAGAGCGCCGCTAACCTCAGTCGAACCGAGTCCTTCGGCCGGGCCGGAGACCTGGACCGTACCCACCAGCTCGGCATTCTTTTCTTCGAGATTCAACACGCTGATGTGCGCGCCGAGAGCGGTGAGCACGTCGAGCAGCGTGGCGCGGGTGGGATTCAGACCCAGCGAGTCGAGCACCAGGCCGGAGCCGGGGAAGATAGCCGCGGCGCAAAGAAAGAAGGCGGCCGAGGAGATGTCGCCGGGAACGGCCGCGTCGATGGCGCGAAGGGACTGCGGGCCGGCAATGGAGACCGAGTCGACCGTGCGGGTGAGCGTGGCGCCGAAGGCGCGCAGCGCCAGTTCGCTGTGGTCGCGGGTGCGGAGGGCTTCTCTCACGGTGGTTGTGCCGGCAGTTTGCAGGCCGGCGAGCAGAACGCAGGTCTTCACCTGTGCGCTGGGGACCGGCGTGGTGTAGTCGATGGGCCGGAGCGGGCTGCCGAGGACGGTGAGCGGGGCGTGGCCCTCGGTGAGCGTGAGGCGTGCGCCCATCTCTTCCAGGGGCTTGCGGATGCGCTCCATGGGACGGCGGGAGAGCGAGGCGTCGCCGACCAGCGTAAAGCTGCCTAGCTGCGGCGCCAGCAGGCCGGAGATCATGCGCATCGTCGAGCCAGAGTTGCCACAGTCGAGGGGATGGCTGGAGGGGGTAACTCGACCCGCGATTCCGGTGATTTCCACGGCGCCATTGCCGGTCCTGTTCACCTTTGCGCCCAGGGCTTCCATGCAGGCGAGGGTCGAGGCGCAGTCGGCGCCGGTGGAGAAGTTGGTGAAGCGCGAAACGCCTTCGGCGAAGGCACCGAGCAGGCCGTAGCGATGGCTGATGGACTTGTCACCGGGCAGGCGAAGGCTTCCGTAGAGGTTACGGGCGGGACGAACGATGCGTTCTGAGGGGGCGGTGTGCAAGGGGGCTCCGGGATATTGGCGGTCCCTTTGAGTTTATCGAACGGGGCTGGATATCTGGAAAATGGTGACTGCCAGGCGGCCGGCGAGAGCGCTCTCAGGCCGGAGCTTCCGCCGGAATGAGTCTTTCCACATGATGATTCAAGACCCAGACTGTCTCGGCGCTGAGCGGGGCAACGGAAAGTCTCCTTAAAAACTCAGTGCAAAGATCCCAGGTTAATTTTTCTGCAAACTCAAGAAAGCTCTTTACATTGCAACAGTGCGGGCACCATAATCACCGAGTCTTGGAGCGAACGCGCCTCCCCCTCCCCTTTTCCCCAGCGTCCCGTCTCTGAGCCAAAACAAGGAGGTTTTCGCATATGAAACGGATCAGCCCCCTTTTGTTGGGACTGTCTCTGGCGGTTGCCGGCAGTTCATTGGCCGCGGCACAAGATCACGCATCGGAAACATCTTCGATACCGAAGATTCTGCAAATCACGCGGGAGTATACCAAGCCGTACAAAGGCGGCGCGGCCCACGACAAGACAGAAAGCGCGTTTGTCGAGGATATGGCCAGGGCCAAGTGGCCGACGCACTATCTCGGCATGACTTCGCTCTCAGGCAAGTCGCGGGCCCTTTACTTCACTTCCTATGACTCGCTGGAGGCGTGGGAAAAGGACAACGCGGCCATCGGAAAGAACAAGGTTTTGGCGGCCGAGTTGGAACACGACAGCATCGTGGATGGCGAACTGCTGGATGAGGTGGACCAGGGCGTCTTCCGCTTCAGCGAAGAGTCGAGCCTGAACCCGGTAGCCGACCTATCGCACCAGCGTTTCATGGAAATCTCCGCGTACCACGTTCGTCCTGGCCATGAGAGGGAGTGGCACGAAGCGGTCAAGCTGGTGAAGGACGGCTATATCAAGGCCGGGACCGGCGCGCACTGGGCGATGTTTCACCAGATCTATGGCAGCGAAGGCGGACGGTACCTGGTCTTCGAATCGCACAAGACACTGGCCGAGATCGATCGCGATTTTATCAACGACAAGCAATTCGAAGAGGCTTTGGGCGAGGACGGCCTGAAGCAACTGAATATGCTGATCGAGGCCTCGGTGGAGTCGTCGGACCACGAACTGTTCCAGTTCAATCCGCACATGAGTTATGTGAGCGAGGATTGTATCAAGGCCGATCCGGAGTTCTGGAAGCCCAAGCCTGTCGCCAAGCCGGCTGCGGAGAAAGAGAAGCCGAAGCCGTAGACCGGCGTACACTACAACTTCTTGCCAAATGAGCGGCTCCGGCATTGCCGGAGCCGCTCTGTGTTTTCAGGGGTGGGGCGCCCGAGCGTGACGCAAGTAATCTGCCGCAGCCGGTTTTGCCCATTGATCGGCGTGTTTCCGCCTAAAGATCGCCGCGGATTTCGCCGATAAGAGAGAACATCCTGCAACGCAGTTGGAAGGAGTTCTCTCGTATGGCGGATTTTCTGGTTGGTATGGCTTTTCTCGTCATGATCTTTGGGCCCGCGGCCGTGGCCTCGTATTACCAGATCAGATCTCAAAAAGGCGATCTCTGAGCTCGCGCGATCTGTCCATTTCCGACAGCTTGCGATCTCTCTGCGGCTTACCAGGGAACCATGGTGTAGCCGCCTGCAAGCTGGCCGGACTGGAGATGCAGATTCTCCGGTGCGTAGTTCGAGGTCGGGGTCTGGCATCGCTGCTGAACGCTGACGCAGAGCGAGGAGCCCTCGACGATGTTGCGGGAGTGTGGCGTCAGGCGATAGAGCCCGGTGAGGGAGTTATGCAGGGTTGCCAGAGCGTCGGCAAGCTGAGGTTCGGGTGGAAATGCGTCTGGGTTGAATGCGAGGCCGCAGTTCCGCGCATAGCTTGCCATCCAATGCAGGGTGATGTTGGAGAGAGCTAAACCGCCAGGATCGGGTGGATAGCCGCCTCCCACATCGCAATGCACGCCTGAAAACCACACCTGTGTAAGGGATTGTCCGGGCACTGGGACAGAGGTCCACAGCGCCGGTTGAAACTGAAGTCTCCGTTCATCGATGGAGAGCGCCTGAACGGCGTTCAAAACGTCCGGGTGTAAGCCAGTATCCAGGAAGCCGTACTGGATGACATCGATTCCGCCAAAGAGCGCGGGAATCCCCAACGAGCCGACCGTATCCCAAACCCCAAGCAACTGAATCTTGGCGTTGTCCATCTGGTAAGTTTCGTTGAGTGTGTCGAGGAGCATCTGGCGTTGCGAGATATTGCGATAGGCCTCGAATGCCATGTCGAGGCATTGGGGATCGTTCTGGTTAACGGTGGGCAGGCCGGAGGTCGCAATCATGCCCGCCAGGCTGCGCCCGGTGTAGGCGCCGCGGCTGAAGCCGAAGATGAAGATCTGGTCGCCGGGGAGATACTGAGCCGCAATGGCGGTATAGCCCTGCTTGATCTTTTGCACCAGCCCCGCCCCTAAAGCGCCGCCGAGGAGATCGCTGATGGGGTTGCCATCCGTTCCCACGCCGGAGTCGTAGAACGTCAATTGGACGTTGTCTGTTTTTGCCGCGGCGTTATAGAGCTGGTTAACGTTCGAGTTATTGGCTGGCTCATCCCAGGTTCCGTCGGCAAAGAAGGCGATGTTTTTCGGCATGGATTCTCCTTTTTGGCAGCTTGCATGAGTTTGGAATGCGAGGCAGGAAACTGAGCCGGCCCGAGTGAGCCGGAAGGGAAACCGTGTTCGACGTCTCGATCGTTGAGGCGCGGATCGATAACAAAGAGTATGTGCACGACGGGAGCGCCGTCAACCGGCGGGATGGCTCTGCCGCGGTTTCATAAGCCCGCCGCTCCTGTAAAGTTGAAAGAAGCACCTTGTATTTTCAGCGCAGCTTCTTCATGCCTCGGGCTCTCTTGTTTTGACGACTCCTCACAATCCGGATCTGCTGGCTGAGTTGTTGCAGTCGGTGTTTGGGTTTGCCCGGTTCCGGGCGAACCAGGAGGCGGTATGCAAGGCGGCCGTTGCGGGGCGGGACCTGCTGCTGGTGATGCCGACCGGAGCGGGCAAGTCGCTTTGCTACCAGTTGCCGGCGATTGCGCGGGGCGGGACGGCTCTGGTGATCAGCCCGCTGATTGCGCTGATGGAGGACCAGGCGGCCAAACTGGCCGCGTTGGGCTTGAAGGTGGCGAGGATTCACTCCGGGCTGGACCGGGGCGTCGCGCGTCAGGCCTGCGTGGACTATCTGAACGGGAGCCTGCAATTCCTGTTCATTGCGCCGGAGCGGCTGCGGGTGCCGGGATTCCCGGAGATGCTGGCAAAGAAGAAGCTGGCGCTGATCGCCATCGACGAAGCGCATTGCATTTCGCAGTGGGGGCACGACTTCAGACCGGACTATCGGATGCTGGGGCAGTATCTGCCGGGGTTGCGGGGCGGGGACGATGCAGCGCCAGTGGTGGCGCTGACGGCGACGGCGACGCCGACGGTGCAGGCCGACATTCTGTCGCAACTGGGCATGGTCAAGCCGAAAAAGTTCATTCACGGCTTCCGGCGGGAGAACCTGGCCATCGAGGTGGTCGAAGTTCCGGTGCCGGAGCGGGCGAGGGCGATTTGCGGGCTGTTGGCCGATCCCGCGCGACGGCCGGCGATTGTGTATGCGACCTCGCGGAAGAATGCCGAGCGGCTGGCCGAGGAGCTGTCGGCGAGCCCTTCGGGCCGTGCCGGGTTTGGACGAGGCGGGAAGATTCCGGCAGCGGCGTACCACGCGGGGCTGGATGCGGAGACGCGAGAGCGGGTGCAGAAGGCTTTCCAGGCGGGCGAACTGGAGGTGGTGGTGGCGACGATCGCCTTCGGCATGGGCATCGACAAGGCGGATATTCGGACGGTGATCCACGCCGGGCTGCCGGCGACGCTGGAAGGCTACTACCAGGAGATCGGGCGCGCGGGGCGGGACGGCGCGAAGAGCCGGACCTACCTGATGCACAGCTACGCCGACCAGAAGACGCATGACTTCTTTCTGAACCGCGACTATCCGCCGGTGAGCCACTTGAACCAGGTGTTCAAGGCGCTGACCGAGGAGCCGGTGGCGGTGGACGAGTTGCGGGCCGCGGCAAGAATGAAGGCGGGGCTGGGCGACGAAGAGTTCGACAAGGCGCTGGAAAAGCTGGAGATTCACGGCGGCGCGCGGATGGACTTTGGCGGCAACGTGACGGTGGGAGGCACGGGCTGGAAGAAGACCTACGCGATCCAGGCGCAATTCCGAGCCGAGCAGTTCGAAAAGGTGCTGCGGTTCACGGCCTCGAACGAGTGCCGGATGGCGGCGCTGGTGCGGCACTTTGGAGACGTGGAGGATGCGAGCCGGCCGTGCGGCGTGTGCGATGTCTGCGATCCCGCGGGCGCGGTTCTGCGGCTCTTTCGGCGGGCGACGGCGGCCGAGCGGGAGATGGCGCAAGGGATTGCGGACGAACTGCGCGGGGTGGATTACAAGGCAACAGGAACTTTGCAGCGGAGCCTCGATCCGGCGGGGAGGCTGAGCCGGAATGCCTTCGACAGCCTGCTGGGCGCGATGGTGCAGGCGGGATTGATCGAGATCGAAGAAGCCGAGTACGAAAAAGACGGGGAAGTACGGCGCTTCCGCAAGGTGCGGCTGACGGAAGCGGGACTGGAAGCGCGCTCGATGACCGCGGTGGAGCTGCTCATCAGCGATGGCATTGTGGAGGAGTTTGGCGGACGGGCTCCGGCAGGGCCAAGAAAGGCCAAAGCTGCTGTGGCGAAAACTAGCCGGGCAAAGACGGCAGAGCCGGACGAGGCGCCGCTGACGGCTGAGGATGAAGCGCTGGCATCGCAACTGAAAGAGTGGCGCGCCGCGGAGGCCAAACGGCTGGGACTGCCCGCGTACATGGTGCTCAACGACCGGACGGTGAAGGCGCTGGCGCAGGCGCGGCCGAAGAATCCGAACCAACTGCTGGCGGTGGATGGAATCGGCCCCGCCAAGGTGGATCGATTTGGCGAGGACCTCCTACGGCTGTGCGGGGCGGGCGAGTGACGGCGGCGATTGCGGGCTGTCAGTGCGCTACCGGGCAGGCGCAGGCGCCGAATGCAGCCGCGGTGTGGTGCGTGAGCGTGCAGACGTACTGTGGCCAGAAGGGTGCGAGCGCAGAGGCTCCGCCGCCGACGAGGTAGCTGCGCAGATAGTTCTGGCTGGCCGCTAACTGGACGTTGGAATCTGCGGCGAAGCGCGTCAGAAGCCGATCGACAGAGGCGGCGGAGTAGGACGGCTCGCCGTAGGCGCGGGAGTAGTCGTACTCTTCAGACCATGCGGAGCCGGACGGGTTCGCGGCGGCGATGACCCGGTAATCGACCAGAGTCGCCGTGGCGGAATCCACCTGGGCGATGGTGAAGGATGGGTTGTTGCCGTCGATGGGCGAGATGGAAGGAACGGTCTTGAGCGCGATCTCGCCGGGCTCGACCGTGGGTCTGCCGGGCGCAGCCGCGGAGAGAGCCGCAGGCTCGGCGCGGAGCAGCCTGATCTCATCCATGTGAGTGTGGGCGAAGAGAGCCAGCTTCACCACGCCGCTGTGGTCTGTGAGCATATCTGCGAGCTTCTCATTGGATAGAAACATCTTCGGTGAGGCTCCGCCGCAGGGATCGATCATTCTCGCCTTGGATGCGTGGGCGTCGATGCCGGGCGGGATGTGGCCCATGACCCAGAGATTCTGCTTTTGGGCGCGGGCCTCGTCCAGTTGCTGCTGAAGCCAGGCAAGCTGGCCGTCGGCGGCGCCGGGATTGGGCTTGCCGGAGCAGGCGGTGTATTTGCCGGAGAGGAAGATGTCGTTGAGCACCAGCAGACGCGCATTGCGGATGGGCGCGGGCAAAGGAACGCTGTAATAGCCGCCCTCCGCAAAGGTTTTAAGGGCGCTATCGCGCTCGGCGGCGGGAACGGCCTCGACGATTTGCCTGCCGGTGGCTGCAAGGAATTCGCTGCGGGCGTCCAGGCGGTAATCGCCGCAGTCGGAGTCGTTGTTGCCCAGGGCCACGAAGACGGGGACGCCGGGAGAGATTCCGTTCAGCTCGGCAACCACATAGCCGATCGTTTTTTCAACGAATGTCCGGTAGGCGTCGGCAGTGGAATGAGGAAAGAGCGTGCGGTACTTGCAATCGAAGGCGTGGGCGATCAAATCGCCGCTGACGGTGACGAAACGGATGCCGGCGGCGCTGCCGCGCATGGCTTGCAGACTGGATTCGAGCAGAGGGTACGAGGTGTCCACGCCGCGCGCATGGCAGGTCTGCTGGAGCGCGTCGAAACGCTGCTCGCGGCCGGAGGATGGCGCGGCGGCGAGGATCGCGTTCCACTGGGTGACGGGCGCGGCGTCGAGTTGCGCAGCCTTTTCCGGATCCCAGAAGGGCTCGAAGTGGATATCGCTGACCAGGAGCGCGGCGACGGTGGTCGGCGGAGAGGATTTTGCGGGAACGGGCCTGGCGTGACCGGTTGCCGCGGGCCGCGCGCCCTGGGCGTGCGACATTGCGGCGCAGAGAAACAGGAAGGCCAGCAGAGCGAGCCGGCAGCCGAATGTGCGGAAGGTGCAGAGTGGCGTATGCCGTTTCATCGGTGCTCCTGTGCGGGCGCTGAACGCCGAACCCCCAAACTGGTTGGGGGGTTCGGCGATTTTCAGATTGAGCTGGTCTACGCGACGCGCTCGATGACCACGGATTCGAGAACGACGGGCTTGTGGGGCTTGTCCTGCGAGTTGCGCGGGACGAGGGAGATTTTGGTGACGATCTCCTGACCCTCGACCACTTCGCCGAAGATGGTGTGGTTGCCGGTGAGCCAGGGAGTGGGAGCCACGGTGAGGAAGAACTGACTGCCGTTGGTGTTGGGGCCGGAGTTGGCCATGGCCAGCTTGCCAGGCTTGTCGAACTTGTGGGCCGAACCCTTGGTCTCATCCGCAAAGCGGTAGCCGGGTCCGCCCATGCCGCTGCCGGCGGGGTCGCCGCCCTGGATCATGAAGTCGGGGATCACGCGATGGAAGATGGTGCCGTCGAAGAGCTTGTCGCTGGACTTGGCGCGGGTTGTGGGATGGACCCACTCGCGCTTGCCCTCGGCCAGGTCGATGAAGTTCTTGACGGTGACGGGCGCATCGGCCTCGAAGAGACGGACGGTGATCTTGCCCTCGGTGGTTGAGAAGACGGCGTAGGTTCCTGTTGCGAGTGCCATGGAGAACTCCTGTGGTTCGAGACTTCCCAGGTTTCAAAATCGAAACATGGGAAGCCCGGTTGAAAAGTAGGGCTAGGGTTTAGGCGCAGCGGCGGGCTTGGGAGCGGACTCAGACGCGGCCGCAGGCGAAGGCGGCAGCGGCTGGCCTTCGCGCACGATGGTTACCTTCTTCAGCACTACGGGCGTGAGCGGCTTGTCGTTGCTGTCGCGCTCCACGCGGGCGATGGTCTTGACCACCGTCACGCTCGATTCGTCGCACTGGCCGAAAAGCGTGTAGTGCTGGTTGAGCGAGTCGTAACCCTGCTCGGTGACGAAAAACTGGCTGCCGTTGGTGTTGGGGCCGGAGTTGGCCATGGCCAGCTTGCCGGGCCCGTCGAAGTTCAGGTTGGGATCGAATTCGTCCTCGAAGGTGAAGCCGGGATCGCCCATGCCGGTTCCCGTAGGGTCACCTCCCTGGATCATGAACTCGGGAATCACACGATGGAAGATGGTTCCGTCGTAGTAGGGCTTGTTGTGCTGGAGCTTTTTGGTTGTCGGGTCGGTCCAGTCCTTTGTGCCTTCGGCCAGGGCGATGAAGTTGGCGACCGCCTTGGGAGCCTGCTTCTCATAGAACTGGCAGGTGATGCGGCCCATGGAGGTATCCATGACCACGGTCGGCCCGTTGGGATGGATCATGGCAGCCGCGGTGGCCTGGGGCGCGTCGGGCAGGTCATCGGCCGGTTGAGTGGCCGGTTTGGCGGCCGTTTGGGCAGAAATCGAGAGAACCGCCGTGGCGGCAAAGGCCACGCCGAGAGCGGGAGCGAGAAACGGGTGCTTGAGATTCATGCCGTGTTTGAGGGTAAATCATGCGGCGGGGGAAGGGCCAGAGGACAGGGAGACCGAGCAATGGTCCGCTTCCGGATTGGCAGCGATTCACCCGAAACTCAGGGTTGGGGGTCAACCCAGCGCAGCCAATCGGGAGATAATCGTTGAATGGCGGTCGCGATACCACCCGGACTAATGGACGACAATGACTTCGTCGATCTGTTGAACTCGCTTCTGAAAGGGCTGCTCCTTCAGCAGGCTCCGGAGCATCTATGGGCCATTCAGATCGATAACTGATTCGATCACAAATGGCTACGCTATTCCGGTAATGGCATCGTAGCTTCGAACTTCCCAGCGGATCGATCCTTCTTGTTTATGGACCGGTTCGCGTCGGTCAAGGCGGAATTCTGGCAGGACAAGCTCACCTTTCCGCCGTTCGCACCGGACAGAGTAGTGAGCCAGTGGTCCTTTCTGCATTCCAAGCAAGGTTACATCGAGTCTCCGCTCCCCAAGTTGCCGCATAGTAAGTCTAGACGCCGCAGCCATTCCAATTTGCACAAGCGTGCTGAGAACTTCGTTAGCTCTGCTTTATTTGTTTGGTACAGTGGCATCACGTTGAAGAACGGACGAGGAAGCGTGATGGTCTACAACATGGGACCTCGGCAACCTCGCTGCTGGTTTGCCGCATTTGGGAGGAATTCGGAGTGGACGCTTGAAAGGACCAAGGGCGTGGACAAGGAGCACGTTTCTCGATTGATTGTCGGCGGATGACCCCCCTGGGTTACCGGCAAACCGGAAACCGATCCATCACTCCAATCGGGCCACAGCGCAAAAGCTTCTCAAATCAGCCGCAGGAACCTGTCGCTCCGCAGCTTCGCGCCGGGAAAGACTATCTCCAGGTTGCCGGCGCCCGTGGTCTTAGCGACAATCTCTCCCAGCACCTGGCGGAAGTCGGTGGTGACGGCGAGGTCGCGGCCTTCGTTTAGTTGCTCGTTCGCCAGTCCGGGCCAGCGGCCGTAGACTTTGCCGCCCTTCACTTGGCCGCCCAAGACGAACATGGCGTTGGCGTGGCCATGGTCGGTGCCGCCGGTGCCGTTTTGCCGGGCGGTGCGGCCGAATTCCGACATCGTAACCAGGGTCACGTTTTCCGCACCGTCGCCCAGGTCGCGCCAGAAGGCGGCGATGCTGGTGGAGAAGTCGCGCAGCCGGTCGGCGAGTTGGCCGTTGACGCCGCCCTGATTCTGATGTGTGTCCCAACCGCCGACATCCGTGAAGGCGGCCTCGACGCCGAGGTTGGCCTTGAGCAGTTGGGCGATCTGCTTCATGTTGTTGCCGAATTCGGAGTTGAGATAGTCGACGCCGGGATCGGGCTTGTACTGGGCTGGATTGGCATCGCGGAGCATCTTGACCGCCTCGAAGGTCTCTTCGCCGGTGGCATGGAGAATGCTGTCGCCGCTGTCGCCGTACATGGCTTCAAATGCGGCGGCCGCCGGCGAAGGAGCGGGATTGGGGTTGCGGTTGGGCCCGCCGACCGCGAAGCTGTTCAGGTTGGAGAGCGCGATGGCGGGAATCTTGCCTGCCAGCGTGCGAGGAAGCTGCGCGCCGAGTGCCAGAGCGCGAAATGCGGTGTGTTCCTGGCGGTGGCGCAGATCTTCGGCTTGCAGAGCGCGGTTGAGCCAGCCATCCTCAGTGCTTTTGACGCCGGGCGTGCCGGACTCCATGTAGTCCTGGGCGTCAAAGTGAGAGCGCGACATATCGGGCGAGCCGGCTGCATGAACCACGGCCAGATGGCCCTGGTCATAGAGCGGTTTGAAGGCCGCCAGCGAGGGATGCAGACCGAAGAAGCCGTCCAGATCGAGGACCTGATCCGCGGGAATGGCGATACCCGGCCGCATGGCGTAGTAATTCTGCTCCCTGTAGGGCACGACGACGTTGAGGCCATCGGCCGCGCCACGCTGAAAGATGACGACCAGCCGCCGGCCGGCGTTGTTTGCGCTCTGGGCCATCGCGGAGCGCACAAGAAAGCTGGGCAGAGCGGCAGTGCCGGCAATGGCCAGTGCGCCGTTGCGGAGAAAGAATCTGCGGTTGGTTTGCATAGCATGGCTCCCTTGGTCTGTCCGCTTGCAGTTATCGGCGCTGAAACTCCGGAGAGCCCAGCAATAAACCGGCCAGCAACTGGTCCTGCCGTTCCAGCGCCCTGGCCGCTTGTGCGGGATTGATTGCTTTGGCGGCTGCGGGAATCGGTCTGGCCGGCGCCGCGGTCTGCGTACCCTGCGCGGTGAATTGTTCGAGCACGGCGGCGCGGGTGGATTCGCTCACGCCTCCAGCAACCAGAAGCGATTCCAGGCGCCGCTCTTCGGCTCCAGGATTTGAAGCGGAGCTGGTCTGGCCGGCGCTCAAATCCTCTGCCGGAGCCCAGGAGACGGCGATGCCGGGCAGTTTGTTTGCGGCCAGCGCAAGCGCGAAGTTCATGCGGTTGACCAGCGCGCCGGTGCTGACCCAGGCGGAGGATTGCCAGTTGTATCCGGTGGGAGGAACCGCGCCGTAGAGAGGCATGCCCATCTCGCGGAGGGCGTTGACCAGCGGCTGCAGATTGTCGATGCTTGCGTTGCTGGCGCGCGCGGCCGAGACCACATAGTCGAGGGGCGTTTTCATTTTGGCCCGGTAAGCGCCGCTGGCCCAGAACTCGGGCGAGTGGAAGAGGGTCTTGAGTACCACGGCCATGTCGCCGCCGCTGGCGAGGTACGATTTTGCCATGCGATCGACGAGACTCTGCGGTGGGTCGTCGCCAGCAAAGCGCACGGCCAGTTTGCGAGAGAGGAACCGGGCCGTGGCCGGTTGGAGGGCGAGCACGTGCAACAGCTCCCGTCCCTCCTGTTCGCCGTTTTCCTTGATCTTCTGGCCGAGGACTTTCTTGTCGCCGGGCTCATGGCGGTTTTCATCGAATTTGAATCCGCCGCCGCGCTGCGGGCGATCGACGGTCCAGCCGGTGAGTACGCGTGCCACCTGGATCACGTCCGCCTGAGTATAGCCGCCGTTTACGCCCAGCGTGTGTAGCTCCATCAACTCGCGGGCATAGTTTTCGTTCAGCCCTTCGGGAGTTTTCTGCTTGCCGGGATGGCGCGCCGCGGCCGTTTTGGCGTGTTCGGCGGCCGGCGAATCCGGGCCCATGCTGCTGGAGTTGTCGAGGTAGAGCAGCATCGCCGGGCTGTGCGCCGTGGCTTCCAGCAGGTCTTCAAACTTGCCCAGCGCTCGGGGGCGAATTACATCCCGTTCGTAGCTGACCAGATAGTAAGGAGTCTCCTCGTTCTTGTGCAGGAAGACGTTGAAGTGATTGAGCCAGAAGTCGGTCATCACTTCCTGAAGCTGGGCGTTGGAATCGATGTCTCGGGTTAGCCGCTGGTAGGCCAACTCATCGTTGACCAGCCGCTGCGGGCTCTCCAGCGCGGCCGTCAGCTCTTGCTGAGCGGGGTTGAGGCCGTCGAGGAGGGCGGCGCGCTGCTGCGGCTTGAGCGCCTTGCGAAAGCTGTCGAACTCCGGCTGCTGCATGGCAGTCAGGCGGGCAACACGCTGCTGTGGAGGGAGGGCGAGAATTTCGGCGATCACCGCAGGGTCGACGTGCGCCTCGTCCGGCTTGCTCTCCGCGGGCATCCTGCTCATCTGGTTTGGCACAGCCGGGGAGGATTGCGGAGCTTGCGCCATCACTCCGGTGTCAGCGGATGCAGGTGCGTTCATCGCCATGGTTTCGCTGCCCGCTGCGGGCTTGCCGCCGGCCATCACGGCATCCGCGGAGGCTTGTTCCAGCTTTTTCTGTTCCTTTTCCTGCTGCCGCGCCTGGTAGCGCGCAATTTCGTTCTCGTAGACCACATGCAGCGCGCCATTCGGCGGGATGGGCGCTTTGCCGTCCACCGCCTGGCGGATTACGGCGTTGCTGGGCAGGCAGAGGAGCAGTTCCTGCGGATTCAATTGCATGGCGGGGAACTGGGTGAGGCGCGCATCCAAATCAGTCTGGTCGAGGGTTTCGGGGTGCAATTGCCGGTCAAACCACGTTTCCAGCCCCATCGCCCGGACTGCTTCCAGATCGCCTGGCCGCGGACCGAAGGTAAAGCGGTTGAGGGCGTGCAGAATCTTCTCGTCGCCTTGCAACTGGCTGGATTTGTAAGGCGGCCGTGCAGAAGCATGCTCTGGGATTTGGTTTGCGGGTGAGGCAGCCGTCTGAGCCAGCGCGGACGCGGACGGGCTCAAGAGGTTGATGCATACCAGAGCCGCGAGTATCCCTCTGCATCGATCCATCGGAGGCACTCCTCAATACGGGTGGCCGGGATCGTTCGCACGGCACGGGCTTTCTACCGGTTGGAACCCGGCGCAGACAGCAAAGTTGCGCGGGCCCATGCCGATTGGCGCGAATGGATTGGAGGTGCGGCTTCAGCAGCCTTTTTTGCAGCGGGCCATGATGGCGGCGTGGAGGCGCTCGCGCAGGCCGGCAGGCAGGTCGTAAATCTCGTGCGAGCGATAAATTTCAATCGTCTTGCGCGTGGTGTTGAGGGTCACCTCGCAGTGCTCGCAGCCGCGCAGGTGCGCTTCCAGCTCTGCGCGCGTTTGGGGCGGCACGGTGTCGTCGATCAGGTCGTCGAGCAAAGCGAGAAACTCAGAGCAGGTCACTTCTCAGTCCCCTTCTTTTTGCGGAAGTAACGGCTCAGGCGTTCGCGCAGTTGCAGCCGCGCGCGCAAAAGGCGGGACTTCACGGCTGGAATGCTCAGTCCGAGCGTCTCTGCCGTCTCTTCTGTGGAAAGTCCTTCCACATCGCGCAACACAAACACAATTCGAAATCCCTGCGGCAGCCCCTGAATCGTCTTGCGCAAAATCTCGGCCAGTTCGGCCTGGCCGTAGTTCTGCTCTGGATCGGGACTCCAGTCGGCCAGATCGCGGGGAACGCTGCCCTCGTCGGTCTCGATGTCCTCGTCGATCGAAACCATTTTGCCGGTGCGCCGCTTGCGCAGCCGCATCAGGCTTTCGTTGACTGCGATACGAACCAACCATGTGTAAAACTTCGAGTTCCCCTGGAACTGATCGAGCTTTTCGTATGCCTTGAGAAACGCGTCCTGCATCACGTCCTCAGCATCCTCGCGGTTTTGCGTAATGTGCTGCGCAATCCGGAAGATCTGACGGTCGTATTTGCGGACCAGCGTATCGTAGGCCGTGACATCTCCGCCGCGCACCTGTTCGACCAGGGCTACGTCGGGATGCGGCTCGAGTTCTCCTGCAATAGGTTGGATGGTGGACATGAGCATTGGTTGCGGAATTCCTTCGCACTATGGATCGATTGGCATGGAACCCGCAAAAGATGAGTGTAACGGACGACAGGGCAGGGAACCAAGCCGAGGGGCTCGCGCCGGGGTGGACGAGCCTGGGTTCGGGCGCAAATCTTCGCTGAGGAGAGATGCCGATGGCCGGGCCGGTGGGCGGGGATTCGTGGCCGTGGCGCAACAACTTGAGAGCGTTGACTTAGGCGCCATGAAACTCCGACGATGGGCGATTCATGCCGCTCCGAGAGAGTTTTTGTCCCATATAGCAGCACTTTCTCCGAAAGTGAATTGAAGATCGAGCGAAATGGACAAGAATGCGCCAGGAGAGCCGGTTTTTCATCCTCCTGTCATCTTCTGGGCCGATAAAGAACAGGACTCCACAGGACCAATTACATTGTTCAACTCGATCAACTCGGATCGGTATCGGCCACCCTCGTCTCTCGCCAGTGGGCGGTTTCTCACCTTGATCGCGGTGCAGTTGATCGCGGTTGGGATGGGGTTGGGTATCTCGCGGCACGTTTACATGGTTTGCCACGACGTAGCTGTCCGGCACGAAGATCTGGCGCAAAGCCGGCAGCAGATCGATCGTCTCTCCGCCAGCGTCGACCAGCTTCTCCCGGCGGTCCAGGACTTCCCGGCCGACGGAGACCAGGCGGCGGCGATCACCAGCGAATTGGACTCCGCGATGGGGGCGGATGCGCTTCTTCAAAGCGCCTCGGCCGAGCTCTCCGGCCAGACGGCAGAAGTGCAACAATCGGTCGCCGACCTGAATGCGGCATGGCAGGCTTGCCGCAAGAGCCGGCGCGGACCTGCGCGTGTGAGCGGCGCTGCCGAGCTCTTCGCGGCCATCGGTCGTGTTAAACGTGCTCTGAATGACCTGCGCAACGGCGTTGACCGGCAGGATGAAGCCAACCTGGACCGCGTGGCGGCTATCCAACAGGTCCGGTTGTGGGCTATTGCCTTCCAGGGCCTGGCCTGCATTCTGGTGGTGTTTTCCTTCGGCTATGCGCTTCAGCTTTACCGCCAGTTGCGCCGGGAAGAACTCGCCCGCTTCCATATGCAATCGGAGCTGGCCGCCGAGCGGGCGGCGCTGGAGAATCGCGTGCAGGCGCGCACCTCTGCCCTGGCTGCCGAGGTGAAGGAGCGGCAGCGGGCGGAGCGCCTGAACCGGGGCCGCAACCGCATGTTGGAGATGGTGGCCCGCAATGAGCCGATCGGAGACATCTTCAGGGTGCTGGCCGAGACGGTGGCTGAATTCAGCTCAACCTGGATTTGCGAGGTCCACTCTCTCAACTCCGGATCGCTGAAACTGGTGGCCAGTTCGGGGTTGAGCGACAAGCTGAAGCAGCATCTGCGGTCGATCTCCGCCAGCTTTGCCGATGCGCCGGAGAGCGTGGCCGTGACCTCCGGGGAGCCGTACCTGGTGGAAGACCTGGGCGCGGTCCACAAACCATGGAGCGAGCTGCTGCGCGCCAATGGCCTGCTCTCGGTGTGGTCGGCGCCCTACGTCGCCTCCGATGCCGACGTGTTGGGAACGCTCAGCGTCTACACCCTGTTGCAGTGGACGCCATCTTCCGCCGATCTAGAAATGCTGGAGATGTGCCGCCACATGGCGGCGCTGGTGATGGAGCGAAGCCGGTTGCAGACGCAACTGATCGATCACGCATATCACGACAGCCTGACCGGTCTGCCCAACCGCAGGCTGGCCCGGGATCGCATCGCGAACGCCATCAAGCGGGCTGCGCGGACAGGCCAGGGAATGGCCGTGCTGTGGATCGATCTGGATCGGTTCAAGCAGATCAACGATCAGTATGGCCACCCGGTGGGTGACGCAGTGCTGCAACAGACAGCGGAGCGGCTTTCTGGCCGTCTCCGCTCCAGCGATACCCTGGCGCGCATGGGCGGAGACGAGTTCATGGCCCTCATCGAAGGGACATCGAGCCGGGAGGCCGCCGAGACCACAGCCGCCGACCTGCTGGAAGTGCTTGCGCATCCCATGCAGGTTGAAGAACTGGAGCTGAGCATCACCGCCAGCATCGGCATCTCGCTCTATCCGGAAGATGGCAAGACGGGCGACAGTTTGGCCCAACATGCCGATCAGGCCATGTATGCCGCCAAGTTCGGCTGCTGCGGCTTCCGCTCCTTCAGCCCGGAGATGGACCGGGAACCCGCCGAGCGCCGTGAACTGGAGGCGGAACTGAACCACGCGCTGGAAACCGGCGGCTTTACCGTCGCGTACCAACCGCTCTGCCTGCCCAATGGCGTTCTGCACGGATTTGAGGCACTGCTGCGCTTTCACTCTCCTCGGCTGGGCAACGTTCCTCCGTGCGACTTCATTCCCATTGCCGAGGAGACGCAACTGATTGTGCCGCTGGGCGAGTGGGTGTTGCGCGAGGTCTGCCGCCAGAGTCGGGAGTGGCAGAAGGCCGGGCATCCGGCGGCCTCCATTGCGGTGAACATCTCCGCCTTGCAGTTTGCCCGCGACGACTTCGCCGATACCGTGGCGCAAATCCTTGAAGAGACGGGCCAGCCTGCGGAGATGCTGGTGCTGGAATTGACCGAAAGCATCGTGATGCACGACTTTGCCGAATCTGCCCATCAGATGGAGCGCCTGAAGCGGCTGGGCGTGCGCATCGCCATCGACGATTTCGGCACCGGGTACTCTTCGCTCAGCTACCTGCACCGTCTGCCCATCGACGTGCTCAAGATCGACGGCTCGTTCATGGAGAACCTGAGCGAGCCCGACGGCACCCGCCCGATCGTGGATGCCGTCTTGTCGATGGCCCATACGCTGGGGCTGCGCGTGGTGGCGGAAGGCGTGGAGACAGCCGAGCAGTTGAACACCTTGCGCCAGGGCAAATGCGATTTGATCCAGGGCTATTTCTTTTCGCGCCCGGTGCAGGCGGAAGCCGCAGCCGGATTCCTGGTTTCAGGAAGGCTTGAAGGCGAGGAAAGAGCTATCACTCCAACGGTTTCCATTGCGCCCGCGGAGCAGCGGGAGCGGGAATGCGCGGCGCTTTGATTCGTCCCATCGCGGACGCGCCGTGTCCCGCATGGGCGCACGCCGCGGTAACGCAACTGGTACACGCGCATCGCTGCTGGGGTAAAGCGGCATAAAGTGAAAGATATGAGGGTCGCGGCTTCCGCTACTTCCGTTTCACGTTTTGCGCGCTTGCTGGCCGGTGCGCTCTCCGTCCTGATGGTGGTGACTCCCCTGGACGGTCAAACTTCCACCACTTCGCCGACGCAGCCTCACGCTTCTGCTGCAAGCAAGACAAAAAAGGCGAAAAAGCCGGCCGCACCGGCCGCAAGCGCCAAAAAGCCGACCAGCCCAGGCGGCAGCGCCAAGACTCAGGCCAAACCGGCGACCAGCGCCAAGAAACCTGCCGAGTCGAATGCCAAAACGAAGAAGGCAGCCGGGGCGGATACGAGCACGAAGAAACCGGCCAAGGCGGGCGCACGCGCCGGGAAGCCGGTGAGCCGCGCGAGCAAGGCCGCAAGAGCCGCGCGGACGGCGCGCATCAAGCTGGCGTTTGTCGCTTCCACCGAGCTGCGCCCCATGGCCCAGCAACTGGCAATGCTGCGCACGCCGGCGGCCTATGCGGGCGTAGCCAAATATGCGCATCAGCACAACGGCGAGGCAGCCGCGGCCGCTTATCTTGCGTTGGGGCACGCCTATCTGCTCGACAAGCACTATGCCGAGGCCGAAACGAGTCTGCGCCAGGCTCGCCAGGCCGGCGAGGAGCTGGCCGACTACGCGGATTTCCTGGGCGCGGAGGCCAGCCACGCGGCGGGCAACGAGGCCGCTGCCGAAGCCTTGCTGCGCGGCTTCACGAACCGCTATCCCGACAGCATCTTCGACATCCAGGCGCCCGAGTTGGAGGCCAACGTTTTGCTGTCGATGGGCAATGCGGCGGGAGCGCAGCAGGTGCTGGCGCAGGCCGCCGGCTCGCCTGCCGCGAATCGCGCTGGATTTCAGCTTGCACAGGGGCATGTTGCGCTTGCCCAGAAGCAGACGCAGGAAGCGGAGCGCATCTTCAAGCGCCTCCTGCTCGGCTTCCCCATGAGTTCGGATGCGCAAATTGCGCGCGCCCGTCTGACGGAGATGGGAGCCGAATCGATTCTGTCGGCGGCCGATCTGCGCACCCTGGGCGATGCCTACTATAACGCCGGACACTACGGCGAGGCCGCGGAGCAATATCGTGCGCTGGCCCGCGTTCCCGGCCTGGATGAGGCGGCGCGGAACGGCTTTGCCGTGGCCGAGGCCGCCTGCGACCTGAAGCTGAAGCGGCTGACCACGGCCCAGGCGGAGGCGCTGGCCGACACCCGCGACGAAAACGGCGCGCGGCGGCTCTACCTGTTGATGGAACTGGCCCGGAACCGGAACGACGTGGACGAGCAGAAGCGCATCGTCGTTCAGATGGAGACAATTTTTCCCCGCAGTCCTTGGCTCGCCGAGGCGCTCTACTCCAGCGGCAACATGTACCTGCTGTGCCGGGAGTATTCCACGGCGGTCGAGTATTACAGCTATCTCGCTACTCACTTTCCTCAGAACACAAACGCCGCGGCAGCGCACTGGCGGGCGGGCTGGCTCAGTTACCGCCAAGGGCTGTATGCCGACGCCTCACGTCTCTTTGACGAGCAGATACGGCTCTATCCCGCCGCCAAGGAGGCGGCCTCGGCGCTCTATTGGCGGGGACGCCTCTATGAGACGCAGGATCGCAAGCCGGCCCTGGCTGCGGCTAACTATCGCACCATCCTGCGCGCCTACCAGCACTACTTTTATGCGCAGATGGCCCGTGAGCGGCTGGCCGCACTAGGCGACTCCCAGCCGGTGCCGGTGCCGCAGCTCGATCGCTTCCAGGCTCCGCCCGTTCCGCCTTTGCAGGAGAGCTTTCCCGCCGACAGCCCGCACCTGGCCAAGGCACGGCTGCTGGCCAATGCGGGGTTGAACGACTACATTGCACAGGAGATCGCCGCCGATCCCGACTCCTCCTCCTGGAGCGCGCTGGCCGAAGCGCAAATCTATGCCTCCTATGGCGAGAATTTTCGCGCCATGCGCGCCCTCAAGCGGGCTCTGCCCTTTGCTGCATCTGCTCCCGTCAAGTCTATCCCGCTGGTCTACTGGCGCATCCTTTTCCCCCAACCATATTGGGAGACGATCAAGGCCGAGTCGGCCAAAAACAACCTCGATCCCTACTTGGTGGCCTCACAGATTCGCCAGGAGTCAGAGTTCAACCCTTCGGCCATCTCGCCCGCCAACGCCTACGGCCTGATGCAGTTGCTGCCTTCGGTGGGAAAGGCGCTTGCGCACGAGGAGGGAATCAGCCACTTTGAGACCTTTCAACTGCTTGACCCGGTCACCAACATCCGCCTGGGAACCCGCTACCTGCGCAAGACCCTGGACAAGTTCGGCGGCGTGACGGAGTACGCCTTGGCGGCCTACGACGCGGGCGACGAACGCGTGGAGGATTGGCTGACCGCGGGCCCTTACCAAGGCATGGACGAGTTTGTGGAGTCGATTCCGTTCACCGAAACCCGTGAGTACGTCGAGGGAATTCTGCGCAACGAAGAGACCTATAAGGCGGTCGACCAGTTTGCCGCCTCCCAGGGAAGAGGAGCGGCGTCCGCGTCCCGGTAGGGAAGAGCTTTTCCAGGATGGGCCGGGAATCCCCTTCGATACTCCCCGGATTCGATTCCGATTGACATTGCCGCCCATCCCGGCAACACTGAGTGCTACTGGAGGCATCTTCCGCCTCCGGGATGCCATTCGCAGCCTGCTGTTGTTGCACAACGGAGCCAGCCGGAACGCATCGGATTCGGCTCGGTTACATCAACCCACCGGAGGGCACGATGTCAGCCGACTTGCAGTTTCTGGAAGAATGGATTCCCGACAGAATGGACCCTGGAACGGTATTCGTCCTGGAGAATCAGGCGAAGCTGGGTCATGCGCAGAACCCGTTCGTGGCCGTGATGTCGTGCCCACGTTGCGGGACTCTGGGGCTCATTACCCACCGGCAACTCTGCGGCGGAGATACCATGATCTGCGGAGGCGACGTCTGCTCGGCCGAGTACCGGCTGGAGGGCGAGAATATCTGCTTTCGCAAGCTCCAGTAGACGCATTGCTTCGCGGCGGTGGATGGATCGCTTCCGTGCCTGCGCAGCCTTCGGCGGCCCGGTAGCTTTTGCTGCGCCGAGCGCAGCGTACCACGATTGCGCGGTGCCGAGCAAAGGACGCCGCTTCCTTGGGCAGCGTCCTCAGGTACGATAAGGCATATATGCCTTGCCTTATCGAGCCCGGATGGCGAAACTGGCAGACGCAGCGGACTTAAAATCCGCAGGCCGCAAGGCTGTGGGGGTTCAAGTCCCCCTCCGGGCACCAATTAGAATCAATAACTTACGCAGAAATAGCCTCCCGCGTCAATGACCAGAACTTGACCCCGGTGATACTTAGGGTGATACTTGGTGCGGCAGGGGATGTATGGCACAGACCAAAGCAACCAAGAAGAAGGATGAAGCCAAAGTGCGGGGGGTCTGGGAACGGATTCCCGGAAGTGGCGTTTGGTGGATTCGGTACCGGGATGCAGACGGCAAACTCAGGCGTGAGAAAGTTGGCCGGAAGTCTGACGCCATCGACCTGTTCCGCAAACGCACAGAGGAGAGACGAAAAGGCATCAAGTTGCCGGAGAATTTACGCGCCGTGGGCGTAAGGTTCGGTACCCTGTGCGATGACATTTTGACATTCAGCTTGGCTCACCACCGTGACCAGCGGAACATCTCAGGGAGACTGGCACGGATAAAACCAGACTTTGAGGGCCGCGAGGCGGGTACCATCAAGCCACAAGAGATTGACGATTGGCTGACGCGAAACACCAAAACCTCGGCGACCAGCAATCGGTACAGGGCGCTCTTCTCCCTCATCTTTCGTGAGGCACTGAAGAATGGGAAGGTGGCTTCAAACCCAGCCAGACTCGTTCAGCAGAAGCATGAGGACAATGCTGTCATTCGTTGGCTGACGGACGAGGAAGAGGCCGCACTCCGCGCCGTGATACCACCGGCTCACCTGCCTGAACTGGACATCAGCCTTGGCACCGGCATGAGGCTCTCAGAACAGTATGAGTTGACGTGGAACCAGATTGACTTCGTCCGGCGTGAAATCCGGCTTACAAAGACGAAGAACAATAGTGGCCGCTCAATCCCCATGAATGCCAGCGTTGAAGCAGCCTTTGCGAAGATTCGCTCAAGACAGACAACTGTGAAGCGGACTGGCAAGGTGTTCGCTGAATCAAGGCGTGCATGGTGGGAAGATGCAGTTGAGAAGTCTGGCGTCGTTCATTACCGCTGGCATGACAATCGGCATACTTTTTGTTCCCGGCTGGCGATGCGTGGGGTGAACCTGAAAGTCATTCAAACCCTCGCGGGCCACAAAACAATCTCAATGACTGCACGCTATGCACACTTGGATGATACCGCCCTGCGAACTGCTGTAGACTCGCTCATGACTTCCTTGACGGCCTCATAGTGATTCGCCGACGCATACCGCACGAGAGATGCATGGGGTACGAGCACCTTCTTCCCGATGCGTCGGGTGTCCAGTTGCTTCCCGGCAATAAGATAATCGAGCGACCGCACGGAAATGGACAATTGCCGTGCAGCCTCCTTCCTGTCATATAAAAGTCTCGTCTCCATATTGCATATCCGTTCTCGG
>Ga0181535_10000453_pt1 | contig 61712 bp, 71 predicted proteins | sample PEATcosm2014_Bin_44_FD_119774 | JGI IMG/M metagenome (GOLD analysis project Ga0181535, IMG submission 119774) | Peatland microbial communities from MTU Mesocosm Facility, Houghton, MI, USA - PEATcosm2014_Bin17_30_metaG | ecosystem: Environmental > Terrestrial > Soil > Wetlands > Peat | place... | reverse complement strand
GGGCTGACGGTGCCAGTCTCTACTGCCCGGATAAGCGCAGCTGTGGCAACAGCAGCTGCCGGGTCGGGATCTATACCTAGCGTATCCTCAATGAGCGTTGCTGCTTTCCTGCCCTCTTCGTTCGATACGGCATACATATGCCCGTCTGTTGCCTGCAGGGCTTCGAAAAGCCCCCCTGCGATACCATAGGGGGGATTGCGGTTGGTAAGGACCGGGGACATAACTGCCTGTATGGCATTAGACCTGTCTGGCATATCAATATCCGGGTCAATGGCGCGTCGTTGATGCTGCCATGCCGAGACCATCGGTGTAAATGGTTTATTCTGGGCGAGATGGAGATGTGGAAGCGCTGTTCCGTACCTGCCATCCCCAATAAGCCGAAGCGACGCCTCCCAGGCAGCAATGGCCCCAGTACCGCTACCTACGGCTTGAAAATAATGATCCGGTATCTTACCCTGAGTGACTGCCGCATCCAGCATTACGGTTCCCATTCCATCACGACGTGCGACATTCTTTGCACCGCCCTCAGGCACGCATCCGGGGACAACTGAAAGCTCATTACTTACTGCAATTGCATCCGAGTAATCACCCTCTACTGCAACGAGGAATACATCGTGCGCAGGAGTAGTAGTCCAAAGACGCGATATTGCATCTCTGGGTACTACAACAACTACCGGTTTTTTGTATTGTGCTGACAGTCCGGCGAATGCTCTGCCTGTATTTCCAGCAGAAGCTATCACCGGGATTTTTTTTCCGAGTTCCCAAAGCCGTTGAAGAGTCGGGAGGGCTTCGAGTTCCTTGAATGAGCCGGTCGTAAGTGAAGCCTCACGTTCAGGGCAGTACCCGGAAAATGAAATAAAAATTTTTGAAAGACCGAGCTCCTGCGAAAGCGCGGCACTTGTAAATGTCACCGGACCCCCCGAAGGAAGTAAAGGCATGGTCACCGGCAACCAGCAGAGATACCGGAAGATTCCACGGAAAGGTGCAAGCTGTAACTTCCGACTGCTGTACTCAGTGCGAAGCAGTGAATTGTGAGAGGAAGGGCACGACAGGGCGGTCATGTCGGGAATAATTTCTCCGCCGCTGACGCACCGGATTCGGTACTTAGGTATCATGAAGCTCGTTTAGAGGATGCGAATATCCTCGACTCTTACATGCACGCCATCTTTTTTCTTCAGGACCATGTTAACGAGCGCAGTATGGGCCAGATCGATCATGCAGTATCCAGGCAGGAACCGTTGCCGCAGACCCAACGTTGGAGGACGGAGAACCGTCTCGGCGATTCCTTCGAATGCGTGGACGTTGTAGGCCTGCACGTCAAAGGCCTTCTCCTTTCTTGCGGCAAGGGGGCCTACAGTATGGCATTCAAGCACTCCTGTGACCGGGTTGGCAGAAAGCACCCTGAGCGCGTGGTAAAGCGGGCAGCCGGGGCCGGCGGGACGGCCGGTCACAAGAGCACCGGGACGGATATCCCATTTCTCCACGAGATCGGCGCGGAACGGCACGATGAATTTGCGTGCTGATGGTTCACCGGGAAATGCCCGGATGATGAAATCGTACTTGGCACCAGTCACGTCAGTCCCAGAGTACTGAACAGTTTTCCTGCCTGTGCACTGCTCCACGCTATAAAACGGGCAATCCGTTTCTGTCTTTTTCCCTTTTTTTATGGCTTTTTCAAAATCTTCACAGGTTGATAGGCCACACGAACCGCAATTGTTGCCGGGCGGAACCCATGCCATAGGGTTAGTCCCCCCGGTAAATATTGTCAGCCTCCTCCAGCGGCCGAATTACGCCGAAGTGGTGCTGCCACCCTATGTCTTTCTTGCCTATGCAGATGGTGCAGACCCCGAGGGGAGGCGTCCCCCGCAGCGAAATGGTTTCCGCATCGCTGATTCCGGGGTACTTGCTGATAGCCTGAAGAAGGTACCGTAGTCCAGTGCCTTGCACTGCATTGGTCTCAATGATATCGATATTCGGGACTACACTTCGTATACATTCCCTGAAAACCTCTTTTTCTGCCTGTGAAACCAGGTCAGTCTTGGTGACCACTGCTGCATCGGCAAGGGCGATTAACGGTGCCATCTTGAGGGGGGAATTGCTCCCGGAGACTGCGGGAAGCACAGCGATGCCAAATGCTTGGGTCGTGTAGGGTGTGCATCTGAGACAGAGCCCGGCGCTCTCAACAATAAGCATACCTGCTTTTAGTTCCTCCGCCCATGAGATTGCATCCCTGAGTACCATGATGCCCATGTGATCGGGACACAGGTCACCAGAATAGACTTTCCGTGTATGAATGCCAAATTCTTCGTGGAGTTCTTCGTCCTCAAATGCCTTTACAACGTCAATCTTAAGATATGCGGGCTTGTCGGTCTTTGAAAACTTCTTAATTATCTGCCGTATCACCGCGGTTTTGCCAGCACTCGGCGGACCGGCTACAATAACGAGCTTCATGCTGGCACCCCGGCCTTTTTCCGTGTGGATTGGGCTTCGACTGGATCGCTTATCAGTTCTCCGCCGCGAATTTTTTCCCGGAGTTCCCAAAGGAACGCATCCATACCCGTGACTGTCTGAAGTATAGCACGTTCGCGGTCTCCCGGTTCGAGTACGCCTGCTACCGCACCGTTCTTCATTATTACCCGTTTGTCGGTGATAAGGGCAAGATAGGGATCGTGTGTGACAAAAATAACAGATTTTTTATATTCCCTTATACAGGATACGACCCGTTCTTTATTGATACCGGCGTTTTCCACTTCATCGAGGAGTAGGATTGGCGTCTGGCCAATCAGGATAGCGTCGGCGATGAGAATCGACCGGGTCTGGCCACCAGAGAGTGCAGTCATCCGCATGGATTCGGCTATCTTTTCACCGGTAAATTCGTTTGCAAGGTCAATGGTGCGAGCGATCAGGCTCTGTGCCCCGGTATCCCGGGCCTGCATATGGAGGGCAAGGAACCGGGCAACGGTAAGATCAGCTATGACCCGGGTATTCTGGGTGATAAGTGCAATGGGTTTCTTCGCCGGATCACGCACGAGGTCTTCTGAGGGTTCTTCTCCATTAATGAGAATGCTCCGTCCTGTAACGGTATCGTTCTGTGCAAGGACTTCAATATCGTTGACAAACGCAGACTTCCCCGAACCTGTCGCCCCAACAATCGAGAGTGTGTCACCTGGGCGGATAATTATCCGGTCAAAGCCTTCTTTCTCCCCGTCCTTGTTCGTTCCGGGGAGCACCGTCAGTTCGTATGCCAGCTCGTCGTACATCGCAGAATTATCATTCGGTCAATTCAAATATCTTTCCAATTTGGCAAAAAAAATTAGCCTTATAGTAATAATTATAATCTCAAAAACATCACATTAAGGATAATATGTTCTCAAAAAGGATATTTGAGATTGATTTCACTTCCGCTTTGAACGAGGAACTGGAAAGAAAGAACATGACTGTAAAGGAACTCGCAGAGCAGACAGGGATACCAGTTTCAACACTATATAAAGTGACACTTGGCGAGAGAGACCCCAGACTTTCGACCGTTAAAAAGATTATGTCTGCCCTTGAACCGGAACGTCACCGGTTTATTGCCGTTATTGCGGCAAAGTTCCTGCTCGATTCCTTTACGACACGTGAGGTAGAATCCGAAGGACAGATGTTTGCCATACGAGGCTACTCGGCCCATTCTCTTGACGAATGCATTGTTGCTGCTGCCCGGGCAGAAAAGGACGGGGCATCAGGGATCATCTGCGCACCTATTCTCGCAACGATCGTGGAAAAGATTGTTGATGTGCCGGTCGGGATGCTCCGCCCTGAGCTTTCCTGCGTGGATGAGGCAATCACCTGTGTACTCAAAAAGGTTGTGTGAACTATGCCGGAAGAAGCGATCAGGATTGGCCATCTTTCCACGCTCTACCATACTGCCTTCCTGCTCCGGGGATCAGATCTTCTTGCAGACCAGAACATCCGGGCCACATGGACGCTGTTTCCTTCTGGGCCTGATATCATCAACGCGATGCATGCGGGCAGACTCGATCTGGGGTATATCGGTCTACCCCCGGTAATAATCGGGATTGACCGCGGACTCAAACTTGCCTGCATTGCCGGAGGTCATATTGAGGGGACGGCTATGATCGCTGGCAACAAGGTACGGTCCCTGGACGAATGCAGCAATATGGAGGATTTTCTTTCCCAGATGTCCGGCAAAACGATCGGCACGCCCCCAAAAGGTTCCATTCATGACGTGATTGTGAATGACCTCCTTCAAAGGAATAAAAAAACAGAGATTTCGGTTAAAAATTATCCTTGGGCTGACTTTCTTCCCGATGCCCTGGTAAGTGGGGAAATTGTGGCCGCTGCCGGTACCCCGGCGCTTGCAACAACAGCCCGCAGGTACGGGAGCGGACGGCTTGTAGTCTCACCAGATCAACTTTGGCCGTTCAACCCAAGTTACGGCATTGTCGTAATGCGGGAGATGCTTAAAAAATCCGGCTTGCTTACAGGGTTTCTTATCGCCCATGAAGCTGCCTGCGAATGGATTCGCCACGATCCTAAAACCTGTGCCCGGGTTGTGGCAGAAACAACGGGCATGGTAGACGCAGCATTCGTTGAAGAGACCTATCGCATCTCGCCGAAATACTGCGCAGCGTTGCCACCGGAATATATTGAATCCACAATGAAATTTGCCCGGACACTCCATACCCTTGGCTATATCTCGCGAGAGATTAGAAAAGAGGAATGTTTCGAAACATCGTTAATCGAGAAAGTGCACACTGCACCACACCATTATGAGGCAAGGATTTCAGACACGTAGAATCCCATAGGAAAATCTCACACTCTTTTTGGTAGGATCATTTCATCGACCGGTACGCGACCCGAATAAAGAAAAAGACCGGTGTTTTTATTCATACCTACCGATGTTCGTTTCACCTTCTCACAGATGTTGATTTTCATTAAAGAGGGGTCGTCAATGCATCAGGAACTGATACAGGGCTGATTATTTTTTTACAAGATGGATCTCCCAGAGACTGGGTGCCAGATTTTTGGTCTCTACAGACATCCCGGTCTCGTGAGCAAACAGGGGGATGTTTTTCGTCGCTGCTGGCGGGTGATCGCAGGTGACAACGAGCTCGTCTCCCGGGGTCATCGTCTTAGTTTCTTCCTTTACGGCAAGCAAGCAGTACGGACAGACTTTTCCGCTGATATCGAGAGTTTTTCTGACCATGATAAATAACACCTATTCCGCCTTGTGTTTGGCAATTGAACATTTCTTTTGAATTGAGATAAATTAACGTAATGGAACAATCGGCCGATTCAAACAATTTTACATAAAAACGAAATCTTGTAGATATTATTAGGGACATATTAATGTAGGTAACCTGTTGCTCTTACCTGATGGCTCCCAATACAAGAAATTACGGTAAAATTTGCCTGAATCGCCCTGTTTAATCCACTGATGCAGAAATGTAACTGGGAAATTCCGTTCAAAATACCGTCTGTATGCATCTCGACCTGCTTGCAGATACTTCGAGGAATCACGTTGAAGCTTCTGATGTTTGATACAAACGAGTTCTGGTACAAACCATTTTCAAAGACCATTGAGACCGCACCGGATGCAGGACCAGAGGAATTATTTCCGGATTCATTAGTTATTTTCATCAATGTAGAAGCAGAGGATGAAGCCCGGAACGGCAAGGTTGTAAAAAAGGCAGTGGATCAAATTCTCTGGCTAGCAAAGAAAACATCCCGGAACAGTGTGGTGCTCCATTCGTTTGCCCATCTCTCCGACAGTAAGTCCAGTCCCGAGTATGCCCAAATCGCGCTCGCCGGGATTAATAACGGCCTGATAGCGAAAGGTCTGAAGACGCGAATCACGCCGTTCGGGTATTTCCTTGAATTCAGGATTCACGTACGGGGCGAGTCTCTTGCAAAGGTGTGGAAGTCGATATAGGGAGAACAAGCATGAAGATTGGCATTATTCTTGGCACAAAAGATCCCGAAGTTGTATACAATGCCTTCCGTTTCGGGGTGTTGGCGCTTCGGAACGAGCACAAGGTGAAGATATTCCTGATAAACCATGGTGTAGATATCGAGGATATTGATTCCCCTGCGTTCAATGTCCGGGAGCAGATATTCCTGTTCACAAAAAAACAAGGTGAAATTCTGTCATGCATGAAAAGCATGAAGGCCCATAACCGGAAGGAGAGCGAAGTCTGCCAATCCCATTCCATGGAGGACCTTCTGGCGCTCATTACAGATTCTGACAAGGTACTTTCATTCGGGTAAAGACGGTAAGATGCTAGTATCTTTAGTTTAATGACATTCTGCTGATAATATTGAGTTGAGAACCATTTTCTGGTTTTTTACCAGAAATTTCCCATAGACGTGGAGCAGATCAATTATGACATCCCAAGAAAAGGATGAACACATCCTGGAAGCCATTGGACGGTCCCGGATTATTATCCGGAACGGAGCCATTGTGGAAATAGGCGAATCAAAAATTACTGAATGCCCGCTGGCCAAACGTTTTGCATACCCTGTCCCTAAGATCACACAAGAAGCAGTAAAAGCTAATATCGAGCACCGGATGAAGGCATTTGGTATGTGCACAACCCGGAGAGATGTGATTGATACTCGGGAATTTGTAGGGTTCGGTGCAACGGAGCTACTCGGGTTTGCATCACATGTGGGTTTAATTGATGCGGCAGTACTCGCGTGTGATGGTGCCGGAACCGTCATTGCGAAAAAGCCTGCGTTGATCCAGGGTGTAGGCGGAAGGATGTCGGGACTTGTCTCTACGAGCCCAATTAAAGAAGTTATTCAACGCATCGAGGAAAATGGTGGTATTGTAGTGGATAAAATCCATGCAGCACTCGACCAGTTCAGCGGTGTAAAACGTGCTTATGAGGAAGGCTTTAAAAAAGTGGCCGTTACTGTCGCAAGACCTGAAGTAGCAGTACGAATTCGTAAGGAATACCCGGATGCCATCATCTTTGGTGTTCATGTCACCGGTCTCACTGAAGATGAGGCAGAGTCTATGGTGGCAGTTGCGGATCTTATGACTGCATGTGCTTCTAAAACCGTGAGACAGATAGCTGGAAAAAAAGCACTCCTCCAGGCAGGAGTTTCTGTACCCATATTTGCTATCACGAATCTAGGAAAAGAAATAATCATCGAAAAGATTCGGCAGACAAATGAGCAGGTCCTGATTAAACCCACTCAACTTCCGGCGCTTGGCGAAAAGCAACCAGACCCTCTGGTGTGAAGTGAGGATATTTTCTTCTTTATTTTAGGTTAAAAACGTAATATTTTGCTAGTTCCGATGCTGTAGGGTTAATATCCCACAGATACGATTGAATTGAAAAGAGACAGAGAACACTCTCAAAGAGCAGTCTGCTGGAGGAGGACACGACCCTTTGAAGTAAGCCGGAGAATGATGTCATGGGCGGGAGATCCCCCATCGAGATAATTTTCTCCGAGCAGTTCGTGGACTTTCCTCCGGATTACCCGTTCACTGTAGTGTGCTAATAGCTGGTTGACCACAAAGCGGATGGGGCACCCCTGTTTTTTACCGACTGCCTGCAGGATTGCGAGATGTAAGGTGTCAGGAGTTAATTTCTTAGGATTTTCGTATTCAATTGCTTCCATTGTTTCTCTCTAAAGATTATTTTGTCTTCTCGTTCCTTCACCCTGTTTAATAAAACACCGGGAAGATCGGCAAATATAGGTTTATGGTGAGGAGAGACTAATACTCGAGGTGAAATCAATCGCTCATCGTAAACGCTATTGCACCGAATTTTTCGATAAATTGTTTGATCTATCAAGCCCATTCAAACACGAAGTCTGTTACCGTCTTTTTTATACCTTTAACCTTCCTTGTTTCACTCAGGATTTTTGTCACGATTTCTTCATAATTTTTACCTTCAACTAGTGCTAAAATATCTTGTGTTCCTGTTACAAAGTCGGCACTTTTTACACCGCTGATCTTTTTAAGTGCCGTTTTTACTTCAGTCTCTTTTCCAGTCTCAACATCAATTTTCAGATATGCTTTTGCCATTCGATTCAACTCCTTTGTTGTAATCCCTTTATGCCGTATCAAAGATTGATTCACGACAGACGATTTTGATCCCCCTCCAAAAAAATATCGCCCTCTGTTATCCTTTTGTACAGAACGAATTTATTTTCGGAGATTTTTGGGGTTTTTCAAAATCCTCAACAACTTTATGGAACTGCGGGATACTTATCGGTGTAGAATTCAGCAAAAATTGGCAGGTGTAACCGGTTGTTGCAGATGATACGGCAAATATCGCACCTAAATAATTACGTGAAATTCATCAAATGAGAGAACCCTGCGTGAATTAAATCCAGGCACGTAGCATTATTTCGTGCTGGTTTTTATTCCACTATGAAAAGCTCAAACTTTCCGTCAAGGCAGGTAGAACAAAACAATAAAAATTCCTTCAGATTATCAGACATCTCACCATAGAGGGACTTGGAAATGTGGATGACAATGTGGGGTTTTTTAGTCGAGTCCTTGCGAATCTCAATGTAGAGTTCCTTGAAAAGATTAAGTATCGTTCTGAAATTCATCCGTTTTACAATACGAATATGACCCACACCCTCTGTATCGATCATGATCCGGTACGTTCCTTTTTCCCGGAAAAAAATTGACTGTGTCTCCACCGTTCACCTCCTGTACTCTTTATTGCTCTGCATCATGATCCGTGAATTCCCAGAGTGAATTACTACCTCATTTGAAGGGGGGATATATGAGGGTATATTCTTCGGCAATTATAGGTCATACCCGAACCTATTATCCGTAAATTGTAATGTTGTGTTTTTCTCTCTCTGGATTCAATGAATATATTACAAAAAACAGATTTATACCATGATAATCAAGCAATACTTATCCCATAATCACGGATTTTCCTTAATTAGCGGCAAGGGATGTGATGTCCCCCCTCGCCTCTGCAGTCAGGCAATTTTTGCGGCAAAAAATGCCAGTAAATCAGGCTATTAATAACAATCTAATAAACGAAATTATGCGATGTCACAATGGTGACCATCCCTGCCAAGGTGGCGGAGTGGCTACGCGGCTGACTGCAGATCAGCTACAACCCGGTTCGAATCCGGGCCTTGGCTTGCCATCCCTGAAAGGTCTCCTCTCTTGCGGGATCGTTTTTGATAAATCCGGGGTGATGTGAAATGGAACAGGAACTCACTGTCGAAACAAAAGCCCTTTTGATAAACATTGGGAGTGCAGATATCGATCTCTCGCTTCTCCCCGCTGATGTGAAAACAACCGCTACCGCTGGACCCGGCGCTGGCGGGACATCATTTTTTGTACAGTCCGGCAATCACCGCATCCGACTCTCGATAAAAAAAGACTCTCCCCTCAAGGTGATCCCCTGGAGAGACGGGGTTGCCATCCAGAAAGAAGGACAGATTATAGCCTGTGGTCAATTTGAACTGCCACTCTGTCACTGCCCGGGACAGGCTTATATCACCGTCAGCGAGCGATGTATCTTTAACTGTAAATTCTGCCCCGTACCGCTCCTCCATGGTAAAGTGAAGACTATAGAAGAGATTACAGCGATGGTAGAAGCAGCGGCAGAGCGAGGGAAGATCACCGCGATCTCCCTCACGAGTGGTGTCGCAGAATCCCCGGTTAAAGAGGCTGCATATATGACACAAATCGTCCGTCATCTCTCCGGGCGTTTTGATCTGCCAATAGGCGTTTCCATCTACCCTACACCTACCTCCACAGCAGATCTTCATGCAGCGGGCGCGTCAGAGATCAAATATAATGTGGAGACGATGGACCCGGAGATTTTCCGGCGCGTGTGCCCAAACCTCTCACTGGATGAGATTCTCCCCGCACTTACAGATGCCGTCGGAATTTTTGGTAAAAATTGTGTTTCCTCGAATTTCATCATAGGGCTTGGGGAGACTGACGAATGCGTGGAGCAGGGTGTCGAAAAGCTCACTAGTATGGGTGTGATTCCCAATCTACGTCCAATCTCACCGCACCCGCTAAGGAAGGGGGAGATCGATGTAGAACGTCCTTCAGCACACCGGCTGCTTAAGCTGACCCGGATCAACAAGGCTGCACTTGAGCGTCACGGGCTTGATGTACGCGTGGCACGAACTATGTGTCTGCCCTGCACGGGCTGCGATCTTACACCCCAACGCGATCTCTGACCGGATCATTCAGGGCATGATAGCAGACAATCGCACCCAGACTGTAGGTTATTCACTCTTTTGTGCACGTGCATCTGTTTTGAAAGGCGGGATCATCACTTCGCATTTCAGTCACTTTTGCATATTATTACTGAGAGGTATAAATTGTATGCGCCAAATATATCTTAATAGTGAACAAAATCCGGCCTTAAAAATACAGTTTTACGTCTGAAAATCAGATCAGGAAAAAGTCGCCGAATACAGAACTTATAAATAATCACGATTGTTATCTATTATGGTCGTATTCACAATCGTGAATGTGACTATGCCAGGATGGCGGAAAGGCTACGCGGCTGACTGCAGATCAGCGTATCCCGGTTCGATTCCGGGTCTTGGCTTCGAGGTGTTCCCATGAGTATCAGAGTCCAGAAAACATTCGAAGCACTCTTCGAACTCGAAGAGATCCGGGGTATATTCAGAGATGCTCTTCCCTCGGGTTTTAGTGCCGAAGAGGAAGCGGCGTTCCAGAAAAAGATCTCAGACCTTAAGGCGATTATCGCAGATCTTGAAGCCAATACCGGAACGCCAAAAGTGACAAAAATTGCCGGAACCCTCGATGTCCGTTCCCGGGAGGAACAATATATTAATATCCACCCCATCCAGGCTGCAGGTCGCCTGACGACGGAAGCAAGAAAGGCGATTATCTCCTACGGGGATGGATATTCAACCTGTGATGCCTGCCGTAAACCATTCCGGCTGGATAAAATTTCAAAGCCGGGTATAGCTGAGTTCCATGAAGAACTGGCAAAATGGCTCAACATGGACCAAGCCAGGGTCATTCCTGGCGCACGCCGGGGATTCCAGGCAGTGGCAGGAACGCTGGTCAATAAAGGAGACAGTGTGATTGTCTCTGCACTCGCTCATTATACCGAGTTTCTGGCCGTGGAAAATGCCGGCGGTGTTGTCAGAGAAGTGCCGTTGAACGCAAAAAATATTGTCACCGGTGAAGCAGCGGCACAGAAGATCGAAGAGGTCAAAAGGGAGACAGGAAAACTCCCGGTGCTCGTCATGATCGACCACTTCGACTACCAGTTCGCAAACGAGCACGAGATAAAAGAAATCGGAAAAGTCGCACACCAATATGATATCCCCTTCCTTTACAACGGGGCCTATACCGTCGGCGTCCAGCCGGTCGACGGAAAGAAAATCGGAGCGGACTTCGTGGTCGGTTCCGGACACAAGAGTATGGCATCGGTCGCGCCGTCCGGAGTACTTGCAATGACCGATGAATGGGCGCCAAAAGCGCTTCGAACCACTGCGATGGTAGGTGACCTCACCAAGAGAAAGTTTGGTATCAAGGAAGTGGAACTGCTCGGATGTACGCTGATGGGTGGGACCCTGCTCTCTATGATTGCCTCGTTTCCTACGGTAAAAGAAAGGGTGCTCCACTGGGATGAACAGGTCAAACAATCCAATTACTTCATCGACCGGCTCCTAAAGATTGAAGGAAGCAAGGTACTATCAGAATACCCACGTAAGCACACGCTCACTAAAATCGATACGACAGGAAGCTTCGACACGGTCGCAAAAACCCACAAGCGCCGCGGATTCTACTTCAGTGACGAACTGTCATCCCGCGGCATTGTCGGGGAGTTTGCCGGAGCAACCCGGACCTGGAAGCTGAACACCTACGGCCTCAACGAAAAGCAGATCCGCTACCTTGCAGACGTATTTACCGAAATCGCAGAAAAATACGAGATTCCTGTTGCGAAGTAAAGCCGGTCAAACAAATATACCGCTCTATTTCCAGGGGATCATCAGGAAAGACCATGACACCGGATATATCAGATATCCTTGCAAAAATCAACCCGTTCCACAAATCCAGTAATGATAAGACAGAAGAAAAAAATCCAGAACGAAAAACAGCAGAGGAATCAACCATGACTACAAAGAAGTTCAATCTTGGAACCATTGCCCTTCACGCAGGGCAGGTTGCTGACCCCACTACCGGGTCAAGAGCAGTACCGATTTACCAGACCTCCTCGTACGTGTTCAAGAGTGCTGAACACGCGGCCAACCTCTTTGGCCTCCGTGAGCTCGGGAACATCTACACCCGTCTCATGAACCCGACCACGGACGTGTTCGAGAAGAGGGTTGCAGCCATCGAAGGTGGAAACAGTGCAATAGCAACTGCCTCCGGCCAAGCTGCAATTACCTACGCGCTCCTGAATATTACCCAACCAGGTGACGAGATCGTTTCCGCAGACAATCTCTATGGGGGGACGTACGAACTCTTCCATTACACGTTCCCAAAACTGGGAAGGCACGTAATATTTGTCGATTCGACAAAACCGGAAGCATTCAAAAAGGCAATTACCCCCAAAACAAAGGCAATTTACGCTGAGACTATCGGCAACCCGAAGCTGGATGTCCCCGATTTTGAGGCAATAGCAAAGATCGCCCATGACGCCGGGATACCCCTCGTTGTCGACAATACGACCGGTGTCGGTCTTGTCCGACCGATCGAGCACGGTGCCGACATTTCCGTTCTCTCCGCTACCAAGTACATTGGTGGTCATGGCAACTCGATCGGTGGAGTGATTGTCGATTCCGGCAAGTTTGCCTGGAATAACGGTAAGTTCCCTGAGTTCACAGAACCTGATCCGAGTTACCATGGTCTCAAGTACTGGGACACTTTTGGCAACTTCGCAACGTTTGGCAACGTGGCCTTCACCTTTAAGATCCGCATCTCCCTACTGAGAGATACCGGTGCGGTCCTTAGTCCATTCAATGCCTGGCTCTTCATCCTCGGCCTCGAGACCCTTCACCTGCGGGTACCCCGCCACTCGGAGAATGCGTTTGCTGTTGCAGAGTTCCTGAAGAATCATCATAAAGTCGCCTGGGTCAACTATACCGGACTTCCAGAACACCAGAGCTACAATCTTGCCAAGAAGTACCTGAAAGGAGGATTTGGCCCGATTGTCACCTTTGGTGTCAAAGGTGGAGAGAAGGCAAGCACGAAGTTTATTGACAATCTCAAGGTATTTAGCAACCTTGCTAACATTGGGGATTCAAAGAGTCTTGTGATCCACCCGTCTACAACGACCCACCAGCAGCTTACTGTCGAGGAACAAGCAAAGACCGGTGTTACCCCCGACCTTGTCAGGCTCTCGGTCGGGACCGAAGATATTGAAGATATCATAGAAGATCTTAATCAGGCTCTTGCCCAAGTCTAGAGTATGAATATGCTCCGTGGTTCTCTAGGCATTGTCAGGACAGAACACGCAGACCTCACCGGTGCACTCACCCTTGAAAGCGGCGAGGTGCTCTCTTGCGTGACAATTGCCTATGAAACCTACGGTAAGCCCAACAAGGAAAAGAGCAACGCGATCCTTATCTGCCATGCCTTATCCGGGGACTCTCATGTAGCCGGGTTCCACGAGGGAGATGATAAGCCTGGCTGGTGGGACGCCGTTGTCGGGCCCGGTAAGGCATTCGATACGGATCGCTATTTTGTGATCTGCAGCAACGTTCTGGGGGGATGTAAGGGCTCAACCGGCCCTTCGTCACTCAACCCGGAAACCGGCAAGCCTTTTGGTACAACTTTTCCGGTCATAACTATCCGGGATATGGTTAATGCCCAGAAACTTCTCCTTGACTATCTCGGCATTAACGAGTTGTATGCGGTCGTCGGGGGATCGATGGGAGGCATGCAGGTTCTCCAATGGACGGTATCGTATCCGGACATGATAAAAAAGGCAATCGTTATTGCCGCAACCGGATACTCGACTCCCCAGCAGATTGCCTTTAACGAGGTTGGCAGGAAAGCCATTATCTCCGATCCTGACTGGAATAACGGGGACTATTACGGTAAGCGGGTCCCCACACACGGTCTAGCGTTGGCACGGATGGTGGGCCATATCACGTACCTCTCTGATGAATCAATGCACGCAAAGTTCGGGAGGGCACTCCAGGGAAAGGACCATGTCGGGTTTGATTTCTCGACTGAGTTTGCCGTAGAAAGTTACCTCCACCACCAGGGGGATACATTCACAAAACGGTTCGATGCAAATTCGTATCTGTATATTACAAAAGCGATCGATTACTTCGACCTTACAAAGGATGGCTCGCTCGCGACCGGGCTCTCTGAAGTAAAAGCGGCTTTTTTTATTCTCTCGGTCACCTCGGACTGGCTCTATCCTCCCTATCAGTCGCAGGAAATTGTAACAGCACTTACCGCTAATGAACGCGAGGTGCATTACTGCGAGATTCGTTCGAACTACGGCCACGATGCGTTTCTGCTCGAATCAGGTCAGCTCAATTACCTGATTACCCGGTTCCTGTCGCATACTGTCGTCGGGGACGTGATGACCCGGGATGTCGAATGTATTGAAGAGGGTACAACAATAGCGGTAACTGCCCGGAGAATGATCAAGTGCAGCGTCAACCACCTGCCGGTCCTTTCCGCCACCGGTCAGCTCGTGGGGATCGTTACCTCGTGGGATATCGCAAAGGCAGTTGCGTCCAATTTCCTCTGGCTCGATGAGATCATGAGCCGCGATGTGGTCACAACAACCAAGAAGGAGCCCGTCGAGGAAGCGGCCAGGAAAATGGAGGACCATTCTATCTCTGCCCTACCTGTTGTCGACAACGACCGGCACGTTATAGGCCTTATCACGAGCGATGCGATCAGTACTCTCGTCGGGAGACAAACACCGTGAATATCCCCACTGATCCGGAAGAACCAGGAACGAACGTGAACATGACAAAGAAATGGCTGGTCCGGTACTCGGAGATCTTCTTAAAATCTGATCCTGTACGCCGGCAATGGGAACGGGTCCTGATAAACAACATCCGGCAGCTTATACCGGATTTGAAAATCAAAAGTGAACGCGGCAGAATCTGGATCACCGGAGATCTCGATCCCGATAAACTCAGGCATGTATTTGGGATCGTCTCATTCTCAGAAATCGAGCATATACCCCGTGACGTACCACTGGAAACAGCACTTATTGAATATTGCAGGACTCACGGTCTTCCCGGTGCCAGGACATTTGCCCTGCGCATCAAAAGAGTAGGAAAACACAGTTTTTCCTCGAATGATAAGGCGATCGAGCTTGGTGATGTAGTCCGGAAGGCTTTCCCGCACCTGAAAGTGAACCTTGCCGTTCCGGACGTTGAAATCCATATCGAAATCCGACAGGATGAGTGTTATCTCTACGATAAAGTGATAAAAGGGCCCGGAGGTCTTCCTCTTGGTGTGGAGGGAACACTCGTTGCACTTGTCTCGGGAGGCATCGACTCCCCGGTTGCAGCATGGATGATGATGAAACGGGGCTGCAGGATCGTACCGATCTATGTTGCACTTGATACCTTCCTTGATGATACCGTACTTGCCCGGGCCGATCGGGTAGTTAAGGTGTTACGGAGGTACCAGCCTGATATCCGGCTCCGGGTAATCCACGACCCCTATCTTGCGGCGGCAAAAGAGGAGTTGATCAGAACCCGGCAGGAGAAATATACCTGCATCTTTTGCAAACGCCGGATGTACCGGATTGCGCAGGCTGTTGCACAAGAAATAGGGGCAAAAGGTATCGTGAACGGTGAGTCGCTTGGACAGGTAGCAAGCCAGACCCTCGACAATCTGGTGGTCCTCTCAGATGCCGCAGAGATCCCGGTTTATCGTCCCCTCATCGGGTTTGACAAGGCAGATGCGATAGCAATCGCCCGGGATATCGGAACCTACGAAGAGTCAACAAGTAAAGCTACCGGCTGCAAGGCTGTGCCAAAGGGACCATCCACGAAAGCTCACCTGAAGGAGATTCTTGAGATGGAAAAGAATATGGAAGCGACGAAGATGCCGCTTCCGGTGTAATCGATATTCAGGATATCAACAGGTAATCCTTCCGGGACTGTCTTCCTTTTTATAATGCGACAATTTTAGATGAAGAGGCTTCTTCCTCATATCCTTGTCCCGCCGTTTCCTGATGAATGGATAAATCCATATCTTTTCACAGCACCCAGAATATTTCATGCCATCTCCTATGGTCGGACGGAAATTGGGTATCGGTTCAATCCCGGAGCCGGATCCCGCGAATGTGAAAGGTACGCGGGTAGTCGGTATCTCCGGATCGAGCCGTCAGGAGCCAGGGATGTCCAAATCTGAACGCCTGCTCATCGAGGCTCTTGACCGCTGCACAGCGCTCGGTTGTGAAACGAAGTTTCTCCGGCTTAAAGACCTCAGGATATATGAATGCGAAGGAAATTACTCCGAGAACCCGGAATACTGTACCTATCCCTGCCAGTCTTCGATGAAATACGAGGACGATGAAATGGATAAAGTCTATTCGGCAGTCCTTGACTGTGACGTCCTTTTCCTCGCCACTCCCATCAGGTGGAACAACCACTCGGCACTTGTCCAGAAATTCATCGAACGCATGAACTGCATCGAGAACCAGTATTCATGGTTTGGCAACCGGATGATCAAAAACAAGGTCGTGGCGCTTATCATTATTGGTCACGTCGACGGTATGCAGCACGTTGCAGGTAACCTCCTGAACTTCTTTGCATGGCTCGGTTTCCACAGTCCCGAGGTCTCCATAGCCTCATGGGTGGGAGAGAACAATGAGGATACCACAAGGGACTGGGAGCAGATAGAGAAAAACCAGTACACGCAGGAAGACCTCACGGATATGGTACATAGCTCGCTGCGTCTTGCGTGCAGCCTTAAGCGGCAGATCTGATGAGAACTATCAGGTTAAATCATGAAGAAAAAAATGAGTTCCTTTCCGGTAACATCCAGATACCGGGTCCAGGGGTACATTACGACGACTGAGTAGCGGTTGTGTTTCTCTGGTGCCAGCGTGACCGGGTTGTATTGTTCATAATAGCCGGGTGGGATGCAAAGTACGACTTGAGCCACAAATTCACTGATGCCGTATCGTTATTCTGGAGTGCAGTCTGGACTGTGCTTACATCGACTCCCTTATTCTGCAGGTTAGTGATGAATGATTGGAGATGCGCCTGCCGTACGGTTTTGTTGATGGCAAAGCCATATCCTCTTCGCGTATGAGTGGTATTCCCAAACGATCCTTTGTGTGATTCAAAGTACGATTTGAGCCATGAGTTTACCGTGGCCGTGTCGTTATTCTGAAGCGCAGTTTGTATGGTGCTTACATCAACGCCCTGGTTCTGAAGCCGTGTGATGAAAGAGGAAGTCATAGTAGCCCGCCGGGTACTGTTGAATGCAAAATGATGTTCTTGCCCGTGCATTGTTGTACTGTTGCTGTTTTGCCATTGGAACGCTGATGCACTGACAGGGCTTATCCCAAATCCGAGGATCGCGAGGGCAATAAGAAGTAATGCAATGCTTCCTGCCAGAGTTTTTGGTGTCTTCATAGGTATGTCTCCATAAATTCGTGATGCTGTGATATTCATACTCAACATATTGTATAGTTTATTTTACATTTTGTAATATAAACATTCCCGTTCTGACAATTATGGCACAATGCTTCAAAAAATGTCCCTGTTATCCACACACACGCTTTTCTTTGGATTTCCTGCCGTATGGGCAGATATACAGACACATTCCACAAACGGCGACACCCCACGTTTTCTCCAGTTCACGGAAATAGTGGTCGCAGGCTGCGGCATCAAATCGGGCTTCCCGGGGCTCGTTCTCACGAAATGCTCTATCGGTGAAGGCTTTTTGGGGACATGCATCAACACATTGTGTGCAGTTCCCGCACCTTTGATCCATGACGCTCCCGGTCGCTGTAAGTGGGGCATCGGTGAGCACAGTTACCCACCGCACCCGGGGGCCATGATCCGGAGTGACCAGGAGGCAACTTTTACCTATCCAACCCAGACCCGCCAGGTGTGCGGCCAGTTTATGGGAAATTGCCCCTGCGATCTTCTCGTCGTTTGCGCGTTTTGAGGCTGGTACCGGAAGCGCCTGGTAACCAGCCCGCTGGAGATTATTTGCTACCGCGAGTGCGATCTGGTCGAGTGTCAGGTTTACAACATCGTAAGCGTTGTGCCGGTACAGCATTGCAGCCGAAAAATCCTCTCTGTCCGGAACGAGATCCACCAAAGCATCGAGAAGGATAATGCCAATTGATACTGCCCGGGGGTACCGGGCAATATGCCCCCCTCCTTGTTTAAGAATAAATGCGTGTGAAGAGGTAAGATCAGCAACCCCGTAATAATCCGCACCATGCGAGAGTGCGCATGTCCTGATATCCTCATTAAGATCCATTCTGACTCCCGATGATCAGAATATACTCAGGGAAACGTGATATTAACGGTCGGGCTGCATGCCTGATCTCCTCCAATGAGATATATCTGCATACCCGGCTTACACGATACCTGAGGCACTGAGAATGGCAAAAAACACTATGGAACTGTTCAGTGAGGAGGCTCCCGAAGTCGCTGCCGCCTTCAATAATCTGATCATGGCGGTTGTGAAACGACCGGCGCTTGACGCAAAGACAAAGCAGCTCATCTACATTGCTATGAAAGCGGCAATGGGTGATGACACAGCAGTAAAAGCCCACATTCCTATGGCACGTGCGGCAGGCGCGAGCCGGGAAGAGGTCATCGATGCGATCCTGATGACGGTAACCGTTTCGGGGATCCGGGGAATCGCTCACTGCCTGCCGGATATTGTAGAGCAGTTCAGTAAGTGATCTCGTTTCCCATAGGCCCCGGATCATCTTTACTCCATGAAGGATAATCCGGAACGTACATTGACAAAAAAGGGTGTCAGAGAAGTTTTGAACCGGCCGTTGCCCCGGGTTTACATTCGAAAACGTCGGTAATCTTCACGATGAGAAGTGACCGCGCAGGCAGGGCCGGATTCTTCTTGTTAATCTTAGCCTTCATCTCTTCGTATTCATTGCCGCTCGTTTTAATGGTGACATGCCCCTTGATCTGGAAACACCCCTTGATCTCTGAGCCCCAGACGTAGATTGCGATCTTCGGGTTTGCCTTGAGGTTATCAAGGGTCTTGTTCATGAAATTGTCGGTAATCCAGATCGTATCGTCGCTGATGAGTTCGACGATCCCGATCGGGATGACATTTGGCGTGCCATCTTTTGATGAAGTCGCTACCGGGAAGATTTTCATCTTCGAAAAGGCTTCTTTCATCTCTGCAGTTAATCTGGCCATGATGAATTCACCGATCTCCTCCTCTGCGTCCGGCTCGTATAAACCTTAGCACCCGGAAAAATACCGGTATGCCCCGGGCGAAACGGTTTTACCCTTATCCCGGCAAGTGACTAAATTAATTGCATACCATGACCCGCCAGTTCCAGACCTATGATGACGCTGTTGCCTTTCACGGCCATTCCTGTCCCGGCCTCGCTCTTGGTTATCGTGCAGCCAGGCATGCACTCACCTCGCTGCATGCTGAAAGATCAGAGGACGAGGATTTGGTCGCGGTTGTGGAAAACGATGCCTGTGGAATTGATGCCGTCCAGGCAATTGCCGGGTGTTCTGTTGGCAAAGGTAACCTGATTCTCAAGGATCTGGGCAAGCATGCATACACGTTTATCAACCGCAGGACCGGCTCTGCAATCCGCATTGTCCAGCGTAGCGAACCCCTGCTCGAACGCATTGATCCGGTGGCATCTGTGTTGCGTGGCAAAGTGATGGCCGGGAAAGCCACGTCAGAGGAGATAAAGGAGTTCAGTGATCTTCAGGCCGCAGTCATTGAAAAGATCCTTACGATCCCGATTGGGGAGTTATTTATCGAAAAAGAGGCACGTTCGGAGATTCCCGCAAGGGCGCGGATCTCACATTCGGTCCCCTGCGCAATCTGTGGTGAGATGGTTGCCGAACACCGTGCCCGGGTTAAAGACGGCAAAACGGTCTGTATACCTTGCGCTGGTGAATATAGCCGGCAATAATAACAAATCCCGGGAGATTTATCTGATTACCGGTTCCAGTCTTTAAGTACAGTGATTCCAGATGAGCGCACTTGAAGGTATACAGGGTTTAGTCGCAGGATATCTTGCCTCGCCAAAAGGACAGGATGCCATCCGTTCGTTCCTTTCCTCGCCTCAGGGAACGGAAGCCATTAATGCATATATTTCAACTCCTGATGGTCAGCAGATAGCCCGGCTCCTTCTGCTGAAGGCACTGGACGGTCTTGAGATTCCCGACGCTGTAAAGGAACAGATCCGCACAGCACTTGCGGGTTCCGTGAACTGATCCCATTTTATCAGTTCTCCCCCATTTTTGACTCTTCAATAGTTCCTGGAACGTTCCTCTTATCTTCAAAGCGCCCTAATCATGTGAGTGTGATGCACGAGCCGCCGGTGAAAAAGATCCTCTACTGGTGTGACCGGTGCAATGTCCCGCTGATAGGCAGGACCTGCGCCTGCGGAGCGTTGGGACGGGAAATCGAACTACTCCAGCCCTATGATGTACGCCCGGCGCTTACGGCTGATATGGCACTCATAAAAAGGCTGGTGCGGGAACGGTTCGGCAATGTCCCCGTCCAGACTGTTCTTCTCCTTAACAAGACCGGTGGCGTGGACAGGGCAGATCTTGTGATCTCCCATGGGTACCGGTTCGGCTGGCTTTCCTTTGACCCGGTATCACGGCAATACTCGTTCGATCTTGCGCCCGAAGCGCTACCGTATATTCTCAAGCATGTAACCACCGGGATCATCGATCTTGAAACAGGTATTGAAAAGGGAGAGGGATCAGGACGGATGGGGGGAAAGAAGTTCCGTCTTTCGATTCCTGTTCCTGATGGTACTGCAATAGTTAAACTCAGGAACCGGTTCGGTACCGGGACAGTCAAAGACGGTCATGTCCGTGTAAGGGAACTGGCTCCGGTCGATCCCCACACCGGTGCAAACCCCGGTTGGGAACAGGTAGTCCAGCAGAACCGGTACCATTTAAAAAACCTGGAACGGAATGCCGTTCGCATGATTAAACACCATATCCATGACCGCCCGGTATGCAATGTCTCGTTCTCCGGAGGAAAAGACAGTACAGCAGTGCTCACCCTTGCACGCAAAGCCGGCGTGAAGGATGCTTTCTTTCTTGATACCGGTATTGAGTTTCCCGAAACAGTTGCATTTGTGAAATCGCAGGGAGTACCGGTCGTAGAAAAAGCGGGGGACTTTTTTTTAGCTGCAGAAAAAGCCGGGCCCCCGGGAAAGGATAACCGGTGGTGCTGCAAACTCCTGAAACTCCGCCCGCTCAAGCTGCATCTTGCAGATGTTGGCCCCTGCGTGACCGTTCAGGGCAACCGGTGGTATGAGTCATGGAACCGGGCAGCACTCGAAGAGACCAGCCAGAACCCGGCAAACCCGCTCCAGCTGAATATTTCCCCGATCCGGAACTGGCGGGCGCTTGAGGTTTTTCTCTATCTTTGGTGGCAAAAGGCAGACATAAACCCGCTGTATGAACGGGGAATAGAGCGGATCGGATGCTACGTCTGCCCTTCTATGCTTGAAAGCGAGTACGAAGAGCTCCGGGTCATGTACCCGGACTATGCACGGCGCTGGGACACTTTTCTTGCGATGTACGCTAAGAAAAGAGGACTTCCCGATGCGTTCCACCAGTGGGGGCTCTGGCGCTGGAGAGCATTGCCCCCCAAAATGCGGGAACTCTGCCGGGACCGTGGGATCCCGGTACGGGACGATTATACTTTGCAGGCAGAACCTCCCAAAGACTGGGAAGAAACGGTTGAAATAGCAGGAGAAAGAATCATGGAACCGGAAATGGCGGCGCTGGAGAACAGGGACTATAATGTGGAAAATATCCGCAGGGACTTTCCCATCCTTGGTGATACTGAAATTATTTACCTGGACAATGCCGCAACCAGTTTTTCACCCCATTCCGTTATTGCCGCAATGGTTGAATTCGAAGAGCGGTACCGGGCTAATGTAGGGCGGGGAGTCCACCGGCTTACCAGCATAGCAAGCCAGCGGTACTGGCACGCCCATGAGAAAGTAGCGGAATTCATCGGCGGGAAAAACGGTGTCACCGTTTTTACGAAAAATACGACTGAATCAGTGAATATGGTCGCCCAGGGACTTACTTGGAAAGCCGGCGACAGGGTCGTCACTACTATCCTCGAACACCATTCGAACCTGCTTCCCTGGCGCCGGCTCACCCGGCAAGGCGTGTCAACGGATATTATTGGCATTACTCCGTCGTATTCGCTTGATCTTGCCGCACTGGAAAAATCTATCACGGATTCTACCCGGCTCATCGCGGTTACGCAGGCATCAAATGTTCTTGGTGTCGTTACACCGGTAAAAGAGATTGCAAAAATCTGTCACGATCATGGCATTTTCCTTCTTGTAGACGGTGCGCAGGCTGTTCCCCACCTGCCGGTAAATGTCCATGATCTCGGATGCGATTTCTATTGTTTCTCGGGACACAAGATGTCAGGACCAACAGGGACCGGTGTTTTGTGGATGAAAGAGTCCTGTATCGAACCGCTGGTTGTTGGCGGGGGCATGGTAGACGCGGTCACGCCGGAAGGATATACGCCGTCCAAAGGCTACCAGCAATATGAGGCGGGTACACCCAATATTGCCGGGGGCATCGGTCTTGGCGCAGCGGTGGACTACCTTCAGGCAATCGGTGTGGAAAAGATCCACCGGTACGAGCAGGATCTTACCGATCGTCTCATCACCGCTCTTGCCGGGAACAACCGTGTCCACGTGTATGCCCCGCAGGATCCTGCCAGTCGGATAGGAGTTGTTTCCTTTACTGTTGATGGGTTCCACCCTCATGAAGTGGCCCAACAGCTTGACGAAGCGGCAGACATCATGGTGAGGTCCGGCCACCACTGTTGTCAACCGCTTGTAGAATATCTTTGTCTTCCTGATGGTACTGTCCGGGCAAGCCTTGCCTATTACAACACCCGGCAGGAGATCGATATGCTCATAGCCACACTCGGGGATATTACAAGGTGATTCCTATGGATAATCAGGTTTTTTCCGCTTTGTTATCGCAGGCAAGGAAACAGCACCCCCTTGTCCACCACATAACGAATTACGTGACTGTCAATGACTGCGCAAATATCACCATCTGTGCCGGGGGAGCGCCGGTTATGGCCGATGCAGCGGAAGAAGCAGGTGAGATGGCCTCTCTTTCGGGTAGTCTCGTCCTTAACATAGGGACCCTCAACGCAGGAATTATCAAGAGCATGCTTCTTGCCGGAAAAGCGGCGAATAACCATAAAATCCCGATTATTCTTGATCCGGTTGGGGTGGGAGCCACCCGGCTCAGGACGGAAAGCTGCCGACGCCTCTTGGATGAATTGACTGTTGCCATTGTCAAGGGAAACGCCGGTGAAATTGGCGTTCTTGCTGGTGCTGATGCAAAGGTACGTGGGGTTGATTCTGCCGGTTTGAAAGGCGATCCTGTAGCGGTTGCCCGGACCTTTGCTCGTGATACCGGTATCACGGTCGTTATGAGTGGGGCAACTGATATCATCACGGATGGAGAGCGTGTTCTTCTGGTAGAAAACGGCCACTCTCTAATGGGCACTATTTCAGGGACCGGCTGCATGGCGACCTCGGTAACTGGAGTCTGCGCGGCGGTAAGCAAAGACCGGGTGATGGCAGCCGCAACTGCCCTTGCAGCGTTTGGCCTTGCCGGAGAGCGGGCGGCAGAAAAAAGCCGGGGTCCGGGATCGTTTAAGCCGGCACTTTTTGATGAGATGGCAGCACTCACGCCGGCAGACATCCTTACAGGGGCCCGGATAAAATCCAGCTGAATATGAGTTATGAATCTCGATCTCTATGTTATCACGGATGAAGGGATTGCCAAAGGCCGTACTCATGCAGAAATTGCACGTCTCTCCTGTGAGGGTGGAGCAGATGCGATACAGCTGCGGGACAAATACAGCAGTACACAGACTTTATGTATCACAGGCCGGGAAATTTATGTAATAACCCGAAAGACCGGGACACTTTTTATTGTGAACGACCGGCTGGATGTTGCACTTGCTTGCGGAGCGGACGGAGTTCACTTGGGGCAGGGCGATCTTCGGGTGGATCTGGCAAGAATGCAAGCCCCCCGCCCCTTCATTATAGGAGTATCAGTTGGAAATTCCAACGAAGCCGTGGCAGCGGAAAAAGGCGGAGCGGACTATGTGGCCGTGAGCCCAGTCTTTTCCACTGATTCAAAGAGTGATGCCGGACCGGGGCATGGGCTTGCAGTGTTGCAAAAAATCAAAGATGTAGTGTCGATTCCTGTCATAGCCATAGGTGGGATAAATGGTGATAATGTCGAAGAAGTGATCGCTTGCGGTGCGGATGGTGTCGCGGTGATTTCAGCAGTGGTAGGACAGCCAGACATTACTGCAGCCACCCGCTCCTTCAAAGAGCGGATCCTAACAGCAAAACAGAAGCATCGCTGCTGAAAGATCGACAGGGATTAGGAAAAGAACTTGGAGGGTATTTTCCATGATAAAAGAACCAACTGGAACTGCAAAAAAGATTGAAGACGGGAATTATTTTGTTGTTCATGAACATCATGCACGCCACCTTCACTATGATCTGCGCTTGGAACGTGATGGCGTGCTCAAGAGCTGGGCAGTCCCCAAAGGAATTCCGGAGTCCTTCGGAGAGAAACATCTTGCAGTGGCAGTTGAGGATCATCCTCTCGCATACCGTACCTTTGAAGGAACAATTCCCGAGGGAGAATATGGTGCAGGGACGGTTAGGATCTGGGATAAAGGACGGTATACGACTCTGCACTGGGACGATGAAAAGATCGAGATTGTCTTTTACGGGCAGCGGCTGAATGGCCATTATGTCCTTGTCCGTTTCAAGCGTGCCGGAAAATCAGAATGGTTAGTATTCAAGGCAAGTGAATAACGATTACTCTGCCGTAGATCTACAGGATAGATTAATGTAGGAACGGTACTGTTGCGTTGACGGTTTATTGGAGAATTTCATTGATGTAAAGTTCATCAACCTCAGATGCAACAGAATCGAAAAAAGAGATCCTGAGAAACGATTTTTTTAGGGATTTCAACCTGCGTGACAGAAGCCGCCGGAGGGAATTGAACCCTCGACCTGCTGATTACGAATCAGCCGCTATGCCGCTAAGCCACGGCGGCGCACTGCCTCACAATATCGACCTATACGATTATAAAATCTGTGATTGGCCGGAAGAGCTGATAATTAGGAATACCCTCGGAGGGTCGTTACACTCTCCGGGGCATGAGGCTCCTTTGCCGGAGAAATAGTACCAAACTTCCCCTCATAATCTGTAACCGTCTTCTGGAGAACTGCCAGAAGGTTCTTTGCATGCGCCGGGGTTATGGAAACGATCGCTTTTGCCCGCGCCTGGTTAACCTGCGGAAGCTGATGAAGAAATACAAACGTGAATTCGTCATCCTTGTACGCTATCTGGATCATGTTGCTATATACAGGATCCAGCGTCGGAGGAATGTTTACCGATATTTCCTGTCCGGTCATACAGATTTGTTCGTTGTTTTTGTATGAATAGTTGGTCACCCGTACAACAATTTGGATAATCCGGCCTAGCTCCCGGACATTTCAAGAAGGGTTTTGAATCCCCGGCACAAACGTATTACGCACACTCTGCTAACCCGAACGTGGTTTCCGGATCTTTACAAAAATGACCCTCGCACACGGTTGTACCCTCTGTTATAAAGGCGCAAAGATGGTGCTCTTTGTTACGGGACGATGCCACCGCTCCTGCTGGTACTGTCCACTTTCCAGCGAACGGAAAGGAAACGATGTGATTTTTGCAAATGAGCATAGGATCGATGCGCCGGAACAGGCAATAGAAATCGCCGAACGCATGAGTGCACTCGGTACCGGTATCACCGGCGGCGAACCGCTGTTGTGTATAGACAGGGTGGCACTTTACAGTAAACTGCTTAAAAATCATTTTGGAAAAGAGCACCATATTCATCTTTACACAGCACAGGCACCGACACAACAAGAATTGGAACAGCTTGTCGGAATTGTGGACGAGATCCGGTTCCATCCCCCCCGCGCATGCTGGGAGAATATCGGTGAATCGGATTTTATAGCATCTGCAAAACGTGCAAAAGAGATGGGTTTTGCAATAGGTTTCGAAGTCCCGGCCCTTCCCGGTCTCGATCTGCTCATCCCTGCGTTTCCCTATCTGGATTTTTTAAATATCAACGAACTCGAATGGGGTGAAACCAACGCCGATGATATGCGGGAGCGCGGTTTCGAGCTGGCTGATGGTGTCCATAATGCAGTAAGCGGGGCCCGGGACTGGGCATACGAAATTGTAAAGCATGACAAGGTCCACTGGTGCGCATCGTCGTTTAAGGACTCGGTCCAGTTGCGAGAACGTCTCCGGCGCATCGCCGAGAATACGGCCCGGCCTTTTGATGAAGTAACCGAAGATGGAACTATCGTATACGGCGTACTGGAACTGCATCCCGGTACCCGGGATGCAGTTGTCGCCAGATGCAGGGCCTTTTTAGAAGATGAGGGATTTTCCGATTGTGGGGACCACGTTGAGACTGCATGGTGGCTTCTTGAAGAGTACAAAGATAAGATCCCCGGGAAAAAGTCGGTAGTCGAACGCTATCCTGATGGTGGTATGATTGTTGAGATGACGCCGCTATGAACGTCCGCAGGGTTCTCGAACCTCTTTATGAGCGCTATCTCCTGATGCAATGCAAGCATATTCCCAAGCATATTGCCATTATCCAGGACGGTAACCGGCGTTTTGCAAAGGAGACTGGAATTAACGTTGCAAAAGGACATCGGGCCGGGGCGGATAAAACCGAGGAAATGCTCGACTGGGCACATGACCTTGGCATACGCTACATAACGATCTATTCATTCTCTACGGAAAATTTCAACAGGGCCGAGGAGGAAATCCGTGAGCTTTTTGAGCTTTTCAAAGAGAAATTTATCAGCACAATTTCCGACGAACGGGTGATCAAGCATCGGATCCGTATCCAGATGGTTGGGGATCGGTCGCTTCTCCCAGAAGACCTGAGGATTGCCATAGAGGCAGCAGAGGAGGCAACAAAAGATCACGATGGGTTTACCCTCAGTGTCGCGCTTGCCTATGGGGGGAGAAATGAGATCGTTCTTGCCGCCCGGGAGATTGTATCGGCTGTCCGCGAGGGAAAGATCAGCCCGGTTGAAATTGACATCCAGATGGTTGAATCCCATCTTCATGAAGGAAAAGAGATTCCTCCTGTAGATCTTATCATTCGGACTGGTAACGAATACCGCACATCCAATTTCCTTCCTTGGTTAGCAAATGGCCATGAATCCGCAGTCTACTTTTGTGCCCCTTACTGGCCACTTTTCCGGAAGATTGACCTCCTTCGTGCCATCAGGATCTATGAGCAGCGCCTGAGTGCCAAAGCTCATTGAGCATTTCAGCCATTCATCTGCATTTCAATTCGTGTACTATATTTCCCTGAACATACCAGAGAAAATATGGTGAACCAATGGGTGCAGGTAAATCTGTGGGATCTGGTTGGCAGGACGTCCCGGTCACGCTTCGGTCAGATATCGTTGCCGCAGCGGAGAAAGAAAAACTCGATATCAGCAGTGAATGCAACAAGGCGCTTGCACAGCGCCTGGGAATAGAATGCCAGACATCGCGGCAAGCTCCGGTCAATTCAAAAGTTATCGTTGCCCCGGACAATGTACCGGTAAAAAGATCGGTTCAGACACCAGCAGCACCACCGGTTATCAATGCAGAAGATCCTACGGTCCCGGGGAAAGTTCTCCGGGAGAAAAAAGAGAGGAAACCCCCGGCCGTAACAAAACCACGGGAAGATGAACAGCCTCGTACCGCACATTCTCCTGTACAAACGGTACCTTCTACCCCTGCCTCAAAATCCAAAAAGAAGGGTAAAAAAGAGGAGGCAATTAAACGGTTTGTAAGTACCCAGATTGTCAGGGAAGCAGAAGAAGGTCTTGATGCAATTATCGCAAAAGATGAGCTCTACCAGCGCTTTGAACGATGGTGCCGGGATCAGAGTTATGCCAATATTCCTGAAAGGAGGGTTTTTTCAGTGACCCTCAAAAACAAGTTCGCATTTGCAGAACGGATTGTTGGTGGGATCCCGAGCTGGGTAAGTGTACGGATCAAATAGCCCGTTTTTATGTTTATTTTCCGAACCGGCGTATACGGGACTGGTAGTCGCGCAGCACCCGCAGGAAGTCGACCCGCCGGAAATATTTCCAGTTGACATCGGAAAAGAAAAGTTCAGAGTAGACTGACTGCCAGATCAAAAAGTCGGTCAGGTGGTCGCCTCCACTCTTGACGACGATATCAGGATCATACCGAAATGTCAGGCAGGATTCGAGTGTTTTTTCATCGATCTCCGATGGCTGGATACCGTTTTCTGCGAGCTTTCGGATGCAGTCTGTGATCTCTTCCCTGCCACTTTTCCCGATTGCAACCACGACATCGAGACCTGTGCCTGAGATTTCCTCAGTCGAGCCATGATGCAAGACGAGCCGGGCTACTGTCGAGATCTTTTTTATTGCCGGGAGAGTGCGGGTAAGTTCATCCTGTGAGAGCTGGTTAATGTGAATAGTAATGCTTTGGATGGCGGGCGGCGTTTTTACATGTTCTTTTCGGGGTTTCTGGGCAAGTAATGTATTTAACTCGGAGCACCACCCGGTTACCTCGAGGCACTTCCCCGGCTCTGCGATAAGGTCTGCACCGCTGATCATAAAACAGATATGAGGGGGAAGTTCCTGTATCTGCGAGAGAAGCATCCGCTCGTAGAGCCAATAAAACATCTGACCTAATCGTATGGCGGACAAGGTTATGAGGATTTACTTCTGCATTTTTATTTGAGGCATTTTTCGTAATTCACCTGCACTCGCAAGCCCGGCAAAAGCTCTTATAAACCCTCTTGTGAAATGATCTGACAACAGATGTACTCCTATAAGACTGGTATTCCCCAGATCGATCAGGCAACCGGGGGATTTGATGCGGGGACGAACCTTCTCATTCTTGCACCGTCCCTGAGCTTTGCAGAACAGCTCGCATTCAGTCTGACACGGCCGCTTCCCGGAGAGTATGCCATTATGCTCTCCACAAATGAACGTGCCTCTGAGGTAATAGATCAGTTCAAATTAGGTGGGGCCGATAAACATTTCGTTGGCGTGATTGATGCGATCACCAAAAGTTCTACGCCGGCAATCTCAGATACCGAGCGATTTATGTTTGTCACAAATCCTACCGATCTCACCGGGATCGGGATCAAATTTTCCCATATGATTGAAATGATTTTTGATGGGACATTTTCCGGTGAAGAAACAGGGCTTTTTCCACCGCCAATACGGTTCTGTATCAATTCGGTCTCGACCCTCCTCATGTACCGCAAGCTGGAAGTATTGTACCAATTCCTCCATGTAATGACGGCAAAACTTAAGAAAATCGAGGGATTTGGTGTTTACATTCTCAACAACGAGGCATTTGATGAGAAAACGATTTCCCTGATCAAACAGCTTATGACAATCGTGATTGAGATCAAGATGGAACGATCCGATAATTACTTCAGAGTGATGGGAATCCGTGGTGTCAACGCGGACTGGCATAAGTTTACAATCGTCAAGGGACAGGTGGTTTTGTCTTTATGATTTCGACCGGGATGTTTGGGATCGACGACATGCTGGGTGGGGGTATTCCAAAAGGAAGCCGGGTTCTCTACAGCTTAGAGCCAGGTGTCGACGGGCAACTTTTCATGATTTCGACATTATCGGCGGTGCTCGAAAAAGGGCAGTCCTGTCTTGTTATTATCCCTCATACCACTGTTGATGCTTTTCTGCATGATATCAGCCAGCTCCGGGGAAAAACAGTAAAGCCAGAGGATAACCATCTTGTTTTTCTGGACAGTGTCGACCGCGAACGGATACAGCGCAGCACCTCTAGCAGAGAAGCAGCGGAACGGGAATGGCAGGCAAGGATCCATAAACTCTGCACAGATAACAAAGTCGAAGTAATTTTTGGTTATTTCGATATGATTTATGAGGATTTTGGTCTGGATAAAGGTCTGTCACTGCTCTCCAAAGCCAGCTGCCCTCCCGAAGCTACGATAATTATCGAACTCCTGAATTTCGAGAGGGATACCTTCCTTGAATCTCTTGCTGTCAGAAAATCATTTGACCTTATCCTTGCAATCAAATCCTCGTTCCGTCCTCTGCCGCACTTTAACTATTTCACCATCCTGTATACATCATGGTCGACAAAGTTGCGTCGTTCAGTCCCCTTCCTTGTCAAAAACGGTCATATCGTCCCGTACATACCTAAAATTGTTGTAACCGGGCCCCCGGAATCCGGGAAATCACGTTTCGTGGCAAGCGCAACCGAACTTGGTATATCAGTCGACAGGACCGGTGTTAGTGGCGCGGTGACTACTGTTGCCATGGATTTTGGTTGGCTGCACTGGCAGGATTTCGACATCACGCTTTACGGTACTCCCGGTCAGCCCCGTTTCGATCCAATGCTACCGGTAATCCTGAATAATGCGATGGGTGTAGTCCTCCTTGTGGATGCCACAAATCATGAGCAGCTTGCACGGGCGCGGTATCTCTATAAAATTATTAACCGGATGCATGTGCCGATCATTATTGCGGCTAATAAAAAGGATTTGCCCGGTATGATAAGTGACGAGGAGATCAGGAAGGGCATCGGCGTTGGAAAAACCGTTCCGGTTCATTTTATCTCTGCACACCAGAAAGACGACGTACGTGCGGTTCTTGAATCGCTTGTTGATTCAATTACCCAGTTCGTCTACTGATGAATAGCACTAGATTATATTTCCGGGGGTCATTCTGACCTTAAAAAGGATAAACACGGCTATGCTTACCTTTATCGGCCTTGGTCTCTACGACAAACATGATGTTTCGGATAAGGGACTTCTTCTCATCAGGAATGCGGATCACGTCTTTCTCGAAGATTATACCTCACGGCTTATGGGGGCGACAAAAGAAGAGCTCGAAGTGTTCTATAAAAAACCACTCAACCTTCTCAAGAGAGAGGATGTAGAGCAGCACCCGGATGACCTTCTCGAATGTGCACTCCACGGAAATACGGTTTTTCTCTGTGCCGGTGATCCTATGGTCTCAACGACCCATGCGGATCTCCGCATACGGGCGGCTGACCGTGGTATTCCTACCGCCATTATTCACGGAGCATCGATTGTAAGTGCGGTCTGCGGGCTTTCAGGGCTCCAGAATTACCGGTTTGGGAAGTCGTGTTCAGTGCCATTCCCCCAGGGTCGATGGTCTCCGACATCGCCGTTGGAGGTAATCGAAGAGAATCGGCTGCGCAGGCTGCATACTCTTGTATATCTCGATATTCATGACGGGCGCTACATGACCGTAAGTGAAGGCATCTGTTTACTTGAAAGTATGGCAGAAAAAAAACAAGTAACGGTCCCGCTCTACATCGGTATCGCAAGGGCTGGTTCCGCCCAACCTGTTGTAAGGGCCGGGACTGCTGATGATCTTTGTTCTCTGGATTTTGGGCCTCCCCTCCATGTATTGGTTGTCCCCGGGGATCTTCATGACATGGAGCGGTTATATCTGGAGAGGTTTGCAGGCCTATGTTAATTATCGAATGCGGGAAACTCCTTTCCGGTGAACTCGACGTCGTAGATATTGTTCTTCCCGAGGGTACCCCCCTTGCTGCCCTTGCCGGTATTGTAAAAGACATGGCAGACGCATACACCGACGATGGTAAAACGTTCTTTTTGGGGGGTGACCGGGTCAATGCACTGGCTGCATTTTACTATGGATATGGCTGGCTGCATTTCGGTCTCGCGTACGGCCTGCTTTCCCTTCAAAGGAAAGGACAGGTTTCCTGTCCATTCTCTTCACCGGTAGAATTACTTTCCCCGGCTTTTTCTGGTAAACTTGATGAGAAGACGCGGAGATATGCCCGCCTTCTTGATACCGCATGTGCCTCGGTGGTTCCAGCACCAGAACCGGAAACGACCGCCGAAATCTTTGCCCGACGTGTTATCCTGGTTGGTACTTGTTATGCGCGGGGTGGCAGGGGAAATCTTACTGCTGGAGCAGAGGAGGAAGCGCTTGCCCTGTTTAGCTATGGCCACGGATGGCTCGATGCCGGGGTCAGGACCGGGCTCCTTGCACTTACGGGCAACCGGGAAATTTTTACGATTTAAAAACAGGCGGTATTATAAAAGAATTTTCCCGGATAAAAAGAGTTTATACTATGCCTCATAACCTTTTTAGGTAAAATATTCTATCTGCACCTTCAGGAGTTTAACTATGGAGAACTCACAGAAAAAATGGTTGTATGTATCCATTAGTTTCTCTATAGCGGTACTGATTATTATTCTTGTTCTGACTATCAACGTCAATACCATTCAATATCTCAAAAAGATCAATCTCTGGTTTCTGCTGCTTGCCTTCCTCACCCATATTCTAACAATGTGTTTCTGGGCAATGCGTGTCAAGAAAATGTCCGGATCGCTTGGATACCCGATCAAATTTTTCTATTCCTTAAATCTTGTTTTTGCTAATCTTCTCGCGGCTGCAGTCACACCTGCCCAGGCTGGCGGAGAACCGGTCCGGGTGCACGAGCTCTATAAGGCAAACGTCCCGCTCGGTGATGCTACGGCAATCGTTATCATGGAGCGCGTGCTGGATGGCATTGTCCTTGCATGCCTCGCAGCAGTTGCAATGTTTGCTCTCTCTGAAGAATGGCATAGTCTGGGTGCAATCTCGGATATTATGGTCTATGTGACATGGGTTTTTGTAGCCGGCTGCCTTTTCCTGTTCTATCTTGCCATACGTCGGCCTGATGTAATGAAGCGGATTGCAGACCGGGTCGCACGGTTCTTTACCCGCAAATGGGAACCAGCCAAGGTTCAGAAAACGCTCGATCGGATAGATCTTGAAATTACCAATTTTCATGCAGCAGTGCTTAAGTTTGTAAGGACTGCAAAGTCAGGACTGATGTGGGGGCTTGTATTCACGGTGCTCTATTGGGTCTCGGAGATTATTACCGCCTCGCTTATTCTCGTTGGTCTCGGGCAACCACCACTCATTTTTGAGTCGTTTGTGATCCAGCTCATACTTGCCATATTAATGATGCTCCCCCTGACACCGGGAAGCTCCGGAATCGCGGAGGTCGGGGCTACCTCGATGTATGCCTTGTTCATTCCTGCGGCAATAGTCGGGGTGTTTGTGGTTATCTGGCGGATTGTGCTGTATTACTTCAATATTGCCCTTGGCATTATCTCAAGTCTCATTATAGTGAGGCGCGAATCGGGAAACCTGTAAAAGTAATGTACTTGCCGTACGCCGACCTCAACTCTTATGTGACGGAAGAGTAATGTCTCTTCACTTATTATGCAGCAGGTAGTGTGCACTATCAGGGGCGTGTTTATAGCCTTAAACGAAGCGTCTACGATACCTGTAGTTGTGCTGACCGATAATAAGGGGCGAATGCTGCCGATATTCGTCGGCCTTTGGGAAGCAATCTCCATCAACAGCGCACAGAACAGGGAAGTACCCCCTCGACCCCTGACTCACGATCTGTTTTTGGATCTCATGGCACAGTATGCCATAACGGTGAGTTCCATGAGTGTCGATAGTGTTGAGGACGGTGTATATTATGCGCATCTGGTGCTCTCGTCCGGTGGTCATGAGGATTACCTTGATTGCCGACCAAGCGATGGAATTGCAATAGCACTGCGCTCAAATGCGCCTATCTTTGCAGATGAAGATTTACTTGCCGCAGGAGAAACGGGGATCAAGGTTGCCACAATGGTTCCGCTCTCAACATTCCTTCGTTCGTGAGAAAATAACCAGGTGAAACGGTCGGACAATTATTTTCGGCGGCGCTCAAGCTCGCGTATGACCTCTTGAAAATCAATATCCGCGGCCCGGAGCGCCACAAGGATATGGAAAAAGAGATCGGCTGCCTCTTCAGTTGTCCGTTCCGGCACTTTGTTTTTTATGGCAATGATAAACTCAGTGGCTTCCTCTCCTACTTTCTCGAGCACCTTGTCAATTCCTTTTTTATCCCGAAGCAGTCGGCTTGTATAGGATCCCTCGTCAGGGTGTGCCGCACGGTCGCATATGACTTCCCAAAGCTCACCGATCACCCGGGGATCTGTTGTGGATTCTTCCTCATGTTTCATGCTTCCACCTGTGCGAGGAGAACTTCTCCTATTTCAAGGCCACAGAAACGCCGGCATAATATGCGCGCCTTCTCGATATTACAACCTGCCTTACCGATTGCAATGCCAAGATCACTTTTTTTGTTTACTATCACATTGACGGGAGTAGTGTCAGTACCCCGCTCGATATTGATGACTTCTGCAGGTTTGAAAATATTGGTTATAAACATCTCCGGATCCTCGGCATATTCGACCATTTCAATACGTCGGCCCAGCACGTTCTGGAGGCGCTTGATATTATCGCCTTTTTTTCCTATTGCAAGTCCCATGTCACCCTGCCGGATAACATAGATGACCCGGTCAAACCTGTCATCTATGACACAATCCAGAGCCGTTGCCCGGGTGAGAATCCGCAGTTCTTCTATGTACCTTCGTTCTTTAAAGCTAATATTACGTTCCATATTAAAATCGTCCTATTGTATCCGTAATTTTTCCGGTATTCGATACTTGGATATAGGTTGATCCGGAAGTCCGGATCCGTGTTTACTGGATTAAGAAGTAATCAGACATTGCTAATGTAAAAAAGTTTTGACATAAGTTTGGTGAATGGATATCAGTTGATGGTATAGATGACCGACACCTGAGCGGTGACGGTCACATCTCCGGATTGGATCGGAGTCGGAGCTGCCGCCATTTTTCCTGAAGCTGCGGCTGTTGCGTCATAACTGCCGTATACAATGGCTGTGTACCCCTGGCTGATGTCTGCAGATTGCGTGCCGGTTATAGTCACGTTGAGCGCTGAGGCGACTGCATCCGCATCCGATCTCGCGTTTGTGATCGCCAGATTCAGAGCCTGGCTCCGGAGCGCCTGGGCCTGTTGGTCGGAGAGCATGAACTGGATTGAGTTTACTTGGTTTGCCCCTGCGCCAACGGCCGCATCGATGATTTGGCCGGTCATGTTGGTATCGTTGAGGGTGACCTGAAGGGTGTTTGTCACCTGGTAACTTTTTACCGTACCTGATAAAATGCCGCTGCTGTCCTGCTGGTAGACAGGTGTTATCGTATATCCGGTTGTCTTCATCTGGTTACCAGGAACACCTGCTGAAACGAGCGCTTTAACGACATTGTTCATCTCTTGGGCATTGTCCGACTGCGCGGTGTTGACATCCGCATCCTCGGTCTCTACTGCCAGGTTGATCTGAACGCGGTCCGGAGTACCAGTAACTGTGCCGCTCCCACTGACCTGAATGGTACGATCACTATTTACATCCGCGGCTGACACGCAGCCGATCAGTACCATGGCAAGAATAACCATGGCCAGAGTTAGCAATACTATTTTCTTCATACTATTACCGGCCAAGCATAGGTGATCAGGGGGATTAAAGATTACTTTGACTACGAAAAAATTTGAAATTAACGGGAGGAGCCAGGAAAACCCCAACGGGGATTTATAAATCCCCAAAGTACAAGTGCTGGCAAAACACAGTGTATAGACGATAGAGCATGGGATCAACAATCGTCGAGAAAATATTCTCACGGAAATGTGGCAGTGATATCAGGGCAGGCGAAGTGGTTATGACACCTCTTGACGGGGCGATGATTCACGATATTACCGGCCCGCTTGCCATCCAGAAGTTCCATGAGATGGGCGGGGAACAGGTTTTTGATCCGAAACGTATTATCATGCTCTTTGACCACCAGATACCAGCAGATTCCCTTGAAGCGGCAAAAAACCATGTATTTATGCGTTCATTTGCAAAGGAACAGGAAATTCACAACTACGACATCAATGAAGGCGTCTGCCACCAGGTAGTTCTGGAAAAGGGACTGGCAGCACCTGGTGAGATAGTCGTGGGTGCTGATTCCCATACCTGCATGTATGGGGCCGTTGGAGCATTTGCAACCGGCATTGGTTCGACAGACATGGGATTTGCCTTGAAGTTTGGCGCACTCTACTTCAAAGTGCCGGAGACCATACGGGCAAAGGTTTCGGGGAAGTTCCCAAAACGGGTCGGGGCAAAGGACCTGATCCTTGCAATTGCTGCTGATATTGGGGCCGATGGGGCGACATACAAAGCTATCGAGTTTAGCGGTAAAACCGTGACAAAAATGGACATGGCCGGCCGGATGACCTGCTGTAATATGGCCATCGAAATGGGTGCAAAAGCCGGCATCGTACCTCCCGATAAGATTACGTGGGATTATATGAAAGGTCGCAGAAAAATGGAACCCTTCAATCTCGAAAGTGATGAGGATGCAGTGTTTGCGGAAAATCGGGTGTACGACGTTTCTGATCTTGAGCCGCAGGTTGCAGTGCCGCATAACGTAGATCAAGGTGTGCCGGTCAGTAAGGTTGAAGGGATCCATATCGACCAGGTTTTCATTGGTTCCTGCACGAACGGGCGGTATGAGGATCTCGCCGAAGCTTCAAAGGTGCTTGGAAAAAAGAGGTTCGATCCGCATACCCGTGTGCTTATCATTCCCGCTTCCCGGGAAGAATATCTCAAGGCGCTGGAAAAGGGACTCATCGAACGATTCGTAAAGGCCGGGGCGCTTGTCGAAGCTCCGTGTTGCGGGCCCTGTATGGGTGGATCATTTGGTCTTCTTGCGCCCGGGGAGGTCTGTCTCTCGACGTCGAACCGGAATTTCAAGGGCCGTCAGGGTAGCACTGAGGCCTCAGTCTACCTCTCATCAGCGGCAACGGCAGCAGCGAGCGCGATAAAAGGTGAGATCACCGATCCCCGCGAGGTGTAACTATGAGAACATGGAAATTCGGCGATAATATCGATACTGATGCAATTATACCGGGCCGTTTCCTGATAATAAATGATCCAAAGGAACTGGCAAAACATGCCTTTGAGGGCACCCGCACCGAGTTTGCTGGAGAGGTTAAAGAAGGTGACGTTGTGGTCGCCGGGAAGAATTTCGGGTGCGGGTCCTCACGTGAACATGCCCCCATGGCACTTCTTGGCGGAGGTGTCCATATTGTTATGGCTCAATCGTTTGCCCGCATTTTCTTCAGGAATGCCGTTAATGTCGGCGTACTTCCGGTCGTGTGTCATGATACGGGTAGAATCTCCGATGGAGCGAAGATAAAAATCGACCTCAAAAAAGGATACGCCGAGGTTGACAACCAAAAGCTCGCTATAGAGTCGGTGCCGCCATTTATGCAGAATATCATCGATGCCGGTGGTCTGGTAAACTACGCGAAGAGCTTGAAGGAGGTTCCCGTATGTACAAAGTCGCGGCGATAAGTGGCGATGGCATAGGGCCTGAAATCATAGTGGAAGGAAAGAAAGTCTTGGAAGCCGCTGGCGAGCGGTTCAACTTTGAGATTTCCTGGACGGATTTTGATATCGGCGCTGAACGGTACCTTGCTACTAAGGACCTGTTAACAGAGGAGGATCTTGCAGAACTCAGAAAATTCAAGGCTATTTATTTTGGCGCTATTGGTGATCCCCGCGTGCAGCCGGGGATCCTCGAAAAAGGTATTTTACTTGCGATCCGGTTCTCGTTTGACCAGTACGTGAATCTGCGACCAATTAAGTTACTTGAAGGTGTTGAAACACCCCTTTCTAACAAGACGCCAAAAGACATCGATTTTGTCGTTGTGCGGGAGAATACCGAGGATTTCTATGTCGGTATAGGTTCACGATTCAAAAAACACCAGAAAATCGATCTTGAGGTCATTCGCAACCTTTATAACGTAAAATTTGGCCTTGACGTTGAAAGTGATGCAGAAGAAATTGCCTATCAGATAGGGGTTGTGACCCGGGAAGGAGCCCGACGGGTCCAGACCTATGCCTTTGAACTGGCAGAGAAACGCAGAAAAAAACTCACCTCCGTCGACAAGGCAAATGTTCTCTCGGATGTGTACGGACTCTGGCGTGATGTGTTCAATGAAACGGCTAAGAACTATCCCGGTGTTACAACAGAATTCAACTTCGTGGATGCCATTACGATGTGGTTTGTGAAAAACCCCGAATGGTTCGATGTTGTCGTCACTCCCAATATGTTCGGTGACATTATTACCGATCTTGGAGCGATGATCCAAGGGGGACTTGGACTTGCACCGGGCGGCAATATCAACCCAAAAGGTACATCGATGTTCGAGCCGATCCACGGGTCAGCGCCAAAATACAAGGATATGGACGTTGCAAACCCGATTGCAACTATCTGGGCAGGATCGCTCCTCCTGGACCATCTTGGTGAACACAAGGCCGCAACAGCAGTTGTTTCTGCTATCGAGAAAAGCATAAGAGACGGCGTTGTTACAAAAGATCTCGGCGGGACTGCGGGAACCGCACATGCAGGGAGCTATATTGCTGAATGTGTGCGCGAGGGGTAATCCCCCGTTTCAGCCTGTTTTTATGCTGTATGAACGTTCTTTCCGAAAGAAAAGATAATTCCCGGATCACTGTTGATACCCTTATTAGCGAGATTAAAAGGTTAGGAAAGAACCCCTGCTGTGTGGGAATTGATCTCACCGGCTCAGAACGAAGAGCATCCGGGATGTGCGTTTTAAGGGGTTGGAATGCCAGCCTCTCCTTGGCCCATACTGATGAAGAACTTATCAGGATTGTAGAAACAGCGGATGCAAGCCTTGTATCCATTGATTCATCGCTTGGACTTCCTGCAGGGAGATGTTGCGTCGAGGACTCCTGCGAATGCAGGAAGTACGGAATTATGCGGGATTGTGAACGTATTCTCAGAAAACGTGGAATCAGGGTATATCCGACCCTGATTAAAAGCATGCAGCAACTAACTGTGCGGGGAATACGACTTGCTAAGGTCTTCAGGGAACAGGGATATGAAGTTATAGAAAGCTATCCTGGTGGAACACAAGACCTCATGAATATTCCCCGGAAAAAAACCGAACCGGCCCTTCTCAAGTCAGGACTTTCGGCCATGGGTTTTATCCTGTACTCAGACCGTGATAGTATCAATCATGATGAGATTGATGCTCTTACATCGGCACTGGTTGGATATTTTTACCTCTCCGGCTGGTACGAAGCTGTCGGGAATGCTAGAGAAGGGTTCCTGATTCTCCCAGATCTATCAGCGTGTCCATAGGTGAAAAGGTAATTTCGCTGGAACACTGGCTCTGGCGAATAATGTTCTGCTCGGTTTTGTAAAATCTTGGCATAATGACAATGTTAAAAAGAGCAAAACAAAGCAAAAATCAGGGGGTCTTTTTTAATACTTCCGGTATATCGAGAGAAATGTCTCCGTCATCTCCCGTTTTTTTTGGGAAAAACAGGGATTTAATGGAGGCAAAAGGCCCTTTCCCGTCATTTACCGGTTGCTCTCCCCTCCTTTTTTTCCTGCCCCCATAATTTTTGAGGAGGATTTCAGCCTCAATAAGACCCTCTTCAACTTTTTTCTTTTCTGTTACATCTACGACATACCCGGCAATTGCGACTGTTTGTTTCTCCTTTATTATCGGAATTTCGTTAACTTCTACCCATACTTTGGTATCATTACGACCATTAAACTCCAGCCGGTAGGGGGGTTCACGTCTTCCAGAGGAGATAGCTTTGAGTGTCCTTTCCAGTCCTTTGGCATTAATCGGGTTGTCGGTCAGATAATCAGTCCAAAGTCGCTTACCTGATAACGGAACCCCTCCGATAAGGGATCTCATTCGAGGACTTACATAATTCAGAGTATGATCGGTGTCGTGAGTAAAATACATCTCCTTACCACTTTCAAGAAGCAGCATTAACTCAGCGTCCCGCTTCCTTATGGCACGATGCTCCCGCTGGAGCCGTGTTATATCCCGCCCGGTAGCAATTATCGCGGTCACCCCGCTGTTACCATCAGTGATCGATCGTGCTGACCAGCTGATGCAGCGTTGACCATGAGGCGAAGAGATCCATTGTTCTACCTGACATGTATAAGGGGGCCTGAAAAGCTTGGTCATCTGGGTTGCCATTACTTCAGAATACCGCTGATTGGTAGCAGGCATAAAAATACTCCCGGTCAGTTCCTCCTTTGTTTTCCCCACAATATGGCAGTACGCCGGGTTGACAAAAAGGAGGCGACCCTCAGGACTGAACTTGACCAGCATATCCTGCTGGTGTTCCACGAGTTCTTTATAGGGGGACTCATCGCAGGTATCCATTGTATAGCTCCGATAGTGTACGAGGACAGCATTGACTTTACGTTTCTATGCTTAGTACACGTTTCCCTTTTGGACTATTAATGTTGCACATGTCGGAGTCTTTACTTCTGACTCACCAGTGAACTAATAAAAATGAATAGGAAAAAAAGGAGAAGCGGGTTTAGACCAGTGCACTGATCTGCTGCTGACCGGTGAGCCTGCGGTCTTTCCAAACGGCTGAAACCGGTTGTTCAGGGATTCGAGCGATAGTAGCATGTCGCTCCCGGCCATAGATCACTGATCTGAGCGCGAGGAGCGAAACGGTGAAGTTACCTGCCTCGAAGAGTTCTATATTGAGGGCTTTACCTGATCCCGACACCTGTGCAAGACCACAGGTGGTACCAAGGTAGTAGTTCCACTCGTGCACAAGCATCTCTACCTGGACGACAATCTGCCGCCCTGAGATCCCTCTTGACAGATCCCCCAGCCGTATTGCATATCTGGCTCCCATGACATGCAATTCCACGACCTCGTGGAGCCTGCCTTCATTATCGATCGCCCTGTATCCTGTCCGCTGGATATAACCTGCTTTCTGCATCATACACGACCACCTTCTGTCGTAATAATGCATTTTTCAAATCAGTATATAATCCGGGGCCGTGCGCGGGGTGAAAGTGAAATGCCTTGCCGATTTATAGTCGAGATCCTTCTGGCAGAATAGCCCATTAGACCCTTTTATCCATGCAGGCATTCAGGACGTTCTCTATAAAATGGAGTGTGCCACCAATGCCTGCAAGCGGGGGATATGCGAGTCGAACCTGTCCACGGAGCGGTGGTATTATCCCGACAAACGCTCTCCCGGGGCTCAATGAACGTTCGAATGACGATCCAATCACGAGATCCGGTTTGAGTTCGGAGATTGTGGCGCTGACCTCTTCGAGTCCGGTTATTTTATCCAGCCGGTAATCCACGTTCGACTGTACAGGAATATCATTGCGTGTGCCGACGACAAGAATCTGTGCATCAAGATACCGTTTCAGGGTGTTGGCTGCAAAAAGAGCGTATGCAGCACCAGCAAAGATCGTAACTTCAGGTGGGTCGTACCGGCGGAGAAACTTATCGCAGGAATGGATCACCCGTTCTTCCTGGTTATCAAGTTCAGTAAAAACAGGATCCATATTGGCACACTCGAACTCTGCTGCCAGTTTTTCGCAGGTTTCACGAACGACAGGTATTCCCAGTGTCCCCCCTATGTATCCCCCGATACCAGATCCAAAATCCTCATTAGTCCCAATTGTCAGCTGCGATGCATGTCCAACATTTTTGATCATGTCCCGGCAGAATACCGTCCCGATAGGAATACCGGCACGGTGCAGAATTCGGGAAATCTCCTGTATATTTCCCTCGTAAAACGGGTCAGATAAAGAGATGCCATCGATATTTACCCCCGGTTGCACGGGATCTATTTTCGGCGAGAGTGTAGAAAGTGCCGTATGATACCCTGTTTCCATTTCCCCGACAAATCCGGGGCTGTCGACAATAATAACGTCGTTTTCATCAAGCAGCGATTTTATATCTTCACCAAGGACTGACGGTACACAGGTGGTGACAACAGCAATCCGGTTGCCCTTACCGGAAAGATCACCTATCACTTCGCGAAGCCGGTCCCCGGACCCGAAAATAACCTCATTTTCAAGAATAAAGGTTCCATGAAGGGGAGCATGAAGGAGGGTCGCCGGGTAGTAATAGCACCCACTGGAACCGTGGATGACGACCGTGATACCTTCAAAACCAGCAAGGCATGCTGCGGCACCGGTCATGGCACAGGGCCACAATGGCGTTGTGCAATCAGGCATGGAGTGCCCTCCTCCATCGATGGAGCATTCTCCGCACACCTGCGATGCCGATGGGAGCCGTAAAAGGTACCGGTACTGGGCACCCCGAGGGTGCTATTTCGAGCCGGAGAACACGTGCGACATCCTGTACCACATGTCTCCCTTCTGGATCCAAGGGAAAAGAGGAAGAAGAGATTCCGGCTCCGGCAATATCAGCAAAGTCGTCGAGCGTTTCCGATATCAGCACACATTCGTCAGCTATGGTTTGTCTGGGATCTATTCCACAGGCATCAGCAACTGATTCGAGGAAAGGGATAGTTCCGGAGATCCCCACAGGAAAAGCAGGAATATAGGGCGTCTTGAACTGGTCTTTGAGATATTCTCCAACGGGTATGAGCGAAGGATCCCGGAGTATGTTGAGCCGCGCTGCACCGAGCGTAGCAATTTGATGTGATGTAAGGTCATGGACAAACCGGATATTTACGGACAGGCCAAGAAGTGATAGTAACCGAGAGACTTCGGTGAAATTTTCGTCGACTTCATACTCCAGATTTTTTTCGCCGATGATGTTTACTCTTCCATTCCCCCGGATTGGTTCTGCCATCCCGGCAAGGGCGATAAGGGCATTATTGACCCCGGTCTGGAATGATCCCCCAAGGAACCCGGCGGTCGGTATTACGAGGACTGGCGTTCCTGTCTTTGCTCTGCATACCATCCCCACATCATCGCCAATAGTGTCTACAATACAGGTCGAGAGTACAAAAACAGCCCCGGGTTTGCGTTCGATTACGGTATCAAGGGCACGGTCAAGTACTCCCTCTCCACCAAATATCACGTCAGTCTCCGAAAGTCCGGTTGAAATGAGTGGTGGAAGGGTGATAAGATCGTTATCAAGGCTTGTGGCGTGCAGGAGGGAAAAATTGTGATGCGTACATCCTCCGGGGCCGTGAACAACGGTTATTGCGTCGCTGACATGGGTTGTAACCGTGAGGGCACCGGTAAGGGTACAGCCTGCTGACCTACATGAATTCGATAGCAAGGGCTTCAAGATCCTCAATCTCGAGCGGTGTGGGAATAGTAAAATGGGTGTTCTTCATAACCCGGGTAGCAAGATCCCGGTAAACCTGTGCCTGAGCTGATTCAGGTTCGTGCTCGATGACAGTCCTGCGGTTCAGTTCGGCCAGCTGCACGGAACGATCCCGGGGAATAAACTGGGTAAGATTGCTGTTTACCCGGCGCGCAAATTCGGCAACGAGCTCTTCCTCCCGCGGCTGGTTTTTTGCGTTACAGATCACTCCGGCAAGACGACACCTGCTTTTTGGCCGGGCACTCAGGCGCAGAATCGCTTTGCAGATATTATTTGCCGCATAAAGGGACATGAGCTCCCCAGATGTAATGAGGTAAACTTCCTGCGCATATCCTTCCCGCATCGGCATAGCAAACCCGCCACAGACTACATCACCGAGGACGTCGTAAACAATCACATCGCCCGTGAGTGTTCCAAATTTCTCCAGCAGCTGGAATGTTGCAATGATCCCTCGACCGGCGCATCCGACACCAGGTTCAGGCCCCCCGGCCTCGACGCAGCGAATTCCGTTAAATCCGGTGTAGACTACCTCAGAAGGTGTTACTTTCTCGGCTCCCCTCACCCGGACAAGATCCATCACCGTCGGAATAAGCCTTCCCTGCATCAGCATGCGGGTGCTATCTCGTTTGGGATCGCAGCCTATCTGAAGGATATCATACCCTGCACACGAGAGAGCCGCGGAGAGGTTTGCCGAAGTTGTGGACTTTCCGATCCCTCCCTTCCCATACAGGGCGATCTGTTTCATAACCGTACTATGGGACGGTAGTTTATATTAGATCTCCCGATGTTAACAAAAGTAGATTTGTTTTTATGGATCCTTTTAAGAGAAAACACATTATCATGCCATAAAAAATATCACGCCATAAAAAAGAAAAAAGAATTTATCGGTGTTATGGCTTGTTGGTCCAGAGTCCGTGAACACTGCAGAATTCCCTAGCTTTAACGTTTACATCGCTAATAGGGAATTCAGCTTCGGGTTTCTCCCCGGGCCGGAGCCACCGGATATACGCGTTATCTCCTGAACGGACCTCTATCCACTGGATATAGTGCTTTTCTTCCATCGGATGGGGGACAGAACCTACCTTGACGAGAATACCTCCGGCTGTTTTTTCGATGACCGGCACATGCTTCTCTTTACCCTGATCAGCGGTCTTTTCCTGTTGAAGTGTCATCGGTTTCCCACAGCATACCATAGTACCGCCGGATGCACCGACAACCATTACGGTGTTTCCGCATACTTCACATTTGTAAATCTCAAAGAGTTTTGTCATTTTTACCCATCCTTTCTTACACGATGTTAATCTCTTTATGCTTCTTTAATATTTCGTCTGCAAGCGTATCGAGTGCCTGCATAGTTGCTTCACCCGGCTCACCAAGTACCATCACCGGCGGGATCATCTCGACATTGACATGGTCAAGCATCTTCGTAATCATTTCAGCACTCTTACCGCCCCACCCAAAGGAGCCAATCACGGATGCAAACCGGGTTTTTGGCCTTAATATGTTGACAAGATAGGTAGCTGAAACGACTGACGGATGAGGGCCAAAAAGGACGGTTGGGGTTGCAATAACGATTGTAGCTGCGTCCACAAGGGCAAAAGCTAATTCGCCGACATCCGTATGGGTGAGGTTGAATGGCTTGACAACTATACCCCGGGCTATAAGCGCCCCGGTGAGGTGATCCACCATTTTTGCCGTACTTCCGTGCATGGAAATATACGGGATAATTACTTCATTTTTGACCGTGTCTGACACCCATTCTTCATACGCGTCGAGGATGAACTGAGGATTCTTGTTGACCGGACCGTGGCTTGGCGCGATCATAACCGGGGAGAGATTACGGACCCTCTCAACGTAACTTTTAATACTCCCGTGAAAGGGCATCATGATTTCGGCATAGTATCGTTTTGCAGAACGGTACGCCCATGCTTCATCGTGTATGAATAACTCGGTTGTTGCAGCGTGGAAACCAAAGAGATCGCAGGAAAAAAGAATTTTGTCCTCCTCGAGGAATGTAATCTGGGTTTCAGGCCAGTGCGTCCAGGGTGTCAGGAAAAACCGGAGGGTCCGGTCACCTAGCGAGAGGGTTTCCCCTTCTGTGATAATAACAAAGCGTTCCTGAGGGATGTGCAACAGCGCAACTAGAAGATCCCGGCACTTTGCATTCGTCACAACTTTTGCATCCGGGTAGAATTCAAGGATCATCGGGAGGGCACCGGAATGGTCCTGCTCAGCGTGGTTGATCACGATATAATCGATGACTTCTATTCCTGATTTTACCAGATTCGAGATAAGATCATATTCCTTTGTAGGATCAACCGTATCGATAAGTGCAGTTTTCGTGCTGCCCCGGATTAGATACGCGTTGTAACTTGTCCCTTCCGGTAACGGGATCAATTCGTCGAAAATCCGCCGGTCAAAATCAAAAGCCCCGACAGCATAAATTCCGGTAACAAGTTCGCGGGAGACCATAATACTCACCAGCATTTATCGGTTATTTGCATAACCGTTTCGATACTACTCAAAAGGAAGGGAAGGATACAGTACCTATTGAATCATTCCCCACCCTGGGAGACCGGAATTCAACAGAACTATCTGCAGGTTTGCATAGCAGATAATTAGCATCAGGATAAAGCAGGGGACAAGAAAAAATACCGGCTTTACCGCAGATCGAAGAATTTGGATAATCGTGCAGAACATCACGACATTGACCATGATCATTATCACGAATGCAAAAAAAAGCGACTGCATATAAAAAAAAGCAACAAACCAGAGAAAAAACACCGTTAATGTGAATAGGAAAAGATTGAAGGCATTTTTAACTTCAGCATGATTGAAACCGGCGTTCCAGATAAAATATAGTGAAAAGCCAAAAAGACAGAAAATAAGAATAATTCCATAAAAAGTAATCAAATCCGAAGGAAGAAAGTCGGGTTTTTTTAAGGTGGAGTACCATCCGGGAATAGATGTGGTGAAGAGATAAAGAGCGAAATAACCGGGAATAAGACAGGCGACCAGAGATGCAATAAGTCTGACAGTATGATTCCCGGATTTCATATCGTTCGGGTATATTATTTCTGGCAGAGATATAAATGTTGTCAATCTTTCCGAAAAAGTATGTTTTACTCTTTAAAGCGGATAATGGCGTTGCGGGATATTACGGCTAAAAAAAATTATGCAGTGGAATTGGTGATAGTAAACGACGAGTTCGCTGATCCTGTCGTTCCATCAGAAGTTATCACATTAACATTGTACAAACCAAATTCAGCGGTATCAGGTATTGCGAGAGTACAACTGACTGATGTTGAAGAAGGCTGAGGCTGCGAACAGGTTACTTGGTTCGTACCATCAGCTGAAACTAAGGTAACAATTTGAACATCAGTGAGTGTCTGTCCATGGACAGTCAGCGTATACGACTGACCCTGAGTTCCGCTCGTAGGATTGATACTGCTTATAACGGGTGTCGGTAATCCTATGGTAAAAGATATCATGGATGATCTGCCGTCGGGATTAACTATTTCGATGTTTGCCGGGCCTGCATTTACGTTATTTATATTAATTGTACCGGTAATCTGCGTGGAGGTAACCGAAACACCTGAAGCAACTATTGGCTGGAAACCTGCCTCGACCAGCTCCAACTTTGCTCCATTCTGGAAATTGGTCCCGGTGAGAGTGATAGAAACACTCGAGGCCATCGATCCTGATGTAGGTGAAACCGCACTCACCAGTGGACCACTGCCTGAGAGCGTTGTTGTGACGGTTGTCGGGATAGTAATCGTTGCAACTGGTACAGATGACACCGAAACCTGAGTAAGTAAGACCGGATATATGCGCTCCATATCCGCCCTGGGGAAACTATCCTGATCACCGGTAACCTGGTTCCAAGAGCCATCAGGATTTTTCGTTACTTCAACGCGAGTGTACAGATCTGAAGTCGGATCGTAGGAGATAATCATCCACAGGGGAGACGATGCACTATTTGTTACAATATCTCCCGTCGAATATTTTGCTCCGGCCTGAGTTGTGACTTTTGCTATTGTTGTCGTCGTCGTGCTCGAGCTTGAACAGCCGGCAAGGAAAATGCACAGGATAAGGATGAGAACCGATACAAGGCCATAATAAAATTTTTCGGTCATATCATAGCGTTCTGCATCCAAATTGATAAAAATTTTGTTTAAAAGGCAGCTCTGTCAGATTCAGCCTATTTTTCCGGCAATACAACCGTTTTGTAATGCCGGGAGAAATGCCAATGGATTCCTGTCAGGACACCTATTACCAGGAATCCACAGAGAACAACAACCGGGTTGAATGTGGTGAGATATTCCGGGTCTACCCGGGCATTCAGAAGGATCATAAGACCGGATGTGACAACGATTATGGTTGCATAGACGTCACGGACGGCAAAGAAAAAAAGTGCCGATATAAGGCCTGCTGCAAAAAAGCCGGAAAAGATCTGCCGAAAATCCGGACCTATAAAGAGAATCGACATGGAAAGTGCAAATATAAGGGCCGTTACCAGCGTCCCGGCAAAGATGGAGATCATTGCCCCTCCATTGCGAACGTAGGCTTGGATATGTGTCCCGATCAATACCCAGCAGATCATTACCGCCGCGACAGCTGTAGGGAGGAAAAAGGTAAATGGGATTGCTCCTCCCGAAGCCCCGGTTAAAACAAAGAACGTATATATGGCAAGGGCAGTAATACCGACAGCAATTACCGTCCGGCGTACTGATCGGAACCCAATCTGGAACATGTTGACCGCTCCCGAAAGGAAAGCTGCCTGGATTCGCAGGACGGGAACAATGATTCCCACAAGTACACACGAAAGTACTGTGAAGAGCACAAGCCACGGAAAATTGGCTTTAGAAAAGAGATGGGGATTTATAGCAAGCAGAAAATTTTCCAGCTGCCAGATGATTGCGATTATAAAGGGAGTTATTATCAATGTCAGCAGGGAAGAATTACGGATTCCCTGCAAAGGTACCTCTTCTCTGCTTATTCCAGTATCGACCATCATCATCTTCCTTGAATGCTCCAGATCCCGTAAGAGTATCGTCTTGGATCACCGCATGCATCAATTTCGGGATAATAATCACTTTGATACCTCAAAAAAGTCGTGGATCCGGTGTAGACGTTCATCAGCAGGGAGATCCCGGACAGGGTTACGGTCATCAAATGTAGGGAGGGTCTGTTCATAGAATACTCCCAGTGCGATTGGTGTGTCGCGGTTGTAATCCCATTCCCGTACTTTTGCACACGCCTTGGTAAAATCGCCGGTGTTGTGATTCGTCAGATCGTATACGCGTTGCCCATAATATTCAGTCATATTAAAGAAGCTTGCGCAGATCTGGAGGACATCAATAAAGGCAAAACCTTTGTGTATGATTCCCTGCCGGAGTAATTGTGTCAGTTGCGGCATTTTCTTAGTATAGCCCCGGGCGATATAGGTGGCACCGCTTGCAAGCATCAATTCTAATGGGTTGAAGGGATACTCTGTCGTTCCTGCAGGAGTGGATTTTCCCCGGAAACCCAGCGGAGACGTGGGTGTGTATTGCCCTGTCGTGAGACCATAGACCCGGTTATCATGAACTATTATGGTGATGTCGACATTCCTTTTCGCGGCAAAGATCAGGTGGTCAAGTCCCTCAGCATATGCGTCCCCGTCACCCGCGCAGCAGACGACCGTAAGCCGGGGATTGGCAAGTTTTATCCCTGTCGCTACCGGGACCGTCCTGCCGTGTATTGCATAAACGCTGTTGATATTGAGATAATCAGCAATCTTTGCATGACATCCGATGCCGGAGACCAGCACTACATCATCAAGAGATTTTCCCTCATTTTCAAGATCGGAAAGGACATCCTTGAGTGTATGCTGGATGGCAAAATTGCCACATCCCGGACACCACGTGTTCTGTACCGGGGTTATCAGGTTCCGTGTCATGGTGCCATTACCTCCTGCACTTTCACGAACAGTTCATCCGGAGTAAACGGGCGACCATCATACTTAAGAATAGTTGCACCGATACTGGTGCCATACTCACGGGCGAGTGCTGCAAGCTGGCCGGTAGCATTTTCTTCGACCGCTATCAAATGCTGTACTCCCTTGCAGGCAACAGAAAACTGCTGTTCCGGAAAAGGTGATAGTACAACGGGCTGGATAACCCGCAGGCCCAGTCGTGCTGCTACTTCGTCGCATGCGTTGCGGACCGAACCCCAGCAGAGGAGAGCGGTAGTTGCACCAGTAGAGCCTCTGATGTTGACACAGGGGTACAGGTTCAATTCATCCCTGAGCTTCGCCTCTTTTTTTCGGCGTTTTTCAGTCATTTGGGTGACAAGCTGCGCTTCTTCTGTAGTTATCCCACTTTCATCATGCGCATAGCTGTTCACCTTCACAATCGCGTCTTTACCCCCAGGGAACGCGAGCGGAGAGACCCCGGAAGGGGTGTCGCGATATCTCTGGTAGGGTCCGTCTCCATCCCAGAGTATGGGATCCGGAGCCGGCAGATCACCAATCTGGTTAATATCTAAACTATAGGTTCCCTCTGATAGTGTTTTATCGGTGAGAACAAACGCCGGGATCTGGTATTTCCATGAAAGACGGATCGCAGCTGCAGACCAAAGATAAGCCTCACCGGGATCGGCAGGAGCTACAATAAACCGGGGGAACTCACCCTGTCCGGCATGCAGGACAAACTGAAGATCAGCTTGGCCGGTATATGTCGGCAGACCGGTTGATGGCCCGGTTCTCTGGGAAACTACGATAACAATCGGGATTTCTGCCATTGCCGCAAAGGAAAGCCCTTCGGTCATAAGGCAGAACCCACCCCCGGAAGTTCCGATTGCGGTCTTTGCCCCGGCGACAGCGCTGCCAAGGGCCATAAGGATGACAGCGATCTCGTTCTCCGGATGGATAACCGTAATGCCGAATCGCTCTGCATTTCCGGCAAGGAAATGAAGAATGGTTGAAGCAGGGGTCATAGGGTACGCTATATACGAAGAAAGACCGCCGGCAACAAGGCCAAGCCCAATCGCCTCATTACCGGAAAGGAGGCTGTGTGCCGGGCCAGGAATAGCTGATATTGGCCGGGTTGTTCGTATCTGGTCATATGCTCTTCGGGCAACCCGGCTGTTCTCTTCGGCCTTTGGCATGTGCAGACGGAATACTTCGCTGACAATTTCCCATGGAATACCCGCTGATTTTGCGAAGGCACCGATCATCGCGGAATTTGCGGTAATCGGTGGGGCGGTTTCCTCCTTAAGAATGGTATTTATGGAAACAGTCTGGCCGTTGTGCACCGATTTTACCAGATCGGCATTTGCTACCACTGTACAATCCGGACACTGGGGGAAATGCAGATTAATGGTTTCCTGATTAAGTGCAACAAGATAGTCAATACGGTTGTTATGAGCGCCCACAGGAATATCTGCCGCACGTATAAGGGCAAAATTGTGTCCTCCACGGATTAGCGAAGGATAGTCTGTGTATATATAAACATAATAGCCGAGATGGTTCAAGATCTGGGCAATGATCGCCCCGGCGTTATTGATCCCGTCACCAGCCTTGCCACCTACGATCACGGATACTTCTTTCATTTGCCGTCCTCCTACCTCTCTGATGTTTCCGGGAACGGTATATATGTTGGGATAATGACGGTCTTCATGAGTATACGTTTCTTACAAAAAAAGTTTCAATCCCTGTGGATCATGCTTTCAAGCAGGGTTTTCATCTCGTTTATCCGGTAGGGTTTGGTAAGCCTGCCGGAAAAACCGTAGCTTGCAAAGTCCTGCATGACCGGATCATTGGTATACCCGCTTGATACTACAGCTTTTACTTTGGGATCATATTGACGGAGTTTCTCTATTGTCTCCCGTCCACCCATCCCCTCAGGAATAGTAAGGTCAATAATAACGAGATCGAAAGGCCGTCCAGCCTTTTTTTCCTGTGCATACAACTCAATGGCCGCTGCGCCTTCTCTTGCAAATGCAGCGTCGTACCCGAGGAACCGGAACACTTCCCGGGAAACATCGAGGATGATTTCCTCATCATCAACCAGAAGCACTTTCCCTTTATCCGCCATTCCCTTCCCCTTTTTTTTATATATCGCACGGGTAAACTATATATTTTCTCGTGGCAGCGTCATAGTGCTGGAAAGTGGCAGGAGTTATGTCTTATTCTCTGCGAGAATACTACTCGGTTTGGTTTACCATCTAATCGCAGTACTAAAATCGTACCTGTCATATCGATTTATTTTTGGACCTTTTTTAACGCCCTCAACCTTGCGGCTTCCACTGCGTCCTGTACCCTCAACAGGAACGTTCCATGGCAGGGTTTGGTGTACGGAAATATCACATAATCGCCATCGAATCCAACGGCAATTGGGGGAACGCCAATCGTATGGATATCAAATATCTTAAACCCGGGTTCGACATCGATTGATTCTGAAAAGTGGCTCTTGATGTACTCCCGGCATTCCTTAAATGAGGCATCCCTCATAAGGATCTCATAATTGAGCTCTTCTACGCAGCCCATGGTGCCACCACATCAATCGCTTTTTTCAACGGCAAGGGATTGTGGACAGCTTTTGCCGCAATTGTTGTACAGGGAAAGGTTATCTGGCCGACAAGGTCTTCCTGGTGCTCACCATAGACTAACGCATAGAGGCGCGCCTTTGAGATTACCGCCATAGTTGCAGCGTAACTGATACCTGCATCGTTATGGATAAACACAAAACACCGGTCAAAGTCCCGCTTTTTCTCAGTGATTTGAGCAACAGCACGGTCAAGATCCATTATTTCACCGATGTAATGCCGGTCAGGATCTGCTACGAGAAGTAAGGTATTTGCCGCTTTATTACCGGCAATTATCGGAGTTATCCCCGCTGCTTTAAACCGGCTTATCAGGTACAGCGCAATACTCGTCTGAACGGGTACCTGTGGGCACCCCAACACAAAAAGAACCGTTTTTTGGGGACTGGTATCTGGATCCATGGCATGCTCTCGTTTATTTGTACCATTCACCTATTTTTTCGTGAGGCAATAATTCTGTGTATCATACACGCTCTCCCAATTTTTTTAGCAGATTTGCTTCAATGATTTTCTCCGGTTTCCCGGCGCACCCAATCGAGATACGGGGCATATCCCATGGTCACGGGAAGAACAATAATTTCCGGAACGTTGTAGGTATGAAGTGATCTCAGGGTTTCTACTGCCTCATTTACATGGGCTTTTGTGGTTTTTGCGATTATGAGGTGTTCCGGTTCATGACAGATCCTGCCTTTCCATCGGTAGGTGGATTGAACCGGTACAATATTGACACAGGCCGCGAGCCTGAGGCTCACCAGCTGCTCTGCCATTGCTGCTGCGGTATCCGGGGCCGCTGTGCACAGGATCACTACAATATCTGTCGCCATACTATCGCCTTTCCAAACGTGTTCTCAATGCCACCGGTTTGGCAGTTCATAATATTAAAGATCCTTGGGTTATCACACTCAGTCGTTGATGGCTCCTTCTTTGATCGTTAATTACTAGACCCGGCGATTCGCATAATTACTACCTATGTATTCAACACGCATGAGCAATCTCCCTCCGTACCTTTTTGCACGGATTGACGAGATGAAAACAGAACAGGCAAAAAAAGGTGTTGATATCATCGATCTGGGTGTCGGTGATCCGGATCTCCCTACACCGCCACACATCGTTGCCGCACTCTGTGCCGCTGCGCAGGATCCGGATAATCACCACTACCCCTCGTATGCCGGGATGCCCGCTTACCGGGAGGCAGTTGCCAGCTGGTACCACAAGAGGTTCGGGGTCACGCTCGATGCGTCAAAGGAAACTCTGGCCCTTATGGGATCAAAGGATGGTATTACTCATATCGGGGAAGCGTTTGTAAACCCCGGTGATTACGTACTCGCCCCGAGCCCTGGCTATCCGGGATATTCGACAGGTACCCTTTTTGCTGAAGGAAAAGTTCACGAGATGCCCCTTTTAAGGCAGAACAATTTCCTTCCGGTCCTTGATAATATACCAAAGAATGTGGCGCGATCTGCGAAGCTTATGTTCATTAATTATCCCAACAACCCCACGTCTGCTGTGGCGCCGCTCTCGTTCTACCGGGAGGTGGTGGATTTTGCCACCGACAATGGCATTGTCGTAGTCTCAGATAACCCCTACTCAGAAGTTGCCTTCGATGGTTACCGCGCCCCATCGTTCCTGGAGGCAAAAGGGGCAATGGAAGTGGGTGTCGAGATGCATTCGCTTTCGAAGACCTATAACATGACCGGCTGGCGGATCGGGATGGCAGTAGGGAACGCAGAGATCCTTGCCGGTCTTGGCCGGGTCAAGACCAATGTCGACTCCGGTGTCTTCAACGCAGTCCAGCATGCCGCGATAGCTGCGCTCTCCGGCCCACAGGACTGTGTAAGAGAGGCCTGTACAATTTATCAGGAGCGCCGGGACGTGCTGGTTTCCGGGCTTCGTGAGCTGGGCTTTGATGTGCCTGCCCCAAAAGCCACCTTCTATGTCTGGATGCCGGTAAAAGACTGCATGTCATTTGCGGCAACACTCCTGAATACTTCGGGTATTGTAGTAACCCCCGGCATCGGGTTTGGTTCCTCGGGAGAAGGATATGTGCGATTTGCCATCACCCGGCCGGTTGAAAGAATTAAGGAAGCAATCGAACGCATGCGGAGGCTTGACCTGTGAAACTTCCCTCGCACCTTACGATACAGAACGGGCATCTCCATATTGCCGGCCATGATTGCGTTTCCCTTGCAGAAACCTATGGCACACCTCTCTATGTAACAAGCGAGGATCGCATCCGTGACCGTTTCCGCAATTACCATCAGGCGTTGTCCTCCCGGTACTCCCAGATTCAGGTACTTTTTGCGGCAAAGGCAAACGGCAACCTTGCCATTATGAGGGTACTTGCGCAGCTGGGTGCCGGGGCTGACGTCTTTTCCAGTGGTGAACTTTTACTTGCCTTGGAAGCAGGTATGCCGGCAAAAAAACTGCTTTATAACGGTAGTTCAAAGACGAAAAATGACCTCGCTCTTGCAGTACAGCACGGTGTGAAAATCTCGGTTGATTCTCTCGATGAGCTTCACCAGCTTGATGGTGTGGCACGAAAAGCCGGAAAAATTGCTGAGATCTCGTTCCGGGTCAATCCTGCACTTGAGGTTCCGACCCATCCGAAAATCGCTACCGGTCTTGCCACGAGCAAGTTCGGGATTCCCTACGATCGGATCCCGGCCGCATACAAAGAGGCACTTTCCTGCAAAAATGTCAAACCGGTAGGGATCCATTGTCATATCGGTTCGCAAATCCTTGAAGTGGAGCCGTTTGCGCGTGCTGCGGAAGTGATGGTCAGGATAGCCTGCGAGCTTTCCGGTTTGGGGGTGAACCTTGAGTTTCTTGACCTTGGCGGCGGCCTCGGCATTCCTTATCATCACGACAGCGATCCGGCACCAACACCGGAGGATTATGCTAATGCGGTCATGCCGGTCTTCCTTGCCGGCATCAAAGCGGCTGGCATAACACCGGAACTCTGGATAGAACCGGGGCGTTTCCTTGTTGCTGACTCTACCTTGTTGCTCACAAGGGTTAATTCGGTAAAGTCTGCCCATAAGCGGTTTGCAAACGTTGATGCCGGTTTCAACCTTCTTATCCGGCCCGCGATGTACGATGCCTACCATGAAGTGATTGTAGCAAATCATGCAGATGCCCCGTTAATTACAGAGTATACCGTCACCGGCCCCATATGCGAGACAGGGGATATCCTTGCCGCCGACCGGAAATTACCAGAACTTGCTTCCGGTGATCTGATTGCAGTACTGGATGCAGGGGCTTATGGATACGCTATGTCCTCACAATACAATGGCCGGCCCCGTTGCCCTGAAGTATTGGTCCACGGAAACGAAGTTGCACTCATGAGACGCGGTGAGACTCTTGCCGACCTTACCTGTTCCATGGTGCGGCCACCCTGGCAGCAGTAATGCGGGAGGACATCTGTGGTGCTCTTCCATTATGCATTAATCGACGACCTCATCACCCAGGAAGAGTTTGAACGACGCGTTGAGGAGAAAATCGAGGAGTGCGGGGATCTCCTTGACGAGCCTACGGCAGCGATGCTCGTTGTGGATGCATTAGGAAGACAGCATGTCAAAATCCGGGATCTTTCCGGGAAATCCAGTTTGTTCTGTTTTTTTGCAAAGGTGCTGGAAAAGACCGAGCCAAAGGAATTTGACCGTAAAGACGGTGAAAAGGGATGGGTTGCCACGCTTCTTGTGGGAGATGAGACCGGGACAACCCGTATTGTGCTCTGGGACGAAAAAGCTGGAGCGGTCCTAGAGATCCAGACTGGCGACGTACTGGAGATTATAGGTAGGCACCCGGGGAAGAGCGCAAGGGAGATCTATGCGCTTGCCTTACGAAAGGCAACCTGTGAAATTACCTGTGCATCGACAGCCGGCAGGAACGGCACGACGCTGTCCCCAGAACGGATCGATATAGATGTGATCCTGATTGGAATCGATGCCCCCCGGACATTTACCCGTCGTGACGGCACGAACGGGGAGATGACGGAATGTGTAATTGGTGATGCCGAGGGGACGGCCCGCCTTGTGGTATGGGCACCGGATCTGCTCCGGAATATCCCTTTGGGTGCAACGATCCATATTGCGGGAGCAAAACCGGATCACCGTTCATCCGGGAGAGCCTATAGCGTCGATGATACAAGTATGGTAAGTCTTTCCAACGTCAGCGCCAATGTCCCATTTACTGCACTCGCATCTGTCAGTGGTACCGGTTTTTTTTCTGTCAGGGGCGAAGTGAAGACTGTGCAGGAGCCCTGGTCGTTTACCTCGCGGGATGGAAGAGTTTCATGGGTCCGGAATATCCGTATCGGAGATGGCGGCGATATACTTAATGTTGTTCTCTGGGGGGAGAGGGCTCTGGTACCGGTACATCCAGGTGATGTTGTCGAGATATATCATGCGGAATCAAAACCCGGCCGGTTTGGGGGTTTCGAGATTGGCGTAGGCCGGGGAAGCGTTATACGGTTTCCGCATGAAGAATCACGGACAATCACGTTTGCCGGAACGATTATTCCCGGGAACGGGGGTACATTTATTGACAATGGAACAGAGCGGTATCTCATCGAGGGTGAGTTCCCTGCCGGGTGTGAGATGTGTATCACGGGGATGCTCTGCGGGAGCCGCATTATTCCCGAGATTTCAGAACCGGTTGAGAAGAGCGCTGAACAGGTAACAAATCGTCTTGCAGATTTTGCCGCCAAGCTGGAATCCCGGGCGCCACCGTAACGTCACTTTCACCCTGCGCACGGCTTTGGGTTATATGGGTGGTGTTAAAATGTTGTTGTGCCATAGGAGATGTACAAGAAATGGCTGACAAAGCGTTAGATATAGAAGATTTACCCGGTGTCGGACCAAGCACTGCCGACAAGCTTCGTGAAGCAGGATACCTTTCCGTTGAAAGCATTGCAACTGCTTCACCTGCAGAACTTTCAGAGATCACGGAGATATCAGAGGCAACGGCAAAGAAGATCATAAAGGCGGCCCGTGAATCTGCAGATATCGGGGGTTTCAAGACCGGAAAAGATATTTTTGAGCAGAGAAAAGACATCAGGAAACTCTCATTCCGGGTTCCGGAACTCGACACGCTCTTAGGTGGCGGTTTGGAAACACAGGCAATCACTGAGATGTACGGTGAGTTTGGTTCCGGTAAAAGCCAGATCGTGCACCAGATGGCAGTCAACGTCCAGCTGCCAGAGGACCAAGGCGGCCTTAACGGTAGCGTCATTTATATTGATACCGAGAATACGTTCCGCCCCGAACGTATTGAACAGATGGTAGCAGGTCTGGGTATCGATGGCGTTCCGGACACACAGGAGTTTCTGGATAATATCCATATCGCCCGGGCACATACATCAGACCACCAGATGCTTCTGGTGGAGAACTCCCGGGATCTTGCAAATGAACTTAAAGCAAGCGACAAGCCGGTGAAACTCTTTATCATCGATTCACTCACTGCCCATTTCAGGTCAGAGTATGCAGGCCGGGGTACACTTGCCGCACGGCAGCAGAAACTTAACCGGCATATGCACGATCTTTTCAAGCTCATAGATGAGCACAACGCTGTCGGTCTCGTGACAAATCAGGTTATGTCAAACCCTGCCGTTTTCTTTGGCGATCCAACAAAACCCATCGGTGGAAACATTGTCGGCCACACGGCAACGTTCAGAATCTACCTGCGCAAGAGCAAGGCCGGCAAACGTATCGCCCGTCTCGTGGACAGCCCCAACCTTCCCGAGGGTGAAGCGCCGTTTATGGTCGAAGAGGCAGGACTTAAGCCGTGTTAAAAGTGCTTCTGACCGACGTGGATGGAACCCTCACTGATCCCACCCGCCGGATAGATACTGAGGCGATAGAGTGTATCAGATCACTTGTAGATGATGGCGTTGAAGTCGTCCTTGCCAGCGGCAATACATCCTGTTTCATGGATGCTCTCTGCAAGATGATTGGCACCAAGGGAACGTATATTGCGGAGAATGGAGGGGTGTACCGGATCGGATATACTGGTACCCTCCGCATCAACGGTGATCAGAGCGTCAGCAAAACCGCCCTTGAAACCCTGCAGGGGTATTACCAGAAAAAAGGAGTCGAGCTGGAACTCTACAATCCCACGTTCCGGTATACGGATCTTGCATTTGCCAGAACAGTACCCGCTGAAGAGGTGATACAGGTACTTGCCGGCCAACCGGTGCAGGTGATCGATACCGGGTTTGCCATCCATCTCCAGGCCGAAGGCATCAGTAAGGGAACCGCCCTTCTTGACCTTGCGCATGATATGGGCATTTCTCCAAAAGACTTTTTTGCAATCGGTGATGGTATCAACGATGTTCAGATGCTTGAATGGGCTGGCAGAGGAGTCACGATTGCCAATGCCCACCCGGCAACAAAAATGGCAGCATCTGACGTTATGGAAGAAGCGTACGGGAAGGGCTTTGTACAAGCCACAAAAAAATATAGATCTTACCTTCGCGCAAGGTAACGGTCGACGACTATATAGTCCTTGATGTCTTTTACAGCCTCAAAGGGGACAACCAGAAGGTTGCCATCTTCCAAGGTGTAACCATCGGTGACAAAGGACTGGTCCGGGTGAACAATCAGATCAAGGACCTGCCCGGAATCGAAATCAACCCTGAGGTTTTTGAGCGTTCCAATGAGCTTGCCATCGTTGCTCATGATCTTTTTTCGCGAAAGGCTGCGGGCAAACGTACGAGTCATAAAAAAAATGACGATGTATAAATATATAAAGTGTTCTGAAATGCGGGGGATAACAGGTTATTTTGAGAATTGAATCCGACTTTCTCGTTCTTTTTTCGCCCGGAGCATGTAAATTGACACGCTTTTCCTGGAACATAAATTAAATCCGATAAAGGGCAGGAAGTATCAGAGCGAAGGAAAGACCCGGATTATATCGGACTGGGTAAGGATTCCCACCGGTTTTCCGTTCTCAGTTACTACCAGCCGTCCGATCTCGCGTTCCTTGAAGCGTCCGATCACATCAAAGAGCTTGATGTCAGATGGGGCTTGGATTACGTCGTGAGTCATTATCGATGGCAGGGTTGTGTCAAGAGACAAGTTGCGATCAAGAGCTTTTGCAATATCACTCATAGTGACAATACCGGCGAGGCGGTCCCCCTCAAGGACCGGGGCACCATGGATGTGGTGACGGCTGAAAAGGGTAACTGCATCCCTGATAGTTTGGGTAATCGAGAGTGCCTTGAGTGGTGTGCTCATGTAGGCCTTTATTGGTTGTTTGGGGAGCGAGATCATTTCGGAAGTGGCAATGAGGAGTGACTGCGTGGACTCATCCTTACCGAAAACCTCTCCCCGGATCAGAAGCTTGTTCACCGGTGTTGGGCCGATAGTAATCTTGTCTCCAATTTCGAAGATCTTCGCGCTCCCGACGAGCTTTATAACCGCGTGGCATATATCGGGATGGCAGAGTGTGGTAAAATCGATCTCCTGGACATGTGCCCCCTTGATCTTCTCACCGTCACGGCTGATCGGTACGTCATAATCCCCTTCGGAAACGCTCAGGTTGAGTTCCTTGTACGCCAGCTGCGTAGGGATGTAACCTCCTTTTGGGCCGGGAACACCATCCACGAGGCCAATCGCCTTGAGGGACTGCATCTGGTTGCGAACTGTACCCGGGTTCCGGAGAATCATATCAGCGATCTCCTCACCCTTTATAGAATGGGACTGTTGGTGATAGAGGGTGATAAGAGTGATGAGAATATCCTTCTGGATCAGGGACAGCTCCATAACGATAAGACGTATCACGCTCTATGGATATATAGGTTGGAGTTTTAAGTGGAATTCGAACGGATGCCTACTGTACCCACTGCGGATGAGATCCTTGATCGGAGTTTCCGCAGGGCAGCAAAGAAGATGAAAGAGAAACTCAATAAGGACCGGGCAAACGAAGAGTTTGTGCGGGCCGTTGGTGCTGCCATCCACGATAGGCTGGTTTATGTCATACGGGGATTTCCGGAGTTTGAAGAGATTCCGCAATTTTACCGGGAGATGGCGGAGATCCTCTACGGGATTGATAGAATCAAACAGTCACTTGGGGCTGTTGGCTGGGCAGCAAAACACACTAAAATGGTAGGCCACGAGATTGCTATACAGTCCAGGAAATCATCAGAGACACTTGTCCTCAGGAAACGGGCAGTCGCCCGGCTTGCCTCCATGGTTCACCAGATAGACAAGGATCTGCTTTTCTTAAATGAAGTGAGAAACACCCTGCGGAAGCTGCCCCATATCGAGGATGCGTTCACCATTGTAATCGCAGGGTACCCCAATGTGGGGAAGTCCTCGTTTATCCGGCTTGTTTCTTCAGCGACCCCTGAGATCGCGTCCTACCCGTTTACCACAAAAGGCGTGATCGTGGGCATGCGTATGGAGGGTAGAAATCGCATTCAGTTCGTGGATACCCCCGGGATTCTTGATCGTCCGGCAGAGGAGAGAAACCCCATCGAACGACAGGCTCTCTCCGCCATGATGAATGTGGCAAGTGTTATTCTCTTTATCCTCGACCCATCAGAGCACTGCGGGTATCCTATGGAAGTGCAGCTGCGTCTCCTCGCCGAGGTAAAGGACATGGTGAAGGTTCCGCTTATCATCGTCGCCAATAAATCGGATATCATCGTGCAGCCAGAATACCTCTCAATGTCTACGGAAACCCGGGATGGTGTGGATGCGGTGCTGGCGCAACTGCTCCTGCACCGTAAGGCTTGGGAACTCTCACACAAAGCCGATGAGCATCCAGCCGATGAGAAACCCGAGGATAGTCCCGCCATTTAATGGGGGCAGGCCAGCCTGCGGGCGTCCTGACGTGACAAAGTAGAGCAGGATGACAAGACCGGCGATAGAACCGATCATAGCCCCAAGCGCCGGCAGGTTAACAAATCCGAAATATTTCACTCCCCCGGTAAATACGTTCGCCGATACAACAAGCATCGAGGGTATGATCAAATCCCCCATACCAATGATAAACGCGGAGCGTTCCTCCCCCTCTCCAATTTTCCCAATTCCTTCCTTGATAAACGAATAACTGCGTTTTTTGGGTATGACAAAAAGGATTGGTGTTTTCAGGTCAATGACCCCTTCTGCAAGGGTGATCATGTGTTTTGTCTTGTACACAGAGATCGCATCGTAGACTGCAAGGATAACGAGAAGTAGGATAACCGGAACCGTGCCAAGTGAAACGCCAAAGATTGAGGCGACCCCCGCTGCTAGGATGAGACCTAGGGCATCAATCACATACCATTCCGGGTATAAATACATGAGAGCGGTGGCAATTACGGAAAGGGCGATCATGACCGCTATCTGGGTATCTCCGGGTCCTATTACAGTCGGGACGATTGCCATAAAAGTATATACAAACGTGAAAAAAATAGAGGCCCCAATCACCCATACGATCACGTTCTTCAGGCCGTACTTGATCAAAACAAGAAGAACGGCTGTAAAACCGAGGATCATCGCAAGAAAGAGAAGGGGATCAGCAAGGGACTGGGGATTCTGGAATGCCGAAAGGCCGGCTGCTTGGACCGGGAGCGAAAGGGCAAGCGAACCCAGCTCCACGATGACAAGGAATGCGGGTATCACAAGGAACGGGATGAATTTCTTTACACTACTGGTGTCCATGAGAATGTCTCCGAAAGGATAGTTAGCTTAATGATGTGTGCTCTCATCATCTAAAAGCATGGACATTCCCGAGTATCTTCCTGACATTCTCCTTACGGCAGTCATGGTCATCTCGACCATCTTTCTCATATTGAGGTTTTGGCAGGACGTTACAATAGCCATTGCC